>Ga0164309_10000963_pt1 | contig 14570 bp, 8 predicted proteins | sample Whisoiple_247_MG_FD_109984 | JGI IMG/M metagenome (GOLD analysis project Ga0164309, IMG submission 109984) | Soil microbial communities amended with fresh organic matter from upstate New York, USA - Whitman soil sample_247_MG | ecosystem: Environmental > Terrestrial > Soil > Unclassified >...
CAGCAGCACGCCAGCGCCCCACGCGTCCAAAATTGTCTCGTGGGCGGTGAGCAACAGCACGTGCTCTTCATCGCGCAAACATACCAAGGCCAACCGAAGCAACGGAACGGACGTGAGATCGAACGGCTTCTCTATCGCTTGCTGCGCAAGCTCATGCAAAGCCTGTTCGCACTGGACCGCGCTCAAGCGGGTGAGTCTATGAATCGGTACCGGAAAAGAGCTGAGGTCATGCGCTGTTTCAGGACTTTTCAGGTACAGAGTGCCAGCCTCCCAAACGAAGCTGGTGCGCAGGATCACGTTCTCCGCAACCACTAGCCTGCAGGCCGAGCAGAACACGTCCACATTCAACGGCCCCGAGAGACGCACCGCCACTTGAAATGAATGACATGGATCGTGGGGCGCGAGCTGCCAAGACGACCAAAGCGCCTGCTGGCCGTGCGTTGCCGGAGGCAGGCGTGACCTGGGCGCTTGCTCGACGCCGGCGCTCTTCCGCTCGAACAGTCGGGCACGCAACGCGTCCACGCGGCGCGCCACTTCGCGCAGAGTGGAATGCGTCATGAGGTCCGCATACTCGACGGGAGCGTGGAGCGCGCGGCGCAGACGATTGACCGCTTGCATCGCCAGCAACGAATCACCACCGAGCGCGATGAACGAATCCTCCACGCCAACTGGTTCAACGCCAAGCAGCTCTTGCCAGACGAACGCGATCGCTCGTTCGTTGTCACTTGCCGGCGGAACGTAGTTCGCCGGTGTGGCGCGGCTGCCGCGCGCAGGGAGCGGCAACGCGCGAACGTCTACTTTACCGTTCCGCATCAACGGCAGCGCATCGAGCAGGAAGAAGTGATCGGGGATCATGTAGCCCGGCAAGTGCGCAGACAGATGCGCGCGCAGCGATTCTGCGGTGACGCCCGCCCCACACGTGACGTAGGCGACCAATGCGCGCCCGGGGACAGCGGATTCCGCGCGTTGCACGCCCTCTCTTTTGATCGATTCGTACGGGCGTTGGCCAGCTGGTGTCTGCGCGACGGCGATTGCATCGCGCACCCCGGGATGAGCGAGTAGCTGCGCCTCGACCTCACCGAGTTCGACGCGTTGGCCGCGGATCTCGAGCTGGCGGTCTAGCTTGCCGTGAAACCACAAGGTCCCTCTGATATCGGCGCTCACCAAGTCACCGCTACGGTAGAGTATCGAAGACGTGCCATCCTCGTGCACTAGACGATAAAATGCGGCCCGGGTTGCCGCTGGGTCATTGATGTACCCGAGCCCGACGCAGGCACCGGCGATCCACAACTCGCCAGGCACCCCCGGCTCACAGAGCTGCAACCCGGCGGAGGTTTGGCGCAAGACATACAGGCGCACGTTGCAGATTGGCCGCCCAATCGGCACACTCGCGACGTCAGCCGGCGGTGGGATCCGAATCATACCGTGAGTGACGTCGTCCGAGCACTCGGACGGGCCGTACGCGTTGACGAGTGGAACATCCGGAAAGCGTTCCAACCAAGCTCGACATAGACTGGGTGGTAGCGCTTCGCCAGTGAGCACTAGCCAGCGAAGCCGAACCCTCATCGCGACCCGCTCACGCACGGCGCCGCTCGCCAGCACTGACTTGAGCAGCGAAGGCACCACCTCCAAGACAGTGACTCCGTGTGCCTCCAACGCCGCAAGCAGGGCATCGGGGTCGTGCGCGAGCGCGTCCGAAAACACGATCAATCGACCGCCCGCTAACAATGGCGCAAGGAACTGCCACAGCGAAATATCGAACGAGATTGGAGCGAGCTGAGCGACGACATCGCGTTCCGTCAAGCCGAGATCCCTCACCTTGGCAGTCAAGTGATTGAGCATCCCGCGGTGATGCACCTGAGCGCCTTTCGGGGTCCCCATCGAACCCGAGGTGAAGATCACGTAAGCGGGCGCGTTCGGGTCCGTACGCAGCTCGAGGGCCTGCTTCGGCTCTGGCGCACAGCACGCAGCGTCGAGATCGATGCGGACGCCGAACGGGCTCACCTCGGCAAGAGTGGCGATTGTCTCGCGATCTGCGAGCAGCGTGGTGCACCCCGCGCGCTCCAGCATGTACCGACGACGCGCGGGTGGAGTCGACGGGTCCATCGGTAGGTAGACCGCTCCAGCGCGCCAGATGCCCAAGATACCCGCGAGAAAAGACACGCTTCGCTCGCCGCTCAGCGCGACAATCGCACCGCGTCCGACGCCGGCCTCGAGCAGTGCGGCGTGAACCTTTTTCGAGAGCCGATCGAGCTCGGCATACGATGCTTGGCGCAGGTGGTCGACCGCAGCCACTGCCTCCGGGGTGACTTGAACTCGCCTCAGGAACGCATGTAGCAGCGTGGCATCTTGCAGATCGACGATCGCTCCGCTCAATACCTTCGTCGCGGCACAATTAGCGAAACGGATCTCCGCTAAACCCTGAATCTCGCGCATTTCGGAGTCGAGGTTCAGCCTCGGCGACGCTTATTGGAAGGGGACAAAACGTCCTATGCCCAAGCGACGCGGCGCTCGCTAGCCTGTGCACGTGATCGATCGTCGAGCCGTTCAGAATCTGCTCAAGTCACGCGAGATCCTCTACCTGTGCAGTCGCGATTTGGAAGCGGTTGGCGTAGGGAATTTCGGCGCCAACATCGAAGCCATCGAGTCGGCATACCGGGCTCACGCTGCGCGCGACGTGCGCATGCCCATGGCTGAATACCTGAAATATCCTGATCGTCCGAGCTACGATCGCATCATTCCGCTACTCGGATACCTGGGTGGCTCGTTCGGAATTTCCGGACTGAAGCAGATCTGCAGCTCGACCAGCAACGCAGCCAAAGGCTACGATCGCGCTTCCGGGCTGATCATATTGAATGAGCCCGAGAGTAATCGACCGTTCGCGATCCTGGAGGGGGCGCGCGTGAGCGCGGTGCGCACCGCCGCGGTGACCGCCCTGGCGGTGCGGCATTTTGCACCGCCAGAGCTTGCTCGCGTGGCGTTCGTCGGAGCCGGCCAATTGGCACGAACGCATCTAGAAATGTGGCACCAGCTTCATGCAAGTAAGCTCGCCACGCTCATTGTCTACGATCAAAAGTCCGAGCTTGCCGATCGCTTGGTGACAGAAGCGCGCGCGCTGGGACTACGCGCGGAGACCGCTCCATCCGCGGAAGTCGCGATTCGTGGGGCTGACGTCGTCGTGCCCATGACTACGTCGGAGCAGCCGTACATCGACTCCGGCTGGATCAAGACGCCGAGCCTCTTTGCCGCAGTTTCCCTGCTCGATCCCAAGCCCGAGGTGTTGCTCGACTCAGACGCGATCATCGTAGACGACGAGCGGCTGTGCAAGCACGAGGGGCGTCCTCTCGAGGTCCTGGAAAAGCAAGGTCGTCTGGACGGGCGGCGCCTGCTGGAAGTGGGTCAATGGCTAGCTGGAGAGCGGCAGATCCCGTCCGGGGCGCGGCGCATTTTCTTCAATCCGATGGGCACCGTCATCACCGACCTGTGCATCGCGGCGAGGGTATTCAGCGACGCCTCCGCGCGCAACCTGGGCATCCGTTTGCCGATCTGAGGGGTTCATGACTGCGGGAAATAGCGTGCTCGACGCGGTAGGTGGGACGGCGCTCGTCAGTCTCAGTCGTATGTTCGATCGACGGCGCTTGCGCGTACACGCCAAGCTGGAAATGCTCAATCCAGCGGGCAGCATGAAGGACCGCTCCGCATTGAACATGCTCCAGCACGCGCTGGCGAGCGGCCGAATCCGAGTTGGCAGCGTGATCGTCGAATCGAGCTCGGGCAACATGGGGATTGGCCTCGGGCAAGCCTGCGCCGTACTAGGACTTCGCCTGATCTGCGTGGTGGACACGAAGGTCGCAAAACAAAATCTCGCCATCATGCGCGCCTACGGTGCCGAGATCGAGATCGTGAGCTCGCCCCCGCCTGGGATGAGCCTGCTAGAAGCGCGCATCCAACGTGTCCAAGACTTGCTCCAGGCGCATCCGGGCAGCTATTGGCCGAATCAGTACGCGAACTTGCACAACCCAGGCGCCCATCATCGAACAATGATGGAAATTCACGAGCAAGTAGGCAGCGTGGACTACATATTTGGAGCCGTTAGCACCTGCGGGACGCTGCGTGGCGTCACCGAGTATTCTCGCGACGCAGGACTCCAAACCATGTCCGTCGCCGTAGATTCGGCCGGCAGCACCATCTTCGATGATTCGCGCTCCGCGACTCGTCGTTTCCCTGGCCACGGCGCCGCGCGCCGACCCGAGCTTTTCTACGACGGCGTCGCGGATCGGGTCTGTTACATCAGCGATCTAGAGTGCGTCGTCGGTTGTCGCCGCTTGGTTCGCGAGGAAGGCATATTTGCCGGCGCCTCATCGGGGGGCGTGATCTCGGCTGCGCTCCGAATGCTCGGCTCGGTGCCGGTGGGCGCAAGCTGCGTGTTGATCTTGGCTGACCGCGGCGACCGCTACCTCGACACGATCTACGACGACGCCTGGGTGCACGATCAGTTCGGCGAAGTGACGGACCTTTGGCACGCCCCGCGAGCAGCAGCAGCGACGGAACCAGAGGGGGTGCAACACGCGCCGTGAGTGCTGGTTCTAGCTCGAGCGTTCCACGTCGACCATGTTGTCGTGGAAGACAGCGCCGCCACCCATGTCAGCGTCCCGTTCGGCGACGGTGGCATTGGGGTTTGCTCCGCCCTTGACCTGAGAGGGCCAGCGGCCCTTGGTGGTGGCCACGACGCCACGCCGAACTCGATCGCTGACTTGGAGCGTCGCGGAGAACGCACCGCGGTCGTTCAACACGCGCACTTCAACCCCGGTCTCCAATGCCCGTTCGCGAGCGTCCTCTGGATGCATCAGCAGCACCGCCGGCCCAGCGCGGCGGGTTTGCCGCGAGACGTTGGCAAACATGGAATTCAAGAAGTAGTGGTCTGCAGCGGCAACGAGGGCCAAGCGATAGCGCGATGCAGACTCAGTGCTCGCACACGCACTCTCGTTCGGCGGGGTGTAGCCGGCGAGCGGATCGAGCCCGACCTCGAGCATGCGCTCCGCGCGAAACTCGAGTTTGCCAGAGGGAGTCAAAAAGCCGTTGGCAAAGGGCACGAACGGGTCCGGATAGTTCAGCCGCAACCAGCCTTTTTCCTTCAGCGCTTCGAGCGTTATTCCCGCCATCGCTGGTTCGTCGGATGCGAGCACCTGCCTGGCGAGATCTTCATCCGAGTCAAAGAGACATGGCTCGGTGAGACCGAGGGTCCGTGCCAGACGACGAAATATTTCCAAGTGCGATAGGCACTCGCCAGGCGGCTGTACGGCTGGCTCGTTCCAAGACACGTAAATGTGTCCGTATGCGGTGTGCAAGTCGGCGTGCTCGAACTGCATGGTCGACGGCAAAATCACGTCCGCGTAGGTCGCTGTGTCGGTGAGAAAGTGCTCGACCACCACCGTGAATAGATCGTCTCGTGCCAAGCCCTGCCGAATGCGAATCTGATCCGGCGAACTGGCAACCGGGTTTGCAGCACACACGAAGAGCGCCTTCACCGGCGGCTCGTCGACCTGGAGCAAACCGTCTGCGAGCCGGGTCATCGCCAAGGATCGCACGGGCTTTTCCAGCAGATCGTCGCGCAAGAGCGCCGGCAAATTGCCTCGAAAGAAGTCACGTGTGTCGTACGCGGCGCCGCCCCCCGGATACCGCCAATCTCCCGTCACGCCTGGAATACAGGTGATCGTGCGCACTGCCATGCCACCACCGCCGTGACGTTGGACGCCCATGGCCATCCGAATCCCGGTCGGACGGCTATGCGCGACGCGACGACCGAGCATCAGGATGTCGTCGACTGGGAGCCCGGTGACTGCCGCCGCGCGTTCTGGCGAGAACTCCACGATTCGTTCCCGAAATTCAGGCCAGCCGAGCGTGTGCTGAGCGATGAACTCATGATCCTCTGCACCCTCCGCGACGACGACGTTCAGAAGCGCCAGCGCGAGCGCAGCATCCGTGCCGGGAATGGGCGCGAGATGCAGATCTGCTGCGGCGGCAGTGCGCGTGCGCACCGGATCGATCACGACCAGATATGCTCCTGCCGCGCGCGCGGCAGAGATGGTGTGCCACAGGTGTGCGTTCGTGGAGAGCGTGTTGGTTCCCCAAAGAATGATGAGCTTCGCGAAGCGGAGCGTCTCTGGGTCCATTCCAACTCGATTGCGCCCCAGCGTGAACCCGGTGCCGACGCCGCCCGCGATGGTGCAAATCGTTACTCGATGTTGCGAGGCCCCAAGGACGTTCCAGAAACGCCGGGCGGGACCATATGCGCCCTGCAGAAGCCCCATCGTCCCAGTCCCGGAATAGGGCCAGATGGCTTCGCCCCCGTAGCGATCGCGCACCTCCCGCAGGCGACTGGCAATCGTAGCCAGCGCCTCGTCCCAGCTGATGCGAACGAATTGTGCACTGCCCTTTGGGCCCACCCGTCGAAGCGGAAACAGCAAGCGCTCCGGTGACTGAGTGTGCGCCACGAAGTCGTCGAGCTTGTTGCAGAGCGAGCCGCGAGTGATCGGATGATTGCGGTCTCCACGCAACTGAATGGCGCGGCCATCTTTTACCGTGACGAGCCAACTGCAGGTGTCCGGGCAATCGAGTGGGCACGCACCCCTGACGATTCGCTCGCTCATGCTACCAAATCCGCAATGGTTCCCCGTGCGTGAATCTCGCTAACCAACGCGGCCAATGCTAGCCTGCAGGGGTGACGCGCGCAAGGTTGAGGGAGCTCGGTATTGCCATCGGTAATCTTCAACCGGGACCATGCAACGCGATTACCGACGTGCCTGGCGTGCGTGTCGGGTACGCTGCGGTCGTCCACGATGAGCCAGTCGTCGCACGCAGCGGCGTAACCGTGATCTGGCCGGCTGATTCCGACATCTGGGAGTCTGCTGTGTTTGCCGGTTGTCATTCGTTCAACGGCAACGGCGAAATGACGGGAACTTTTTGGCTCGCAGAGCAAGGTCTCCTGTCGACGCCGATTGCGATCGCCAATACCCATTCGGTGGGCAACGTACGCGATGCGCTCCTCGATTATGCCGCCCAAGAGGGCGTGAAGCGCCCCTGGCTTCTGCCCGTCGCGGCAGAGACCTACGACGGTTGGTTGAACACCGCAGAGCGCGTGACAATATCGAGGGAAATGGTGTTCGACGCGCTCCGTCGTGCGCATGGGGGAGCCCTCGCCGAAGGCAACGTCGGCGGTGGCACCGGGATGATCTGTTACGAATTCAAGGGCGGAACGGGTACCGCGTCGCGCAGCACAGAAATTGGAGGCTCTCGCTTCACGGTGGGTGCTTTGGTCCAAGCCAATTATGGGCGGCGCGACCTGTTGCTCGTGTCCGGAGTGCCCGTCGGCCGTGAAATTGGCCTCGACGAGGTCCCCTCACCCAAGGTCGCGAGCGACGCGGCTGGATCCATCATCGTGGTCATCGCAACCGACGCGCCGCTGCTCCCTGTTCAATGTCAGCGCCTGGCGCGCCGCGCGACGATCGGACTCGCGCGAGCCGGAGGCATCGGCGCGAACGGTAGCGGTGATCTGTTCATCGCGTTCTCGACGGGAAATCGCATCCCGATCCAGGGCACGCTTCATGACGCCCGCTTCCTGGGTGCGGACGCCATGAATGGCCTGTTCGAGGCCGCGGCAGAGGCGACCGAAGAAGCGATCCTGAACGCGCTCACCGGAGCCGAGACGATGACCGGCAGAGCCGGCCGCACTGCCTTTGCTATTCCGCTCGATCGTGTGCGCGAAATCGTCAACGCGCGGCTGAAGCCGCGCGTTTGGGCGGCGAACGGCTCATCCGGCTAGTCTTATTCGGCCGCCGCCATGGCTTCACGCAGGCTGCGAGGCCTCATGTCAGTCCAAACCTCTTTGATGAAGGCTAGACATTCTTGCTTTTCCCCCTGCTTGCCGCCGTCGTTCCAACCAGCGGGCGCTGGACGATCGACAGGCCAGATCGAGTACTGCCCCTCGTCGTTTACCACCACTCGATACAACGTGAGATCCTGCTCATTCGAGTCGCTCATTGTGTCCACTCCTTCTCAAGATTGTAGAAATTCACCGATCAACGAGAACGCTCGCTCGGGAGCGTCCCGCCAAACCCCATGACCACAGCGCGGAAAGCGTTCGAAGCGCGCGAGCTCACGCGGCAACGCCGCGGCGATGTCTTCTTGCTCCGCGATGGGCGTCATCGGGTCGTCCTCGCCGCCCATGACCAAGGTCGGGCAGCGAATGCGGCTCAAGTCGCTCAAAAAATCGAACGTTGCCCCTTCCCCGTTCGCGCGCTCGAAAAACGCCAAAACTTCGTGCAGGTCGTTGGGTCTTTGCCGCGCGTCTGAGCCGGAGCCACGGCGAGTGTAGAGTGGCCCACAGACGCGCACGTAAGCCGCGAAGGCCTCGGGGGTTCTTTCCTCGAGGGCGCGCTTGGCGATGGCTCCAGCATCCGCCCCTCCCAGCCGCTCGAACGCCGCCACGATCCGCGCCCGGCGCGTGGCGCCGCCGCTACCGCGCGCTGAGGTGCTCGAGAGAATGAGCTTCGCGGGATGATCGGGGTAACGGATTGCGTACGTCATCGCCACGAAGCCGCCGAACGATGTGCCCAACACGACGGGACGCTCGATGCCGAGCACGTCGCAAAACTTCTTCACATCCTCAGCCCACTGCGCCAGGTGCCAATGCTCTGCTGAGCTGCGATCGCTTTGGCCTTGACCGCGTTGATCCAGGTAGACGACCTGCGCCACGCGCGAAAGAGCGCTGAAGTCCGGTCGGAAGGACATGTGATCGAGCCCCGGTCCGCCATGCAACAACAGCAGCGTTGGGCGATCATGCGCCCCAGACGTCGGCGCGGTCCTCTGGAACCCCTCGACCTCGAAAAAAAGACGGGTGTCCCCGATGTTCACGCGCATGATCTACCCCTCGCTTTGAAGAGCGGAGATCTTGCTGTCCGCGCCCGGTGTTCGTTCGCGTGACCTCCTCGAGCTCACGACCTCGTTCAGGATTTCATGCCCGATGCGAACCACACTCTCAACGAGCACGTCGAAGTCTTGGCTCTGCGAGCGGTGATTGATGATCGCGCAACGGAGCGCGAAGCGCCCGTGCACTGTCGTGCTCGAGGGCACCGCGGCACCAGACTCTTGCACGCGCAGCAAGAGCTCTTGGTTGAGTTGGTCGAGTGCGCTGTCGCTCAAGCGCTCGTCTACGAAGCGAAAGCAGACCACGTTCAGCGTTACGGGTGCGACCAAGCGCAGCTCAGGCTGCTGCTCGATGCGTCGGCCGAGGGCATGCGCTTGCTCCACATTTTGTTCGATCAGAGCGGCGAACGTGTCGATGCCGTGAGCTTTGATACCCATCCAAACCTTGAGTGCGCGAAACCCGCGCGTCAGATCGATGCCCAAATCGGAGAATGGCAAGCCGCCCGCCATCAGCCCGCGCTCCGTCGCCGCGAGATAGCTTTGCGAGCTGGCAAACGCACCACGGTGAGCGTCACCGTCGCGGACGAGAACACAGGCAACGTCGAATGGTTGATACATCCACTTATGCAAATCGAAGCCGATCGAGTCCGCCTGCTCGATCCCTGCGACGAGAGGTCGTAACCGCTCGCTCAGACGAGCCAGCGCGCCGAAGGCTCCGTCGATGTGAAACCACAGCCCCTCTTCGCGGCAAAGTGCGGCGAGCGCGACCAAATCATCCGTCGCCCCGGTGTTGACCGTGCCAGCGCTACCGACCACACAGATCGGTCGCGCTCCGGCCGCGCGATCGGCTGCGATGGCTTGCCGAAGCGCGACCAAGTCGATGCGAAAATCGCGATCGACAGCTATGCAGCGAAGCGAGCTGCGCCCAAGTCCGAGCAGCTCGACGGCCTTGAACAACCAGCGATGGATCTCCTGCGAGGCGTACACCGTGAGCTGCGTGCCGTTCGCGAGCCCATCTCTGCGCACATCGAAGCCGGCCTTGTTCTGGCGCGCAACAGCCAGTCCGATCACATTGGCCATTGAAGCCCCCAGCGTCAGCACGCCGCTGGCCCCGGGCGGCATTCCCATCAGTTCCGCGAGCCAGGCGACTACTTGGGCCTCGACCAACGCTGGTGCTTGCTCGTAGCCGGCCATGTGCGGGTTGATTCCCGCTGCAAGCATGTCCGCCATCATGCCGAGCGGTGTCCCATTGCCCATGGCCCAACCGAAGTGTCGTGGGTGAATGTTGCCGTTGGTGTACGGCATCACGTTGCTGACGAACTCTCGGTACGTCGATTCGGCGCCCTGGCCTGCGCGCGGTAGCTCTTCACGCAACCGCTCTCGTACCTCCGATGGCATCGGTTGCCACGCCGGCCTCGAGCGCACATTGCGCAGATGCGCGAGCATGTCGTCGACCATCCGATGCGCGAGACGGGCAAACGCTTCCCAATCTTCTGGATCGAGCGTCAGCTCTTCTGCGCTTGCCACCGCGCAATTCGAAACAGGCTCGCTCGCTGAGTCTTGCGCCGCCGCTTTGTTTTGCATGTTCATCTTCCCGAAAGAAGCCCCGCTCTAGCCCGCCGCAGACAGACCGAAGGTCGGCCGCACGGTCTCAGGTCGTAGTCTGTCGATCTTTTGGAAGCAAACCAACTGGTTGTAGAAGCCATCAATCGGCGGCTGGGCCCGGCCCAGCGTGTCGCGCGTTGCAGCCAAGATAGGCTCGATGTGTTCGAGCGAAAGGCCTCCTCGTTGCTCCAGGTCCTTTTGCAACATGCGCACCACCCCATCGACGGTATCCGGCGCTCGGTCGACGTACGCCGATACCGAACAGCCCTGCGATTCAAGCACTGACGCGAGCAAGTTCAGCTGATCGGTGACCGACCCACGGCCCGGCGATCTCCAAGTCGCCAGAATGCCTCGGCCGTGCTCGCGGACGTGAGCCGCCAATTGAGACACGGTGCGCTGGAGCACGGCGTTGCCAATTTCGCCAACGGTCGTGGGAGCCGCGGCGCGCGGCAAGATCGGAGCGTACGGCGTGTTGCACACGACGAGGTCGAAGCGCTCATCCGCCGCGAGTGCCGACAGCCCGTCGGATTCTCGGAATTCGATACGCCCTTCGAGCCCGTTCAAGATCGCGTTGGCGCGCGCCACCTGAACGGCATTGGGGCTCAATTCCAAGCCGACGACTTGGTCGGCAGCTCTGGCTGCACAGAGTAGGCCTTGAATCCCACTACCCGAGCAAAGATCGAGCACCCGCTTGCCCGCGAGCGACGTCGGGAGCGCTTTGGCCAAAAAGTAGGACGACATGTCGAACCACGTGTCGCAATTGCCGCTTGCCGTGGGGTACGTTGGCGGCACGCTGACGATCAGCATCAAGCCCTCCGCTGGCACGAGCAGCAGGTTCGGCGTCCGCCAAAGCTGATCGCCTCCTCTCACGAGGAGTCCGGTGACATGGAACGCCTCGAGTACGCGGCCGGGCAGCGCGCGTCGAATCGAATCGTCGTCGACCGGGCTTCCCAGCCGGAACAGCCGAAATAGAATTTCGTGCTCGAAGTCGAGTCGTTCGACGGCCTTGTCGAGTGCGTCGAACGGCGGAAATCCCGTCATGCTTCGCCCGACCTCGAGCGACAAGCGCAGATCCACGAGTGGATACATGCGTTCGTCCAGAAAGTCGCGAATGGTGCGGAAAGCAGCGGTATTTGATGGATCGATAGTCATGAAATCACCTGTCATTTCGTGCGTTCGTGGTCGAAGGCCGGCGCTTCGGAGTACCGAGTTATCGTCTGAGTTCAGATATCCATGACCGCTCGGTGATCTCCCAGTGATCCGCGCTCGCGCTCGGCCCGTTCAAGCCGCTGCCTGAGTTTCTGAGCCAGGGCAGCGACGTGGGGGTTGTGAAGTGTCGAGTAATGGTCGCCAGCAACCGAGTTCAGCTCGAGCTCCGGCAACACTGGCTGCCAAAGCTGGGCAAGCCGCTCGGCACCCGTGGAACCGCTCGCTGCAAACAATACCGCGCGTTGCCCGAGATTCCGGCGCGAATAGCGCTCGACTGCTCGCTGAAGCCCCGTAAACACCGCAAGCATACGGTCGAGCTCTGCCGCAGCGTGGCCCGCGGAGAGCAGCCCCTCGCGGGTCAGTACTTGCTCGACCAGAGCGCGTTGCTCGGTTTCACTCATCCCTACGAATTCCTCACGCAAGCCCGACGCGTCGATCCCCGCGGAACGAGCCAGGTCCGCCGCGAAGCGCTCGAGCATCGTGTGCTTTGTGTTCTCCCCTGCCCGACTGTGCGCGGGTGGGTGGCTGTCGAAGAGCATGACAGGCCCGACCCGCTCACCTTGCTCGCTCAGCTGACGCGCCATTTCCAGAGCGACCAGTCCGCCCATCGACCAACCGCCAAGCAAGTAGCAGCCGCGTTTCTGAACTTTTCGGATCTCTTGAACGTAGCGTGCAGCGATCTCTTCGAGCGTGCCAAGGGCGGAATCGCTCGACACCTTGAGACCGTAAAAAGGTCGTTCGCATCCGAGCGCTCGCGCGAGTTCGACGTAGCAGAGTACGTTACCGCCGACTGGGTGAACGCAAAAGAAAGGCGCGCCCGATCCGTTTGGCTGAATTGGAACCAACGCGCTCGCGTCCTCCACCGTGACCTGTTCGCTGAGCAGTGCAGCCAGCTTTGCGATAGTGGGATTTCGGAACAGCTGCACGACCGAAAGACTCCGCCCGAGACGGGTCCGAATCGCCGCGAGCAGCCGCACGGACAGGAGCGAATGCCCACCCCGGTCGAAGAACTCGTCGTTCACGCCGACGCGACCGGTGCCCAGCAAACCCTCCCAGATTTCGACTAGCTGTGCCTCCAATACCGTGCGCGGAGCATGGGTCACCAGGCGCGGAGCGTCTGGCACTGGCCTCGGCAGCGCTCGTAGATCGACCTTTCCCTGCGCACTCAGCGGTAGGCCCTCGAGCAACACCACTTGCCTCGGTACCATGTAGTCGGGAATGCGCGCGGCCAGCCAGTTCCTCAGCTCGGTGGAAAAGGCGGTTTCGCTTCCCAGAGCAGACGAAGCGGGCTCGTTTCGCTCGCTCGCGAAGGGAACGGCGTACGCAATCAAACTCTTGCCGAACGGCGGATCGTCGACGCCGATAGCGATCGCGTCTCGCACTCGGGGATGAGATTTGAGAGCTGCCGCGACCTCTCCTGGTTCGACGCGATAGCCTCGCACCTTAATCTGGTGATCCATTCGACCGATGAACTCGATGTTGCCATCGGGCAGCCAGCGCGCTCTGTCGCCGGTTCGATACAGCCGCGCGCCGGGCACATCGCTGAATGGGTCTGGGACAAACCGCTCAGCGGTCAAGTCCGGCCGATTCAAGTAGCCACGGGCAACGCCTCTGCCGCCAATGTAGATTTCTCCGGAAACGCCGAGCGGGACTGGCTGCATGAACTTGTCGAGCACGTATGCCTGTGTGTTGGGAAGCGGTCGGCCCGTGGGAACCAAAGCCCCACGCCGAACACACTGACGCTCGACTCGGTACGTGAGCATCCCGACGGTAGTTTCGGTCGGGCCGTAGTGGATGAAAGTAGTCGCACGAGCATGCGCGAGCGGCTCGATCTCGTCTCTTAGCCATGTCCAAGGCGAAGCCTCGCCCCCGAGCGCGAGAACTTGATGCGGCAGGAGATCCTTGGACGGGCATGCCGCCACGAGCGCGCCGAGATGGGACGGCGCGATCTTGAGCACGTCGAGGCGGTGACGTTGGAAGTACGCTTGCACGGCGTGCGGATCGGCCGCGCGATCACGTGGCATCACGTGCAGTGTCCCACCAGCGCACAGCGATGGGATTAGCACGGTCTTGGACGAGTCCACCGCGAGCGGCTGAAGCATGCCGTAGTGCATGCCGACCCGAAGCTCGAAGCGTTCGACGATGGCACGCAGGTAGTTCAAAATCTGACGCTGCTCGACGACGACCCCCTTCGGTTGACCGGTGGAACCCGACGTATAAATCACGTAAGCCGCCTGCTCGTCGCGGGTAGTGCCGAGGAGATTGTCCTCACCATGTCGCGCGAGCAACTCGGTCGCCTCGTCCAAGTACAGCACGTCTGCTGCTGATTCCGAGCAACGAGCCTGCCACGAGCGGCGCGAGATCAGCAGTCGGGCTTCCGAGTCAGACAAGATATAGTCGACGCGTTCTTTCGGAAACACCGGATCGATGGGGACATAGGCCGCGCCCGCTTTGAGCACCCCGAGCAGCCCGATCATCATCTCCAGCGAAGGTTCCAAGAAGAGCGCGACCCTCGTCTCGGGGCCAACGCCGCGCTCGCGCAGATGACGGGCAAGCCGGTTCGCTCGACGGTTTACCTGATCGTAACTGAGCTGACCTTCCTCACCGACGACCGCGAGCTGATCTGGGCAAGCCGCGGCGTGTTGCTCGAACAGCCGATGGAGGGAGCCACGCGCGGGCTCCTCCGTGTGAGCGCCCCGCGAATGAGTGAGGAGCTGAGCCCGTTCGCTGTCGGAGACGATGGGCAAGGCGTGAACGGACAGCTCGGGCTGGGCCGCGATGCTCCGGAGCAGGTTCTCGAGGTGCGCGGCAAAGCGTTCGACAGTGCTCGC
>Ga0164309_10000964_pt1 | contig 14568 bp, 10 predicted proteins | sample Whisoiple_247_MG_FD_109984 | JGI IMG/M metagenome (GOLD analysis project Ga0164309, IMG submission 109984) | Soil microbial communities amended with fresh organic matter from upstate New York, USA - Whitman soil sample_247_MG | ecosystem: Environmental > Terrestrial > Soil > Unclassified >...
GTCCACCCCTTCCCAGAAGGTGTCGGTGCCGAGGAGGATCGCGTTCCCCGCCTCGCGGAAGCGGCGGAGGAGCGCGTCGCGGTTCCCTTCTCCCTGCACCAACAGCGGCCACCGCGGATCGAGCACACCGCGCGCCAGCGCCGCGACCCGCTTGAGCGCCGCGTGGCTCGTAAAGAGCACGAACATCCCCCCGTCGGAGGCGTAGGCGAGGTCCCGCATGACTTCGACGATCGCGTTCTCGTGCCCCCCCGGATCCTCGCGGGGGTCGGGGATATCCTCCGGGATCCCGAAGATGCACTGGTTCGGGAAATCGAAGGGCGAGGGGAGGATCTCCTCCACTGTCACCGGCGACCGCTCGTCGTCGAGCCCCAGGCGCTTCTTGAGGAAGGTGAACTCCCCTCCCGCGGCGAGGGTGGCGCTCGTGAGGACGGCGGTCTTCACCTTGTCGAAGAGGAGTGCGCGGAGGATCGGCGCGAGGTCGAGAGGGACCGCGGCGCAGGAGACGTCCTGCCCCTTCCTTCCGCTCCGCTCCAGCCACCGGACACGGTGCTGGTCCCCCTTCACCGGGCGGAGGGTCGAATTGAGGGCATCGGCCGCACTCTCCAACCGCCGGATCACCGAACGACACTCTGCGAGAAGCTGGTCACCCCGCTCGGTGTGGTCCCCCTCCTTCATCCGGTCGGTGATCGTCGCGACCTCCTCCTTCACCCGCTTGAAGCCGGAGAGGAGGTGGTCGAGCTCCGCGCGGAGCCCTTCGGCCCAGACCGGGTCATCACCGAACTCGTCGGTCAGCCGGAGCGGCCCCTGCTCGGTGGCGAGCCTGCCATGGAGCCGCTCGAAGAAGACGTCGGCGGCGCGCTTGGTGTCGGCGATCCCGGGGGTGAGCCGCTGGCGCAGGAGGTCCAAGCTCGCGCGGCTCAGGAGGTCGTCACGGCTCGCGAGCTCGCGGGCGAGGGCCGGGACGATCCCCTTCCCGTTCCGCTCCAGGCGGAGGAGCGTACGCCGCACCCCGCGGCTCGAGACCTGGGCGCCGAGGTGGCTCGCGGCGACGTCCTCGAGATGGTGGGCCTCGTCGAGGACGATGCGCTGATACGGCGGGAGGACCGCCGCCTCCTGCCAGTTATCGGAGGCTTGCCGTACGGCGAGGTCGGCGGCGAGGAGATGGTGGTTCACCACCACCACGTCGGCCTCGGCCGCCTTCCGGCGTGCGGCGAAGAGGAAGCACTTGTTGTAGTACGTGCACTCGAGCCGGGGACAGAGATCGGCCTCAGCACTCACCTCGTCCCAGACCTCCGGGGTCGGCGGCGTCGGGAGGTCGGCGAGTGAGCCGTCGCTGGTCCGCGCCGCCCACCCGGTGATCCGCACCAACTCCTCATGCTTCTCGATCTCGAGCAGGGAGCCCTGCGCCTCCCCGGCCGACTTGAGGCGATTCAGGCAGAGATAGTTCCGCCACCCCTTGAGGAGCGCGAACTTCGGCTCCCGCTCCCCATCCTTCATCGCGTCGCGGAGGAGCGGCAGGTCCTTGGTGACGAGCTGCTCCTGCAGGGTGATCGTCGCGGTGCTGACGACCGTCCGTTCCTTGTTGCGGAACGCCCAGGCGATCGCCGGCACCAGGTACGCGAAGCTCTTCCCGATCCCCGTCCCCGCCTCGAGGAGGAGGGTGCCGCCGTCGTTGTACCCGTCGGCGATGTACGCCGCCATGTCGCGCTGGCTGGGACGGTCCTCATAGCTCCCGAGGGCGCGATGGATCGTCCCTTCCTCGCCGAGCATGTCGGCGACGGTGAGGGCGTCGATCGGCTCCTGCTTCTTGGATTTCGGGACCTCGACGACGACGTACATCTCGTCGCCGTCGTTGTTGATGATCGCGAACCCGACCCCCATGTCGGCGAGCGACGCGGCGACGTGGAGGTCGGCCTGCGAGGGCTCCAGCACCCCGTTGGGGTGGTTGTGGAGCATCATCTCGCCCTGGTCGAAGGCGGCGGGAAGTGCCAGGACACGGTCCGCGGTCCCGCGCGCGAGGACCCGGACGGTCTGGATCACGCCGTCAGGGTCGACCTCGCAGACGAAGTTGACCTCGCGGCCACCGGCGGCCTTGATCTCGCGCGCGAGATAGGCGGTGATGTTGGGGGAGAGATAGCGGTGAGGCACCCCGAATATTAACCGGGGGTGGAACAGAACAGCGCATGCGGAAATGCAGAAGGGGCGGAACGTTCCGTGTCATGGGAGAGTTCCGCCCCTTCCGCGCTTCTGCATGCGCCGTTCGTTCAGGTCTTCAATTCCTTCTTCTTCGCCGCCGGGAAGAGCACGTTGTTCAGGATCAACCGGTACCCGGGGCTGTGGGGGTGCAGTGACAGGTCTGTCGGCGCGTCGCCGATGGCATGCTGCGGATCCTCGGGGTCATGCCCCCCAAAGAAGGTGTACGTCCCCTGCCCCAGCTCCCCGTGCAGGTACTTGGCCCACGGCGCCCCCGGTTCGTCGGCGAGGACGGTCACCCCCGGCTTGATCCGGTTCTTGTTGAAGCTCGTGGTGAGACCGTAGAAGTCGGGGATCACCTGCCGGTGGTTCTGGATCAGCATGGTGTTCACCGGGTCGATCTTGGCGCTGAACTCGAAGAGGGTGAACGAGCCGAGCGGCTGCCGGCGCCCCAGCGAGTTCACCTGGTGCCCGTCGATGTCCGAGAACTGCGGCACGGTCGGGCTCGCCTCGATCTGCGCGCCGGTGAAGGCGAAGGCGTGGTTCCAGTCGAGCCGGGCGGAGGCGCCGGGGTCCATCGGGGTGTTGTCGGCGTAGCTCGCCGCGATGTCGACATCGTGCGCCGCGAGCGCCAGGTCGAGGGTCTCGGTCGCCGTGCACATCGCGAAGAGGAACCCGCCCCGCTCCACGAACCCCCGGATCCGCTCGGCCACCGCCTTCTTCGCCGCCGGAACGTTCGCGAATCCCAGGCGGCGGGACATCTGGGTGTTGAGTTCCACCATCTCGCGGAGCCAGGGGGCGCCGGCGTAGTTCATGTAGAACTTCGAGTACTGCCCGGTGAAATCCTCGTGGTGCAGGTGCAGCCAGTCGTACGTCGGGAGCTTGTCCGCCATCACTTCGGCGTCCCAGAGCTTCTCGAACTTGATCCCGGCATACTGCAGCGCCATCGTCACCGCGTCGTCCCAGGGGGCCGCCCCCGGCGTCACGTAGACCGCCACCTTCGGCGCCTTCTCGAGCGGCACCGCGTCGGCGTTGGTCCCGGCGAGCTCGGCGCGGATCTGGTCGGCCTCCCCGGCGCTGATCGACTGGACCGTGACCCCGGCGAGGGCGGCATCCCGCTGCGTCCCCGAGTCCGCGGGGAGAAGGAACGCCCCGTTCCGGTAGTTGAGGAGCCACTCCCCACGTCCCCCCCGCTCGAGGAGACGGAAGGCGACGCCGTAGGCCTTCAGGTGCTCCGCCTGGGCGTCATCCATCGGGATGAGGAAGTAGTCGGCACTCCGGGGCCACCGGACGTGGCCGAGCCGGGCGCTCGTCGCACCGACCGCCATCGCACCGAGGAAGTCGCGGCGCTTCATGTGGAAGGGATCGCCCCGCGCGCCTCGTCCATCAGGCGGCGTGCCTGCGGGATGAGGGCGCTCCGCGGATAGGTGAGGATGAGGTGTTCTAGCTGTGCCACGGCCTCCGCCGGTCGGCGGAGCCGGAGGAAGAGCCGCGCCAGGTCGAGCTCGGCCGCGGGGGCGGTCGCCGCCACCTCGGTCGCCGCCACACCCTTGAACCGGCGCTCCGCATCTACGGCGTCTCCACGTGCAGCGCTCAGCTGCGCGGCGAAGAGCCCGAGCTGCGCTCCCCCCGCCTTCGGCTCGAGTCCTTGCGCCGCGCGGTCGAGTCCGGCGATCGCCGCCACCGTGTCGCCACGCTCGAACGCCTGCATCGCCTGCCCCAGCGCCGGGAGGGAGTCGGCCTCGATCGGCTGCAGCAGGGCGAGGAGCGCCGTCCGGTCGGTCGCCTCGGCGCGCGTCCCGGCGTACGGTCCCGCCTGCTGGAAGTAGGAGCGGGCGGTCTTCAGGTCGCCGCGGAGGAGTGCCAGCCGCCCGGCGAGCGCCGCCCCGTCCACGGTGCTGTCCGCATCGATGTGCGCCGCCGCCCGGTCGAGCTCACCTCGACGCATCCAGGCGATCGCGAGCCGGCGCTCGAGCGTCGCACGGTCTTCCGCGGGGATCCGGTCTCCCTGATCGGACAAGGTCTTCTCGGCGTCCGGGAGCTCACCCCCGGCGATCTGCACTTCGAGGAGGGTCCGCACCGCCTGCGACGCGAGGTCTCCGCTCGCGTTCCGGTCCTGACCGATCAGGGCGAGCATCCGGTGTGCATCCGGAGCCGAGCCGGCATCGGCATAGGCGCGCGCCGCCTCGAGCCTCGTCCGCGCCACCGCGGCCCCGCTCTGCCGCTCGGCGAGGAGCTCGAGCGCCTGCCCCAGGGCGCGCCGCGCGTCGCGGGTGCCGAGGACGCGGACCTGCTCCACGAAGGCGGCGATCGACGCGGTCCCCTGCCGCGCCCCGTCACCGGGAGCGGCGAGATAGCGGCGGAGATGCTCCGCGCCGCGGAGCGGATCCCCCCACTGCGCCAGGAGGACGGCGGCGATGAACGCCCCTTCTCCCCCCGACTCGGGGGCGAGCACTCGAAGCACCGCGGGGCGCTGCGCCTCGGGGGTCTGGGCGAGGGCGCCGACCGCGGTGGAGCGATACCCCGGTGAAAGACGCTGCGCGAGGAGCCACTCCGTCGCACTCGTCGGGTAGTCCCCCTGCAGCTGGGCGACCTGCGCCAACTCGGCCGAGAGGACGGCGGGATCCCCGCTCGCGGTCCGTCCTGCGAGGTAGGCGCGCTTGGCGCCGGAGAGGTCGCGGTGCTGCAGGAGGAGGTCCCCCCACTCGCGATACGGCACCACCCGGTCGGCCTCGGTGCGCGCCCACCGCTCCACCGTGGTCCGGACCGAATCGGGCTCCCCCGCCGCGGTCCAGACCCGGAGTGCCAGGGCATAGAGCACCGGTGAGGGCTTGAGCGCGAGGGCGGCCCGCATCTCGGGGACCATCGTCGCCGTCCGGTCGATCGCGGCGAGCGAGCGTTCGAGGCCGAGGAGGGCGGTCTGGTCCGCGGTGTCGGCCTGGAGCACCGTGCGGTATGCCTCCGCCGCCGCGGCGTAGGTGCCGCGACGCTCGAGATCGAAGGCGCGCTGGAGCGGATTCACCGTCTGCGGCGTGGGGACCGGGCGCTGAGCGGCAAGACGGCAAGGGGGCAAGAGGGCAAGTGAGATCGCGCACGCGACCACACCCCTCCGCACGAAGCACGAAGCACGAAGCCCGATCATTGCCCCGCCAGCCGCCGGAAGTAGTCCACCACCAGCCGCCGCTCCTCGGGGGCGAACTTCTGCAGCTCCTCCCACGACGGCATCCGGAGCCGTCCGTCATCTCCCGCGAGCCGCGCGCGGAGCGCCGGCGGGAGATGGACGCTGTCCCCGGAGGCCGAGGTGGACTGCCGCTCCTTCTGTTCGTCCTCCTGCTCCCCCTGCAGGGTGCGGCCGGCGTCGAGCATCCGGCGGAAGAGCCGTTCCTGCCGCTCCACGGTGCTCCGGTCGAGACGCCCCGCCTCGAGCCGACGCGCGAGGTCGCGCGCCTCCTCGGCGAACTGCGCCGCCCCCGCCGACTGCCCCCCGGCGCGGAGGAGCTCCAGCTGCTGGGCGATCGCGCGCTGCTGCTGCGCCAGCGCCTGCATCTGCGGGTCGCTCCGCCCCTGTCCCGGCATCGAGAGCATCGACTGCGCCCCCTGGCTCACCCCCTGCTGCTGCTGGGCGAGCTGGCTCATCCGCTCCATCGCCTCCTGCATCCCCGTCCCCGACCCGGCACCACTCACCTCTTCTCGGCTCCGGAGGAGCTGATACGCCACCGCATTGAGCGCGTCGAGCCCCGACTCCGCCCGCTCCGCTCCCTCGCGGAAGTTGGGGGTCGCGGTCGCGACCGCTTCGCGGGCCCGCTTCATCTGGTCCTGGGCCATCGCGAGGTTGAGGCCGAGCTGCGGGGAGACGAGGGCGTTCTTCCCGGACGACTCGCGGAGCTGTTCCAGGAGCCGCTGCGATCCCTCTTCCACCATCCCTTCCCGCTGACGGAGCGAGCTCGCCCCTTCACCGCGGCGGAACCCCTCCGCCACCGAGAGCTGCAGCGCGGTGAGCCGGGCCATCTCCTGGAGGGCCGCGTCGAGCTCCCCCGCGACCTCCTCCCGCCACGATTCCTGCACCTCGTCCCGCTGCTGCTGCAGCTCCTCGGGGAGCGCACCGAGCTTCTGCTGGGCCTGCTCCCCGGAGCGCTGCGCCTGCTGCCGCTGGCCGGCGCTCGCCTGCTTCCCGGCCTGGCGCATCTGCTCCGCCGCCTGACGAGCCTCTTCCGACGCCTGCTGCATCGCCTCCTGGCGCCCCTCCGCCTGCAACTGCTCTCCCAGCCGGTCGAGCGCGCTCGCCAGGGAATCGGCCCGGGTCGCGAGCTGCTGTTCCGCGGCGGCGGCACGTGCCGTGTCGGCCGCCGGCATCTGGCGGTTCCACTGCGCCTGCGCCTGGCTCAGGTCCTTCGCCTCCGCCTGCAGGTTGGCCATGTCCCCTTCGATGGCGGCGCGCCGGAAGAGCTCGCGGCTCCGCTCCAGCGTCTCCCGGAGCTCCCGCTGCTGTTCCTGCAGGTCCTGCAGCGCCTCGCGGGCCCGCTCCGCATCGAGGTCCTTCAGCGACTGTTCCAGCTCCGCGAGCTTCTGCCGGAGCTCCGGCGTGAGCGCCCGGTCGAGCTGCTTTCGGATGTCATCGAGCTGCCGCTGCCACTCCTGGTCGGACGCCCCGGCGGCCTGCGCCGCACGCTGCAGCGCTTCGAGCTGTTCCGAGAGCTGCTCCGCCTGCGCGATCATCTCCCGCTGGTCCCGCGCCACTTCCTGGGCCCGCTGCGCCGATTCGAAGTCGAGCGCCCGGTCCCGGTCGCCGCGGGTCGACCCTTCGGCGCGGCTCCGCTCGTTCGCCAGGTCCTCGGTGCTCCGTTCCAGCCGCTTGCTCCGCGCCGCCGCCGAGTCGAGCTGCCGCGCGATCTCCTGGCTCGCCTGCCGCGCCGCGGCGCGGGCCTCGTCGGGGCGCGCCAGCCGAAAGACGTATTCACGTGAGGCCCCGGAGTGCGGCGCGGGGGCCGCGTCGGTCGCACGCACGACGACCCGAACGGTGTCACCCGGGAGCAGTCCCCGTTCGGTCAGGTCGAGCGCAAAGGGGAGCACCGCGTGGTCGGGACGCCCGGCGGGGAGCTCGACACTCTCGATCCGCGCCGGGTCGGCGAACCCCTGCCCGGTGATCCGGCGGCTCTCGACCACGACGCGCGCGAGGCCATGATCGTCCCGCGCTTCGATGACGAGCGGCACCCGAAGGTCGAGCGGGATCACCGTGTCCGCACCGGGCACCGGGACCTCGACCACCGGAGCGCTGTCGGGGACGATCCGGATCGGGAGGGTCACCGGCTCCCCCTGCAGCGCCCCACCCGACGCCGTCCGCAGGTCGAGCCGCCAGACCCCGCTCTCGGTCGGCGTCATCGTTCCCTTGAACCCGGTCCCCTCCACCGCGAGTCCCTCGGCGCGCGCCGGTCCGGTCCACGCCGCGGAGCGGAGCGGTGCCGTCGCTTCACCAGTGGTCTGCAGTCGCGTTCCCGCCGGGAGGAGCACGGTGTCACCGTCGAGTGGGAGCGGCTCCGACTCCAGGCCGAGATACTCGGGATAGCGGGCCTGGACCACGACGGTGCCGAGGAAGGCGGGGACCCGGACCTGCACGGTGATGGTGTCGCTCCCCCGTCCCCCGGCGGTGATCCTGGCGAAGAGGTCGGCGCTGAGCGGCACCGTCTCGTACTTCCCCTTCCCCTCCGCATCGAGTGTCACGCGGGTCGGTCGCCAGGTCTCCCCCGGTGCGCGAAGCCAGAGCGTCGCTTCACGCCGCCCCGCCGCCTCGACCTCGAGCGTCACGACGGCACCCCGGTCGACCGCGGAGTCGGGGCCGGTGACGCGGAGTGGTGCCGTCGCGGCGAGCCACGCCCCTGCCGGATCCCAGAGTAGCGCGGCACGCCCCCTGGTCGGGCGCGCGGCGGCGAGGAGGACCACCGCCGAGAGGAGCGCCACCCCTGCCACGAGTGCGCGGCGCTTCTGTCGGCCCACCAGTGGCGCGAGCGCCGCTCCCCCGCGCAGGGCGAGGTCCCTCGCCGACGCATCGTCCGCGATCGCCAACAGCTCGGCGCTCGTCCCCTCCGCGGGGCCGCGGACGAGCCCCGTGAGCGAACCCCGGCGCCATCCACCGCTCCCTTCGAGGAGGGCGGCCGCCGAGACCGGATCTCCCGCAGTGCGCCCGCGACGCCAGAGCACGAACGCGACTCCGGCGAGGGCGCCGACCAGGGCCCACGCCACCCCGACCCAGAGTCCCCCTTCCACCCAACCGAGCCGCGCCATCCAGGCGGCACTCCCGAGTGCCACGAGCCCCGCCGCGGCGGCGCCGGCCGTGATCGCCAGACGCGGCCACTGCCGGAGCGGGGCCGCGAGCTCGGCGAGGATCCCCTGGGTCGTCGTCACTGCGTGCCGCTCACCGCGTAGCTGAAGAGGTTCACCCCCATCCGGAGCGCCGCTTCGCGTGCCTCGGGGGTGTCGTGATGCACCTCCGGATCCTCCCACCCGTCGCCGAGGTCGCTCTGGTACGAGTAGTACACGGCAAGGCGGCCGTCGATGAAGATCCCGAACCCCTGCGCCGGCTTCCCGTCATGCTCGTGGATCTTCGGGAGCCCCTTCGGGAAGTCGTAGACGATGTGGTAGATCGGATGGTCGAGGGGGACCTCCACCAGCGGCTCCCCCGGGAAGAGGCGGACCAATTCCTTGCGGATCGACTCGTCCATCCCGTAGTTGTCGTCGACGTGCAGGAAGCCCCCCCGCCGGAGCCATTCCCGGAGGGTGACGAGGTCCCGGTCGCTGAACCGGACGTTCCCGTGCCCCGTCATATAAAGGTAGGGGAGCCCCCAGAGCCGGTCGTCCGAGAGCTTCACCGTCTCCTCCCGCTCGGCGGTCCGGACCCCCGTCCGGTCGCGGATCGCGGTCAGGAGATTGGGGAGACTCGACGGGTTGGCGTACCAGTCACCGCCGCCGTCGTAGTGGAGGCGGCCGATGGTGACGGCAGTCGGGAGTTCGGAGCTGGGAGTAGACGACCCCCTGGCAAGCTCCAAACTCCCGACTCCCAATCCTACCAGCAGGATCGCCAGCGCACCGTTCAAGGCGAGAGCTCCATCACAAGGTCATAGACGGTATTCCGCGGCAACCCCGTCCGGTCGGCCACCTCACGCACCACATCCCGCTTCGACCGCCCGGCGGCGAGGAGATCGGCGGCGAGGGCGCGGGCCGCCTCGGGATCGGGCCCTCCCGTCCCCTGCTCCGCGGCGGGTGCCAACACCATCGTCACCTCGCCACGGATCGGGTGCTCCGCGGCCCAGGTCGCCAGCTCCGATAGCGTCCCTACTCGGAACTCCTCGTGGAGTTTCGTGATCTCCCGCCCCACGCACCCGCGGCGGTCAGCCATCCCTCCGGCGGCGAGGTCGCGGAGGAGCTCCTCCACCCTCCCCGGCGCCTCGAAACAGACGACCGTCACCCCGGGGATCGACGCCTGGCCGAGCCACCGGTCCCGCTCCGCCCCCTTCCTGGGCGCGAAGCCGAGGAAGAGGTAGCGGTCGGCCGGGAACCCGGAGACCGAGATCGCGGCGGTCACCGCCGAGGGCCCCGGAATGGGGACGACCGCGAGTCCCGCGGCGCGCACCGCCTCCACCAGCGCCGCCCCGGGATCGCTCACCCCCGGCGTCCCCGCGTCGGTGACCAGTGCGACATCCTCCCCCGCCCGCAGGCGCGCGACGATCGACTCGGCGCGTCCCTCGTCCGAGTGCTGATGGAAGGCGATGAGCTTGGGGTGCGCGTCGAGGTGGGTCAGGAGCCCGCGGGTGACGCGGGTGTCTTCGGCGGCGACGATGGGGACGGTGCGGAGGAGCTCGGTCGCGCGGGCGGAGAGGTCGCCGAGGTGGCCGAGCGGGGTGGCGAGGACGTAGAGGGTGCCGGTGCTTACCACGCCACTTCCCAGGGGAGGCGGTCGAAGTAGCCGGCCGCCTGGAGCTGGTGCCGATTCTCCCGTGTCGCCTCGCGGAGCACCGCCTGGGCGGCGCCGGGGGAGACGAGCTCGACGTCACCGAGGAGCTTCTCGGTCCAGGCCGCGAAGGCCTCGGTGAGCTGGTCGCCGGTGACCACCAGCGCCGGGGGCGCCGCGCCGTACTCCGGCATCGTCAGGAGTTCGAGCGCGGGGTGCTGTCCCACGAGCCCGGCGCTGTAGCGCTGGTGCTTCCGGTTCGCCTCCCCCATCAGCTCCTTGTCGGCGGCGTGGATGATCTTCCCGTGGACCTCGCGGAAGAGCTTCACCTGCGTGGGGAGGGCCTGCACCGGGAGCTCGCGGACCACCGCGACGAGGTCGTGGGCCACCACCTCGCGCGGCGCCGGTCCCCCGACCCCGAGCCGCTTCAGGATGTACTTGTCGGCGTTGATCCCCGGCGGCTGCTCATACATCTGGCCCCCGGTGAAGACGCCGCCGACGAAGTGGAGGAAGCTCACCCCGCCGTCGATGACGAGCTCCAGCACCCCGTCGTACACCTCGGTGCGGAAGACGTCGAAGAACTTCTCCGGCTGGGCGAGGTCGAGGTAGCGGCGCTTGGGGGGCGAGGCGCAGGCCGAGTACATCCGAAGGAGCTGCTCCATCGGCGCCTGGCAGTACGACACCTCGCTCCGTTCCAGCTCCACCTTCATCCGGCGGAGCGCCTCGGGGATCGGGATCAGGTGCCGGCCGTCGGAGCGGAGGGTCGCCGCGTTGACGATCTCCCCCTTCCGGAAGAAGAGGAGGAGGAGCTCTTCGGGGAGATACGCCGCGAGGTAGGCGTCGACCATCCCGTCGCGGTCGCGCTTGGCGTACGCGAGGACGTTGTCGAGGTGGATGAAGGCCAGGCGGGTGCGCGCGATCATCTTCCCCGTGGAGGGGAAGTCCAGGTCGAACAGCCGGACGTCGCTGGAGAGGAACCGGGCGGTGGAGGCGCGCATGGGTGTCCGTGCGTGGTACGTCGTGCGTGGTGCGTCGGACTTTCGGTTCGCGTCGGGCAGGCCCCACGCACCACGAACCACGCACCACGCAGCTGCCCTCAGTACATCAGGCGAGGTGCTGGGCGACCTTCTGCTGGAGCACGCCGGGGTTGGCCCCCACGAGCGTGTCGACGTGCTTGCCGTCCTTGAAGAACATCATCGTCGGGATCGACCGGACGTTGAAGCGCATCGCGGTCTTCTGGTTGGTGTCGACGTCGAGCTTGGCGACCTTGAGCTTCCCGGCGTTGCTCTCGGCGATCTTGTCGAGGTACGGCGCGATGGCGACGCACGGCCCGCACCAGGTGGCCCAGAAATCGACGAGGACGAGGCCCTTGGCCTGGTCGACCTCGGCGGCGAACGTGTCGTCGGTGACGGCGACGGTATGGCTGCTCATTATACTTGTTCCCGAGTAGTGTCTGAGATCATCTCGATCGTGCTTCGTTCGTCGCGCATCGTGCGCGCGACACCATCCGATCCTCGGCCGCCCATGAACCACCCCACCAGCCCCGTCCCCGGCGCCCGCATCGCCCACATCGGCGTGGCGGTGACCGACATCGCCGCCGCCCTCCCCTTCTATCGGGACGTGCTGGGCCTCGTCCCCCACCCGCCGGAGACCGCCGACGGCGCGACCATCGTCTCCATCCCGTTCGGGGAGAGCGACGTCGAGCTGCTCCAGCCTCACGGCCCCGAGACCCCGGTCGGGAAGTTCCTCGCCAAGCGCGGACCGGGGATCCACCACGTCTGCTACCGGGTCCCGGACCTCACTGCGGCGCTCGCCGCCTGCAAGGCCGCCGGGTACCAGCTCATCGATGAGACCCCCCGCCAGGGCGCCCATGGGAAGCGGATCGCCTTCCTGCACCCCAAGAGCACGGCGGGGATCCTGCTGGAGCTCACCGAGTAGGTGCGTGGTGCTTGGTGCGTCGTACTTGGGTCGACCTGGTCACCTCGATACCACGTACCAAGCACCACGTACCAGGTACCTCGACTACGGGTTCCCGGCCGGCGGCGGGTTGCTTCCCGGCGGGGCCGGACAGGGATTGACCGGGTTCCCCGCCGCGTTCAGGTCGAGCGACTCGACCAGCCACCCGCCGTTGTTGAGCTGCACCGCGACGAACGGGATCGTCTTCACGCAGGTGCCGCGGGTGATCTCGACGCTCAGGTTCCGCTTGTTGGACGCGTTCGGGTCGGCGACATTCGACGTCACACGGAAGGTGCCGCGCCGCAGGTAGATCTGCACCACCCGCATCCGCTGTTCCCAGTCCGCGGGATTCTGCGTCACCGCCGCCGGGCCCTTGGTGGAGCCCCACGCCCGCCCCATCCGCGCGATGTTGCTGTCGGAGACCGCGGCGAAGAATTCACGCACCGCCCCCTCGGCCGAGCCGAGCGGAGCGACATCACCGGTGCCACCGCCCGCACAGGCGGCAAGGAGGAGGACACCGGCGGCAAGCACGTTGTTCCGGGTGGACACGATCTTTGGCTCCGGGAGGGATAATGGGTCAAGCTAACGGGTACTCTGGGGCGGCACAACGCTCGCGGCGTCCCCTCCGGCTCTATATCAATGTCGACCACGTCGCCACCGTCCGTGAGGCGCGGAAGACCGACGAGCCCGACCCGGTCGCGGCGGTGCGCGCCTGCGAGGCCGCGGGGGCCGACGGCATCACCTTCCACCTCCGCGAGGACCGACGCCACATCCAGGACCGGGATGTCGAGGCGATCGCCGCCGCCGCCACCTCGGTCCTCAACTTCGAGCTCGCGACCAGCCCCGACATCGTCGCCCTCGCCTGCCGGATCCGTCCCTTCCAGGCGACCCTCGTCCCCGAACGGCGCGAGGAGGTCACCACCGAGGGAGGGCTCGCCCTCCACCGTCAGGACCAGGGGCTCGTCACCGCGCTCGGCCGGCTCCGCGACGCAGGGATCCACCTGAGCCTCTTCATCGACCCCGACCGCGCCAGCATCGACCGCTCCGCGGAGCTCGGCGTCCCCGCCGTCGAACTGCACACAGGTCGCTACGCTCATGCCTGGGGAGACGGTGCCAAGGAAGGTGCGGCGCTCGGGGCGCTCAAGGAGGCGGCCGCCTATGCCAAGTCCCTCGGCCTCGCCGTCCACGCCGGGCACGGCCTTACCTATAGAAACGTCCTCCCCGTCGCCCGGATCCCGGAGATCGAGGAGCTCAACATCGGTCACTCGGTGGTGAGTCGGGCGGTCTTCGACGGGATCGGCCCCGCCACGGCGGAGATGCTCCGGCTGGTCCGGGGGGCCCGATAGCGGTCTCGTCCTCGACTTTCCCTCCCCGCCTTCGTAACCTTGTAACTGATTCCCCCCCACTGGGATACCGATGACCACCCCCCTCGGCGTGCTGGACTACTTCGCGATGGAGGCGAGCGAGTACCTCGATCGCCTCCGCGGTCTCGTGGAAGCACCCGAGACCCCGGCGACGGAGCTGGTCCGGTATGCCCGCGCCCTCCGCGGCGCGGCATTGATGGCCAACCAGCAGCCGATCGCCCGCGCGGCGAACGGGCTGGAGGGGCTCGCGCGCGCGGTCCGCGACGGGCAGCGCGGCTGGGACGACACCACCCGCGACGTCACCCAGCGGGCGATCAACTCCATCACCGGCTTTGTGAAGAAGTCGGCGCAGTGGACCTCCGCCGACGGCCAGGCCGCGGAACAGCTGGCGAAGGACCTCGAGGCGCTCGCGGGGGGGACGGTCACTCCGCTCCGCACTCCGTCGACCTCCGCCTCCGCGAGCCCCGACGCCGCACCCACGCTCGACGCCGGTGCGCGCGCTTTCCTCGCCCGCGAGAGCGCCCTCATCGCGACCGCGCTCGGCCAGGCCGCCGCGGCGCTCAGGAGCGCCCCCCCGGCGCGCGACGTGCTGCAGGGGGTGCTCCGCCGGATGCAACCGCTCCGCGGCCTCGCCGCGCTCGGCGACCTCCCTCCCCTCCCCGACCTCCTCGACACCGTCGACCGCGCGGTCGGTGAGATCGGCCGCCTCCCGGCGACGCCGACCGGCGCGGCCGACGTCTTCGAGGCGGCGGCCAAGGCGCTCACCCGCGCCGCGCAGGATGTGACCGAGCGGGGCCTCCCGAACGCCGACGCCGAAGAGTCAAAGACCTTCGCGGCCCTCACGCTGCAGACCTTCGCCACGCCGAGCGGTGCCGTCTCGATCGTGACGCTCCTCGCGGACGGGGAGTCGGTGACCCCGGGGACCACCGCGAGCGGCCCCGCCGCCACCAACCCGATCGACCGCGTGTACCTGGTGAGTCAGGGGGAGTATCTCGCCGCCGCCGCGGGTGAGCTCGAGAAGGCCCGTTCCGCCACCCAGCGCGACCTCCGCCTCCATGCGCTCGCCTCCGCACTCCGCACCCTGGGCGACGCCGCCGGCGGCCGGATCAGCGA
>Ga0164309_10000967_pt1 | contig 14536 bp, 18 predicted proteins | sample Whisoiple_247_MG_FD_109984 | JGI IMG/M metagenome (GOLD analysis project Ga0164309, IMG submission 109984) | Soil microbial communities amended with fresh organic matter from upstate New York, USA - Whitman soil sample_247_MG | ecosystem: Environmental > Terrestrial > Soil > Unclassified >...
CACGACCTCGTCCTCGAGGCCGCCGGCCTCCCGGTCGTCGCCGCGACCCACCACTGACCCACCACTGACCCAGCTCGTCACAGCAGCAAGGAGATCCACGATGGCTCGACCGATCACGCTCTTCACCGGACAGTGGGCCGACCTACCCTTCGAGGAGGTGTGCCGCCTCGCGGGGGAGTGGGGCTACGACGGTCTCGAGATCGCCTGCTGGGGCGACCACTTCGAGGTCGACCGGGCCCTCTCCGAGGACGGCTACATCGAGTCACGTCGCGAGATCCTCGAGCGGCACGGCCTGAAGGTCTGGGCCATCTCGAACCACCTCGTCGGCCAGGCCGTCTGCGACGACCCCATCGACCAGCGGCACCAGGACATCCTGCCGTCGGCCGTCTGGGGCGACGGCGATCCCGAGGGTGTGCGGCAGCGAGCGGCCGAGCGGATGGCCGACACCGCCCGCGCCGCGGCACGGCTCGGCGTCGACACCGTCATCGGCTTCACGGGGTCGGCGATCTGGAAGTACGTCGCGATGTTCCCGCCCGTGGGTGACGACGTCATCCAGGCGGGCTATGCCGACTTCGCCCGCCGCTGGAACCCGATCCTCGACGTCTTCGACGAGGTGGGCGTGAAGTTCGCCCACGAGGTGCACCCGAGCGAGATCGCCTACGACTACTGGAGCACCGTCGCGACGCTCGAGGCGATCGGGCACCGCGAGGCGTTCGGCCTCAACTGGGACCCGAGCCACATGGTGTGGCAGGACCTCGACCCGGCCGGCTTCATCTGGGACTTCAAGGACCGGATCTACCACGTCGACTGCAAGGACACCCGCAAGCGGATCGGCAACGGCCGCAACGGTCGTCTCGGCTCGCACCTGCCGTGGGGCGACCCGCGCCGCGGCTGGGACTTCGTGTCGACGGGTCACGGCGACGTGCCGTGGGAGGACTGCTTCCGCACGCTCAACGCGATCGGCTACGACGGCCCGATCTCGATCGAGTGGGAGGACGCCGGCATGGACCGTCTCGTCGGTGCGCCCGGGGCACTCGAGTACGTCCGGGGCCTCAACTTCGAGCGCCCGACCGCCTCCTTCGACGCGGCCTTCAGCAGCTCGAAGGACTGACGCCCGCGGCCCCGGCGGGTCTACCGTCGGGGCATGGGACTCGTCCAGATCGCCCAGCACGCCGACGACCTCGGCCGGGCCACCGCCTTCTACCGCGACCTGCTCGGGTCCGAGCCGCTCGCGACGTTCGACCCTCCGGGGCTCGTCTTCTTCGACGTCGGCGGTGTGCGACTGCTCCTCGACCAGGGCGCGCCGAGCGCCCTGCACTACCTGCGGGTCGACGACATCGACGCCACGGTCGAGCGTCTGCGGGTGGCCGGCGTCGAGGTGCGCGGCGAGCCGCACGTCATCTTCGGCCACGACGACGACACCCTCGGGCCGGCCGGCACCGACGAGTGGATGGCGTTCGTCGTCGACTCCGAGGGCAACCTCGTCGGACTCGTCGAGCAGCGACCGCGCGGCTGACCGACGCGTGACCGGGCGATCTGTCGATTCCGGGTGACCCCTTTCGTGTAGGTGGTGCAGGGTGCACACCGGGTGCACCACCGACCAGCCGGCAGCGCCGGCAGGAGGAGATCATCGTGAAGACCTACCTCATCAGCCTCTTCTCGCCCGACGGGCCGCCGCCGGAGGACCTCGACCTCACGACGGTCATGGCCGACCTCGAGGTCGTCAACGCCGACATCCGCGCGGCCGGGGGTTGGGTGTTCGCCGGCGGCCTCGCCGACCAGGCCAGCGCCACGACGATCCGCCGACCGCGCGACGGGGTGGCCGACGCCGTCCTCACCGACGGCCCGTTCGCCGAGGCGAAGGAGCACCTGGGCGGCCTGACGATCCTGCGCTCCGACGACTACGACGTCGTCCTCGGCTGGGCCGAGCGGATCGCCGGAGCCACGGGCCTGCCCGTCGAGGTCCGCCCGTTCCAGGGCGACGGCGACCCCGGCCAGGCGCCGACCGACCAGTGACGGCGCGCACGTCATGACGGTCTCGGGCGCGGACATCGCGCGGGTCTTCCGCGCCGAGCACGGCCGTGCGGTGTCCGTGCTCATCCGCGCGCTCGGTGACATCGACCTCGCCGAGGACGCCGTCCAGGACGCGTTCACCGTGGCCGTGGAGCGCTGGCCCCGCGACGGTATGCCGCCGAGTCCCGCCGGCTGGATCATCACGACCGCGCGGCGCCGGGCCATCGACCGGCTGCGCCGGGAGGCGACGCGGGAGGCCCGCCACACGGAGGCGCTCGCCCTGCACGCCGCCGACGAGAACACCGCTGCGACGCAGGAGGGACCCGTGAAGGACGAACGACTGCGCCTCGTCTTCACCTGCTGCCACCCCGCCCTCTCGCGGGAGGCCCAGATCGCGCTGACGCTCCGGCTGCTGGGCGGCCTGACGACACCCGAGATCGCGCACGCCTTCCTCGTGCCGGAGTCGACGATGGCCCAGCGGATCGTCCGGGCCAAGAGCAAGATCCGCTCGGCCGGCATCCCCTACCGGGTGCCGCGCGACGAGGACCTGCCCGCCCGGCTCGCCTCGGTCCTCGCCGTGCTCTACCTCGTCTTCACCGAGGGTCACACGGCCACCGCCGGCGCCGACCTCGGGCGACCGGACCTCGCCGCCGAGGCGATCCGGCTGGCCCGGGTGCTCGTCGAGCTGATGCCCGACGAGCCGGAGGCCGCGGGCCTGCTGGCCCTCATGCTGCTGACCGAGGCCCGGCGCCCGGCGCGCACGGATGCCGCGGGCGAGCTCGTCGTCCTGGCGGAGCAGGACCGCTCCCTCTGGGACCGCGCGCTCGTCGACGAGGGCCAGGCGCTGGTGCACCGGTGCCTGCGGCGCGGCGCCCCCGGCCCGTACCAGCTCCAGGCCGCGATCAACGCCGTGCACACGGATGCCCGGACCGCGGCGGAGACCGACTGGTCCCAGGTCGTCGCGCTCTACGACCACCTGCTGCGCCTCGCGCCGACCGACGTCGTGCGGCTCAACCGGGCCGTCGCCGTCGCCGAGCTCGACGGTCCACAGGCCGCGCTCGCCCTGCTCGACCGTCTGGACCTCGACGGCTACGTCGCCTTCCACGTCGTGCGGGCCGAGCTGCTCGGTCGTCTCGCGCGGTGGCCGGAGTCGGCCACCGAGTGGGACCGGGCCGCCGGGCTCAGCGACAACGGGCCCGAGTCGCGCCACCTGCTGGCCCGTGCCGCCAGAGCTGCCGGAGCTGCGGCGCGGACAGATGACCGGCGGTAACCTGCGGTCATGACGACCCCGCCGTCCACCGCTCCGACCGACATCGCCTCCGCGTGGGGAGGGGTCGGCCGCACCATCGACCTCGACGGCCCCGTCCACTGGGTCGACTTCGGCGGCCCCGACGAGGATCCGGAGGTGCCCGAGGCGCCGCCGGTCGTCCTCGTCCACGGTCTGGGCGGTTCGCACCTCAACTGGGTCGGCATCGCACCGGCGCTCGCCGCACGTCGCCGGGTCGTCGCGATCGACCTGCCGGGCTTCGGGCTGAGCCCGGCCCTCGGTCGTGCGACGAGCGTCAACCACAACGCGGCCCTGCTCAGCCGCTTCGTCCACGAGGTGCTCGGCCGCCCCGTCGTCCTCGTCGGCAACTCGATGGGCGGCATGGTGAGCCTGCTGCTCGCCGACCGTCGCCCCGAGCAGGTCGTGGGTCTCGCGCTCGTCGACCCTGCGCTGCCCAACCCCGGTGCGCGGCCCGACCCCCAGGTCGCCGCCACCTTCGCGATGTACGCCGTGCCGCGCGTCGGTGAGCTCGTGCTGACCCGCTACAACAAGAGCGTCTCGGACCGGCAGCGCGTGCTCGGCACCGTGGCGCTGTGCTTCGCCGACCCGTCCCGCGCCGACGTCGACGTCGTCGAGGCGGGCGTGGAGCTCGCCGCCTGGCGCCGGTCTCTCCCGGACCCCGAGGGCGAGTTCCTCGGCGCGGCGCGGTCGCTGCTGCGGGTGCTCCGTGGTCGGCGTGAGTACGACCGCATCATGCGCGACCTCGACCGGCCCGTGCTGCTCATCCACGGCACCCGGGACCGCCTCGTGCCGGTCTCGGCCGCCCGCCGCGCCGCGCGGCTCAATCCGGCCTGGCGCACGGCCTGGCTCGACGGGATGGGCCACACGCCTCAGCTCGAGGCGCCCGATGACGTGCTCGAGCACCTCGAGCCCTGGCTCGACTCCCTCGTCTGAAGGACCCGCCGGCGTCAGGCGACGCCGTGGGTGACGCGTGAGGCCAGCTCGGTGCCCCACTCGCGGGCGCGGTCGAGCTCGCCCGCCTCGATCGGTCCGGCGGTGCCCTGGACCCAGAAGGTCTCGCCGCGCTCGGCGCGACCGAATCCGTGGTGCCGCAAGGACTTCGCCGCGGCGCTCGCGGCCGACCCCGGCAGCATCTTGACGTGCACGCGCGTGTCGAAGGTGACGACGGGGAGCTCGGGCCGCGGTGTCACGGACTCGATCCACTCGCGGACGCCCTCGTGTGCAGCGGTGCCACCCTTCGTCGTCGCGTCCTCGCGCGTCTTCGGTCGGGTCATGCCGAGGGCGTGTGTGGGTCCGCCCACGAGCAGCAGGTCGACGTCGTCGGGGATGACGGTCGGGGCGTCGTCGACGTGGACGAGCCGGACGTCGCCGTCCTCGACCGGTCTGCCACGGCGCAGCCCGTCGGCGATGGCCGAGGCGACCTCGCGGGTGTTGCCGAACATGGACTCGTGGACGATGAGGACGTTCATCATGGATCCCTTCCGCCATCCACGCTACGCGCGGCGTGCGTGGGCGCGACTGAATCGTGACGCACGAGACGTGCCGCGACACAATGGGATTCGCGCGGCCACCACCGGGTCGCCAGCCGACGACGAGGAGAGTCACCGTGGACGCCAAGGACTGGGACGAGCGATATGCCGCCCACGACCTCGTGTGGTCGGCCGAGCCGAACCGCTTCGTCGCCGAGATCATCGGCCCGCTGACGCCGGGTCACGCGGTCGACCTCGCCGCGGGCGAGGGGCGCAACGCGATCTGGATGGTCGAGCAGGGCTGGGTCGTCACGGCGTCGGACTACTCGCCGGTGGCCGTGGAGCGGATGCGGTCGCTCGCGGCCGACCGTCTCGGTGACGACCTCGGCCGGCTGACCGCGGTCGTCGCCGACGCGACGCAGTCGACGCCCGGCGGCCCGGCCGCCTACGACCTCGCGTTGCTCTGCTACCTCCAGCTGCCGGCCGACCAGTGGCGGCAGGCGCTGCGCTCGGCCGTCGAGGCGGTGCGCCCGGGCGGCCTGGTCGTCGTCGTCGGCCACGCCGGTCGCAACCTCGCCGAGGGCTGGGGCGGCCCGAGCGACCGGGCCGTGCTCTACGACCCCGAGGAGGTGCTCGACCGGGCCGAGGGGCTCCCCGTCGCGGCCCTGCAGTCGGGCATCCGGGAGCGTCCGGTCGCGACCGACGACGGTGAGCGCGTCGCGCTCGACACCGTGGTCGTGCTGCACCGCGAGGGCTGAGCGCCCCGATTTAGCGCTTGCCGTACTTCCGGTGGACGGCCTGTCGGCTGACGCCGAGCTGCTCGGCGATCTCGGCCCAGGCCAGGCCCTGGTTGCGGGCGCGCCGGACCACGGCGGCCTCGGTGCGGTCGGCGGTGCGCCGCAGCTCGCGCGCCGCGGCGAGGGCGGCGCGCGGGTCGTCGTCACCGGTGGCCCGAGCCAGCTGGAGCATGTCGTCGACCTCCTTCGTCATCGCGGTCACCTCCCGTGCCGTGTCAACTTCTGTTGACAGGGTAGGCCGCGTGGCCGGGTCCGTCAACCAACGTTGACGGGGGGCCCGCCTGCGCAGGAGTGGCCCGACCGGTGCGCGCCCAGCAGGATGGCGGCATGGCACTCGAGCTCTCGCACACGACCGTCAACGCCCTCGACGCGCACGCGCAGTCCGTCTGGTGGGCCGACCTCCTCGGCTACCACGAGGACCCCGCCGACCCCAACGAGCCGGGGCACGAGGAGTGCATGATCTTCTCGCCCGACGGGTCGCACCGGCTGCTCTTCATCGAGGTGGAGGACGCCAAGCAGGTGCGCAACCGCGTCCACCTCGACCTGCGCCCCACCGACCGACCGCGTGACGAGGAGGTCGAGCGCGTCACGGGGCTGGGGGCGACCGTCGTGCAGGACTGCCGCACGGACGACGGTCGTGGCTGGGTCGTCATGGCCGACCTCGAGGGCAACGAGTTCTGCATCCTGCGCAGCGACGACGAGCGGCGCGCGGCCGGGGACCTCTGAGCATGACCGTCACCCGCTCGATCCTGCTCTTCGTGCTCGCCGCTCTCGCCGAGATCGGCGGCGCCTGGCTCATCTGGCAGGGGGTGCGGGAGCACCGGGGCTGGATCTGGGCCGGCGCGGGAGTCGTCGCTCTCGGCCTCTACGGCTTCGTCGCCACGCTCCAGCCCGACGCGAACTTCGGGCGCATCCTCGCCGCCTACGGTGGCGTCTTCGTCGTCGGCTCGCTCGTGTGGGGCATGGTCGCCGACGGCTTCCGACCCGACCGGTGGGACGTCGCCGGCGCCTTCGTGTGCCTCGTCGGCGTCGCGCTCATCATGTACGCACCCCGTTCGGGCTGAGCGGTGCCTCTCGGACGCTCGCGACGGCATACGGCCGGGGGTATCATGGGGCGTTCCCGCAACGACCCCAGGAGGATGCCGTGGAGCTCGACCTCGACGAGATGCAGTCGGTCATCCGTCGCCTCAACCGCGCCCGCGGTCAGATCGGCGGCATCGTCAAGATGATCGAGGAGGGGCGCGACTGCAAGGACATCGTCACCCAGCTCGCCGCCGTCTCCAAGGCGCTCGACCGGGCCGGCTTCGCCGTCATCGCCACCGGCCTGCGCGAGTGCATCACCAACCCGGACGGCGAGACGATGGACGTCGCCCAGATGGAGAAGCTCTTCCTCTCCCTGGCCTGAGGTCAGTGGGCCAGCACCGGCTCGCGGAGGCCCGTGCCGGCGAGCCAGGTGCGGTAGCCGCCGTCGAGGTTGCGCACCTCGCGACCGGCGTGCGCGAGCACCCGGGCCGCGGTGTGGCCGCGCTGGCCGACGGCGCAGTGCACGACGACCGGGCCGGGCGGGATCTCGTCGAGGCGTCCGCGGAGCTCGTCGACCGGGATGAGGACCGCGCCCGGGATGGCCCCGGACTCGTGCTCCTCGGGGGTGCGCACGTCGACGAGGACCGCGCCGTCCGCCACGGCGTCCGCCAGCTCGTGCCACTGGACCGAGCGGCTGACGCCCGTGCGGAGGTTGTCGGCGATGTAGCCGAGCATGTTGACGGGGTCCTTGGCCGAGGCGAACTGAGGGGCGTAGGCCAGCTCGAGGTCGGCGAGGGCTGAGGCCGTCAGGCCGCCGGTCATGGCGGTCGCGATGACGTCGATGCGCTTGTCGACGCCATCGCGGCCGACGCCCTGCGCGCCGAGGATCGCGTCGGTGTCGCGGTCGACGAGGAGCTTGAGGCTCATCCCCTCGGCGCCGGGGTAGTACGTCGCGTGCGACGCCGGGTGCGTGTGGACGACACGGTGCGGGCGCCCGGCGGCGACGAGGCGCTTCTCGCTCCAACCGGTCGTCGCGACCTGCAGGCCGAAGACGCCGACGATCGCGGTGCCGAGCACGGGCCGGTCGTGGGCCGGGAGGCCGGCCATGACGTCGGCGGCCATGCGGCCCTGGCGGTTCGCGGTGTTGGCGAGCGGCACGAGGACCTGCCCTCCGTCGACGGCGTCGCGCTTCTCGACGGCGTCACCGACGGCGAGGATCCGCGGGTCGCTCGTGCGGAACCCGCTGTCGACGAGGATGCCGCCGAGACGGCCCGTCTCGAGTCCGGCGTCGTCGGCCAGGCGCGTGTCGGGCCGGACGCCCACGGCCGAGACGACGAGGTCGGCGGGGACGTGCTCCCCGGTCGCGAGCGTCACCGTGTCGGGTCCGACGGCCGTGACGGATGCACCGAGCCGCACGACCACGCCGGAGGCGCGGAGGTGGTCGTGGACGGGGGCGACCATCTCGGGGTCGAGTGGCGTCATGACCTGGTCGGCGGTTTCGACGACCGTGACGGCGATGCCGCGGCGGGTGAGGTTCTCGGCGAGCTCCAGCCCGATGAATCCGCCGCCGATGATCGCGGCGGTGCGGGCCGGAGTGCTCGCCGCGACGAGGGCGTCGGTGTCCTCGATGTCGCGCAGCGAGAGGGCGCGCTCGATGCCCGGGATCGGCGGCCGGACCGGCCGCGCACCGGGGGAGAGGAGTACGTCGTCGTAGGGCAGCTCGGACACGGTCTCGGTGGCGAGCTCGCGCACGACGACGACCCGGCGCTCGCGGTCGATCTGCACGGCCTCGGTGCCGACGCGCACGTCGAGCCCGAAGCGGCGCCCGAGGGACGCCGGCGTCTGGAGCAGCAGGGACCCGCGGTCCTCGATGACGCCGCCGACGTGGTACGGCAGTCCGCAGTTGGCGAAGGACACGTGCCCGCTGCGCTCGATGACGGTGATGTGGGCGTCCTCGTCGAGCCGGCGCAGGCGCGTGGCGGCACTCATGCCGCCCGCGACGCCGCCGATGATGATGTGTTCCATGCCCGTGATAATACCCCAGGGGGTATCTGATCTCGAATCGTGGGCTGCTGGACTCTGGACGAACCGGGCACTGCGGCGCGACCATGGAGGGCACGGAGGTCGCGCCATGAACGTCCAGCCGAATGCCGCCATCCCGCCCCTCGCCCCGGCGGGCCAGCTCGATGCGCAGGGTTTCGATCGTGGCCGGGTCGAGACCGCCGCCGACCTCGCCGTCCATCTCGAACGAGTGCGTCGACACCGGTCCGAGCTGCGTGACTCCGTCGCCGCCGTCGACCTCGCGCTCGAGGCGCCGATCGCCCGCGGCGGGATGTGGCGCGAGCGGGTGCGAGCGGCTCTCGCCGAGCTGGCGCACGACTTCGACGACCACGTCGCGCTGACCGAGAGCCCGGGCGGCATCTACGACCGGGCCCGGCGCAGCGCGCCGCGGCTCTCGGTCCGCGTCGAGCGGCTCCTCGAGGAGCACCGCGACCTGCGCGAGGCCCTGCACGGCTACCTCGCGGTGCTCGAGCACGGCGGCACGATGGCCGACCTGCCCGTCTTCCGGGAGGAGCTGACGGTCCTCGTCGGCCGGCTCGTGCGCCACCGTCAGAAGGGCGGTGACCTCGTCTACGAGGCCTACGACGTCGACCTCGGTGGTTCGGGCTAGGGCTGTCGGTCAGGCGCTGGGCTCGAACCGCGGACGCAGCGTGAAGCCCGACACCCCCTCGGTGCTCGTGCGCGAGGCCAGCACCTGGTGCAGCTGGATCTCGTTGCGTTCGAAGGCCAGCCGCGACCCCGCGAGGTAGAGGCCCCAGACCCGAGCGGTGCCGAGACCGGCGAGCTCGACGCAGTCCTCCCAGCTCTTCGCGAGGTTGGCGTTCCACGCCGCGCACGTGCGGGCGTAGTGCTCGCGGAGGTTCTCGTGGTGGCGCACCTCGAAGCCCTCGTCCTCCATGACCCGCACGATGTCGCCGCTGCCGGTCAGCTCGCCGTCGGGGAAGACGTAGCGGTTGATGAAGCCGCGGGGCGGCAGTCCCGGGTGCTGGTTGTCGGGGCGGGTGATGCAGTGGTTGAGCAGGCGGCCCTCGTCCCGCAGCCGCTCGCGCAGGAAGCGGAAGTAGGCGGGGTAGTTGCCGACGCCGATGTGCTCGGTCAGCCCGATCGAGCTGATCGCGTCGAAGCCGCGCTCGGAGACGTCCCGGTAGTCGCCGTGCCGGACCTCGGCCCGGTCGGCCAGGCCCTCGGCCTCGATCGCGGCCTGCGCCCACGTCGCCTGCTCGCGCGAGAGCGTCACCCCGAGCGCCGTGACGCCGTAGTGCCGCACCGCGTGGCGCACCATGCCGCCCCAGCCGCACCCGACGTCGAGCAGGCGCATGCCCGGCCGCAGGCCGAGCTTCCGGGCGACGAGGTCGTACTTGTACGCCTGGGCGTCCTCGAGCGAGGCCTCGTCGGTGGGGAAGCACGCGCACGTGTAGGTCATCGAGGGGCCGAGGACCTTCTCGTAGAAGGCGTTCGACACGTCGTAGTGGTGGCTGATGGCTTCGGCGTCGCGTGTCCGGGCGTGCCGCAACCCGTGTGCCAGCCGACGCAGCTGCCCCGGCGTCTCCTCAGGCGGCAGGGTCGGGGCGTGCGGCCGGTGGTGGGCGACGAAGCGCGCCAGCTCCGTCGCCTCGTGCCGCGAGGGGCGGCGCGGGGTGAGCCCGTCGCCGACGACGCGCAGCACGTCGTAGGGGTCGGCCTCGTCGATCCCGTCGATGACGAGGTCACCGAGCAGGTACGCGCGGGCGAGGCCGAGCTCGCCGGGCGCGGTCAGGAGGTGGTTGAGCGCGTCGGGGTTGGTCAGGCGCAGCACGAGCCCGTCGGGGCTGCCGCCCTCCGAGCCGTCCCACGCGACGACCCGCACCGGGGCCTCGGGGCCGAACACCTGGTCGAATGCCTGTCCCACTGTCAAGGTCATCGAGCCTGCACCGCCTTCTCGTAGAGCGTCGGGAACCGTCCCCCCGGGTCGTACCTGCGCTTGACGGGGGTGTATGCCGTGCCGCCGTAGAGGGCGGCGAAGGTCGCCTCGTCGTAGTACGCGTCGGAGTAGAGCGACTTGTGGCCGCCGAGCCGGGTCACCTCGGCCTCGATGCGGCGGTTGACGTCGCCGTCGGCCGCGCCCGGCTCGATGGCGACCGTCGACCAGAAGCCGACGTTGACGTAGCGCTCGTCCCGGCGCATCGGGTAGAGCGGCCACGGCGTCTCGTCGGGGGCCGCGCCCGGAGCCGGGCGCAGCTGGATCGGGCACAGCCAGACCGGTTCGATCGGCACCTCGTGCAGGAACCAGTCGACGAACTCGGCCGTGCGCGCGAGCGGGATCTCGACGTCCTGCACGACACGCTCGCGGTCGGGCAGTCCGCGCAGCCGGTCGAGCCGGCCCATGACGCGGTGCCGGTTCTCGAAGGCGACGATCCGCCAGTAGACGTCGCTGCGCAGCAGGTGGCGCGGCCAGAGCCGGCGGATCGCCGGGACCTGGGCGCCGAATGCCCGGCTGCACCAGAACCAGTCGGTGTCCCAGCGCCAGAGGTAGTCGTGGGCGGTCAGCACGTCGGTGCGTCGCTGCTGGATCGAGCGGTAGAAGACGTGCTCGCCCGTGTAGTCGCTCGGCCGGGCCTGGCCCTCGAGGTGGTCGGTCCAGCGTCCGAGGCAGAGGTAGGCCTCGGTGGCGCCGAAGACGACGCCGTCGACGAAGTCGACCCGGTCGCCGTCCCACGTCTGGGACGACAGGACGACGTCGACCGCGTCGGTGAGGGCCCGCACCGAGTCGAACCGCACGTGCCGCAGGGCGACGTACGGCCGGGCGTGCTCGAGCTCGATGACGAGGTCGAGCGCGTAGCCGAGCGAGCCGTAGGAGTTGGGGAAGGTGTGGAAGAGGTCAGCGTGGTCGCCGTCGGGCGTCGCCGTCACGACCGCGCCGTTCCCGGTGAGGATCCGCATCGCGTGCACCGACTCGTGCGGCAGGCCGTTGCGGAACGACGCCGCCTCGATGCCGAGACCCGTGACGGCCCCGCCGATCGTGATGGTGCGCAGCTGCGGCACGACGAGCGGCACGAAGCCGTGTGGCAGGAGCTCGTCGACGAGCTGTTCGTACGTCGTCAGACCCCCGACGAGCGCGGTCGCCGGACCGCCGTCGACGCCGGGGCGGACCTCGACGACGCCGGTCATGGCCGAGAGGTCGAGCCCGGGGGAGTCGGTGGCGCTGCGGTCGCGGAAGAGGTTGGACGTGCGCTTGGCGAGCCGGACGGGCCGGTCGGGCGGCAGGGCGGCATACGCCCTCCCCACCTGTTCGAGTGCACGCTCGTGCTCGCGGACCCGCTGGAGGGGATCGTGCCGATCCGCAGGAGACGTGACCTGAGGGGTTGCCACCATCTCAGTCAAACAGATCCGGATCGGGTGCGCTCGGCATGTGCGACTACTCGCGAGCGAGCATCGCCGCGCCGAGACCGACCATCATGACGCCGCCGGTGGCACCGAGCGTGTCGAGCCGGGCGGGCTTGCGGGCGAACCACTCCCGGGCCCGCGCGGCAAGCAGGGCCCACATGCTGTCGCTGCAGATGGCCATGAGACCGAAGACCCCACCGAGCACGGCCATCTGGACGCCCACGTGGCCCGCGCCGGTGTTGACGAACTGCGGGAGGAACGCGACGAAGAAGAGGATCGTCTTCGGGTTGGTGAGGCCGACGATCGCACCGATGCGTAGGGCGTGTCCGCGCTTCGCCGACACGTGCGCCTCCATGGCCTCCCGGGCGTCGTGGCGGTGGCGGATGGCCTGGACGCCGAGATAGATGACGTAGGCGGCGCCCGCGACCTTGATGACGGTGTACGCGGTGATGCTCGCGGCGACGATCGCGCCGAGGCCGACGGCGACGAAGACGGCCTGCGCCGTGACGCCGACGGCGTTGCCGACGACCGAGAGCAGCGCCTCGCGCCGCCCGACGGTCAGGGCACGACCGATGGTGAAGAGCAGGCTGGGGCCCGGGACCTGGATGAAGAGGATCGACGCGACGAGGAACGCGACCCACTGGCTCGATGACGGCACCGGACCAGTGTGCTCCTGGCGGCCGACAAAGGGCAGGCGGTTTTCGAGGGTCGGACACTAGCGTCGGGGGGATGACGACGCCTGCTCGGACCGAGCGCACCGACCCGCCCCTCGCGGCCGACGAGGCCACCACCCTCGTGGCCTTCCTCGACTACCACCGCGACACCCTCCGTCTGAAGACCGAGGGCCTCACGGCCGAGCAGCTCGCCCAGCCCCTCGCGCCGTCGACCCTGACGCTCGGGGCCCTGCTCAAGCACGTCGCGCTCAACGAGGCGAGCTGGTTCGGCGAGGTGCTGCACGGACGTCCGATGCCCGAGCCGTGGGCGAGCGCGGACTGGGACGCCGACCGCGACTGGGAGATGACGTCGGCGCGCGACGACAGTCCCGAGGAGCTGCGCCGGATCATGGACGAGTCGGTCGAGCAGGCCCGGCGCGACATCGACGCGGCGCTCGCCGCGGGCGGCCTCGAGTTCCGCTCGGCGACGCTGTCGCGCAAGGAGAACCAGACGTTCAGCCTGCGCTGGATCCTGCTGCACATGATCGAGGAGTACGCCCGCCACAACGGCCACGCGGACTTCCTCCGCGAGGCGGTCGACGGCGTCACCGGGGAGTGACGGCCCGCCGGAGGCAGAAGCGACGGAGCGGCTCCGCCGGCATGACCTCGGCGAGGTCGCGGTAGCGCTGCGCCGCGTGCTCGCGTCGCCCCGTGCGCCACTCGAGGTCGGCGAGGGCGAGGCTCGCGTCGCGGCTGGCGTAGGCCGGTGACCCGGCCTCGATCGCGGCCAGCTCGGTCTCCACCTCGGCGACGGACCCACCGGGGTCGACGGCGAGGACGCCCTGGGCCGTGGCCACGAGCCGAGCGACCCGGACGGACGGGGAGGGCCACCGGTGCTCGAGCGCACCGTAGAGCTGGACGATGCGCGTCCAGTCGGTGCGCTCGAACGACGGCGCGCTCGAGTGGACCCCGGCGATCGCCGCCTCGATGGCGAAGCGACCGTCTCCTGCCGCGGCGACCGTCGCGTCGGCGAGCCCGGCCCGGAGCAGGGCGCCGTCCCACCGGCTGCGGTCGACCTCGTCGAGCGCGAGCCCCGTCCCGGTCTCGTCGACGCGGCCGGGGCGACGGGCCAGGCCGAGCCGGATGACGGCTCGCAGGCCGCGTACCTCGGTGTCGTCGGGGTAGGCCGCGACGAGGGCGTCGGCGATGGACAGCGACTGGCGCCCGGTGTCGGCCAGGGCATCGGCAGGGTCGAGGACCGTCCGGTGCGCGACCGTGAACATGCCTGAGACGCAGGCGATGACGACAGGGAGCCGCCGGCCGCGCTCGGTGGCGTCCGGCACGTGGAAGGTGCCCCGGGCTTCGGCGAGGGCCCGCTTGGCGCGCGTGAGCCGGGCTGCGGCCGCGGTGTCCTGCACGCCGAGGTGGCCCGCGATCTCCGGGATCGTCAGGCCGCACACGACGCGCAGGGCCAGGACCATGCGGGACGCGGGCGAGATGGCCTCGTCGCACGCGACGAAGAGCAGGGCGAGGCGGTCGTCGAGCCCCTCGCGTCCGTGCAGGGACAGGTCGTCGGCATCCATGGCGGCGTGGTCCGCCTCGGGACGGGCGAGCTCGGGGGCGAGCCGGCGCAGCGTCGTCCGCCGTCGGGCGTCGTCGAGCCAGGCGCGCCGGGCCACCGAGGTGCACCACGCGGCATACGACTCGATCGGCGCCCCGCCGGAGCGCTCGTGCGCGGCGGCTCGTGCGACGGCCTCGGCGGCATACTCCTCGGCGTCGTCGAGGCTCCCGGTGAAGGAGGCGAGGGCGCGCACGATGCGCGGCCACGCCTCCTCGAACTCACCCGTCCCGAGCGGCACTCACATCCCC
>Ga0164309_10000971_pt1 | contig 14495 bp, 15 predicted proteins | sample Whisoiple_247_MG_FD_109984 | JGI IMG/M metagenome (GOLD analysis project Ga0164309, IMG submission 109984) | Soil microbial communities amended with fresh organic matter from upstate New York, USA - Whitman soil sample_247_MG | ecosystem: Environmental > Terrestrial > Soil > Unclassified >...
CCCGTGTTCGTCAGCGAGAACATGGTCGGTCACAAGCTCGGCGAGTTCGCGCCGACTCGTACCTTCCACGGTCACGCGGGCGACAAGAAGGGCAAGCCGGGCGGTCCGGGCGCGAAGCCCTCGCAAGCTCCGGCACCCGCTCGTAAGTAATCGCTCCACGCGAGTGAGTAAAAGAGGATGCGATGCAGCCGCGCGCTGCGTCGCATCCTTTTTTTTGTTTTGTCGATGGTCACCGAGCGCGTCGCACAGCGGCGCAGCCTTCGGCGTCGCGGACGATGGGAGACGCGCTGTGCGCCGCCGCCCCGCCGAGCTAAAGTCGCTGTCATGGAACGCTGACGCCGCGCCCCACACGCCCAAGATCGCGAACACTAGCCGCCTGACGGCGCCCGAGCCGCGCGAGTTGGTCGGGGAGCAGGGCTATCCGTCCCATTCAATACGAACCTTCGGCAACGATTCGGACCGGGAAATGTACGACCGGCTGTTCCCGAAGCGGCTCACACTCGCGGCTTGCCGCGCGCAACGGACAGCGCTGTCGGCAGAGCAGGCGCTTTCCCAAGGTAAGGTCTATCCGTGGGTCATGTTCGGCTCATCGCGGTGCCGATGGCCTCGAGCGGCTCGCATGCCTCGAGCGGTACGCTTTGAACTCAGGCGCGTACAGCACGCGCGCGAGCGTGCTGGATTTTTCCGGCAAGCACTTCGACGTGCTGAGCGAATCGATGTGCGACGATGCGCGCGACATCCAGAGCATCCCCTGGCTGACTCCGCGCCCCGACAACTCCGACGTGGAGGTCCTACTGCAGGTAGGGCTAAGTCGCGAGCAAACGCTCGACAGCTGTCGCACGATCGGGGGGACGGCTCGTTCGCTGGCCGTTCGCTACACAGCGCGCGACAGCGGCTATGTTCCGACCCCCGAGGCGGAAACTCAGCTATTCAAGCTGATTCAGACCGGAACGACGGCCACATCGCCGGATGGCCTGCGCCCCGAACGCCGCCCGCTCAACTTCGAGCTTCCCTGACCGTTGATGGCGAGCGGGAGGAAACGCTCACGAGCTTCTCCCACGAGTGCTTCCGAGCATGAACACGGCGAGAACACCGCGCATCACGAGGTGCGATGCCGGATCGCGATCGCCTGGAAAATCATCGCGATCGGTGACTAGCACCCGCGGGACGAGTGGCCCCGATGACATGGCTTCGTATGGCGTTGCTCCCGAGTTCCTGCGGCGGCTTTGAGCCGACCTGCTAGATTGTCGGTTCCTGGTCGTTGCCGTCGCTCGAGTTTCAAGCGCGATTGCGCAGCTCGTCGCGGAACGCGCGCAGCGCCGCGTGCCGCTCCGCCCGTTCGGCAAAATGCGCAATCCGCGCGAGACCCTTCCTGCGTTCGAAGATCGGCATTCCGGCTTGCGTGGCGGAGATCGAATACGATCCCAATCGCACCGCGCGCATCGCGCTCCTGCACTACGCCGACGGCGAGAAGACCCACATCCTCGCGCCGGATGGCTGCGCGGCACCGCTCGTACGTAATCGCTTGCATGATGCACCACTCTTGGGAATCTGCGGCGCGCAGCGCCACGTCGTCAAAAGGACATCAATGCGGCCTTGATGGGTGCTGTGCGTATTCCTGTCATCATACCCAGCGCGTGGGGCTGCAGGCGCGTTCTGCGATGGCGTATCCCGACACCTGGCGTATCTCGACAATCTGCATTGAGGCACTTTAGTCATCGAATATCGAATGCCGATGTTCAATGGACTCGATGCGTAGAATCGAGTGGCTGCGCATTGCGCATGTGATTGACACTGACAACTTCGCTCTGATAAGAGTCCTTGCGGGGCCGGGAAGGGCTCGGTCAGAAAAAGGTGGGATTCAAAATGCGGGAAGAATCGACTCGTGGTTTGGGTAGGGCAGCATTTCGCAAAGCGATCGGCGTGCTGACCTCTGTGGCAATTCTTGCAGCTTCCACGGCGAGCTTGGCGGGGGAACCGGTGAATAACAATTTCCCGGCCGCGAACTCTGCCAACGATCTTGCAGAGGACATGCAGGTGCTCGTCACCTCTGGGCCCTCGGGGGCGGACACAACGACCAACCCGACAATCTCGACCAGCACGGACGTGGATTACATACTCATCGTTTGCACGGCCAATCGCAAGGTCACGCGAGTCACGATGGGCAACTTGAACGCAGATATCGACTTGTACGTGTTCGGCACGACCAGCGCGCATCCGTTGCTGGGCCAATCGATCCTCGGTGGTTCCCAATCGGAAACCGTGAACCTCGCGCCGACGACCAACGCAGTCGTCGCAAAGGTCGTTGGTTTTAGCGGTGCGACCAGCAGCTACATCGTTGGCTTCGGTTGCACCTGAACTAAACACAACTCGATATAGCTCGGCAGAGAGCACTGTTCGCGCAGCGCTCGGTATGCAGTCGAATTTTGGTGCTGCACACTGAGGCTGCGCGCCTTTCTGAGGCTCATGAGGGAGGGTTTGTCATGAAGGCACGGTACGCCGTGGCACTCGTTGCGGTATTGGGTTTGGCAACCTGGTGGTTTCGTCCGACGGTCGCAAAGTCCGCACTGCGTGCGTCGGGTGCTTCGCCTTCAGCCGCGTTTCCGAGCCGGGACGCCAAAGACAATGACGTCAGTGGCGACGAGCTGGACAAGTTGGCTGCGAGCTCCGCAAAGATAGAGCAGCTGCAGCAGCAGCTGAAGTTCAAAGACGCCGTGCTCCAAAAAGTGATGATGGCCAGCGCGGTTGCTGCGCAAGTTCCAGAAGAAGAGAAGAACGCGCGCATCATCGAAAACACTGCCAAGATCCTGGACCAGCGCGTGTTCGATGCTCGCCAGGACGAAGCGGCAAGTGAGCGACTGGAAACTGCGCTCAGGCAAGTCACGGCCAAGCTTCCACCCGACGTGAAGACCGAGGCGCTGTGTGGGGCCACAATCTGTCGACTGTTCATCCGCGGTACCGAGAGCTCGCTCGGCGGCGCTGCGAGTCAGCTTGGAAACAGCATCCCGAAGGGGCTATTTGGCAGCACGATGATCCTGCCCTCCGGCGAGGGACAAACTACGATGTACTTGGCACGCAATCCCGCTCAGCTCGACGTCTCTACCGAGGGAATGCCAACGTCCAGCGCTGGCTCTCCCGAGCAGGCTCAGCCCGCAGCTCCTGCCGTGCCGGTCACGAAGTAGGCTTCGCGTACCGTCGCGCTCTCGCACCGACTAGCGCGGCGTGCTGATCGTGCTGTTCGGCATATTGCGCGATGCGCACCAGGTCCGGCTCGGGCAACACGCTCGCCGGGATGGCCTTGGAGTGGTCGCCGAGCAGGGTCACGATTCGAAAATTCGCCCGCCTCGCGTGGCGCTCGTCTGCTCGTCGCGCGCCCGTTCATCCGCCTGAAAGCACCGACGAGTCGTGCTCACCAACCTCTGCGCACCGCATCGCATCTTCTTTTGTTTTGTCGATGGTCACGGAGCTCGCACAGCGGCATAGCCTTGGGCGTCGCGGACGATAGGAATCACCTGGTGGAGCGCGGGGCTTGATGGAACGGCGGCGGTTGCGCTGCCGAGCTGAGCACTCGTGAGCGCCGCTAACCACGCGGGGCAAGTTCGCTCAGCAAGCGCAGTAGCCGCTCACGAGCTGCGCTGATGTCCGACGTTCCCTGTTGCTCGAGGGCCAATCGCATCTGGTTGATGTGCGCGCCGAGCACTACGCGATTCTCGCCGGTCAACTCCACGTACAAGGCATCTGCTCGAGCCAAAGCGGTGACGTTCGGCAAGGCTTCACGCGGATGGAACTTCAGCCGCTTGAGCCGAGCACGGGCCTCGTCGATTTCTTTCTTCGAGAGTCGCCCGGGCACGCTTTCGATCGTGAACTCTGCGGTTTCGCCGGTCGAGCGGATCGTGGTGTCCACGTCCAACACACCATTCATGTCGTACGTGAAGCGCACGTCGATGACTTGCGTGCCCGCCGGTCCGGGCGGAATCCCGTCCAGCTCGTATTGACCGAGCTTTTGGTTCTGCGCACAGAGCGAGTGCTCGCCTTGGTACACTTCGAGCAAGAGCCTCGTCTGGTCGTCGGCGATCGTCGCGAATTGCTCGACGCGACTCGCGGGGAGCACGGTCCCGCGTTCGATGATGGGCGAAAAAAGGCCGTGAACCAGCGCTGCGCCCCGACGGTTGCCCGAAGCCACCCCGAGCGTGAACGGCGCGATGTCCGTGACGACGAAGTCGCCGACCGCGCTGTCGCCCTTCTTGAGCGCGACTTGGATCGCAGCGCCCATGGCAACGGCCTCGTCCGGCGGCAAGACGCGGAGTGGTAAGCGAGAAAAGAGCTGGCTCGCCAGGCGTACGACGCAGGGCGTCCGAGTCGCGCCACCCACCAGGAGCACCTCATCGATCTGACGCGGTTCGCGCCCGGCGTCACGCAAAGCGCGCTCCACCACCCGCGTCATGCGCGAAAGGAGCGGCAGGCACGCTTCTTCAAAATCCGCGCGGCTGAGGGCAAGTTCGACGTCGCGCGGTCCGGCTACGGTCGCCAACGCTGGCAAAGCAATGCGTGTTTGCTCTTCGAAGGATAGCCGTCGTTTGGCGAGCTCGCAGGCTTCGCCAAGCCGCGCTCGGCCTATGTCGGTCAAATCTCCGATGCCATGGTTGCGGTCGAGTAGGAGCTGACAGCGTTCGACCAAGCTCGACGCAAAGTCGTCGCCGCCGAGCCGCAGGTCACCCGCGGACGCTTGAATCTCGACCACGCCCTCCATGATCTCGAGGATAGTGACGTCGAACGTCCCGCCCCCGAGGTCGAGCACGGCCGCGCACAGCTCGCGCTGGTTTTCGTGCAGACCGTACGCTAGTGCGGCGGCGGTCGGCTCGTTGATGATCCGCTCCACCGGAATCCCGGCGAGCTCGCACGCGGTGCGCGTGGCGCGGCGTTGCAGCTCGCCGAAATAGGCCGGCACGGTCACTACTGCCTCGCTGATCGGACGACCGAATTCGGCTTCGACGTCTTGCTTGAGTCCCTGCAACACCAGAGCGGAGAGCTCTTCGGGGGTGAACGACTTGCCGCCGAGTTCGAAGCGACGAGCCGTCCCCATGTCGCGCTTGAACGAAAGGACCGTCCGGTGCGGCGCGGTCACCGCCTTCGCGCGCGCGGCGCTGCCAACGAGCACGACGCCGTCCTCGCTGACGTGGACGGCGCTCGGGGTCAGCAGCTCGCCGAGTCCGTTCTTGATCACCCGCGGTTCGCCGTCCTCCACGACGCTGACCAACGAATAGGTCGTGCCCAAGTCGATGCCGACGTGCAGCTCACTCATGGTATCTCCGAAAGCTCGCTTTCCAAGGGCCGGCATGTGGCGGTCGCCAGGGCTCGATGCTCTTCGAATTGCGGCATGACCGACTCGTAGCCTTTCAGCCGTTGCGCCACGCTCGCATATTCTTGCCAAGTGGCGCGCAGCTGTTCGCAGCGGCTGAAGCGCAGCACCTTTTCTAGCTTGTTCGTGACCATGGCGAGATCCTTCGCTTGCTCGGTGCTCAGCGCTCCGCGGTTCGCCGCGCCGTCGCGGGCGGTCGAAGCAAGCTCGGACGAGCGAGCCACATCCGGCGTGCTCGCCGCTGCCGGTTGGGACTGACTGGCCCGCTGAGACTTGGCCCTCTCGACGATGACATCCATGAAATAACACGCGAAGAGGATCATCGCGAACAACATGCGCAGAGCCCAGGTCTCCACGGTTCGTTGCAGCTTGCGAGACAAGCCTTGATTCGTCGGCCAAGCCGCTCGGTAAAGCGTGGGCGCAGCCCGTTGCAGCAAGCTCTCCAGGCCCACTCGGCTCTCCAAGCGGCGTTCCTCCGTTTCTATGCGCAGGGCCTCGGTGGCCTCTCGAAAATCTCCGGACTCGATCCCGCTAGCCAACACGCAGACCAGGGTGGGCGGCGCTTCGGCAGAAAGCGCAATCAGCTCGGCGAGCAACTTCCAGATGGCAGCGACTCGCTCATTGAGTGGGGTGTTCGTGCGTGCCATGTCCGCTTCGAAGGCCACGAACAGTCGTCGCCCGCTGTCTTGCGAGCCACGCATGAATTGCTTGGTGACCACAGACAAGGCGAGGTGAGGCGGAGGGTGCGGACGCACAGGGGGCTCACTTGCGTAGATCTCGAGCAGCGCGTCGGCGGCCGTGTCGTACTGCTTTTCGGACAAGGCTTGCTGGAGACGGGTGAGTGCCGCGCTGCCGCTTTCCGATTTCTGCCCACTCGCAACGCGCTCGGTCTCGTCTCGTTTGCGCATGGGCGTCGGCATGACGCTTTCAGCGCTCGTTGCCTTTTTGGGAACGAGCGGCAACGCAAGGCGAACTGCTGCCCGCGTCGGGCCGAGCGCGTGCAACAATTCGTAGGCCTCGCGCACACGCTGGAAACCCTGCGGGTCTCGCTCGGGTGGGTGGGCGCGTACTTTCTTCAGGTAGGCCCGCTTCAGAGCCTCAGTCGAGAGCGTCTCCCACTCGCTGGCCCCGCCGACGCCAAGCGTGAGCAACGCTTCGGCAAACTCCATGGCGCCAACGGTACGATGAGAGCTCGCCAGCTGTCCACGCGAACTCCGTGCTCTACGGCGAGGCGCGGGGCAATGGAAACACCGATGAGCGTACTCGGGCAGAGCCCGCGCCGCTCCAGCCCAGTAGTCATTCTTTCCGAGGCCCGGTTAGCCCGTGGCATGCTCTCGGTATGACCAAGAAGATTGCCATCAGCCTGCCCGATGCGACGCTCGGGAAGGCGCGGGCTGCGGTCGAACATCGTGGGGCCGCGAGTCTGAGCGCCTACATCGGTCGTCTGATCGAGGACGCGAGCGCCGCTGAGTCGTTCGAGCAGATGCTGGCGGAGTGGGTGCAAGAAAGCGGTTCTACTCCGGCGGAAATTCGAGCAGCGCAAAAGGAATCGCTCGCCGCGTTCGAGCGAGCGGGGCTCATTCGCCACGGGAAGCGACGTGAAAAGGCCACGCGCAAAGCGGGTTGAACGGGAGGAGCGGGCGGGGCTCGTGCTCGATGCAGGCGCCCTGCAGGCACTCGAGAGCCGCCCCATTCGCCTACTCGTCGGTCTGCAGCGAGCACAGGCTCTCGGTCTGCCGATTCGAATCCCTGCCGGAGCGCTGGCCCAATCCTGGCGAGGCGGGCGGCGCAGCGCTGGCTCGGTTGCTGAAGCAGCCTTGTTCGGTGGTCCAGGTGGACGAGCGATCGGCGCGCGAGATTGGTGAGTTTATCGCCGCGGTGCGTCTCGCGCGTGGTGGCAAACCGGATGTTGCGGACGCGCAAGTTGCCCTGGTCACACGCTCGACGAACAGCTTGGTTTGGACGAGCGACCCAGACGACATGGCTTCTTATGGCGTTACGCCAGAGTTCGTGCGGCAGCTCTGACTCGCGACACACGAGTGCGGCGGGTAGCCTTCGTCGCAGACACATCTCGGAAACAAGGAACTTCGAGTCCGACTCCTCCAGAACCCGCCAAGCGTTACCCTTGAGGGTGATTGCCGACACTGTCCGCTTGACGCGCACACGCCGGCTTCGGCTACCTTGGTGAAGGAATGGTGAGCAGCGGCAAGGGCGGTGGGCGTTGGTGGGTGGGATTGTTGGTTTGCGCGGGGGGCTTGCAGGCGTGCTCCGGCGGCGGCGCAGGTGAACTCGACGCGGGTCAGGCTGGCGCTGGTTCGAGCGCAGGAGCGCCGTCGGCGGAGGGTGGCAGCGCGCCTGCGGCAGCGGCCAACGGCGGAGGCCCTGCTGGCGCGGCCGAGGCCGGCAGTGCGGGCCACGACGACGCTTGCGTACCGAGCAGCGCGAAATGCCTACCGACGTTCGAGTGCGGTAGTGTCGACGATGGCTGCGGCAAACAGGTGGAATGCGGCAGCTGCGGAGACCATCGGCTATGCAGCGGGCACGAATGCGTGGACCAATGCGCAGGCTGCGTCGTGGATTCGACCTGCGTTGGAGACGGTGGCTCACGGCCGAGCGAGCCGTGCCTCGTGTGCGACGTAGCGAGCGGCAAGCTCGTCGCACGGACGCAGGGCGCGTGCGACGACGGCGACGCGTGCACGACGGATGACCACTGTGAAGCTGGTCGCTGCGCGGGCGTCGCGAAAACGTGCACGGACGGAGTCGCGTGCAACGGCGAGGAAGCCTGTAACGCGCAATCCGGGCAATGCGTGGCCGGTAGCTCGACGTGCGGAACCGGGATCTGCGACCTTTCGCTGGATGCTTGCACGTCAGTCTGCAGCGGCTGCACTATCGGCCAAGTTTGCTATCAGAGCGGCGCGCGAAATCCAGCCAACCCGTGCCAGGCTTGCCGTCCCGAGCTGAGCTTGACGAGTTGGATCGCCACGCCCGGTGTGAGCTGCGGCAACGACGACACTTGCAGCTTCAATCACGTTTGCAGCGCCGACGGCGAGTGCCAGTTCGAGCGGGCGGCGACGGGCGTGCCGTGCAGCGGTGCGAGCCCGAATACGACCTGCGCCGCGTACGCATGCGATGGGTTAGGTAGCTGTGTCGTGCATTTTGCCGATGCGACCACCGCGTGCTCAGCGCCCAAAGCGTGCCAAAAACAAGATCACTGCGACGGTCAGGGCAGTTGCGAAGCGGGTGGCCCACAGCCTCTGGGCTTCACGTGCAAAGAGCTCGCTGCCTGCTCCGGCGCCGCCAGCAGCCCCACCTGCGAATGTGTTCCGGGCGCCCAAGCGGCGGGCTCCGCGTGCGTGGACGTCAACGAGTGCAGCAGCAATACCGACAATTGCGACAGCAAGCCGGACGCGTGCGTCAACGACCAGCTCGGGTTTCACTGCGCCTGTCCCGGAAAATTCACCGGCACCGGCGTCGGCGATGGATCTTGTGCCTGCAATCATCCAGATTGGTCTCCGCTGTGCGAGCCCTGGTCACAGGTGGCGTTGCAAGGCCAGCACGCCTGCGCATTGAGTGCGGGCGCCCTGTTTTGCTGGGGCAGAAACGACTTCGGTCAGGTGGGCACCGGTGATCAAACGACCCATTCCCGACCCGCACGCGTCGGCACCTTCCCCGATTGGGACTTAGTGGCGGTCGGTGCCGTTCACTCCTGCGCCATTCGCGCGGGAGCATTGTATTGCTGGGGCAACAATGCCGGCGAGGCTTTGGGCACCGGCAGCGCGAATCCGCTCGTGCCCGCGCGAGTCGGAGCCGCGTCGGACTGGGCTTTTGTTGCCACGGCTGGCTCGACCCAGTGCGGCATTCGGCAAGGCGGAGCTCTCTACTGTTGGGGGGCAAACGCGCACGGGCAGCTCGGACTCGGCTTCACCAGCTCCTTCGTCACCACGCCGACGCTGGTGCCGGGGCTGAGCGGCATCAGCCAGGTCTCGCTGAAGAGCGATGGCGCATGCGCCATTGCTGGTGGCAAGCTCTACTGTTGGGGTGGCGATAGCTCTGGGGAGCTGGGTACGGGCACGCCATCGACGGACATCACCAGCCCGGTTCGCATCACGCAGTTCGACGATTTCGTCGATGTCGACACGGGCGCCAACACGTCGTGCGCGACGCGCATGGGTGGCTCGCTGTATTGTTGGGGGCGCGATTATCAAAGCACTCCTTCGCAGGTCGATTCTTCCGTTGACTGGCAGTCCGTATCGAGCGGTGATGGCCATCGTTGCGCGCTGAAACGCGACGGCTCCGCGTACTGCTGGGGGTATAACTCGTCCGGGGCACTCGGCGACGGGACGACGATCGCGCGCCTCTTGCCAACTGCAATCGCCGGCGGACACGCTTGGACACAGCTCGTCGCCGACGTGGGAACGAGCTGCGGCATTCACGATGGGGGCCTGTATTGCTGGGGCTCGAACGGCCTCGGCGTGCGGGGCAATGGCTTCACTACAGACTTGGTCGGCGCTGACACGGACTGGACCAGTGTGACGATTGGCCCTGGCTTTACTTGCGCGCTGAAGGCCGCGGGCAGCCTACACTGCTGGGGCGGTTACCCGGGCTCCGTGGATCGCGCCTCTCCTTGGACTCCGACATTGATCGGTCAGGCCAGCGACGATGCTTGGACCTCGATCGATGCCGGACTCGGCCGCGCGTGCGGCATCCAAGGGGGAGACGCCTACTGTTGGGGAGCGAATGGTGTGGGCCAAGTGGGCAATGGCCAAACGAGCGACGTGCCCGCTCCGACGCGCGTGGGCAGCCCGGGACTCTGGCAGCAGCTCAGTGTCAGCGACACGCACACCTGCGGCATCCGCGACGGGAACCTCTATTGCTGGGGAAGCGACGACGCCGGGCAAATCGGCAACGGGACGCTGCCGGCACCGACCGCTCCCGAGCTCGTCGCCACCACCAGCTGGACGCAGGTTGCGACTGGCAGCAAGCACAGCTGCGCCATCAAGGCCGGCGCCCTGTACTGCTGGGGCGACAACACGTCCGGGCAGCTGGGTATCGGCCTGGGTCCGGGTTCCAACTCGCCCGTGCGTGTGGGCTCCGCCAGTGACTGGATCGCCGTATTTGCGGACCTTGCTCGCTCCTGCGGGATCCGGCAGGGAGGCGGGCTCAGCTGCTGGGGAGCTGGAAAAACGACTCCCGCGCTGGTGTCAGGACTGAAACCGTGCCGGGCGGCAGAGGCACGGGACTATTCCCAGTGTGCGCTGCAAACGGATGGCAAGCTCTATTGCTGGGGTTCGAACGTGTACGGACAGCTCGGAATCGGCGAAATCTCCGACGCATCGTCACCTCTGCCCGCGGTCGCCAGCGCTGCCTTCAACAACATCAGTCTCGAAGACTTGCACGCCTGTGGAGTGACCACGCTCGGCAGCATCCGCTGCTGGGGCGACAACTTCCGCGGCGCGCTCGGACGCGCGGAGGGCTTTCTGCCGACGGCGGTGTTCAACCCAACGCTGGAGTGACACCTCGGGTCCCCCCGAGCCGCGGATTGCGCGGCGACCCGGGAAGTTGGGCTGCCCAAGGTCGGGCTCGTGAACCATCATTCCAACCACCCGGCCAACGGCCGGATCGCTGAACGGGTTGTCAGGTCGACGTCACCGGTACCCCCTCCTGGCGCCCTCGAATGCCAGATAATGGAGCAGTTTCCAAAAATTAGCGCTCCATTCGCTTGCAGCTTCGCTCTCCCTTTGCTAGTGAGGCGCTCCCCTTTGCGAGCTCGCTCAGTCCCCTGAGTCGGGTTTCGCCAGCCGCCCCAAGCGGCTCGCGGTGCGGCCCCCTCAGTTGTGAGCGGCCGCGAACGTGTCGAACCGCGGCCACTCGGAGGTGGTTGTTCAGACCAGGCGGATTTTCCGTCTGTTCGCGGGGTCGACGGGTCTCACGAGGAAACTGTCGTTATGATAAGCAACGCCAAAGCCAATTTTCAGAGGATTAGTCCGCGTAAAGCGCGGATGATCGTCAATCTGATCCGCGGGCGAGACGCCTCCGACGCGCTGCAGCTTCTCGATTTCACGTTCAAGGCCGGTGCGCCGTTCGTGAAGAAGCTCATCGCCAGCGCTGTCGCGAACGCCCGCGTGAAGAACCCGAACGTCGACGCCGACGCGCTGTACATCAGCAAGGCGTCTGTCGACAAAGCGGGCAACCAGAATCTCCGCCGTTGGCGTCCGCGCGCTCAAGGTCGCGCGACCCGTATCGCCAAGGGCGTCAGCCACATCCACATCGAACTGGACCAGCGCTGAGCGGCCTCTGGGCGCTCGGAAGCGGTAAGAACTAATGGGACAAAAAACTCATCCGTATGGCTTTCGCCTCGGCGTCATCAAGACGTGGACCAGCAAGTGGTACGAGGACAAGCACTACACGACCTGGCTCCATGAAGACATCCGCATCAAGCGGGCGGTCAAGGAGTACCTGTACAACGCCAACGTCGCCAGCGTCGAAGTCGAACGCGCCGCGAACAAGGCGAAGGTCATCGTGTACACGGCTCGTCCGGGCATGGTGATTGGCAAGGGCGGCAAGGGCATCGAGATCCTCAAGATCGGGAACCTCGACACCGCCGCCAAGGGCGAGACCAAGTTCGCCGGCGTTCAATCGTTCACCCAGAACGAGGTCTTCATCGACGTGCAAGAGGTCCGCAAGGCGGAGACCAACGCACAGCTCGTGGCCGAGAACATCGCGACGCAACTCGAGCGCCGCATTGCCTTCCGCCGTGCGATGAAGAAGTCGCTGCAAACGGCGATGAAGTTCGGTGCCAAGGGCGTGCGCATTCGCTGCGCCGGTCGCTTGGCAGGCGCAGAAATGGGTCGCGTCGAAACCTACCGTGAGGGCCGCGTACCGCTGCACACGCTGCGCGCGGACGTCGACTTCGGCCTGGCCGAAGCTCGCACCACGTACGGCACGATTGGCGTCAAAGTCTGGATCTTCAAGGGCGAAGTGCTTCAGCGCAAAGCGCGTCGCATTCCGGAGTGATGAGCGATGCTTCAACCTAAGCGCACCAAATTCAGGAAGCAGCAGAAGGGCAAGAACCGCGGCCTCGCGTGGCGCGGTTCGGACGTCTCCTTCGGTGATTTCGGCCTCCAAGCCACCGAGGGCAGCTACGTCACCTCCCGCCAAATCGAAGCCTGTCGTATGGCGATTCAGCGCCACGTCAAGCGCGCCGGCAAACTCTGGATCCGCGTGTTCCCGGACAAGCCGATCACCAAGAAGCCCCTCGAAGTCCGCATGGGTAGCGGTAAGGGCGGCGTCGAAGGCTGGGTGGCCGTGGTCAAGCCCGGCAAGGTGATGTTCGAACTCGCGGGCATCCCCGAAGCTGACGCTCGTGAAGCGTTCCGCCTCGCCGGTACCAAGTTGCCGCTCGCCGTGCGCGTGCTGGCCCGAGGTGATTTGTGATGAAAGCCAAAGACCTCCGTGAGCGCTCGACCGAAGATCTGGCCGAGCTCAAGAAGTCCCTCGAGAAGGATCTCTTCTCGCATCGGATGAAGAATGCAACCGATCAGCTCGGTGACACGAGCTTGCTCGGCAAGTCGCGCAAAGACATTGCGCGCGTCGAACAGATTTTGCACGAGCGCGCTACCTCGTCAGCAAGCGCATCGAGCAAAGGAGCCCAGTCGTGAACGCCCCCGCAGAGGCCGGGAATCCGGTCTACCGCCGCAAGCTCATCGGTCGCATCGGCAGCGACAAGATGGACAAGACCGTGATCGTCGAAGTCGTCCGCTTCAAGCGCGAAGGCATCTACAAGAAGTACGTTCGTGTTCGTAAGCGCTACAAGGCGCACGACGAGAAGAACGAATTCAAGACCGGTGACCGTGTCGAAATCGTGGAGAGCCGCCCGCTGTCGCGTGAAAAGCGCTGGGCAGTGACCCGTCTCATCGAGCGCCCCGTGGAAGGCATGGTCCAATGATCCAGACCGAAAGCTACCTCGACGTCGCCGACAACTCCGGCGCCAAGCGCGTGCAGTGCATCAAAGTGATCGGCGGTTCGCGCCGTCGTTACGCGGGTCTCGGCGACGTGATCGTCGTGGCCATCCAAGAAGCACTCCCCGGCAGCAAGGTGAAGAAGGGTGACACGGCTCGCGCGGTCATCGTTCGCACCCGCCGTGAGTACCGCCGCCAAGACGGCAGCTACATCAAGTTCGACGACAACAGCGCCGTCTTGATCAATGCCCAGCAGGAGCCGGTCGGCACCCGCATCTTTGGCCCGGTCGCTCGTGAGCTCCGCTCCAAGAAGTTCATGAAGATCATCTCGCTCGCCCCGGAGGTGCTGTGATGGAGCGCCTACACGTCGGCGATCAGGTGATCGTCATCCGCGGTAACGACAAGGGCAAGCGTGGCAAGGTCACGAAGCTCAGCGCCGACCGCGTGGTCGTGGAAGGCGTGAACGTGGTCAAGCGCCACCTCAAGCAAACCCCGCAGCGCCCGGGCGGCATTCTCGACGTCGAGGCTCCTATCTCGAAGTCGAACGTGATGTTGGTCGATCCGACCACCAACAAGCCCACGCGCGTCTCGATCAAGATCGAGAACGACAAAAAGATTCGCGTCGCCAAGAGTGGTGCCGCCATTCCGGTGACAAGAGAGAAGTGATGGCCGAAGCAGCAAGCGCTCCTCGCCTAGCCGAGAAGTACGCCAAAGACGCCGTGCCGGCGTTGATGAAGAAGTTCGGTTACACGAACCCCATGCAAGTGCCGCGTCTGAAGACGATCGTGGTCAACATGGGTGTCGGTGAAGCCGTCGCCAACCCCAAGCTGATCGACTCCGCAGTCGTGGAGATGACGGCCATCACCGGTCAAAAGCCGGTGGTCACCAAAGCCAAGAAGGCGATTGCGACCTTCAAGCTCCGTGAAGGGATGCCGATCGGCGTCAAAGTCACCCTGCGCCGCGAGCGCATGTGGGAGTTCTTCGACCGCCTGGTGACGCTCGGCTTGCCGCGCGTTCGCGACTTCCGCGGCACCAATCCGCGCGGCTTCGACGGCGCGGGCAACTACACGCTCGGTCTCAAAGAGCAGATCATCTTCCCGGAAATCGAGTTCGACAAGGTCGACAAGATCAAGGGCATGAACATCACTTTCGTTACAACCGCCCAGACGGACGAAGAA
>Ga0164309_10000972_pt1 | contig 14476 bp, 17 predicted proteins | sample Whisoiple_247_MG_FD_109984 | JGI IMG/M metagenome (GOLD analysis project Ga0164309, IMG submission 109984) | Soil microbial communities amended with fresh organic matter from upstate New York, USA - Whitman soil sample_247_MG | ecosystem: Environmental > Terrestrial > Soil > Unclassified >...
CGAACAGGGAACCGACGTACAGGCCTACACCTGGAGCGCATTGTTCCTGCCGAAAGGGGCGCCCGCCGACGTCGTGAAGAAGCTCAACGAGGCCGCGGTCGGCGCCCTATCGACACCGTCAGTGCAGGAACGCCTCGCGCAGCTCGGGGCGACCGTTGCTGCACCGAATGAACGCAGTCCGCAATGGCTCGGCGATTTCGTCAAAAGCGAAGTCAAGAAATGGGAAGAGCCGATCAAGGCGAGCGGCGTCCAGGTTGAGTGATGAATTGTTGAGACCGAACGGCATTGCCGTGAGCGCGCAAGGAGAAGGACGATGGCAGACATCAAGATCGTCAACCCGGACGCGCTGGGCAAGCCGCTCGGTCAATACTCGCACCTGACTCGGGTCAAAGCGTCCGAGTTTATTTTCATCGCCGGCCAGGTCGGCGTCGACAAGGATGGCAAGGTCGTCGGCACTGACGATTTTGACGCCCAGTGTGTACAGACCTTCGCCAATATTGAGGCGGCGCTCAAATCGGTTGGCGCGGGCTGGGGCAATATCGTGCAGTTCACGACTTACCTCGTGCATTCGCAAGATATTCCGAAATTCATGAAATACCGGCTGCGCGAATTTCCCAAAATGTTTTCGAACGGTGTCTATCCGCCCAATACGTTGTTGATGGTCGACCGGTTGGTCCAGGAGCCGCTTCTGGTCGAAGTGCAGGCAGTGGCCGCGCTCTAGCTAGGTCGCGGGCTTTTCCAACAGGCTGACGTGGCCGACGACCACGCGCCAGCCTTCCGGAAATTTCACCCAGGTCTGGGTTTGCCGGCCGATCCTGCCGGCAGCCGATGGCCGTTCATAGAGCGTCGAGGCGACGGCAAAGTCGCGGCCGAAGGTGGTGATCACTGTCCGCGACAACTTGCGGCCAAGCGCGACCGGCAATCGCGCTGCGCGGAATGACCTGATCTCGGAGTAGCCATACAGATTTTCCGTGACGCCATAGCGAACGGTGCGCGGATCGTCCCGAAAAAGTTCATCAAGCGTCGCCACGTCGTTCGAGACCAGGGCCTTCTCATATCGCTCAAAGGCGGCCCTCACTTCGGCCATGACTTCCGGCAGATCGATTTCCATCCTGTGTTCCTCCATGACTTTGATGCGCAATCCTAGCTGAACCGGCAGCCGTTCGAACCGGGTAGCTTCAGTCCTTTGGGATGACGTATGCTGCTGGCAAATCAAGTCCGCCGACCAACCAAAGACGGACGTGGGGAGGATTATCGTGAGAGCCCTCAGAACTCTGCTGATTGGAGTGGTTTTTCTATGCCCGGCGCTGGCCTCGGCACAGGACTTTCCCAACAAAGCGATCCGAATGATCGTGCCCTTCCCGCCTGGCGGGCCGAACGACATCATCGCGCGCGTCGTCGCACAGCGAATGGCGGAAATCCTCAAGCAACCGATCATCATCGACAACCGCTCGGGCCAGGGTGGCGTCGTCGGAACTGATGTCGTCGCGAAGTCTGCGCCCGACGGCTACACGATTGCGATTGCCAGCGCCGGCGCGCTTGCCATCAGCCCGAGCATGGAAAAGGTCGCCTACGAAACGCTTCGCGACCTGCAACCGGTGACCCTGGTCGCGAGGGTTCCGGAAATGCTGGTCGTTGCGACCAGCGTGCCCGCCAACACCATGCAGGAACTGGTGGCTCTGGCGAAGTCGCAGCCAGGCAAACTCAACTTCGCTTCATCCGGACCCGGCAGCCTGCCGCATCTCGCGGGCGAACTGTTCAAGCTGACAGCCGGCATCAACATCGTGCACGTGCCTTACCGCGGCGCGGCTCCGGCCGTAAACGACTTGCTCGCTCAGCAAGTGCAGATGGTGTTCCTCGACCTGCCCGTCCTGTTGCCGCAGATCAAGGCCGGCAAGCTCAGACCAATCGCCGTCGGTACGACGGAACGCGTGGCGAGCGCGCCTGAAGTGCCGACCACAGTGGAGGTCGGCATGGCTCACCTGCAGACCGAGAACTGGTACGGCATGGTTGCGCCGGCCAAGACGCCGCCACAGGTAGTGGCCGTGCTCAACAAAGCCGCGATCGAAGCAATGAGGGACCCGACGGTGGTCGAGAAGCTGGCCAGCCAGGGCGCAATCCTGGTTGGTGACACGCCGGAGCACTTTCGCGATTACATCGACAGCGAGACAAAGAAATGGGCGAAGGTGATCACGGACGCCGGCGTGCAAACCGAAAAAGATAAGTAGCCCTGCGGCAACGCTCTCATGACCGAAAAATTTGTCCTGCGCTCGACGACAACCTCACCGTTCGGCCGCAAGGTTCGGATGGCGATCGATACCTTGGGGTTGAGCAACCGGATTACGGAGACCCCGGCAGACCCGCTCGACGAGAGAGATACGCTGCGTCAGCAAAATCCGCTCGGCAAGATGCCGTGTCTTGTTCTGCAGGATGGAAGCACAATCTACGACAGCGGGATCATCATTGAGTTCTTGCAGGAGGTTGCCGGAACCGATCGCCTGCTGCGATTGAACGGACCCGAGCGCTATCGCATGCTCACGCAGGCTCGACTGACCGACGGCATCATGGATGCCTCGATCCTGATCGTTTACGAGACGCGCTTCCGTCCCGACTTACCGCATTCGCCACGCTGGCTCGACCATCAACGCGGCAAGATTCATCGCGGGCTGGCTGCATTCGAAGCAAAGCCGCCGGACCCCACCAGAACCGATGTCGTCTCGATTGGCCTGTCATGCGCGCTCGGTTATCTCGATTGGCGCAAGCAGATCGACTGGCGCGCCAGCTATCCCGGTCTGGTCGCCTGGTTGAAGAACTTTTCCGAACACGAGCCGGCTTTTGAGCGCACGCGCGCCAAGGACTCCTGATGGTGCATAACGCGGACACGGTTGCCGACCCGCCCTATTGGATGGCTTCACCGAGCAAGCCGAAATTGAAATTGCCGCCGGGCGCCTGCGATGCCCATGTCCATGTCTTCGGTCCGCGCAAACGTTTCCCCTTCGCTGATGGGCGTTACTACACCCCGTCCGATGCCACGAAGGAAATGTTGTTCGCCCTGCACGAGCGGCTTGGCGTACAGCACTGCGTGATCGTTCAGCCGGCCTGCCACGGCACCGACAATTCGGTCACCACCGATGCCACGGCGGCGACCGGGCATGCTTACAACGGCGTCGGCCTTGTTCCGTTGACGATCTCCGATGCCGAGCTCCAGCGGCTTGATGCCGCCGGACTTTGCGGGGCGCGCTTCCATTACATGACGCATCTTGCCAAGGGGCCTGGCATCAACGAGGTGGTCGTTTTCGCAAAGCGGCTCGCGGATATCGGCTGGCATCTGCAGATCCATACGGAAGCCAAACTGATCGCCGAGCTCACACCGGCACTCAAGCGCTCACCCGCTCCGGTCGTTGTCGATCATATGGGCCGCGTCGATGCTTCGCTTGGTCTCAACCACCCGGATTTCCGGGCCCTCCTCGCGTTACTCGATGACGAGAACGTATGGGTCAAGGTCAGCGGTTCGGACCGCGTTACGCGTCAGGGTCCGCCTTATGCCGACGCGGTACCGTTCGCCCGGAAGTTGGTGTCCGAATTTGGCGATCGCTGCGTCTGGGGCACCGACTGGCCGCATCCCAATCATGAGGGGCCGATCCCCGACGACGGCATTCTGGTCGATATCCTCGCGGACATCGCCCCGACCGAAGCCGCGCGCCGGGCGCTGCTCGTCGGTAATCCGCAGCGCTTCTATCGTTTTGCGCCGGCGCGCGCCCTGACCGGGACCGCGTCATGAGCGGGCGCCTGCAGGACCGCGTAGCGATCGTAACCGGCGCCGGGTGCATCGGCCCAGGTTGGGGCAATGGCCGCGCTACCGCTGTACGCTTTGTCGAGGAAGGCGCAAAAATCTTTGCCGTTGATCGTGACCTCGACAGCATGGGTGAGACTGTTGAGCGTGCAAAGGCAGCGGGCGGCGAGATCGTAACCCACCGATGCGACGTCACCGACGCAGGATCAGTCGAGGCCATGGTGAAAGCCTGCCTCGATCGCTTCGGCCGGATCGATATCCTGGTCAATAATGTTGGAGGCTCGGCTCACGGCGGACCTGTCGAATTGAGCGAGGCCGCATGGGATGCCCAAGTCGATTCCAACCTGAAAAGCGTTTTTCTGACGTTGAAATACGTGATGCCCGTGATGGAGCGTCAGAAGGCGGGCGCCGTCGTCAATATCGCTTCGACGTCAGGGCTGCGGTGGACTGGCTCCGCACAGGTCGGTTACGCCGCGACCAAAGCCGGCGTTATCCAGTTGTCGCGCGTTGTTGCCGTGCAATATGCCGACAAGGGCATCCGCGTTAACACCGTCGTGCCCGGGCAGTTGCACACGCCGATGGTCGAGGCGAGGCTTGCGAAGCAACGCGCGGGGGGTGACGTTGAAGCGCTTCTCAAATCGCGGCTTGAGCGCATCCCCATCGGTTTCATGGGCGACGGCCGCGACACTGCCAACGCCGCGCTGTTCCTCGCGTCGGACGAGGCGCGCTTTGTCACTGGCACCGAAATCGTCGTGGATGGTGGAATGACAGTCCGGTGCGATTGAGGCAGGCGCAATTAAACTGAGGTGCCGGGTTTGGCATTAGCCTTTCATGGGTGCCGGCAACGCCGGACCCGGCCATGCCACTCGGTCTTCCTTGATTTCATTGAAAAACCACGCGTGGAAGCCGCGCGCCAAAATCCATTCGATCCGATCGCCGCGCCAAAAAATTCGCCGCTTTTCGATATCTCGGTCCTTCATGGTGACGATATAAGTCCGGGCGCGCTTCAAGTCGGCCGCACAGATCGGCAGGGATCGCATGTCCTTGAACCAGCGCCCTATATTGGGGTGATCCTGCGCCGAGAACTCAACGTCCATTGCCTTCGCACTGGCGATATGTGGAAACAGAGCAATGTCAGCAACCGATAGAGGCCCGCTTACGAACTGACGTGCAGCCAGTTCAGTGTTGAGCGCGTCGTAGACGTTGCGAAGGTCGGCTCGCGCGGCTTCAAGAAGCCCGTCAGGTATCTGGTCCGGCCGCTCAGCCCATTTCCAATACGAGATGTCGACAAGAATTGGGTCGACGAACGTGTCAGCCACGCGCTCCCATGCGCGCGCGTGGACCCGTGCAGCAGGTGCGTCGGGATACACACTTTCTGCCGGATAGCGATAGTCCAGATAAGCGACAATGTCGGCGGAATTCACGACGACAATGTCACCGTCAACCAGGGCCGGCACTTCAACGCGTCCATTGACGGCCCTCAACGCTGCGTGGTTCGACCTGAGCAGCCCGTCAACGGCCTCGTAAGCCAGGTCCTTGTACTCCAAGGTCATCCGCACCTTGCGAGCGAATGGACTGAATGCACTGTCATACAGTTTCATCATGACGTTACATCCTTGCCTTGGAGCACCGTGGCACTTCTAGAATACCACGCTGGACGAATAGCGGAGTGAAAAGCGCCACGCCTAGCAACAGGCCGCGGATCATGCGGCCTCGTTTTTCAACCGTGTGGCGTGAGTCATGAAGAAACGCGTGGCCTCTATCGCCTCACCGACATCCTTGCACTTGCAGCTGTCCACTCCCGCGCGAAGACCCCGATCATAGAGTTCTACCCAGAGGCTTGCTGCTTCGCGCGCATTGGCCGAAGGTATCTCAAGCAGACGAACTTCGTACGGTCCGACTCTATCGATCACGACATGAGAGTTGTCGCCTTTGGCGTTGAGAAATAATTTCGCACAGGATTCCGTAACACGCGTAGCAATCATTTTGTCTATCCGTGTTTGAAGGCCGCCGTTGCACCTGCATTGGCCCGACCATTGGTCGACTACTTATGGCGAAGGCCAACATCAGTCTTGCGAGAGCGCGCCAACTGATTGCTAATTTTTGTCAGCGACAAACTGCGCTCGATACCTTCGTATAAGCGCTCTTATCTTTCGAATCATGAAATGGGAAAAAACCTAGCCTCGCGTCGCTTGAAGTCGCCGCGGCAATTCAGGTCATCATACGCTCGAGCGGCGCGCGATTTCGCAGGATCAGAGTGCGCGGGGATACTCTGGTGATCCAACCAGCCCGCTCGAACTCCGTAATCACACGGCTCACGGTCTCGATTGTGAGACCGAGATGATCGGCGATGTCCTGATGCGACATTGGCAGATCGAGGTTCTGCGTCTTCCCCGTCCGCACGGCCAAATCGATGAAAAATGTCGCCAGGCGGCATTGGGCATCCCGGCTCATCAAGACGGCGTGCTCGCGCAGCCGTCGAAGATCTTTTGTCGTGTTCGCCAGCAGGAGATTGGCGACCTGGCCATTGCGCGCCGCGAGATTGAGCACCGCGCTATGCTTGAGAGCCAGTACACGCGCGTCCGTCGCAGCTTCCGCACAGAGCGAATGCGTTCGTCCGCCGTCAAACCCAAAAATTTCCCCCGCTACGTGGAAGTTGACGATGCTGCGCTTGCCATCCTTGAAGGTGCGGCAGAGCCTGACCACGCCCTCGATCAGAAAGAAAATATACTCGACCGGCTCGCTTTCCAGGAAAATGACCTTGTTGCGCTGATGGCTTACCGGACCGCGCCGGAGGGCGAGAAGGCTGCGCACCGCCTGCGGATCATCCGCATCAATCCAACCTTGCGGAATGTTCGGCCGCAGATCCACGACATTCGGGCGGAGCTCTAGGCCGGGCTGCAGCGGATCCAGCATGTGTTCCCCTTCGCTTCGTGCTCAGGAGACTACAGTTGCGCGCAGCAGCCCATTCACCATCGGGAAAAGCAGACTGGCCGAACGACAGGTCAGCCTATCCTTTGGTACAGGTCCCTACGCGCAGCGGCGCGTTTTCAGGGCCGTTTCCAAGCATTCGATAAGGGTGTCGTTGTCAAACGGCTTTTGCAAATAGCCGAAGGCGCCCGCTTGCAGCACGCGCGTGCGCGTTCTCTCATTGGCAAATGCAGTCATGAAAATGAACGGCGTCGTGTCTCCTTTTGCCATCAGATGCGTTTGGAGATCGGCTCCACTCATTCCCGGCATCTGAACGTCGGTGATCAGGCAGGATGTGTTCCGAACGCCGTCAGATCGCAGATATTCTTCGGCCGAAGAATATGTAGTTGCCACGTAACCCAAAGAACGTACGAGATCCTTGACGGCACCTCGAACGAGCTCGTCATCATCAATAATGGAAATCACCGGAATATTTGCCACTCCAAACCTGCCGACCGACCGTGATGGGTTTTGAATTTCCGGACTATTGGCAGCGGGCAGACTCTCGCACGCCATTTCGAAGTAAAAACTGTACTTGAGTATAGGTTTTAGTCCTCGGTTCGGAGCATACCGAGGACCTCGGCCATCCGTACGAGTTCGGCAACGGATTTTGCACCCATCTTTCGCATGATGTTACCGCGATGGAACTTCACGGTGACCTCGCTGACGCCGATCTCACCCGCGATTTGCTTGTTCATGCGGCCGGCCGTGACCAGCTTCATGATCTCGCTTTCTCGCGGTGTCAGCGAGTCGAATGCGGAACGCAATTTCGCGGTATTGATCTCACTCTTGCGTCGCAGTTTGTCGCGTTCAAGCCCTGCCTGGACGGCATCGAGCATGTCTTGATCGCGGAAAGGCTTTGCGAGGAAATCGACGGCACCACCCTTCATGGCGCGTACGGTCATCGGGATATCGCCATGACCCGTCACGAAAACGATCGGTATATGGACGCGTGCCTTGTTCAACTCGGTCTGTAGATCAAGGCCGCTCAGGCCAGGCATCCTGACGTCCAGTACGAGGCAACTGGGGCCATCCGGCAACTTCCATTCGAGAAATTCCGGCACCGAGGCAAAGACCTTCGTCTGCAAACCGACAGACCTGAGAAGATCTGAGATCGCTTCGCGCACGAGAGCATCGTCGTCAATCACGATCACAAGGGATTGTGGGCTGTGGCGTTTGTTCATCGCTTCAGGCCCGGTAGCCAGACGTAAAAAGTCAGTCCCGGCTCGCCGCGCGATGCCCACAGACGGCCGCCATGCGCATCGACGATCGAACGGCAAATCGACAGGCCCATCCCCATCCCTTCGGGCTTGGTGGTGAAGAAGGCATCAAAAATCTTGTCGAATTTCTCGACCGGAACACCGGGGCCGGAATCCGCGACTGTGACCAGCACGTCTCCGGTGTCGGACGCTGCCGACTTAATTTCCAGAGTACGTACACCGCCTGTCGAAGAGCCCATCGCTTCAATGGCATTCATGATCAGGTTGAGAAAGACCTGCTCCAACTGGGCCTGGTCGCCGGATATTTCCGGCATCGGCCCTTCGAAAAGCGATACTTGAACTTCGACGCCATGCTTTTGGGCTTCGCGGCGGGTGAGCCCAAGCACGTTTTCAATCAGGCTGTTCACGTCCAGAGGCCGGCGCTCGCTGCTCTCTTTCCTGAACATTGAACGAAGATTTTCGACGACCTGGCTTGCCCGGTCGCCGGCAACCTGGATTTTACCGAGCGCTGCCCGTGCTTCAGCGAGATTGGGCGTCTTCTGTGCAAGCCACCGCATCGCGGCGCCGCTTTGCGCCACCATCGCGGCCAATGGCTGCTTTACCTCGTGCGCGATCGATGCGGACAGTTCGCCCGCAGTCGCCAGGCGATTCAGGTGCGCCAATTCGCTCATCCGCTGGAATGACTGCACCTCCGCCACGCGGCGGCGCCGGTGTTCGTAGAGCAGCCCAATGATAAGAGCGGCTTCGGTCAAGATCACCGAAGCAATAAGTATCAGTAGCCACCGGTATTGCGACCAAAGTGTCGGGTCTCGAAAGTAAATCTGGCTTCCTGGCGGCAGGCGGTTCTCACCGATGCCCCAGCGCTGCATCTCCCTCCAGTCAAACATCGGACTGGCGAATTGAACTGGCGGTACCCGTATTTCGCCCGCTTTCTCTCCATTGAGGATGCGGGCCGCGACGGCCGCCGTCTGCCGACTGCTGTCCGCCACCAGGAGGAGTGGTCCGCCGACGATCTCTCGACCGAAAAATGATTCGTCGTAGGAAAAAATCGGTGCGTTGGCGACGGCGTGCAATCTCGACAGCGCCGTTCCACCTTCGTGCACGACGCCTGCAGCATCGACAATCATCAACTCCCAGAAAATCGCCGAGTTTGGCGGAAGGGTTCTGGCCTGCTTCAGGAACTCTTCAAATGACAAATGATCCGTCCATGACAGCCTGATCCGGTCCGCAAGCGGCTCAAGCTCCTTCCCTATCGCTTCCTTCCAGAATTTCTCGACCGGCGAGGTACCAACCACCACCGTGACATCCTTGGTGTCCGGCAACACTTTCAGAATATTTTCGACGGCAGCGAGATAGTTGATCCGTACGGCAACGACGGTGTCATTCGACGTCAGGCTTGAATACTGCACGCGACGCTCGTCCACCGCCATGAGCACCATGGGCGTGGTTGCAAAGAGTTTTTGCCGGTGTCGCTGGACGAACCTAGCAGCGGGTGCCCCGACGCTCACAATCAGGTCGAGTGGACGTTTGGCGAAGATGGCTCGGAGATATTCCACGAAGGGCGTTTCCGGGTCTTCGTCGCCGGAACGCGCGCTTACAAGTGAATACTCAGTGATGTCCAAAGGCCAAGGTGACTGCCGATTCAGTTCGGCGCGAATCGAAGTGGCGTAGGCGCTCCACGGCTTGAAATCCTTGCCGAATGAATAAAGGAGCATGACTTGCTTAGGTTCAGCCGCTGAGACAGGCAGACAGACGAACAGCTGCATCATCAGACTGCAAATCGTCGCGACCGCGATGTAGACGCGCTTGTTTAGACTGCGGTCTTTGCAAAAACGGTACATGTCGTAAAATTACGTCGGTCTCATTGCTTGGCACTGCGCGACTAGATTGTGCGGTTCCACCCTAATGATACCGGCTCGCGGACTGTCAATGTCGGCGATAAGAAACATCGAAGTCGAGACAATCAGCGGCAAGACGACCAAAAATGCAGTCGTGCGGTGCTCGCCATATCCCATCAGCAGGTTGCACGCGATTGCAATCAGGCCCATCAACATCCAGGCCGTGAATGGAATTCGGTTCCACCAGGCCGCCTGCGTGTAACCCTGAGAGTTAAGGACGTCGTTCATGCCGGATACAACGAGGGCCGTGATCGGTGTTTGTTGCGCTTTCGCGACGCGCGAAACTGTGCCCCACAACTCGGCCTGCAACTTCATGGTTTCGATATCGATCGGGCCAATTTGCCGTTCGTCGCGCGCCGTATAGTACGAAATACGTTGAGTGCAATATTTCCTGAGTAAGTCACGTACGCGCTCCGCATCGTCGGGCACCATCAAGTCCGAACGCAAATACGCGGTACCAATCGCATTGGCCTCGGCTTCTTCCAGATTCTTTCGTTGATCGTATCTGTTCACCGCCATCGCGAAGGTAAAGCCGATAATAAGACCCAGAAGCGTCAAAGAGGCGGTTCGAATAATATCGAAATCCTGTCGCTCACCCTCCTTGCGAAAAGGTCGCATCTTCCTGCGAAGAACATCGCCGACATATGCGGCAGCCCACTGCAGCACGAGGACAGTCGCGAATACGACAAAAGGGCTATCGATTGCACTCATGATACGCGCCCATCATCGTTATCCCAGGGATTTTCCCTTGGAACGTATCTTGGATCGTATCTTGTCTCGCCGATGTTCTGGAAGCGCTTTCCACGCCTGTTAACGGGATCGGATCTTATCCGACGACGGGGCGACCGAGCCTACGAAACGGTGTTGAAGCGTTCGATGCAGGTGCGCAGCACTTCGTCGCCTGGCCGTTTCCACCAATTCTCGGCCGAGAAAATCTCGACTTCCGTCAGACCGCGATAGCCGGCATTTCGTACCAGCGTGCGAATGTGTGGGAGGTTGATGACGCCATCACCCATCATGCCGCGGTCGGTCAGCAGATCGCGCGTCGGGACCAGCCAGTCGCAGATGTGATAGGCGAGAATACGATTTGTCGCTCCGGCGCGCGCGATCTGCGCTGCAAGCGCCGGGTCCCACCAGACGTGATAGGTATCGATGGCAACGCCTGTCCCGTCCCCGAGCAAGTCGCAAAGGTCGAGCGCCTGTGCCAGTGTGTTCACGCACGCACGGTCGCCGGCGTACATCGGATGCAGCGGCTCGATCGCCAGTGGCACCCCACATGCCTTCGCGTGCGGCAGGATCGTCAGCAAGCCCTCCATCACCATCTGCCGAGCAGCATCAATATCGCGCGAACCCTTCGGAAGCCCGCCGGCGACGAGCACCAGACATTCGGCACCGAGAGCGGCCGCTTCGTCGATCGCGCGCTTGTTGTCGTCGATCGCCGCAAGCCGACCCGCAACATCCGCTGCGGGAAACATGCCGCCGCGGCAGTAACCCGTCACCCGCATGCCGTTGGCCTTGATGACGCGCACCGATTCATCGAGGCCGAGGGCAGCGACCTGGTCGCGCCAGGGGTCGACTGCCCTGATGCCGTGGCGCGCGCAGGCTTCCACCGCCTCACGCAGATTCCACTGCTGCCGCACTGTCGCAAGATTGATCGAAAGACCGTCCGCGTTCATGCCAGCCCGTGCACCGCTAACAGCTTGTTCATGCGAGCCGCGGCGAGCTCGGGATCGTGCAGGACGCGCGCCTTGTCGGCGAGCCTGAACAATTCGGCAAGATGCAACAGCGATCGCGCACTTTCCTGCCCGCCCACCATGATGAAATGATCCTGCAATCCGTTGAGCCAGGCCAGGAAAACGACGCCGGTCTTGTAGAACCGCGTCGGCGCCTGAAAAATATGCCGCGACAGTGGGACCGTCGGCTCCAGAATCCCATGAAAGCCCTGCAGGTCGCCTGCGGACAGCCGCGCGAGACCAGCCGACGCCGCGGGCGCGATGGCATCAAAAATACCGAGCAGCGCGTCCGAATAGCCTTCTTCGTCGCCGGCAATCAGCTCGGCGTAGTTGAAATCATCGCCCGTATACATCCGAACGTTCGCCGGTAGTTTCCGCCGCATCTCGATTTCTTTTTCTTTTGAGAGGAGCGAGATTTTGACGCCGTCGATCTTCGTCGCATTGTCGCGAATGATGCCGAGACAATTCTGCATGGCGGCGGTGTGATCGGCCCCGCCCCAATAGCCCGCGAGCGCGGGGTCGAACATTTCGCCGAGCCAATGGATGATGACCGGCTCGCGTACCTGCCGCAAAATGCGCCCATACACTTTGACATAGTCGTCGGGGCTTTTAGCGATTGCGGCAAGCGCGCGGCTCGCCATCACCACGAGCTGGCCGCCCATCGCTTCGATCGCCTCGATCTGCTCTTCATAAGCGCGAATGATGTCGTCGATGCGAACGCCCGCCGCGGGTTCGAGATGATCGGTCCCTACCCCGCAGCACACCTTCACGCCGGGGCGGCCCTTCGCTGCTTCCAGCGTGTGGCGGATCAATTCGCGCGCCCCGGGCCAATCGAGCCCACCACCACGCTGCGCGGTGTCCATCGCTTCCGCGACACCAAGCCCAAGGTCCCAGAGATAGTGGCGGAAATGGACTGTCTTCTCCCAGTCGATCGCCGTGTCGAGCCATGGATCGGTGTCGGCGAGAGGATCAGCCACGACATGCGCGGCCGCAAACGCTACGCGGTTGAAATCGTTCGTCGCTTTTTTTGAGGGAAAGACAATCGGCTCGCCGGTCGTATACGACTCGAGCCTGCGATCCGCGGTTGGCAGAACGAGCGTTGCCACGCATCCCTCCCTAGATCTTGACGTCCGGCACGTCGAGCCAGCGACGTTCCTTCCAGCTTTGCAAGCCAAGCTCGGCAAGCTGAACGCCTTTTACGCCCTCGATCAAGCCATGATGCCATGGCGCATCAGCGACGACATGACGGATGAAATCTTCCCACTGCAGCTTGAAGCCATTTTCGTAGACGATGTTCTCCGGCACTTCCTCCCATTGCGCTTGGAAATTCATGGTCTGGGGAACGTCCGGATTCCACACTGGCCTTGGCGTGTTCACGCGATGCTGGGTCCAGCATTTGGTCAATCCGGCTACGGCTGATCCGTGCGTGCCGTCGACCTGGAAGGTCACAAGGTCGTCGCGGCGGACCCGCACGCACCAGGATGAGTTCATGTGCGCGACCACGTCATTCTCAAGCTTGAAGGTGGCGTAGGCGGCGTCATCGGTATCGGCATTGTAGGTTTTGCCGTTCTCGTCCACCCGCTTCGGGATATGCGTCGCGCCAAGGCAGCTGACGGACTGGACCTTGCCGAAGAGATTGTCGAAGACATAACGCCAGTGGCAGAGCATATCGAGAATGATGCCGCCGCCTTCGGCCTTCTTGTAATTCCAGCTTGGGCGCTGCGCCGGTTGCCCCCAATCGCCTTCAAACACCCAGTAACCGAATTCACCACGAACCGCGAACATGCGGCCGAAGAAGCCCGCATCGCGCAGCATTCTGATCTTGCGCAATCCCGGCAGAAACAATTTGTCCTGTACGACGCCGTTCTTGACTTTCTTTGCTTTGGCAAGCTTTGCGACAGCGACCGCCTTGTCGAGCGTGTCCGCGACAGGTTTTTCACAATAGACGTCCTTGCCGGCCTCAATCGCGCGGGTGAGAAGATCGGCGCGCATCTGAGTTGTCGCGGCGTCGAAGAACACCGTGTCGCTCGGATTCTTCAATGCCGCATCAAGATCGGTCGTGGAGCGTTCGATTCCGTAGCGGCGAGCCAGCCCCGCGACCTTCTCGGCATTGCGCCCGACTAAAATTGGGTCGGGCATCACGCGATCGCCATTCGGCAGCGCCACCCCGCCCTGTTCGCGGATCGCCACAATCGAGCGTTCGAGGTGCTGGTTGAGCCCCATGCGCCCCGTAACGCCATACATAATGATGCCGAGCTTGCGAACCGCCACGTTTTGCCTCCCGCTAGCGATTAAGCCATCGCCGCGCGAAGCCTAGCAGACCTTGCGGCAGGAAAATGATCATCGCGATGAAAACGACGCCAAGTGGGATGAGATAGGGAAATTGGTCCCCGAAGAGGCGTGACAGAAATTCGCGCATCAGTTGAAAGAATCCGGCGCCGACGATCGGCCCGACAAGCGTGCCGATGCCGCCCATGACGTTGAAGATCACCGTTTCGCCCGACACCAGGAAGAAAATGAAGTCCGGAGCGGCAAAACGATTTTGCACTGCGTAAAGCACGCCGGCCAATCCGGCGAAAAGTCCCGATAGCATCACCGCAACGATCTTGTAGCGCTGGACCGGATAGCCGATGGCGCGCGTGCGTGGCTCGTTCTCGCGGATCGATTGCAGCACCATGCCGAACGGCGAACGGGTAATGCGGCGCAGGATGAGATAGGACCCCGTCACCACCGCCAAAACGAACCAGTGCATCGTTTCGGAGGTGAACTGGACGGAAAACAGACCGGGAATCGCCAAAGGCGGACGCCGGAAGTTAAGGCCATTCTCACCGCCGGTGACTTCGGTCCAGGTGAACACGATCA
>Ga0164309_10000973_pt1 | contig 14472 bp, 11 predicted proteins | sample Whisoiple_247_MG_FD_109984 | JGI IMG/M metagenome (GOLD analysis project Ga0164309, IMG submission 109984) | Soil microbial communities amended with fresh organic matter from upstate New York, USA - Whitman soil sample_247_MG | ecosystem: Environmental > Terrestrial > Soil > Unclassified >...
GCAGGTGACCCTGGTGCGCAACGACGAGTACGTGCCGCTCGACCCGCAGGCGGAGCACGACGGCCCGGCGTACCTGGACGAGATCGTCTGGCGGTTCATCCCGGACGCGGCCACCCGGTACGCCGCGCTGCGCTCCGGCGAGGTGCAGGTGGTCGACAACCCGCAGCCCGACGCGATCGCGCAGGCGGAGGCGGGCGGCGACATCACGCACGTCGACGCCCCGCGGCCCGGCTCGTCCAACCGGATCGAGCTGAACAGCGCGCAGCCGCCGTTCGACGACGTGCGGGTGCGCGAGGCGTTCGTCCGCGCGGCCGACCCGGGCCCGGGCATCGAGACCCTGTTCGCCGGTACCGCGACCCGGTCGTACTCCCCGCTGTCGAGCGTGGAGCCGACCGCGTACTCGGACGAGGACCTGTTCGCCACGGACACCGACCGCGCGGAGCAGCTGCTGGACGAGGCCGGCTGGACCGGCACGGACGACGAGGGCTACCGGACCAAGGACGGGCAGCGCCTCACGGTGCGGTTCCCCGTCAGCACCAACCAGTCGGTGGCCGCGGAGCAGTCGCTGTTCGAGCAGATCCAGGCCAACGCGAAGGCGGTGGGCTTCGAGGTCGTCCTGACGCCGTCCGACCTGTCCGCCTGGTACGCCGCGCTCGGGGCGAACGAGTACGAGGCCGTGTCCGCGCCGTACACGAAGGTCGGGCCGGACGTGCTGCGGATCCTCTACCACTCGGACGGCACGGTCCCGGCCCCGAGCGGCTACTTCGCCAACCACGCGCAGGTGAAGGACCCCGAGCTGGACGACCTGCTGGACCGCGCCTCCGCGACGGCCGACGACGCCGAGCGGGCCGACCTGTACGAGCAGGCGCAGCAGATCGTGCTGGAGGGCTACTACATCCTCCCGCTCTACGACCAGCAGAACCACTTCCTCACCCGCGGCGTCACCGGGATGCGGACGCTGGACACCGTGTCCACGCCGACGTTCCTCGACGCCCGCCTGGGGTCCTGACCGCCGTGCGCGCCGTCGCCGCGGCCGGCCGGGCGGTCCGCCGCCCGTGGCTGCGGTGGCTCCTGGCGCGCCTCGGCGCGGCGGCCCTCGTCGCCTGGGTGGTCGCGACCGTCGTGTTCTTCGCGCTGCGTGCGGCCGGCGGCGACCCGACCGAGGCGATCCTCGGCGGACCCGGTTCGCAGGCCGGGCCCGAGGCGGTCGCGGCGGCCCGCGCGCAGTACGGGCTCGACCAGCCGCTCGTCGTGCAGTACCTGGTGCAGCTCTGGCGGGTGGCGACGTTCGACCTCGGCGACTCGTACGCGCGCCGGGTCCCGGTGTCCGACCTGCTCGCCGAGCAGCTGCCCGGGACGATGCTGCTCGCGGTGCTGGCCCTCGCCCTGGCGTGGGTCCTGGCGCTCGCGGTCGCGACGCTCGCGGTGCGGGCCACCGGGCCGGTCGGCCGGGCGTGCGCGGCGGCGCTGCGCGGGGCCGAGGTGGTGGCGGCGGTGCTGCCGCACTTCTGGCTCGGGGCGGTGCTGATCGTGGTGTTCTCGTCGACGCTCGGCTGGTTCCCCGCGACGAGCAGCGGCACCGACCCGGCCGGCCTGGTGCTCCCGACGGTGACCCTGGCGGTCCCGGTCGCCGGGTTCCTCGGGCAGGTGATGCGCGACTCCCTGGAGGAGGCCGCGGCGGCGCCGTTCGCGACCAGCGCGCGGGCACGCGGGGCGTCCCCGGTGCGGGTGCTCTGGCGGCACACGCTGCGGCACGGGGTGCTGCCCGCCGTGTCGCTGTCGGGGTGGGCGTTCGGCTCGCTCCTCAGCGGTGCCGTCGTCGTCGAGACGCTGTTCGGCCGCCCGGGGCTCGGCCGGCTGCTGCTCGACGCGACGATGCAGCGGGACGTGCCCGTGGTGGTCGGGGCGGTGGTCGTGGTCGCGCTGGCGTACGTCGTGGTGATGCTGCTGGTCGACGTCGCCGAGCGGCTGCTCGACCCGCGGCTGCGCGGGGCGGCCGAGGTGCCGGCGCTCGTCGGCGGGGCGGCGCCGGCCACGCGCGCCGGGGAGCCGGCGGTGCTGGGGTGACGGCGGTGGCGGCGGAGCGCCGGGGCGCCGCGGACGACGGCGGGCGCGGCGCGGGCGGGGGTGGCTCGGGCGGCGGGGGACGTGCCGGGGCCGGGGGCGCCGGGGCGCGGCTGGTCGCCGGTGCCGCCCGGGTCGTGCGCGGACTCGGCGTCCCCGGCGTGCTCGCGGCGCTCGCGGTGCTCTGGATGGCCGTCGCGGTGCTGTGGCCCGACGTGCTGGCCCCGGGGGACCCGAACGCGATCGACGCGCGCGCGGCGTTCACCGCGCCGGGCCCGGGCCACTGGTTCGGCACCGACGAGTCCGGCCGCGACGTCTACACCCGCGTCGTGCACGGCGCGGCGGCGTCGCTCGGCATCGGGGCCGCGGCGACGGCGATCGGCGTCGGCGCCGGGCTGGTGCTGGGCTTCGCCGCGGGGCTCGGGCCGCGCTGGCTCGACGCCGGGATCGGGCGCGTGCTCGAGGTGCTGTTCGCGCTGCCGACGCTGGTGCTCGCCCTGCTGCTCGTGGCGGTCCTCGGGGCGGGCGTGGAGGCGTCGGTGCTGGCCGTCGGCGCGGCGACCGCGCCGGGGTACGCCCGGATGCTGCGCGCCCGGGTGCGGTCGGTGGCGACCAGCGGGTACGTGGAGGCGGCGCGGCTCGAGGGGCACCCGCCCCTCACCGTGCTGCGCCGGCACGTCGTGCCGAACACGCTGTGGCCGCTGGTGTCGGTCGCGACCCTCGGGATCGGGCAGGCCGTGGTGTGGGTGTGCGCGCTCAGCTTCCTCGGGCTGGGGACGCTGCCGCCGTCGCCGGAGTGGGGCGCGATGCTGAACGCGGGCCGGGTGTACATCGACACGGCGTGGTGGCTCACGGTGTTCCCCGGCCTCGCGATCACGGCGACCGCGGCGGCCCTGACGGTGCTGGGCCGGCGGGTCGGGGCGGTGGCGTCGTGACGGGGACGGGGCGCGTGCCTGCGTCGGGGCCCGTGCCGGCGGCGGGGGAGCCGGTGCTCGACGTCGCCGGGCTGCGCGTCGCGTTCCCGGGCGGCGCCGAGGTGCTGCACGGCGTCGACCTGCGGGTGGCGGCGGGCGAGTGCGTCGCGGTCGTCGGCGGGTCCGGCGCGGGCAAGTCGGTGCTGGCGCGGACGCTCGTCGGCCTGGCGGGCGAGGGGGCGCGCGCGGACGTCCGGGCCGACCGGCTGACCCTGCTGGGGCGGGACGCGCTGCGCTTCTCGGAGCGGGACTGGCGCGCGGCGCGCGGGCGGGACGTCGGCCTGGTGCTGCAGGACGCCCTGGGCTCGCTGGACCCGCTGCGCACCGTCGGCGCCGAGGTGGGCGAGGCGCTCGCGGTGCGCCGGCCGGGTGCGGGTGGCGCGTCGGGCGCGCGCGGCTTCTCGTTCCCCCGCCGGTTCTCGCGCCGCCACCCGATCCATCAGGTTGCCGCGCGAGGATCCGGTGGGGATCCGGGGGCGCCGCGGCCGTCCCGGGTCGACCGCGCCGAGCGGGTGCTCGCCGCGCTCGACGAGGCCGGCCTGCCCGACCCCGCGGTGCGCGCGCGGCAGCGCCCCGGCGAGCTGTCCGGCGGCATGCGCCAGCGCGCGCTCATCGCGTCCGCCGTCGTCGCCCGGCCGCCGCTGCTCGTCGCCGACGAGCCCACGACGGCGCTCGACGCCACGGTCGCCGCCCGGGTGCTGGGCCTGCTCGGCGACCTCCGCGACGCGGGCACCGCGGTCGTGCTGGTGACGCACGACCTCGGCGCCGTCGCGCGGGTCGCGGACCGGGTCGTGGTGCTGCGGGACGGCCGGGTCGTCGAGGAGGGCACCACGGCCGCCGTGCTCGGCGCGCCCCGGCACGGGTACACGCGCGAGCTGGTCGCGGCCGCACGGCTGGGCGAGGGCCCCGGAGCGGTCCCGGAGCCGGGCGCGGCGGTGCTCGAGGGCCACGGGCTGCGCCGGGAGTTCCCGCTGCCCGGCGGCGGGTCGGTGACGGCGGTCGACGGCGTGGATGTCGTGGTCCGCGCGGGCGAGGCCGTGGGCCTGGTCGGCGAGTCCGGGTCGGGCAAGACGACGCTGGCCCGGCTGCTGCTCGCCGCCGGCGCCCCGGACGCCGGGGAGGTGCTGCTGGACGGCCGGCCCTGGTCGGCGCTGCCCGAGCGGGAGCGGCGCGCCCTGCGGCCGGGCGTCCGCCTGGTGCCGCAGGACCCGCTGGGCACCGTCGACCCGCGGCTGACGGTGCGCGCGGTGCTGGCGGCGGCGCTCGCGACGGGTCCCCGGCCGCCCGCGCGGGCCGACCGGGACGCCGCGGCGGCCGCGCTGCTCGCGCGGGTGCACCTGCCCGCGGCGGTCCTGGACCGCCGGCCCCGGACCCTCTCGGGCGGGCAGCGGCAGCGGGTGGCGATCGCGCGGGCGCTCGCCTCGGAGCCGCGGGTGCTGCTGCTCGACGAGCCGGTGTCCGCGCTCGACGTCCAGGTGCAGGCGGCGATCCTGGACCTGCTGGTCGAGCTGCGCCGGGACACGGGCGTGGCGATGGTGCTGGTGTCCCACGACCTCGGCGTGATCCGGCGGGTGTGCGACCGGGTGCTCGTGATGAGCGCGGGGCGCGTCGTGGAGCAGGGGCCGGTGCCGGACGTCTTCGGCGCCCCGGCCCACCCGGTCACCCGCGACCTGCTCGCGGCCCGCGCGGTCTGAGGCGCCGCCGAGCGCGGTCGTCGGCGCCGAGCGCGGCAGCCCGAACCACCGCGCTCGGCGCCAGGCACCGCGGTCGGCCCGAGCCACCGCGCTGGGCGAGGCGGGTCAGACGGTGACGACGATCTTGCCGTGGGTGTGGCCGGTCTCCAGGGCGCGGTACGCCTCGGCGGTCGCCTCGAGCGGGTAGGTCGCCGCGATCTCGACCTTGACGACGCCGCGCGCGGCGAGGTCGGCCAGGTGCGCCAGGTCGGCGCTGTCGGGGCGGACCCACACGTACTGGCCGCCGAGCTCGTCGCGGGCGCGGGCGTCCGTGATCGACGCGATCGTGCCGCCGGGGCGCAGGAGCGCCGGCGCTGTCTCGACCGCCTGGCCCCCGACGTAGTCGAGCACCACGTCGAACCCGTCCGGGACGGCGGCGCGCGCGGCCTCGACCAGGCCGTCGCCGTACGCGACCGGCTCGGCGCCGAGCGAGCGCAGGTAGTCGTGGTTGCGCTCGGAGGCGGTGCCGATGACCCGGGCCCCGGCGTGGACGGCGAGCTGCACGGCGATCGAGCCGACGCCGCCGGCCGCGGCGTGCACCAGGACGGTCTGGCCCTCGGCGAGCCCGGCGCGGCGGATGCTCTGCAGCGCGGTGAGGCCGGCCAGCGGCAGTGCGGCGGCCTCCTCGAACGACAGCCCGGCCGGCTTCTTCGCCGCGGTCCGCACGGGGACCGCCACGTACTCGGCGAGGGTGCCGTCCTGCACGACGTCCTTGCGGGCGTACGCCAGCACCTCGTCGCCGACCTGCAGCTCGGGGGTGTCGAGCCCGGCCTTCACGACGGTGCCGGACACGTCCCAGGCGGGGACCGCCGGGAAGTGCACGTCCATCAGGCCGCGGAGGTACCCCTCGCGGATCTTGTAGTCGACCGGGTTCAGCGACGCGGCGGCGACCTTCACGACCACGGCGTCCGCCCCGATGTGGGGCTCCGGACGATCGACGACCCGGAGCACGTCGGCCCCGCCGAACTCCTCGTACACGACAGCTCTCATACCGGTGCGAACCGGCCGCCCCGCCGCGGCATTCCGCGGCGTGGCGCGGGTCACGGCTCATCCCGACCGGGTGGTCCGGCCCGCGACGGCCCGCCCTAGCGTGAGCGCGAGGGGCGGGCGCCGCCCGGCGCCGCCCGACGTCCCGGCCGGGGCACCGGCCTGTCGCGTGAGGAGCGTGGTGGCGGTGGAGTTCTGGTCCGACTTCTGGGACATCATCTGGTGGTTCGTCTGGGCGTTCGTCTTCATCGCCTACCTGTTCGCGCTGTTCTCGATCATCACGGACCTGTTCCGGGACCGGGAGCTGAGCGGGTGGTGGAAGGCGGTGTGGCTGATCTTCCTGCTGGTGCTGCCGTTCGTGACCGCGCTGGTGTACCTGATCGCGCGCGGGCGCGGGATGGCCGAGCGCAGCGCCCGCTCGGCGGTCGCGGCGCGGCAGGCGGGCGACGCGTACATCCGCGACGTCGCCGGGTCGGCGTCGCCGGGGCAGCAGATCGCCCAGGCCAGGACGCTGCTCGACGAGGGCGCGATCACCGCGGAGGAGTTCGCCGCGCTCAAGGAGCACGCCCTGGGACAGGCCCGCGCGGCGGCCCCCGCGGGGTCGGACGGGACCGGCGTGCACCGGGCGCCCGCCTGACGGTCGCGCGGCTGGCGGTCGCGCGCGGTCAGGCGCCGGTGTCGCCCGGCCCGCCCGGGGGCCGGGCGCTGTCGCCGTCCTGCGCCCGGCGCACCGCGGCCAGGAACTCCCGCCCGACCAGCGCCGCGAACGCGAACCCGCAGATCATCTGCAGGGTCACCACGACGCGCGCCGGGCCGGTGACGGGCGTGATGTCGCCGAACCCCACGGTCGCCAGCACGGTCATCGTGAAGTAGATCGCGTCCAGCCGGTCGACCGGCTCGGTGAAGGCGCCCGGCGTCGACTCCGACAGCGAGGTGTACCCGGCGGCGAACAGCACGATGAACAGCACCGTCGCCGTCACGAAGGCCTCGATCGCGCGCAGCACCGGGTACGGGGACCGCACGACGCTGCGGATCTGCCAGCCGAGCAGCAGCACCAGCAGCGTGAGGCCCGCGACGAGCAGCACGAGCGTCGCCGGGGTCGCGCGGTCGAGCGGCCGGCCCAGGTACAGGCCGACGATCAGCACCGTGCTGCCGACGGTGCGCAGGGCGGTGCGCAGCCGGGCGCGGCGCCCCGACGGCCGCGCGGCGTCGTGCGGTCCGGACGGTGCGGACGGGGCCGGCTGTACCTCCATCCGGCCATCGTCGTGGCCGCGCAGGCCCGCCGGCATCGCCCGCAGCGGGCGGTGTCGTCAGGCCGTCAGGCCGTGGGCGCCCGCGGGGGTCTCGAACCAGACGGTCTTGCCGCGGCCGGGGTGCAGCTCGATGCCCCAGCGGGTGGCGAGGGCGTCGACGAGCCGCATGCCGTGACCGCCGATCCGGCGCGCGCTGCCCGGCTTGACCAGCGGCAGCGTCGGGTCGGGGTCGGTGACCTCGACCCGGACGCAGTCGTCGTGGCACTCGGCGGTGAGGGCGATGTGCCGGTGCGCGCGGGTGTGCACGACGGCGTTGGTGAGGATCTCGCTGGTCAGCAGCTCCACGGTGCGAGCCGCCTCGGCGGTCGCGTGCCCGAGCTCGGCCTCGTGCGCCGCCCAGCGGCGGCCGGTCGCGACGGATCCCGGCTCGGGGTCGAGCACGAGGCGGTGCGGTCGGTGGCCCACGCGCGCTCCCTCCTCGTCGTCCCCGGTCCCGGGTGGCTGGCACCCAGGGTGGGGCAGGAGGGCGCGACGCGCATCCCGAGCGCGGCTCAGCCGCGGCCGTCCCCGGTCCCGTCGGTGGTGGGCGCGCCCGGGCCCGCCGTCGGCTCCTCCGGCGGCGGCACGACCCGCACCCGCGCGATGCGCCGGCCGTCGACCGCGGTGACCTCGACCCGGTGCCCGTCGACCTCCACGGCGTCGCCGACCTCGCCGAGCCGGCCGAGCCGCGCGATCACGAACCCGGCGACGGTCTCGTACGGCCCGTCGGCGAGCGGCACCCCGGTCAGCTCGGTGAACTCCTCGATGGTGATGCCGGCGTCGTAGGAGCCGGGCGCCCCCTCGCGGGCCTCGGCCCCCGAGGAGCCGGGCATGTCGTACTCGTCGCGGATGTCGCCGACGAGCTCCTCGACCAGGTCCTCGAGCGTCACGATGCCGTCGGTGCCGCCGTACTCGTCGACGACGACCGCGATGTGCACGCCCTCGCGGCGCATGGACGACAGCGACGGCAGCAGCTTGTTGGTGCCGGGCAGCACGACGATCTCCCGCATGACGTCGCGGACCCGGACCCCGGCGCGGTCCGGCGCCTCGAGCAGCTCGCGGATGTGCAGGAACCCCAGGACGTCGTCGAAGTCCTCGCCGATCACGGGGTACCGGGACCAGGGCTGCTCGCGCACCTCGACGAGGGCGTCGGCGAGGGTGAGGTCGGCCTCCAGGAAGTGCACCTCGGGCCGCGGGCGCATCACCTCCGCCACCGAGCGGTCGGTCGCGGCGAACACGTCGCCGAGGATGCGGCGCTCGTCCTCGGGCAGCCCCTGGTGCGCGATGACGAGGTCGCGGAGCTCGGCCTCGGACATCTCCTCGCTGGTGGCGTGCGGGTCGCCGCCGAACAGCCGGACCAGCAGGTTCGTGGACGCGGAGAGCAGCCAGATCACCGGGCGCATCAGCGTGGCGAACCGGTCGAGCGGCGGGGCGACGGCCAGCGCCACCCGGCCGGACTGCTGGAGCGCGATGCGCTTGGGCACGAGCTCGCCCAGCACCAGCGACAGGTAGGCGATCACGAGGGTCAGGACGACGAGCGCGATGGTGCCCGCGAGGCCCTCGGACACCCCGAGCGCCTCGATGACGGGCGCGAAGTCGGGGGCGATCGTCGACGCGCCGTACGCGGCGGAGAAGAAGCCCGCGACGGTCACGCCGATCTGCACCGCGGCGAGGAACCGGTTCGGGTCCCGGGCGACGGACGCGACCCGCGCGCCGCGGGCGCTCTGCCGCTCGAGGTGGTTGATCTGGCTCTCGCGGAGCGAGACGAGCGCGATCTCCGTCCCGGCGAACACGCCGCCGATCAGGATGAAGAGCAGGACGAGGGCGATGCTGCCCCAGGTCTCGGAGTCCATCAGCGGCGAGCCCCCGGGCGGTCGGCGCGGGCCGTCGGGCCGCTGCGCGGGGTGGTGCGGGCTCGCCGCACGGGACTGCAGGGCTGGTCGGGAGGCGACATCGCACCATTCCAGAGGGGCCGGGGACGATCGTCAACCGCTGCCGCCGCCGGACGCGGCGCGCACAGGACGCGCACAGCACGTCCCCGGATCGGCACGCGGAACGGCCCGTCCGTGCAGGTCGGGATCCCTAGGCTGACGGTGCCGGCGGCGCGTCGCCCCCGGTGAGGCGGCGGACGACGGGGTGAGGCGTGTGAGGTCGGTGCGGGTCGCAGGGGGTCGGGGCGCGGTGCGGCGCGGGGTCGCGGCCGGCGTGGTGCTCGCGCTGGTCGGGGTGCTGGCGGCGTGCTCGGGCGGGCCGGACGACCGGCAGCGGACCGCGGACGCCCTCGCCGACGCGCTCGCCTCGGGCGACTTCGCGGACGTCCCGCTCGACGGGGCCACCGCGGCGGAGGCGGGCGAGGCGCGCACGGCCGCGTACGCGGGCCTGGACCCGTGGCAGCCCGAGGTGGCGGCCGGCGACGTGGTCGCGGCGGCCGACGACGACGCGGCGGCGTCGGTCGAGCTGACCTTCACCTGGGACGTCGGCAGCAGCGCCACCGCCTGGACGTACACGACGCACGCGAACCTGACGAAGGCCGACGACGAGTGGCGCGCCCGCTGGTCGACGATGCTGCTCGCGCCGGACCTGGCCCCGGGCGAGACCCTGCAGGTGCACCGGGTGCAGGCGGAGCGGGCGGACGTGCTCGGGGCCGGGGACGCGGTGCTCGTCGAGTCACGGCCCGTCTTCCGGATCGGCATCGACAAGACCCGGGTCCCGGCCGAGCAGGCGGACGGGGCGGCGCGGGCGCTCGCGGCGGCCCTCGGCCTCGACGCCGAGGCGTACGCGGCCCAGGTCGCCGCGGCGGGGGAGAAGGCGTTCGTCGAGGCGATCGTGGTGCGCGAGGACGACCCGGCCTACGACCGCGGCGCGCTGGGCGCCCTGCCGGGCGTCAACATGGTCGCCACCGAGCTGCCGCTGGCGCCGAACCGCGCGTTCGCCCGGCCGGTGCTCGGGACGGTCGGCCAGGCGACCGCCGAGATCGTGGAGGGCTCGGACGGCGCCGTCGTCGCCGGCGACCTCACGGGCCTGAGCGGCCTGCAGGCGCAGTTCGACGAGCAGCTCCGCGGCGAGCCGGGGCTGACGGTCGTCGCGACCGCGGGAGGCGCGCAGGAGCGCGAGCTGTTCCACGTGGAACCGCAGGTGGGCGCGCCGCTGCGCACGACGCTCGACCCCGCCGTCCAGCAGGCCGCGGAGGACCTGGTCGCCACCGTGACGGGCAGCGCCAGCGCGATCGTGGCGATCCGGCCGTCCACCGGCGACGTGCTCGCCGCGGCGAGCGGCCCGGGCGGCGGCGGGATGTCGACCGCCACGCTCGGCCTGTACGCACCCGGGTCGACGTTCAAGGTCGCGACGTCGCTGGCGCTGCTGCGCGCCGGGCTGACGCCGGACAGCACCGTCACCTGCCCGGAGACCGCCACCGTCGACGGCCGGTCGTTCCAGAACTACCCGGGGTACCCCGCGGACGCGCTCGGCGACATCACGCTGCGGACGGCGGTCGCCGAGTCGTGCAACACCGCGTTCCTCACGGCGGCGGACGTGGCGCCGCAGGAGGCGCTCGCGGCCGCGGCGGAGGCGCTCGGCCTGGTGGCGGGCGCCGACCTCGGCTTCGCGGCGACGCTCGGCGAGGTGCCGGCCGAGGCGACCGGCGGCACCGACCACGCCGCGTCGATGATCGGCCAGGCCCGGGTCCAGGCGACGCCGCTCGGCATGGCGACGGTCGCGGCGTCGGTGGCGGCGGGCGCGCGGGTCACGCCGCGGCTCCTGCTGGACGCGGCGGGGGAGACCGCGACGCCCGCGCCGGAGGCCGCGCAGCCGCTGACGACCGCCGAGGCCGACGCGCTGCGGTCGATGATGCGGGCCGTCGTCACGGAGGGCGGCGGCGACTTCCTCCAGGACGTCCCCGGCCCCGAGGTCATCGCGAAGTCGGGCACGGCGCAGTACGGGTCGGGGGACGACCTGCAGAACCACGCGTGGATGATCGCGGCGCAGGGTGACCTCGCGGTCGCGGTGTTCGTCGAGACCGGCGACTTCGGTTCGACGACCTCGGGGCCGCTGCTGGAGTCGTTCCTGCGGGCGGTGGCGGTGCCGGCCGCCTGAGAAACGACGCGTGACCTGCGCATTCACCGGAATGCGACGTCCGGCGGACCGGGTGCGCGCCCTCCGCGCGTTTTGTCCGCTTTGGCCCGAGTGGGTGAAATGCGCGTTCTGGGTGGACCGTTCGCCTCCGCCCCCTTCCGCTCGGCCCGGCGCCGGGCCTACAGTCGCCGTGTCAGCGACAAGGGCAAACCCTCCGCGAGGAGGGGACGCAAAGCCACGGGACCCCCGCAGGTCAGCCGGGCTGCCGAACGAAGGATCTGCCATGGAACAGCGCGGCTTCTACGAGCCGGCCGAGCGTGAGGGCTCCGACCTCCGCTCCGACGTGACGGGGCGCAGCGCCACGCGCCTGTCCTCCTGGTCCCGCATCGCGGCGACCCTCGCCACGCACGGGGACCTGGTGCCCGCGCAGCGCGAGTGCACCTCCGCCTCCTGATCGCACGCCCCACGGGCGCCCGCGCCGCCGCGCGCAGGGCGCCCGTCGGCGTGCCCGGGAGGGGACGTCAGAGCTCGCCGACGCGCTGCATGTACCGCATCGAGGCCCAGCCGACCGGGATGCGCAACCAGTAGGTCAGCACGCGGAACAGCACCGCGACCGAGGTGGCGACGCCGGGGTTCACGCCGACGACGGTCAGCGCGCCCGCGAGCGCGATCTCGGTGGTGCCGATGCCGCCGGGCGTCGGGGCGATCGAGCCGGCGGTGTTGCCGGCCAGGTAGACGATGGCGACCTGCACCAGCGACAGGTGCTGGTTGAACGCCAGCAGGCAGACCTCGAACGCGAGGATGTAGCCGAACGTCGTGATGAGGTTCCCGGCGAGGCCCACCGCGAGCCGGAACGGCTGCCCGACCACCTCGATGAGCCGGGGCCAGGTCTGCTGCACCGTCGGCAGCGTCTTCGCGGCCACCCACTGCCGCACCTTCGGCACGAGCAGCGCGGCGCCGACCAGCGCCGCGAGCGCGCCGATCACGACGACCACCGTCGGGGACACCGTGAACCGCTCGAGCTGGTTCGTCCCGGAGGCCACCGACAGGACCAGCAGCATGGGCAGCGTCACGACGAAGTGCGACACCTGCACGAGCGCCACGGTCGCCGTCGCCAGCGAGGTCGAGGTGCCGCGGCGGGTCAGCAGCCGCAGGTTGATCGCGGCCGGCCCGATGCCCGCGGGCGCGGCGAGCGCCACGAACGTCGACGCCGACTGCGCGACCGAGGCGCGCCACAGCGACAGCTTGACGGGGGAGAACGCCACCAGCGACAGCGCCGCCCCGAACAGGGTCGCCATGCCGAGCAGGAACGCCAGCACGCTCAGCCGCCAGTCGGTCGTCGACAGCGCGTCGAGGATCGTCTGCAGGTTGATCGACGTCAGCAGGATGATGACGGCGGCCGTGGTGAGCAGGATCGTCAGCACCGCGCGCGCGCCGAACCGGACCAGCTGGACCGGCTCGACGTCGGCCTCGGGCAGCCGCGCCACCAGGGCGGACCGGAGCTCGGCGAGCACCTCCTTGTGCGCGCGCAGCTCCTCGCGGGTGCGGCGCGGGAGCGTGATGGTCTGCAGCAGCGGGCCGATCGCGGCGATGTCGCCCTCCGGCAGCACCGCCACGGCGGACTCCAGGGCGCGGGCGGGCCCGACGCGGAGCGCCAGCAGCGCGACCATCTGGGTCCGGTCCATGCGCTGCGCGAGCTCCGAGGAGGCGACGTCGCCCTGGTCCCAGCCGACCAGCCACACCGTCGGGTCGTCCGGGCCGTCGGCGACCAGGATCACGTCGCTGGTCAGCGCGCGGTGCGCGAGCCCCGCCTCGTGCGCCGTGCCGAGCTGGCCCCAGATCGCGCGCAGGACGTCGTCGGTGATCACCTCGGGGTCGAGGTCCGCGAGGGAGGTCGCGGCCGGCACGGGGTCCTGCACGAGCAGCATCGACGAGTCGGCCTCGGCGATGCCGCGCAGGGCGGGGTTGCGGACGCCCGCCGCGGTCGCGGTGTACGACAGCAGCGCGGCGCGCTCTGCGGCCTGCCGCAGCGACACGACCGACCGCCCGTCCAGGCCGCGCAGCCGCAGGGACCGCCACAGCCGGCTGAGGAAGCCGATCACCTGGCGGTCGCCGTCGAGCACGAGCACGTCCAGCTCCTGGCCGTCCTCGGTGACCATCTCGTACGCGCGGTGCTCGGCGTACCGGACCGCGGCCCGCGCGCCCGCGCTGGGGGCGACGGCGGGGGTGCCCGGGGTGGCCTGCAGCGCCGCGGGGCGGTGGTCGGCGTCGTCCGCCGCGTCGTCGTCCTCGTCGGGCACCCGCACCAGGACGCGCGGCTCCCAGCCGGCGCGGCGCACGCCGGCGAGCAGGCTCGCGCCGTACGCCCGCTCGGAGCGGACCCCCGAGACGTACCGGACGGCGAGGCCGGAGGCGCGGCCGAGCAGCAGCGCGACCGCCACGCCCGGCAGGGACGCGCCCGCGGTGATGACCATGACGCCGACCGCGACCCAGACCAGGTTCCACGACCAGGAGACGGTCCGGCGGCGGGTGCGCGGGCCGGTCGCCGTCAGCAGCCCGGCGATGAGCGCGAGGTACTCGGGGATCGACAGCGTGAGCTGCCCGTTCAGGCGCACCGACAGCCCGGCGACCAGCTGGTCCGACCCGAGGTGGTCGACGAGCCACGCGACGCCCGCCGCGGCGAGGACCGCGACGATCGCGGCGATCGAGGCCTCGACCATCTGCCGGCCGAGCCGCCGCAGCGCCAGCTCGGCGAGCACCGCGATCGGCACCAGGTAGGTGACGACGGTCTCGAGCAGGGTGACCGGCACGACGAGGATCTGCCGGAGCAGCGACGCGAAGCCCTGGACGTCCTCGGCGACGCCGGACGTCGTGTTGTGCGCGTACGTGGCCAGCGCCATGACCGCGACGGCGCCGACCAGGCTGAGCACCACGCCCAGCAGGTCGCTCGGGTGGTGCACGCGGACCGCGGGGGTGTCGAGCACCTGCGGGCGGCCGAGCCCGTCGAGCGGCACCTGCGTGCGCGCGCTCGTGGCGGGCCCGTCGGGTCGACCGGGCGCCGCCGGCGCGCTGGTCGAGGCGTCGGGCATGGTCGCGAGTCTAGGCAGCGCGGGTCGCCCCCCGTGGCCGCTGCGCGCGTGCCGTGCGGATTCCGTCCGGGAGGATGACGCCCTCCGGGCGCCGTCTCCGTCGCGAGGATGACCCCCGGGGACTAGCGTGACCGGCGAGGACGCCGCCGGACGGTCGGCGACCGGACCGCTCGACGACCGGGAGGCGTGCGTGGCTCAGGACGTGGAGGGCCGGGCCGCGGCGGTGCTGCGGTCGGTCTGGTGGCTGCCGGTGCTCCGGGGC
>Ga0164309_10000974_pt1 | contig 14471 bp, 18 predicted proteins | sample Whisoiple_247_MG_FD_109984 | JGI IMG/M metagenome (GOLD analysis project Ga0164309, IMG submission 109984) | Soil microbial communities amended with fresh organic matter from upstate New York, USA - Whitman soil sample_247_MG | ecosystem: Environmental > Terrestrial > Soil > Unclassified >...
CCCCGGCCGACGCCCCCGGCACCGACCGGTGGTTCCTCTCCTCCGCGCCCGTCGTCAGCGCCCTCGTGCACCTCTGCGTGCCGATGGCGGCGGCGATGATCGTCGGCGCGCTCGACAACGTCGTCAACGCCGGCTTCATCGGCTCGCTGCACGACGACGCCCTGCTCGCCGCCGTGACCCTGGGCTCCCCGGTGCTCGCGCTGGTCATGGCCATCGGGAACGTCTTCGGCGTCGGCGGCGGGGCGCTGGTGTCCCGGCTCCTCGGGGCTGCCGAGCACGACGGGGCCCGCGGCGACGAGATCCGGCGCGTCTCGTCCTTCGCGCTCTGGGGCACCGTCGGCGCGGGCGCCGTGCTCGGCGGGGTCGCGCTGCTGCTGCTCGGCCCGGTGGTGCACCTGCTCGGGGCGGACCAGGCGGCGCGGCACGCGACCACGACGTTCGTCGCGATCCTGCTGGCGTTCGTCCCGGTGCTCGCCGCGGCCGTCTGCCTGGAGCAGCTGGTGCGCGCCGAGGGCGCCGCCCGGCAGGTGATGACCGGCCTCGTCGCCTCGACCGTCGCGAACGTCGCGCTGGACGCGCTGTTCATCCTGGGCCTGCACCTCGGCGTGGCCGGGGCGGCGCTGGCCGTCGGCCTCGCGAACCTCGTGTCCGTCGGCTACTTCGCCGTGTGGCTCACCCGGAACAGCACGCAGATGAGCCTGGCCCCAAGGTGGTTCACCCTGTCCCCGGCCGTGCTGAAGCCCGTGCTCGGCGTCGGCGTCGGGACGCTGCTGCAGTCCGCGTTCCTCATCGTCACCGCGCTCGTGCTCAACAACCTCGCCGCCGGCTACGGCGACGGCCCGCTCGCCGCGATGGGCGTCGCCGTGCGGATCGCCCAGGTGCCGGAGTTCCTGGTCATGGGCGTGACGCTCGGCGTGCTGCCGCTGCTCGCCTACGCCTACGGCAAGGGCGACCGGGCGCGGCTGACCGCGGCGCTGCGGACCTCGGCGGTCGCGGTCGGCGGGGTCGCGCTGCTGTTCTCCGCGGGGGTGTTCCTGCTCCGCGACACGGTGCTGGCCGCGTTCCTCACCGACCGCTCCGTCCTCGCGCTGGGCGCCACGGTCCTGGCGGCGCAGCTCACGGCGATGATCGCCAACGGCTTCACCGGGCTCGTCACCTCGCTGTTCCAGGCGACCGGCCAGGCGCTGGCGGCCACCGTCATGTCCGTGACGCAGGGCGTGCTGTTCGTGCCGGTCGTCCTGCTCGGCGACCTGTGGTTCGGGCTCCCGGGCATCATCTGGGCGCTGACCGTCACCGAGGTCGCGGTCCTGGCGGCCGGGGCGGTGCTGCTGCTGACGACCCGGCGGGCGATCGACCGCGGGCTGGCGGAGGGCAGCCCCGAGCGCGCGGAGGCGGCCCTCGCGGCCGCGGCGGGCTGACGGCGGGACCCGGGTCGGGCCGGGTCCCGGGCCCGGGCGGCCGCGGAATGCGCTGGCCACCGCGCGGCGCCCCGCGCGACCATCGCCGCGTGGACGACACGACCGCCGAGACCCGGCTCCCCGGCGGCGGCATGGGCGGCGCCGTCCGGTCCGGCGACACCGTGCGGCGCGCCGGCGGCCCCTGGACCCCGACCGTGCAGCGGCTGCTCGCCCACCTGCGCGCGGCGGGCGTCCCCGGGGTCCCGGAGCCGCTGGGCGTCGACGACCGGGGCCGGGACGTCACCGGCCTCGTCCCGGGCGACGTGCCCGCCTACCCGCTGCCGCCCTGGGTGTGGCGCGATGACGTGCTCCGCGACGCCGGGGTGCTGCTCCGGCGCGTGCACGACGCCTCGGCGTCGTTCGACCGGACCGGTGCCACCTGGCGCCTGCCCGGGCGCCGGCCCGCCGAGGTGATCTGCCACTGCGACACCTCGCCGGACAACATGGTGTTCCGCGACGGCCGGCTGGTGGCGCTGATCGACTGGGACACCGCTGCCCCGGGACCGCGGGCCTGGGACCTGGCGTACCTGGCGTACCGGCTGGTCCCGCTCGGCCCGGCGGGCGCGGACGCGGCCCCGGTCCCCCTGGCCGAGCGCCGGCGTCGGATCGAGCTGCTGTGCCGGGCGTACGGCGGCGTCCGGCCCGAGGACGTCCTCGCGGCGGTCCCGGTGCGGCTCCGGGAGCTCGCGCGGTTCACCCGGGAGCGCGCCGACGGTGACGCGCGGCTGCTCGGGCACGTCGGCCTCTACCTCGGCGACGCGGCGTGGGTCGAGGCCCGGGCGGCGCGCCTCGCCGCGGCGCGGGACGAGGGCTGAGCGCTGGTCGCCGGCCGCGGAAACACCTCGACCTCGGCGGCGGACCGGACGAGCATGGCGCCATGGACCGCCCCACCCGGTGGACCCGGGCGACCGTGTACCCCGACATGTGGGTCGACCCCGCCGACGACCCGCGGAACAGCGACGGCGCGAGCCCCGACGGGGAGCTGCCGACGCTGCTCGACTACCTCGCGCGGTACCGGGCGACGCTCCTGATGAAGTGCGACGACCTCGACGCCGAGCAGCTCGCCCGCCGGTCGGTCCCGCCGTCGACGCTGTCGCTGCTCGGCCTCGTCCGGCACCTGGCCGAGGTGGAGCGGGACTGGCGCGGCTGGATCACGCCGGGCGCGGTGCCGCCCCGGCTGTACGGCGGCGCCGACGGCGACTTCGAGGGCGCTGCACCCGACCCGTCGCTCGTCACGGGGGCGTTCGCGGACCTCGCGCGGGAGCAGGCCGCGACCGACACCGCCCTCGCCGCGCACCCCGACCCGGGCGAGCGCCTGGGTGCGGACGGCATCGCGGTGCGCGAGCTCCAGGTGCACCGGATCGAGGAGTACGCCCGGCACTGCGGGCACGCCGACCTGCTGCGCGAGTGCGTCGACGGCCGCGTCGGGCAGTGAGTCGGGGGCGGCCGCTCGCACCGCCGGGTGGCGCAGGTCACGGAACACCCGGCGCCCCGTCGGCGCTGGCCCGTGCGTGAAGATCTTCGACCCCACCACCGTCGGCCGCGTCGCGCTGGCCAACCGCGTCGTCATGGCCCCGCTGACCCGGCTCCGCGCCGGGGAGTCCGCGGTGCCGGGCGACCTGCTCGTCGAGCACTACCGCCAGCGGGCCGGCATGGGCCTCGTCCTCACCGAGGGGACCTACCCCGTGGTCGAGGGCCGCACCTGGACCGGGCAGCCGGGCATCGAGACCGCCGAGCAGGCCGCGGGCTGGGCCCGGGTCGCCGACGCCGTGCACGCCGCGGGCGGACGCATCGCGATGCAGATCATGCACGGCGGCCGCATCGCCCACCCCGACGTCACCGGTGCCGCACGGGTCGTCTCCGCCAGCGCCGTCGCCGCGCCCGGGGAGATCCGCACCCCCACCGGCAAGGCCGCCCACCCGGTCCCGCACGCGCTCGACGCCGCGGAGATCGCCGAGGTGGTCCGCGGGTTCGCGGCCGCCGCCCGCCGGGCCGTCGACGCCGGGCTCGACGCGGTCGAGGTGCACAGCGCCAACGGCTACCTGATCCACCAGTTCCTCTCCCCCGCCAGCAACCTGCGGACCGACGGCTACGGCGGCACCCCTGAGGGCCGGGCGCGGCTCGCGATCGAGGTCGTCACGGCCGTCGCGGCGGAGATCGGCGCCGACCGGACCGGCATCCGCCTGTCGCCCGAGCACGACATCCAGGGCGCGGTCGAGACCGACCCCGAGGTCACCGCGGCGACGTACGCGGCGCTCGCGGACGGGGTCGCGCCGCTGGGGCTCGCGTTCGTGGACGTGCTGCACCGCGACCTGCGCGGCGCGCTCGTCCAGGACATCCGCCGCCGCGTCGGCGCGCCGCTGATCGGCAACTCGGGCTTCGCCGTGCACACCACGCGGGACGAGGCGGCCGGCCTGGTCGAGGACGGCGTCGTCGACCTGGCGGCCGTCGGCCGCGCGGCGCTCGCGAACCGGGACCTCGTCGCCCGGTGGGCGCAGGACCTCGGCGAGAACGCGCCGGACCCCGCGACCTTCTACGCCGCCGGAGCCGAGGGGTACACGGACTACCCGACCGTCGCGGCCTGACCCGCGGGAGCGGGGCGCCGGGTCACCGCCCGGCGCCCCGCTCCGCGTCACCCCCGGGGGGCGGCCCGGCCGCGACGACGCGGCGCGGCCGACCGCGGGGGGTTCGCCCGCAGGTGGTCGCGCACCGTGCCGAGCACCCGCGCCAGCGCCTCCACGTCCGCGCGGTCCAGCGGGTCGACCAGCAGGTCCCGGACCACGCCGATGTGCCCCGGGAACACCCGGGCGAGCACGTCGCGGCCGGCGTCGGTGATCGTCACGGTGACGCCGCGCTCGTCGTCGGGCGAGGGCGCCCGGGTCACCAGCCCCGCCTTCTCGAGCAGGCCCGCCTGGTAGGTCAGGCCGCTGCGGCTGTAGACGACGCCGTCGGCCAGGTCGGTCATGCGCCGGCTGCCCTCCGGGGCGTCGCCGAGCGTGGCCAGGAGCTGGAACTGGACGTAGCTCAGGCCGCCGGCCTCCTGCAGCTGCTGCTCGACCGTGTGCCGCAGGAGGCTGCTGACCTCGATGAGCGCGAAGTACGCGCCGAGCTCGACGGGGTCCAGAACGGGCTGCGGCGTGTCGGTCATGCGAGCATCCTAGGTGCTTCGAATTCGCACCCGCGTCACCGCAGCGTGAGGACCTCGACCCCGTCCTCGGTGATCGCCACCGTGTGCTCGCTGTGCGCGGTGCGCGCGCCGGTCGCGCTGCGCAGCGTCCAGCCGTCCGCATCCGTGACCAGCTCGTCGGTGTCGGCCATGACCCACGGCTCGATCGCCAGCAGCAGCCCCGGCCGGAGGGTGTAGCCGCGCCCCGCCCGGCCGGTGTTCGCGATGTGGGGGTCCTGGTGCATCGTCGACCCGACGCCGTGCCCGCCGAACTCGGTGTTCACCGTGTACCCGGCGCCGGTGAGGACCGTGCCGATCGCGTGGGACAGGTCCCCGATGCGCGCGCCCGGCCCCGCGGCGGCGATGCCCGCGGCCAGCGCCCGCTCGGTCGCCTCGATCAGCGCGAGGCTCTCGGCCGGCTGGGTCCTCCCGACGACGAAGCTCACGGCGGAGTCGGCGACGATCCCGTCCAGCGACACGGCGAGGTCGAGCGTGAGCAGGTCGCCGTCGGCCAGCGTGTAGTCGTGCGGCTTGCCGTGCAGCACCGCGTCGTTGACCGAGGTGCAGATGTAGTGCCCGAACGGGCCGCGCCCGAAGGACGGCGCGTAGTCGACGTAGCAGGACTCGGCCCCGGCGTCGGCGATCATCGCCTGCGTCCACCGGTCGATCTCCAGCAGGTTCGTGCCGACGGTGCTGCGCTCCTGCATCGTGCGCAGGATCGACGCGACCAGGGCGCCGGTGGCGCGGGCGCGGTCCAGCTCGGCGGGGTTGAGGATCTCGATCATCGTGCGGCCTTCCAGCAACCTGCGGATAACTATCCCGTCCATACTATCCCGGTACTAGAATCCCGAGCATGGTCAGGCTCCCGCTCACCCCCGACGACGTCGAGCGCGGCCGCCGGCTCGGCGCCCTGCTGCGGCAGGCCCGCGGCGAGCGGACGGTCCTCGCCGTCGCGCTCGACGCCGGGGTGTCCCCCGAGACCCTCCGCAAGATCGAGTCCGGCCGGGTCGCGACGCCGGCGTTCCCCACGGTCGCGGCCGTCGCCGAGGTGCTCGGGCTGTCGCTCGACGCGGTGTGGGCGGAGCTGCGCCGCCCCGAGGAGCCGGCGCTCGCGGCCGGGGCCGCGCGCATCGCGTCCTGAGGGCCGACGCAACCGATCCGGGCGCCGCTGCGTCTTCTCCGGTGTGACCACGATGAGCAGCGCGGACGGCGTGGACTTCCTGCGCGAGAGGTTCGCGGCGGCGGGCCAGGTGCCACCGGCCGCACCGGTGCCGGGACCCGTCGCCGACGAGGTGGCCGCCGTCGCCGTCGACCGCGACCGGCAGTTCACCGAGTTCGTCCGGCACCACCAGGCCGACCTGCTGCGCACCGCCTGGCTGCTGTGCGGCGACCGGCACCAGGCCGAGGAGCTCGTGCAGCAGGCGCTCGTCCGCACCTACAGCCGCTGGGGTCACGTGCGGCAGCGCGACCCGCTCGGCTACACCCGGCGCGTCCTCGCGAACCTGCGCGTGGACCACTGGCGACGCCGACGGCGCGAGGTCCTCGTCCCACCCGACGAGGTGTCCCCCGCTGACACGCCGCTGCACGGGCGGTCGGCGAGCGATCGCACGGGCGACCGCGACCAGCTCGTGCGCGCGCTCGCCACGCTGACCCCGCGGCAGCGCCGGGTCGTCGTCCTGCGGCACGTCCTGGACCTCTCCGAGGCGGAGGTCGCCGAGGACCTGGGCGTCAGCGCCGGGACCGTCAAGTCGACCGCCTCCCGGGCGATGGCGGCGCTCCGCGTCGTCCTCGCCGCGGACCAGCCCGGGGACCAGACCCGGGACCAGACCGACGCGGGCGCCGCCCGGGACGGGAGCGACCGATGAGCACCCCCGACGACGACCTCGCCCGCCGCCTCCGGGCCCGCGCGGACGCCGAGGTGCCCGCGATGTCGGTCGACGTCGCCGCGGTCGTCCGCGGCGGCCGGCGGCGGCGCCTCGCCCGCGGCGGCGCGGTGCTGGCGGTGACGGCGCTCGCGGTCGCCGGGGCCTGGTCGGGGGTGCGCGCGCTCGACGCCGCGCCCGGCGACCTCCAGCCGGCTGGCACCTCGACCCCCGCGCCCAGCCCGGCCGACGCCGACCTGCACGCCCGGGTCGACCCGGTCGCGGGGACGATCACGTTCCCGATGGCCCGGTACGACCTGACCACCGAGGAGGCGGCGATCGTGGGCCTGGCCAGGAGCTGGGAGATGAAGCGCTGCGCGGAGGCGGAGGTCGGCCGGCCGATCGCCTGGGAGACCGCGATCCCCGGAGACCCGCCGAGCGACCGGACGTTCGGCGTGTGGGATCTCGAGGAGGCGCAGACGTACGGCTACGCGGTCCCGCCGGCGGGTGGTCGCTCCGCCGGCGCCGTGGACTCCGACGTGCCCATGGCCGTGTGGGAGAACTGCGGTGAGACGGAGGCCGTGCGGGCGATGAGCCCCGAGCTCGACGGGAGCTACGAGCTCGCGGACGCCCTGCTCCGGGCACACGAGACCGCTGCCGCCTCGGACGCGAGCCGCAGCGCGGTCGCCGACTGGACTGCGTGCCTCGCCCGGCACGGTCTCGAGCCAGCGGGCGGCGACAGCGGCTACGCCGTCGCGGGTGCGACGACCAGCCGGTGGGACCGGGACGGCGTCGCGCTCGCGGTGACGGACGTGAGGTGCAAGACCGAGGTCGACTTCGTGCCCCGGATGGCGGACGCCGAGGCCGCGGCGCAGGCACCGGTCCTGATGCTGTTCCGCGACGAGCTGGAGGCCCGGATCGCGCACATGCGGGCCGTCGTGCCCGTCGCCGAGGCCTACCTCGCGGCGCACCCCGAGATCCCGTAGCCGGACGGGCGTCCACCACGCGCAGCACGGACTCAGGTCGGCGGGCGCTCCCCGCGGTACTCCGGCAGCCGGGGATCCCGGCGCACGCGACGGTGCTCGCTGATGCCGACGACCACCCCGCACCCGATCACGACGGTCACGCACACCCAGAACAGCCCGGGCACCGGGTCGAGCGACCGCGTCACCACCACGCCGACGGGGTCGATGCGAGGTGCGGGCGACGCCCACCGCCGAGGTCGGCGACCGCGGGCCGAACGGGCCTACAGTCGACGCGACGGGCTGCTGCGACGGAGGAGCGCCGATGATGAGGCTGACGACGAGCACGCACGTCTCCCTGGACGGCGTGATGCAGGGCATGGGCGGCTCCGGCGAGGACACCCGCGGCGGGTTCACGCGCGGCGGGTGGGCGCTGGGGTCCGGCGACCCGGCGGTGGGCGACCTGGTCGCCCAGGAGTACGGCGCGGCGGCCGCGTTCCTGCTCGGGCGGCGGACGTACGAGAACTTCGCGGGGTACTGGGGCGCGTTCACCGACCCCGGGTCGCACCCGATCGCCGCGGCGCTGCACGACCGGCCGCGGTACGTCGCCTCCACGACGCTCACCGACCCGGCCTGGCCCGGGACGACGGTCCTGGCGGGCGACCTCGCCGCGGCCGTCGGGAGGCTGCGCGCCGAGGGCGACGGCGACCTTCTCGTCCCGGGCAGCGGGGTGCTGGTCCGGTGGCTGCTGGCGCAGGGCCTCGTCGACCGGATGACCCTGCTCGTCTACCCGGTCGTCGTCGGCCAGGGCACGCGGCTGTTCCCGCAGGACGGCCCCGACCTCCGGATGACCCTGGTGCGGTCCACGACGACCCCCGGCGGCGTCACCGTGCAGACGTACGAGCCCGCCGGCCGCCCGGAGTACGCCGGCTCCGCGCCGCACCCCGACGCCCGATGACTCCTGCCGGGCGGGTCAGGCCGACGCCGAGCCCAGCACGAGCGCGCGCCACGCCCCCGCGCGCTCCGCGCCGGAGCCCGTGACGCCGACGCTCACGACGTCGGACGCGGTGATCTGCTCGTCCCGGGCGTCCGTCCCGCAGGGCACGTCGGGGAACGCGACCACCTCGGTCCGCGTCGCCCCGTCGCCCGCGGCCGTCGTCACGAACACGTCGAAGTCCAGGACGCCGTCACCGAGGCAGGACAGCCGCACGCCGTCGAGCCGCGCGGCGGCCGGGAACGAGAGGGTGATCTCCCCCGTGGCGGTGTCCGACGGCTCGGGATCGCCGGGGTCGACGCGACCCGTGGCGCTGCCGAGCAGCCCGTCGACCGCCGTGTCGTCCTGCGCGTCCATCCAGGCGGTGACCTCGTCCTGCGACGGCCCGGGCGGGCCCGAGCACCCCCCGACGGCCAGCACGACGACGAGCGCGGCGCCGGTGCGGGTGACGGATCCCCTGGTCATGGTCGCGACCCTAGCGACCCCGGCCCGCCGTCAGGAGCCGTTCCGCGGATCCGCGAGAGCGGCGGCGGCGAACTCGATCTCGGAGAACGCGACCTCGCACCCGTCGCCCGTCGGGGACTGCACCTCGAAGCCGAGCCGCGGCCGCACGCCGGGCACGTCGAGCGCGAACAGCCGCACCATCCGCCAGGTGGTGCCGTCGACGGACGCGTGGAAGGCGAACACCGACCCGGTGCGGGAGACCCGGAGCCAGGTCGACCGCCCGTGGACGGCCACCGCGTTCGCGTCGTCGGACACGGTGCGGTTCACCACCGACACGACCATCGGCTGCCCGTCCGGCGCGCCCTCGAGGCAGAGCTTGGCCCAGTGCGCGTCGTCGAACCAGAGCAGCAGCACCCCGGCGTCGAAGGTGCTTCTGATGTCGACCGTCACGCGGCAGCGGAGCTGGAAGTCGCCGTCGGGCAGCTCGCCCACCAGGCGCGCCGCGCTGAGGACCGGCGGACCGCCCGCGGGGTCCGCGAAGACGTCGGTGCGCGGGGCGGCGGTCGCCGCGACCGCGTGGTCCGCGACGCGCCACCGGACGTCGCCGACGGGCTCGAGCGCGAAGGGGACGCCAGGGACGTGCGTGCTGCTCACGGGGGTGCTCCTCGGGTTCGGGGGTGGGTCAGCCCGGCAGGTCGGCGTGCTCGGCCGGCTGGTCGCGCACGCGGTCGGTGCCGTGCTGACCGGCGCGGGTCCGGGCCGCCGGGGTCAGGAAGGTCGCGGCGGCCACCAGGACGAGCACCAGGATCAGCGCGTGCCGCAGGCCGTAGTGGTCGCCGAGGAAGCCGAGCGCCGGCGGGCCGACGAGGAACGCCACGTAGCCGATGGTCGCCGCGAGGGACACGCGCGCGGTCGCGTCCTCACCGGGCGCCGCGGTGTCGCCGGCCGCCGACAGCGCGACCGGGAACCCGAGCGACGCGCCGAGGCCCCACAGCACCGCGGCCGCGGCGGCCACCGCCTGGTGGTCGACGAAGATGACGAGCGCCAGCCCGACCGCGCCGACCGCCGCGCTGACGGCGAGCACGGCGGCGCGCCCGAACCGGTCGACGAACCGGCCGCCGACGAACCGGCCGAGGGTCATCGCCGCGGCGAACGCCGCGTACACCGCGGAGCCCAGGGCGGCGTCGAACCCGTGGCCGTCGACCATGACCAGCGGCAGCCAGTCGTTGGCGGTGCCCTCGGCCAGCGCGAGCGCGAGGATGACGCCGCCGATCATGACGAGGCGGGTGTCGCGCCACACGGGGCGCCGCGCCGCGGCGACTCCCCCGTCCGCGGGCACGGCGGCCGCGGGCGCCCGCAGGCCGACGCCCGCCGGGATCACCCGGATCGCGGGCACCAGCGCGATCGCGACGACGACGGCGACCGCGGCCAGGTGCGCGACGACGGGGAACCCGACCGCCGTCAGGACCATGCCGGCCACCGCGCCGACCACCGTCCCGAGGCTGAAGCAGCCGTGCATCGCGGGCATCGTGGACCGCCCGAGCCCGCGCTCGACCTCCGCGCCCTCGACGTTGAGCGCGATCTCCCCGCCGCCCATGCCGAGCCCGAACAGCGCCAGGCCCGCCGCGACCACCGGTCCCGACCCGAGCGCCGCCCCGCCGCCGATCACGGCGGCGCCGACCGCGACGGACACCGTGCCCGCGAGCATGACAGGACGGGTCCCCCGCCGGGCGACGAGGGCGCCCGACGACAGGATGCCGACCATCGACCCGGCGGACAGCCCGAACAGGATCAGCCCCATCTCGGCCGTCGAGGCGCCGACGAGGTCGCGCACGTCCGGCGTCCGGGTGACCCAGGACGCGATCGTGAGGCCGGGCAGGAAGAACAGCAGGAACAGGGCGTTCCGGCGCGCGGTGAGGCTGGCGGGCACGGGTGGGGCTCCTCGGGCGGCTGAGCGAGACTGTACAAGCGTACACACTTCGCGGCGCGCGCCCGTCGGGGAAGATGGGCGGGTGAGCGGCACACGGCGGGAGGTCCCCAACGACCCGGGGCGTCGGGAGCGCATCCTCGACGCCGCGCTCGACGTCGTCGCCGAGGCGGGGGTGCACGGCACCACCCACCGGCGCATCGCGGCGCGCGCGGGCGTCCCGCTCGGCTCGCTCACCTACTACTTCTCCGGGCTCGACGACATCCTGGGTGCGGCCTTCGCCCGGCTCGTCGACGCGATGTCGGCGTTCTACGGCCGGACGCTCGGCAGCGCGCGCGACCGTGACGAGGCGGAGGCCGCGGTCGTCGAGCTGATCTGCGGGCCGGCGTACGCGTCCGAGCGGGAGATGACGCTGATCTTCGAGATGTACGCGTACGCGAATCACGACCCGGAGGTCCAGGCGCTCGCGCGGGACTGGGTGCTGCGGAGCCGCGACAGCCTGTCCCGGCACTTCCCCGAGGACGTCTGCCGCGCGCTCGACGTGCTCGTGGAGGGCTGGCCGATCCACCGCAGCTTCGACGCGGCGCCCACCGACCGGGCGCTGGTGGCCGCGACCGTGCACGCGATCGTGCACGGCCTCCCCGACCGCACCTGACCCCGCGACCCGCGTGCGTGCGGTCGACCGCGCCCCGGTGCCGCGCCGGACGTACCGTCGGGCCCATGACCCCCGCCGGCCCGCGTCGCGCCCCGCGCGCCGAGCGGCTGCGCCTCGCGGTCGAGCGGGACGGCGCCCGGTGCGTGTGGTGCGGGCGCGGGTTCGGCCCGCTCGCGCCGCCGACTCGCGAGCACGTGGTGCCACGCGCCAAGGGCGGGCCGTCGTGGCTCGAGAACGAGGTGCCGGCCTGCCGCCGCTGCAACGCCGAGCGCGGGCACCGCGGGGTCGTCGAGTGGCTCGAGGAGTGCACGCGCCGCGGGTGGGAGCCCGACAGCGCGGCGGTGGAGCGGTCGCTGGACGCGCTCGCGGCGGCGATCGCCGAGCGGGGCGGCCAGCGCCGGGCGCGCGCCTACGTGGCCGCGCAGCTGCGGCGGCTGCGGCGCTGACGCGTGCGGGCGGCAGCAGGACGCCCCGCGCGCTACGCGTCCGCGTCGACGCGGTCGGCCGCACGGACGAGCACGACGTCGTCGTCGGTCACCCGGAGCAGGTCGCCGGGGCACACGTCGTCGTCGAGCTCCACGACCCGGCCGTCGGCGTACGTGACCACCGCCGGCGGGGCGTAGCACTCCGAGACGTCGAGCAGCAGGGCGCCGCCGTCGTCGGTCACCTCGGTCTGCTCGTCGTCCCCGAGCCGCACCGTGACATCCGCGTCGGCGCGGTTGTCGATCTCGATGTCCGCCCCCGAGGCGCAGCCCGCGAGGGCGAGCAGCCCCGTCCCCACGACGACCCCGACGGCCGCACGCCCTCGACCTGTCCGCATGGTCCGCTCCCGTCTGCCCGTGCCCCGCACCAGGGCGTCCACGCCGACGGTAGGCGCAGGGCCGCGTCGGGCGCCGCGCCTCCCTGTGCCGATCCTGTGCGCATCCCGCGGAGCCCCCCACGACCACGGGGGCGCGTCGTGTGACGCACCGCACACGCACGTGCGACCAACGGCCCGCCCGCTCGACCCGGCCGAGGAGCAGCATCGGGAGCGGGCGGCGACGGCGCCGTCACCGCGGCCGACGCGCCCCGTCTCCGGAGCGGGCCGGCCCACGACGCGAGGAGGACGCGATGCGCACGGAGCACACCGACCCCCGGTACGCGGTGGAGGTCGACGACCGGCCGACGTACCGGGTCGACTTCGTCGGCGCCTACGGCGCGACCGAGGAGTTCCGGATCTTCGCCGCGCCGGACCTGCCCGCGGTGCAGCGCTGGGTCGGCGACCAGGCGGCCGGCCGCGCGTACACCGTGTGGGTCGAGTACGCGGGGAAGTCCGGGGTCGGGCTCGCCCAGGTGCTCGCGTCGCGCTGACCCCGGGTCAGTCCGAGGCGAGCCGGCGCAGCGCCGACCCCTTGTGGGCCGCGCGGGCGCCGGTCTTCTCGGACTCGACGAGGTAGGCGGGCTCGTCGTCGGACGCCGTGAACTTCTGGCCGTCGTGCTGGAAGTCCGCGGTGCGCCGCTCGACGACCGTGCCGTGCGTGCGGCCCTGCGAGGTGTTCCAGGACACCCGGTCCCCGACGTGGATCGGCTCGGCCATGGTGCGGTCCTCCCGTGCGACGACGTGCGGTCCGGGCCAGTCGACCACGCGGCGCGGGCCGCGGCACGGCGGGACCGGGCCCGCGGACGGAGCCGGGCGGCCCCGGCCGGCTACGCCTCCCAGCCCACGGCCCGGAGCACCGCCGCGGCGACCTCGGCCGGCGCGAGGCCGTCGACGTCGACCACGGCGTCCTCGACGCGCGCGTCCTCCAGGATCGCGTGCAGCTCGCCCGCGCGGTGCCGGTGCCACGCGAGCACCGACGGGTACCCGGCGTGCCGCGCGTCGAGCCGGTCCCGGACCGCCGGGACCGGGAGCCGCAGCCGGCACACCGTCAGCGGCACCCCGACGGCGTCCTCGTACGCCGCGCGGGACGCCGGGTCCTCGAGGACCCCGGCCAGCACGAGACGCGACGCGCCCCGCCGCCGGTAGACGGTCGCGACCGCCCGGAGGTTCTCCAGCTCCAGGTCCTGCTGGAACGGGTCGCCGGCCGGGGCGGGCCAGGAGCGCCGCAGCTCGTCGAGGTCGACCACCGCGTGCGGCACGCCGCGCTCGGCGAGCAGCTCGCCGACGTGGGCGGCGGTCGTGCTCTTCCCCGCGCCGACCGTGCCGGTCAGCAGGAGCGCGCCCGGGTCGGGCGGCGCGGCGGGCGGGGTCGCGGGTCCGGGTGCGGAGGTCACGGCCTCACGCTACGGCCGGGCGCGGCTCCCCCGCCGCGCCCCGCCTCACTTCCAGGTGACGGGCGACGGGAAGTAGGGGTTGTCCGAGGACGCGATGAACGACTGGTAGGACTCGCCGTTGTACTCGGCCGACGTGACGACCGCGCCGTCCTTGGCGAGGGCGACGAAGCACGACACGAGGACGCGGTTCTCCTCGTCGTACTCCGGCAGCAGCAGGCCGCACGAGTCGCCGGGCGAGTTCAGCGAGAACCCGCTGGTGAGGTACTCGGTGTCGGCACCGGTCGCGTCGAGCGGGAACAGGTCGACCGTCGCGGGGTCGTAGCCCTCCGGGGTGTCGTACAGCCACTGGTGCTGCGTGATCACGGCGTACGGGGTGTAGCCCGCGAACTCCTCGGCGTTGCTGAACTGGTCGAACAGCGCGGCGTCGAGCTCGCTCACCTGCAGCACGGCCACACCGACCCCGCCGCTGACCTCGTCCTCGCCGTAGGTCTCGGTCTGGTTCAGCCACGCCGGCTGGCCGAGGGCGAGCGCCGTGCCCGGCGCGGTGACGGCACCGGGGGCGCCGAAGTCGACGGCCTCGACCTCGTAGTCCACCTCGAGCGGGCCGGTCTCGACGTCCCTCGGCGCGGCCGAGGCGTCGGCAGCGGGCTCGCGGTCCTTCTCCTTCGGCTGGTCCGCGGAGCAGCCGGCGAGGCCGAGCGCGAGGACGAGGGCAGCAGCGGGCACGGCGAGGGACGGCAAGCGCACGGGG
>Ga0164309_10000975_pt1 | contig 14454 bp, 15 predicted proteins | sample Whisoiple_247_MG_FD_109984 | JGI IMG/M metagenome (GOLD analysis project Ga0164309, IMG submission 109984) | Soil microbial communities amended with fresh organic matter from upstate New York, USA - Whitman soil sample_247_MG | ecosystem: Environmental > Terrestrial > Soil > Unclassified >...
TCGCTCGCGTCGCTGACCGCGGGCAACATCGCCGCCACGGGAGGTATCGCCAAGTTGCTTCGCGAAAATGAGTTCGCGACTCAGTTCCACGAGGGGGAAAAGGCCAACATCCACATTCAGTTGGTTGGCAACCGCGTGATTCTGGTGGTGATTTTCGACTCCAAGTCGAGCCTCGGTTTGGTGCGTTTGCGCGTGCGAAAAGCCAGCGACGAGCTGAACCGGATTTTCGAAGCCTTGTTGAGCAAGGTGCACGAGCCGGGCAGCGACTCACCGTTCGCCGAAATCACCGACGAGGACATCGACAACCTTTTCAACGACTGAGGCGCCGGGCGATGAGTTTCATCAATTACATGGCCCGCGAGATCAACTGCAAGATCGTCTACTACGGGCCTGGGCTGTGCGGGAAAACGACCAATCTGCAGTACATCTACGAGCGCACCAATCCGGACGCGAAAGGCAAAATGATCAGCCTCGCGACCGAGACCGAGCGCACCCTGTTCTTCGACTTCTTGCCCCTCTCACTCGGTGAGATCCGCGGCTTCAAAACGCGCTTCCACTTGTACACGGTGCCCGGTCAGGTGTTCTACGACGCCAGCCGCAAGCTGATCTTGAAGGGTGTTGACGGCGTGATCTTCGTCGCCGACTCGCAGATGGAGCGCCTGGAAGCGAACGAAGAGAGCGTGGAGAACCTGCGCACCAATCTCGCGGAACAAGGCTACTCGCTCGAAAAGATCCCGTACGTCATCCAGTACAACAAACGCGATCTGCCGAACGCGGTTGCGGTGGAGGAGCTGCGGCCGTTGATCAACCCGATGAACGTGCCGGATTTCGAAGCCAATGCGCGCAGCGGCGTGGGCGTATTCGACACGCTCAAGGCCGTCAGCAAGCTGGTTTTGAACGAGCTCAAGCGCGGCGGCTGAGATTTTCGTGCCCGGCTTCGGGAAAGAAAAGCCGAAGTTCGCTCGCGCAGCGCGGCCACTGAGTGTGACGCGAGCGAGCCTCGAGACCGCGGCGCTCCGCTATCTGGAGCGCTTCGACTGTTCGACCGCGAGGCTGCGCAAAGTGCTCAGCGAGCGTGTCGCCAAAGCTGCACGCGCAGGCGTGCCGGAAGCCGCCGCAGCGCCCGCCATCGTCGAAGAGTTGCTCGCGCGTTATCAGTCGTCCGGGCTGATCGACGATCAACGATTTGCGCGCAACTTCGCGGCGCGCCAGCGTGATCGCGGCGGCTCGCGGCGCATGATCGAGCAAAAATTGCGCGCCCGCGGCATTACTGCCGACGTGGTGCAGGAGCTGTTGCCCCGCGGCAACTCGGCCGAAAGCGAGCTCGAAGCCGCACGCGCGTTCGCGCGTAGACGCCGCCTCGGACCGCACCGCAAACCAGAGCTCCGCGATGAGTACCGACGCAAAGATCTGATGGCCATGGCTCGCGCAGGCTTCGACTACGACACCGCTACACGCGTGGTCGGAAACTCGTCGTCGACGAACGACGAGTTCTAGAAGAGAGCGCGAGCTCCGCAATCCATCCGCGGTGGGTTTGCGTGACCTCACCCGGGGACGAGGGGCGAATTACTTCTTGAGACCGTTGCGCCGGCCGCGGTTCTTGGCCTTGAACTTCGAGCGGAGGAGCTTGGAGCGCTTGCGGTCGAGTTTGCGGGGGGTCTTGGTGGGGATGTACATGAGGGCGCAGCTTTTAAGCCGAAACTCGAAGCTACGCAAGGTGAAGGGCTGCCTTGAGCCGGCCCTGAGCGTCTGTTCCGTGCAAAACTGGGTCAAAAAGCGCTAGCGCGCAGAAACTCCTGCAGGGTGGGTGCGTATCGTTTCACGCATGCCGAGCCAGCAGTCGACTTGGTTTATCCCATTGTTTGCGGGCATCGCACTCGCGAGTGCCTGCGGCTCGGATGACGGCGGCGGGCCGAACGGCGCGGCTGGAGCGGCCACGGGCGGAGCCAGCGCGGGCGGAGCCACGACGCACTCGGGCGGCGGAGGCCAAGCGGGTGGTGCGGGCCGTGCTGGCAACACGGCGGGTAGCTCGGGCACCCTCGGCGCTGCTGGCCACGACGCGCTTGCCGGTGCGGCCGGAGATGACGCACGCGGCGGCGCCGGCGCTGGCGGCGACAGCGCGACTCCAGGCGAAGGTGGCAGCGCGGGCACCGGGGGTGAGGCGGGCATTGCCGGTGCGCCGAGTGATCCGAACGATACGTTGCAACGCTACGCGTATGTCGCGACGTTCTTGAACGGCCTCATTCCCGTCTCGATCGAACCTGCGACCGGCAAGCTCAGCAAGCTCGGTTCCACGGTCAACGCCGGCGCGCAGCTCTACGCGGTCAGCGTCGATCCGACGCAGCGCTTCGTGTTCACGGCCGAGCAAGGGACGAAGAAGATCAACACCTACGCCATCGCACCTGACGGCAGTTTGCCATCGCAGCCAAATTCCTCGACGACGATCGACGGCCGGCCCACTTCGTTGACCCTCGCGGCGCAAGGGCGATTCGCCTACGTCGCAAGTAGCGATGAAGACCAAGCGATCTACGCCTTCGCGATCGACGCAGGGAGTGGAGCCCTCAGCGCCGCGGGCGAACCGCTGAAGCTTGCGGCAGCTAGTCCAGCTTACGTCGCCGCCGAGCCGACCGGTCACTTCCTGTACGTCACCCAAAACGGCGCGTTCGGTATTCGAGGCTACCTGATCGATCAAGCGTCTGGCGCCCTGAGCGAACTCGCAACCTCGCCGTACGGCGTGACCCAGGTCAGCGCGGGCGCGATTGCATTCCACCCCGGCGGAGCCTTCTTGTTCACCTCGGGCGCAGGCCTCAATGCCTTCGCGATCGACAGCGCGAGCGGTGCACTGACGCTGGTCGAGGGCTCGCCGTTTTCGACTGCCGTGAGCTCGGATCCCTCGGCCTCGAACCTCGCGGTCGAGCCTCGCGGCAAATACTTGTACGCGACGAGCTTTCTCAATCCGCCGCGTGTGTTCGGGTTCGAGATCGACTCGAGCAGCGGCAAGTTGACGGCGGTGCCCGGCGAGCCAATCAAAGGTGGCTCACCGTACTCGGTGGCTGTGGAACCGTCTGGGCGCTTCGTCTTCGCGGGCAATGACGACGGCACGACCTCGGCGTTTTCGCTGCAACGTTCGGACGGCACGTTGCACGAGATCGACGGCTCACCGTTTCAGCTCGGCGGCCTGCAACCAGAGTTCGCCTTCGCGACCGCTCGATAAAAGGGCTCTGAGCGAACGCTCAGCCGTTCTTCGCGGTCAGTAGCTTCTCGATCAGCTGCGCGGAATAGCCGCTCAGCTCCTTGAACACCACGCCCATCCCCGCGGGGTCCGTCTCGACGCGGACCACCACGCCGATGCCTTCGATCGTCTCGATCCCGCCAATCACGACCGTGAAGCGCAGATCGACCTCGGTGCCGACCGGCAACGGCGTGCTGGTCTTCACGAACGCACCCGATCGAGAAATGTTCGTCACGTACTCTTCGACGAACTGATCGAAAGATTCGAACTCTTTGTTGATCGTGACTCGCTCGGATTTGCGCGCGTTCGTCATCGGAGTTTGAAGCTTCGGATTTTGGGCCCTGATCGCTCGACCGAGGACACTCTAGGCCAGAAGCCCACGAAAGCGAGCGCCGAGCCCCAGTTTCGCGCATTTTGGAGGGAATCGGGTGTTTGAGGGGTGCGCGGCTCGTCGCGATCGTCCGCGCCTTCGCCTTCCGAGTGCGCTCCGGTTCGGCATCGCTGGCGCCGACCCGGCTCGAGAGGGCTCAGAAAGGCCGCAAGCGACGTGCCGGCCCTCACGTCGCCAAATGTTCGAAGCGCCCGTCGTACTCCGCATTTGCGCTGCTCGATGTCCGGCTCCGGACATCGAGCAGCGTGCGAAAGTGGGCGTTCGGCTTCGCGCGGCAACGAGGCGAGCTTCGAAAAGCGATGCGGGGGCGCATCGCTTGGTGCATCATCGAGCGTGCCGATCGCTCCCTCGGCTCACTTCCCCTGCAGGTCGAACTGCTCGATGTGATATTCGCGGCGCGGGTTGAACTCGATCCGGCGCATGTAGCGTTTTTCGGCTTCGAGCACGGCAGCCTTCTCTTCACCCTGCATCAAGTCGACCACCGCCGGGTGCGCGTTCACCAGCACCGAGTAACCGGAGAGCGTCGCCTTTTCGCGGCGAATTTGCCGCAAAATCTCATAGGCGATGGTGGTGCGCGACTGAATTTGGCCGGTGCCGTCGCAGTAGAAACAAGTCTCGTGCATCGTGCGGTTCAGGCTCTCGCGCGTGCGCTTGCGCGTCATCTCGAGCAGCCCCAGCTCGCTGATGCGATTGATGGTGGTCTTGGCTTTGTCTTTGGCGAGCAGCGCCTCGAGCGTGCGCCAGACCTTCTCGCGGTTGTGCGAGGCGTCCATGTCGATCAAATCCAAGATCACCAGGCCGCCGATGTTGCGGAAGCGCAGCTGATAGGCAATCTCCTCGATCGCCTCCAGGTTGGTCTTGAACGCGGTCTCTTCCAGATCGCGGCTGCCCTTACCGACGTAGCGACCGGTGTTCACGTCAATCGCGGTCAGCGCTTCGGCCTGATCGATGATCAGGTAGCCACCGCTCGGCAGCGGCACTTTTCGGCTCAAAGCGCGGGCAATTTCGTCCTCGATGCCGTACGCGTCGAAGATCGGCTCGTCGCCGCTGTAATACTGAATGTCCTTCACGCGCGTGGGCATGAACATCTCGACGAAACGGACCAGGCGCAGGTACTGCTCCTTGTCGTCGATCACGATGCTCTCGATGTCGTCGGTGAATAGATCGCGAGCCGTCTTCAACACCAGGTCGAGCTCGGTGCACAGGATAGATGGCGCCTTGGCGCCCTCTTTCTTCTTCGATACGTCCTCCCAGAGCTTCACCAGGTAGCCGATGTCGGCCTTGAGCGACTTTTTGGTCAAGCCCTCGGCAACGGTGCGCACGATGATGCCGCCGGTCGCCGGCTTCATCGGCTCTACCACGTCGCGCAGGCGAGCGCGTTCACGCGCGGAGCCAATGCGCTTCGACACACCGACGTGATCGACGGTCGGCAAATACACGACGTAACGGCCGGGCAGCGAGACGTGGCTGGTGACGCGCGCGCCTTTCGTGCCGATCGGCTCCTTCGAGATCTGGACGATCACCTCGTCGCCCTCTTTGACGACCTCGGTGATCGGGACCGAGCGCGACACACGGCTGGTCGGTTTGCCATTGCTGCTCGCGCTGCCCGCTCGGCGATCGCGTGCGTTGCGATCCTTGCCGCGTGCGTTGCGGTCCTTGCCGCCGCGCTCGTTGCGATCGCGGCCAGTGCGCGCTTCGGGACGCGCGTCACGCGCGGTAGGAGTGCTCCCGCGTGCCGGCGTTGCCGGGCGCGGCGCCGCGACGGCGGCGGCGGAGGTTACGGCGGCGGCGGCCACGGCCACGCCTTCGACTGCAGCGTCGCGTCCACCGCGGCGGCGGCGACGACGACGGCGACGGCGCGTGCCCTCTTCGCCAGGTGCGTCGGCAGCGGCGGGCAGCGGGTTTTCACCCTCACCGACCACGGCCTCGTTGTCCGCGTCGGAATCTGCGTCTGAGTCGGGGTCAGAATCGGAATCCTCGGAATCAGGATCGTCATCCGTGGTGCCGTCCGCGTTGATCTCGACGACGACCGACGAGGCGTCGCTCTCGCTATCCCACGTGGAGTCGACCTCGGAATCGATCACGACGGTTCCGACGAGCGTCTCGTCCTCTTCCGAGTCGTCGCTCTCGCTTTCTTCTTCCTCTTCTTCCTCTTCCTCTTCTTCTTCCGCGCTGTTGGGGTCGTCGGTCTGAGCGGGCGCATCGTCATCGCCGTCGTCGTCGGCCTCGGCCTCCGCGTCGTTCACGTCGTCGTCGTCGTCGTCGTCGTCCGAGTCGTGGTCGTGCGTGTGCGCGACTGCCGCGCCAGCTTGGTGCCGCTTCCCGCCTTCACCCTTGGAAAAATTTTCGGCGTCCTCGTGGCGACGAGAACCCGACAAATAGGCTTCGAAATCGTCGGGGCGAATCAGATCTTCGACGTGCAGGAACGCGGCCCGCTCCATGCCGACGTCGATGAACGCGGCTTGCATGCCCGGCAAAACGCGGGTCACTCGCCCGAGCACGATGTTGCCCACGGTGCCGCGGGCGGCGGCGCGCTCGATTTGCAGTTCTGCGATGATCCCTTCTTCGATCAGGGCAACGCGGGTTTCACGAATGTCACAATTGATAACGAGAGTGTTTCGGGGCATGGCTTCCGGGTGCCACGACGCAAAAACCCCAGATTTTGAGCGCGAACGCTAGGTAGACAAAATCAACGCGGAGGCGAGAGACTCGGCTCGAAGAGCGGAGTCGTGCCGAACCGCGCAGCGAATCGCAGCCGTGCTTGGCCTCGAACCGGTAACACCGGTGGGGACGCAGGCGGGTGCGACAGTCGAGCTTGCGTGCGGGGGCAAGACACGGGGATTCTTGGAGGGGGCGAAAATGAAAAAAAGTGTGTTTGGGGAGGTGGAGCATCTCCACCTCGAGCTGACCCACTCGGGCCAATCTTCCCCTGCTCGTACGGGTCATCCCGCAGCGACGGGGCAGAGTCGCTTCGCGACCTAGCCAGGTCACCATGGGCAGGCCGATCCGTCAAGGGCCGCGAAGTTATTGAAATGGCAAGGAAATGGCCTGGCCAGGTGGCCGACTTGCCAGCCGGCGCGCGATTTCACCGCAAACCAGAACGAAACCAAGTTCGGGATGGGGAGGCGCCTTCGTCGGGGACCTGGCGACCGTGGCGCTCCTGCTTGCGGCCGAATGGCGCGCGAAGCTGCGGCTGTCCGCACCTCGACGAACGTGAGCCGTTGCTGGACACTGTCGTGACGCGCTCGTCAGCGAGCCGAAGCGATCGCGAATCTGCCCGTCGAACCCAGTTGAGGGAGGTCCCATGTCACTCACCGACAAGCGCAGCGTGCACAAAGCAACCAAGCTTGCCCCGAACCAAATCGAAGCGCTGCTCGCTGAAGTCCCCGGGTATCGAGTGGACGACGCGCGCGCCCAAATCAGCAAAGACTACAAGTTCGCCGACTTCTACGAAACGATCGCCTTCGTCAACGCGCTCGCGTACATCGCGAACCAAGAAGACCATCATCCCGACCTGACGGTCGGCTACAACAAGTGCAACGTCGCCTTCACCACGCACGACGCGGGTGGCTTGACGGAGAATGACTTCATTTGCGCAGCGCGCGTGAATGCGCTGATTCGAAGCTGACCTGACGGACGCGGCGGGCTGCCGTCGAACGCAGCGCGCGTGAATGCGCTGATTCGAAGCTGGACTGACGGACGCGTCGGGCTTGCCGTCGAACGCAGCGCGCGTGAATGCGCTGATTCGAAGCTGGACTGACGGACGCGTCGGGCTTGCCGTCGAACGCAGCGCGCAGGGGTGCTTAGCGCCTGGTCTCGAGCGACCTCGCGCTGATTGCTATTTTGTATGCATTCTCGCGTCCGTTGGTGCCGATCGGTGCCGTCGGCGGGGCTAGCATTGCGCGTTGGTCTCGGCCTGGCGTTCGCGTGCCACGTGCGCCGCTCGCGGTGTCATTATGCTCTACGCGCCGGCTCGCGGTGTCATTGTGCTCAACGCGCTGGCTCGCGGTGCGATGGTGCTCAACGCGCCGAATCCCACCGTGTGGACAATACTACTGTGCGTGCACAGCATGTTCTGCGACGAGACGCGCGCCACCGCCACCGCCACCGCGCGAGCTCGTGCCACTCACTCGGAGACCGGTCGCGTTCGTTGCGCAGAAGGTATTGTGTTTGCACAGCATGTTCTGCGACGAGACGCGCGCCACCGCCACCGCGCGAGCTCGTGCCACTCACTCGGAGACCGTCGCGTCCGTTGCGCAGAAGGTATTGTGTTTGCACGTGTTTGCACTGTGTTCGCAGAGCATGTTCTGCGACGAGACGCGCGCCACCGCCACCGCGCGACCTCGCCCACTCACACGGCGAACCGGTCGCGTCCGTCGCGCAGAAGGTATTGTGTTTGCACAGCATCTTTCACCGCACGAGGCCCACGGTCCGTCGTGCAGTGAATTAGCGCGTTTGCAGAATCGCCTCTTTCAAGGAGAGCCTCGTCGCGCGTCGCGACGAACCGCGTTTCGGTAGAATCGAGCACGCAGCTCCGAGTGCGCCGATCGCCGCGCCCGTGGCGCTCGGAGCGGCGGCTCACGGTTCGCGATAGAAGCGCGGCACGCGGCGGGAAATATCCGTCAGGATTTCCCAGGGAATGGTGCCCAGCGTGCGTGCGATTTCTTCGGCGGTGATTTCGTCTTGGCCGAGGGGGCCTTTTTGTGGGCCGAGCACGACACATTCGTCGCCGACGCGGACGTCGGTGATTTCGGTGACGTCGAGCATGGTCATGTCCATGCTGACGGTGCCGACGACGGGGGCGCGTTTGCCGCGGACGAGCAACGAGCCGCGGTTGGAGAGGCCGCGACAGAAGCCGTCTGCGTAACCCACGGGCACGGTCGCGATGCGACTCGGTCGCGTGGTGTGGAAGGTAGCCCCGTAGCCGATAGGCGCGCCGGCGGGGAGATCGCGGAGCGCGGCGATTTCAGTTCGCACCCGCATTACGGGGCGAAGTTCCGGGCACAGGCCGGCTGCGGGCTGAACACCGAAGAGTGCGATGCCGGGACGTACGACGTCGTAACAGGCGCGCGGGGTTTTGAGCAGCGCGGCGCTGTTGGCGGCGTGGCGCAGTTCGGGCGTGATGCCCTCTTTGCGCAGGGTGAGCGTCGCTTCTTCGAACAGATCGAGTTGGTGATCGATCGATTCGGGATCGGAGGAATCAGCGCAGGCGAAGTGAGTCATCAAGCCTTCCAGCTTGACCTCGGGGAAGCGGGAGAGCGCTTTGGCAAAGCTGCTGACGTCAGCGGGCAAGATGCCGAGGCGCGCCATGCCGGTGTCGACCTTGACGTGGATCTTGTGCGGCTCGGAGCCGGCGAACTTCACTTCATCCGCAATGGCTTCGAGCTGTGCGGGGTCGTGCACGACGGGCGTGAGATCATGACGGAGTAGCTCACCCCACGCGCGGCCGTAGTAGCCGCCGGTGATCAGGATGGGCACTTGGATGCCCGCTTCGCGCAGCTCGATGCCTTCCTCCAGCAGCGCGACGCAGATGCCGCTCGCGCCTGCACGCTCGAGGGTGCGTGCCACGGCTTTGGCGCCGTGACCGTAGCCGTCCGCTTTGAGCACGGCCCAGACGGCGGCTCCGCCGGCGGCGCGCTGCACGTGCCGCAAATTATGCCGCAAATGTGCGAGGTTGACCTCAGCGCGCGTGGGCCGCACGGCATCCGAGGGCACGGCGCGCTGAGGGCGCAACACCCGCGGAAGGGGGGTGGCCAGGGCCGGGGTAAGCGCGCTGAGTGCTGGGTGCCGCGTCATCGTGCTGCCACACTGGTTACCGGAGGCGTGTGCAAGGCGTCAACTTATTCGCTGCTGGGGAAACATGTCGGCGATCGCCGAGCGCGAGCGCGCTGTCTCATTCTGACCGCGTTGAAGTTTTCGTGCGGCAATCTTTGCGCGTCGTACGTCAGTGTTTGGTCACACTTATGGAAAGCAACGCTTCATGCACGATTTGTAGTCCGGTTCGCAGTTCTTGCAGATCGGATCGGGCCTACCGGCATCAGGGGTGCACGCGCCCTGGCATTTGGCCAGCTTTTCCCGGCAAGGTTCGGTGCATTGGTCTTCCGCTGCGCGCGCAGGTGCTGTCACTTGTTCAGTAGTGGGCGTCGGCGGTGCAGCGCCCGCGTCACCATACCAACGCGTGGCGATGGGCGGTGGTGGCGCGTGCACGCTCGTGGGTGCCGGTACCACCAAGTAAAACTGGCGCGCCTCGGCTTGCTTGTCGCTTCCGATGTCCAGCGTTGGGCGAGCGATGTCACCGCTGGCAAACGAGTGCAGCCTTCGACGTGCGTACTCGATGCGATCACGCGGTTGCCCGTACGTGTACATGCTGAGCCACTCGCTCCAACACGCGCGACGATGCGTCGGCGCTGTGTCGACCTCCAAATCGAGGCGGTAGCAATGTTCGAAGCGGACGTTGCCTTCGTAAATCGACTGAACACTGGGACCGCAGGCAGCGGCGACCAGCAACGCAAGTAGCGCGACGACCGCCCAACGTAAGCGTAGCGGGGGCGGCGACTTTCGACCGCCTTGGTTCTGGAACCCGCTGAGCACGACACCAGTTTTTGCCGAGCGCGCTGGCAGGCGCAAGCGACTCGCCCGCGAACGCGACATGTGCCGGCTTTTCTCGTGCTATGCCAGGCCCCAAAATGTTCACTGGTCTGGTCGAGCTCAAGGGCAACCTCGCGCGGCGCTCACGGAGCGGCCCTGGTTTCCGGCTTTCGGTCGAAGGCGCGTTGGGCCCGCTCACCCTCGGTGAGTCGATTTCGGTCAGTGGGGCATGTTTGACGGTCGTCAGCTCGGACGGGCGCGGCTTCGATGCCGATGTCTCGCAGGAGACCGTGAGCAAGACCAAGCTCGGCACGCTCGCGCTCGGCGCGGCCGTCAATCTCGAGCGCGCGCTGAAGGTGGGCGATCGCTTGGGCGGACACTTGGTGAGCGGGCACGTGGATGCGGTAGCGGAGCTCCTGCGCATCACTCCTGCGGGTGATTCTCGCTTGCTCTCGGTGGGTTTCCCGCGCGAGCTTGCGCGGTTCATCGCAGCCAAAGGTTCGATCACGCTCGACGGCGTGTCACTGACGGTGAACGCCGTGACGGACAGCACGCTGGAAGTGATGGTGATCCCGCATACCCTGGCGGTCACCACGCTCGGTGAGCTCCGGCCCGGCGCGCCGATCAATCTCGAAGTGGACACTTTGGCGCGCTACGCGGTGCGCTTCTTGGAGGTCAGCGCCGGCAACGGTGAAGCCAGCCTCAAAGATGCGCTGCGCCGCGCGGGCTACGACGGTACGGGGAACCCATGAAGAGCGAAACATCGCATCCGATTCCGAGCCGCGGGCTCGATATTGCGCCCGAGCATCTGCTGCGAGTGCGCGCCGCGCTCGACGACATTCGCGCGGGCAAAATGGTGATCTTGGTCGATGACGAAGATCGCGAAAACGAGGGCGATCTGACGCTCGCCGCCGATCGCGTGACGCCCGAAGCGATCAACTTCATGGCCATGCACGGCCGCGGTTTGATTTGCCTCACGCTCACCGAAGAGCAGGTGGCGCGCTTGGAGTTGCCGTTGATGAGCGCGCCCGGGCGCAGCGGCCCGCGCCTCGGGACCGCGTTCACCGTCAGCATCGAAGCCAGTGAAGGTGTGACCACCGGCATCAGCGCGCAAGATCGCGCGCATACCATTCGCGTCGCGAGTAGCCCGCAGGCCCAACCCTCGGACATCGTAGTGCCGGGACACGTGATGCCGCTGCAGGCGCGGCGTGGTGGGGTGCTGGTGCGCGCCGGACAAACCGAAGGCTCGGTGGATTTGGCGCGGCTCGCCGGGCTGAACGAAGCGGCCGTGATCTGCGAGATCATCAACGACGACGGCACGATGGCGCGCATGGGCGATCTCGAGACGTTCGCCGCGCGGCACGGGCTCAGGATTTTGACCATCGCCGATCTGATCTCGTATCGGCTGCAAACCGAGCACTTGGTCACGCGGCTCTCGGAAGGGCACATCGTGCTCGACCGCACCGGCACCGCCTGGCACGCGATCGTGTTCGAAGCTGTGCTGGAGAAGCGTCAGTTCTTGGCTTTGGTCAAAGGGGAGCTCGACGCCGAGCGCGCGACCCTGTGCCGCATGCACGCGGGCTCCACGTTGGCGGACGTGTTCAGCTCCACCAGCGGGGACGGCGCGAAGCATCTGGACGAGGCGATCGACGCCATCGAGCAAGAAGGCAGCGGAGTCATCGTGTATCTGCCGCCATTGGGGGAGTTGCGGGACGATCTGGAGCGTCTGCTCCGCCGGCACGACTCCAAGAGCTCGCCCTCCACGGCGCCCAACGCGACGGCTGTTGCTCCGGCAGCAACACGCCCGCACGGTGGCACGCTTCGCGAGTACGGCCTCGGGGCGCAGGTCCTGCGCGAGCTGGGCTTGAGCAAGATTCGGCTTTTGACCAACAATCCCCGGAAAATCGCGGGCATCGAGGGCTATGGCCTGGAGCTGGTCGAGAGCGTGCCCTTGGTTTCGATGAAGCCGCCACTTTGAGCTGGCTCGCGTCTCGCTAGTGCTAGCATTCGCGCCCCACACGGAACCTGCTACGTCGCATCAGGAATTTCATGCCCAACTCCGAGAATGCTCCCCAGTCACTGGAAGGCACGCTGATCGTCCCCAAGGGGACGCGCTTTGCCATCGTCGCCGCGCGCTTCAATAGCTTCATCGTCGAGCGCTTGGTGGAGGGCGCGCTCGACGCGCTCCGTCGTCACGGGGCCGATGAAGGCAAGATCACCGTCGTGCGTGTGCCGGGCGCGTGGGAGATCCCGTTCGCGTGCGCGCGCCTCGCCAACAGCGACAAGGTCGACGCGGTGATCGCGCTCGGCGCGGTGATTCGCGGCGCCACCCCGCACTTCGACCACGTTTCGAACGAGGTCTCGAAGGGCGTGGCGCAGGTTGCGCTGTCCTCGGGCACTCCGGTGGCGTTCGGCGTGCTGACGACGGACACCATCGAGCAAGCCATCGAGCGCGCCGGCACGAAGGCAGGCAACAAAGGGTTCGACGCCGCGCTCGCCGCGATCGAGTTGGTTTCGCTCGGTCAGGCCCTGGAGCAGGCCGGGTTCTGAGCGAGAATCCAGATGGGAGCACGTACACAGGCTCGAGAGGCCGCGTTGCAGATGCTGTTCGCGGTCGAGGCGGGCGGCACGGAGGTGGAGCGCGCCATCGCCGATTTTTGGGCCGAATTGCCGGCTGAAGACGCCGAGGGTCGCCCCTACGCAGACGCGCTGGTGCGCGGGGTCCTGCGCGACCTCGAGCAGACCGACGCACAGATCAAAAAGGCCAGCCAAAATTGGCGGCTCGAGCGCATGACGCGCGTCGACCGCAACGTGCTGCGCATGGGCGCCTGGGAGCTCATCGCGCGCACGGACGTGCCGCGCGCGGTGATTTTGGACGAGGCCGTCGAAGTCGCCAAGCGCTTCGGCACGGAAGAGAGCGGGGCGTTCGTCAATGGCGTGCTCGATCGCATCGCCGAGAACCTCGGGCGCACCGACGTCGAAGGCGCGCCCACGAAGCCCGACGCGAGCTGAGGCGACTTGGACCTTCGCTTCTCGACGCCCGAGTTGCGCAAGCTCGACTTGCTCGGCACCGAGATCATCGTATCGAGCGTCGCCAGTGACGAACGGCCGCCGCACGGGGTGACGGGGCTCTTGGATTTTCGCCTAGCCGGCCGCATTTCGCGCCTGATGCAAGCCGGATTTTTGACCGGCAAGGTGGGTGAAGTGCTGCTCGTTCCCGGCAAGCCCAAGTTGCCCTTCGACAAGATCTTGCTGTTCGGCATCGGCAAACGCGCAGACTTCAACGACCCGGTGTTTCGTACGGTCTTGAACAAGATCTTGCGCACGTTGGAGGGCCTGCGCGCACGCACCGCGGTGGTCGAGCTTCCGGGTCGACACTTCGACGCCATCTCGCCCGAGCGCGCTGCCGACATTTTGCTCGAATCGGCGGGCGGGCAAAAGGAACACGACGTGTGGACGCTGATCGAGCCAGCCGAGGCGCAGCGCGCGATCACGCAGCACATGATCCAAGAGCGCCGGCGCGTGCGACGCGAATAGCCGGGGTTCGTTTTTGGGGCTGCCTCGCAGCTGCCCGCGTGCACCAGTGCGTAGCGGCGTGAGAGCCCCGCGCTACGCACCGTGCGGGCCGGCTTTTGCCGGCCATTTCAGCGGACGGCGAGCACCGTGTGTTCACTCACAGAACACGCCATTGCTGGCGTTGCAGCCGGATTCGAGCGCGGGCTTGGTCGCCGCGCTGCCGTAGTAGCAGCTCCGGGTGTGTTGCGTGGCCGATACGCAGCAGCCGAGGAACGACCCGCCTGTGTCGCAAGCGCTGGTGGAGTAGCTCCCGTTGGCTTGAGTGCACGCGCTCTGCACGTTCTGCGGTGTGTAGATGGTCCCACTGTAGTAGCCCACACAAATGCCTGCGCTCGCGACGGCGCAAGACGCGACGAGTGAGCCTGGGTCCGCACAGCTCGCAGCGCCGGCACTACCGGCGGAGCCACTCGCGCCGCTGGTTCCCGCGCTGCCGCCTGCGGAGCCGCTCGATCCGCCGGCACCGCTGCTTCCTGCCGATCCCGCGCTACCGCTGCTGCCTGCGGAGCCGCTCGATCCGCCGGCACCGCTGCTTCCTGCCGATCCCGCGCTGCCTGCGGCACCGCTGCTTCCTGCCGATCCGGCGTTGCCTGCGGCACCGCTGCTTCCTGCCGATCCGGCGTTGCCTGCGGCACCGCTGCTTCCTGCCGATCCGGCGTTGCCTGCGGCA
>Ga0164309_10000976_pt1 | contig 14451 bp, 13 predicted proteins | sample Whisoiple_247_MG_FD_109984 | JGI IMG/M metagenome (GOLD analysis project Ga0164309, IMG submission 109984) | Soil microbial communities amended with fresh organic matter from upstate New York, USA - Whitman soil sample_247_MG | ecosystem: Environmental > Terrestrial > Soil > Unclassified >...
AGCGCCGCCTGCCGCCGCACCGGCGCCCGTGGCCGCACCGGCGCCCGCGGCCGCCTGCCCGGCGGCGCTCCCGCCGGCAGCGGACCCGGCAGCGCCCGCGGCCGCAGCACCCGCGCCCGCGCCCGCAGCACCCGCGCCGGCCGCCGCAGCCGACCCGCCCCGGGCCGGGGTCGTCGTGTCGTCCGCTGCGCGCTTCTGGTCGTCGGTCATCGGGCTGCTTCCCGTCGGAGGTGCGGTGGTCGTGCCGGGGACAGGCCCGGGGCCGGGCCCGGTGCCGGCCGTAGCGGCGGCGCCCGCGGGCGCCTGGCCCGGCAGAGCGGGCCAGCGCCCGGCGTCGGCGGCACGGAAGATCTCGTCGGCGCGGACGGCGCGCCAGGGCTCGAGCTCCCGGACCAGCTCGCCGGGGCTGTGCGGCCCGTCGTCGTGCGGGCCGAGCGTCACGGCGCAGAGCGTGTCGAGGTCGGCGGGGACGCCCGGCACCAGGTCGACCGGCGGGAGCGGCGCCCCGTCGTGCTCGGGCGCGAGCGGCAGGCCGGCGTCGAGCTCGACGGCCGGGCGGGCCGGCACCGTCCCGCCCGCGGACCACTCGGCGAAGCTCGGCAGCGCACCCGGGCCCGAGGCGGACACGGACGGCCATCGGCCGGTCAGGGCGGCGTACAGCACGCGGACCAGGCCGACCGCGTCGGCACGGCTCATGGCGTGCGCGGTGCCGCCGGCCGCGCCGACGAGCTCGCCGTCGACCGCGAGGCCCTCGAGCACCACGCGGCCCGCGGCGGTGAGGACGAGCGCCTCGGGGCGCAGCGCCAGGTGGTGCACGCCGCGGCGCCGCGCGGCCTCGAGGGCGGCGGCGGCCTCGCCGACGACGGCGCGCGCCTGGTCCGCGGGCAGCGGGGCGCGGCCCGCGAGCGACGCGAGGCTGCGGCCCTCGACGGCGGCGGTGACGACGTAGCCGGTGCCGTCGGCCTGGCCGACGTCGAGGATGCGGGCGAGCCGGGGCTCGACGACCAGCGCGGCGCGCCGGGCCGCGTCGAGCACGGCGGCGGTCCGCGCGCCGGACACCAGCGTCACGACCACGGGCCGGGCCAGGATCTGGTCGGTGGCGGTCCAGCGCTCGGCGGACGGCAGGTCGGTGGGGCGGCGCTCGTCGAGCCGGTACCGGCCGGCGACGGTGCCGCCGAGCCGGCCGAGCGCGGGGGCGTCGGGGCGTCCGGGGTCACCGGGGCGGGCCTGCACCACTCGTCCTCCGTCCGGTCGTCGGTGTGCGTGGAGCCCGGCCGCCGGGGCCGAGGCTCCCCGTCATGCTAGACGGGGAGGCGGGTCCCGCGTCCGACGCGGGGCCGCCCCGCGGCGGCCCGGTGGGTGTCCGCGGGGTCGGTCACGCCCGCCCGAGCCGCCGCAGCAGCGGGGCGGTGAGCGTCCGCAGCTCGCGCACCCGGAGCAGGTGCAGCACGCCGACGTACACGGCCGACATGACCGCGGCGCCGAGCACGCAGGCCAGCACCGCGCGGCCCCAGGTGTCGACGGGACCGAGCAGGGCGAGCAGGCCGAGACCGGCGCCGGCGGCGAGCACCGCGCCGACCCCGGCCTTGAGGTGCAGCGCCAGCACGCGCCGCCCGTCGATCCCGCCCAGCCGGCGGCGCACGGACACGAGGGCGACCGCCGCGCCGACCGCGTAGGACACCGCCATCGAGAGGCAGGCGGCCGCGACCCAGTACCGGTCGTCCAGCGTGGCCCGGCCGAGCTCCGTGCCGCCGACGACCACGACCGCCATGACCACCTGGACCGGCACCATCGACCGGGCGTCCTCGTAGGCGTAGTACACGCGCTGGCACAGCGACCAGACGCCGAACGCGACCAGGCCGAGCACCAGGGCGACCACCGTCGTGGCGAGCGCGTGCACCTCGCCGTCCGGCGACCTGGGGAACAGGGCCCGGCCGAGCGGGAACGCCAGGACGGCGATCCCCGTGGTGGCGAGCACCGTGAACACGCCGACCGTCCGCAGCCCGAGCGAGAGGTCGGACCGCACCGCGGCGGTGTCGCCGGCGGCGGCCTTCCCGGACAGCCGGGTGAACAACGCCGTCGCCAGCGACACGGTCACGAGCGAGTGCGGCAGCATGAAGATGAGGAACGCCCGGTCGTACACCGCGTTCCCCGCGGCGCCCTCGGTGGCGACGGAGCTCGCGACCACGCTGATCCGCCAGACGCCGACCTGCCCGATCAGCAGCCCGAGGAACGTCCACGTCGCCACCCGGCCCGCGCTGCCCAGCCCGGACCCGCGCAGCCCCCACCGCGGCCGGTAGCGGAACCCGCTGCGGTACAGCGGCACCAGCAGCACGAGCGCCTGCACGACGATGCCGAGCGTGGCCGCGCCGCCGAGCAGCGCGGTCTGGCCCGCGGTCCAGGACCCGACGTCGGCGCCGTCGCTGTTCCGCCCGAAGACCTGCGCGAGCACGAGGAGCCCGGCGATGAACACGACGTTGTTCACCACGGGCGCCCACATGTACGGGCCGAACGAGCCGCGGGCGTTGAGCACCTGGCCCAGCAGCGAGTACAGCCCGTAGAAGAACACCTGCGGGATGCACCAGAACGCCAGCGCGGTCGCGACCCGGGTGACCTCGGGGTCCGGGAACGAGGAGTAGAAGGCGACGAACAGCGGGGCGGCCGCGGTGAGCACGACGGTGAGCCCGCCGAGCAGCACGATGCCGACGGTGAGCAGCCGGTCGACGTACTGCTGCCCGTCGGCGCGCTGGTACGCGCGGACCACCTGGGGCACCAGCACCGCGTTGAGCACGCCGCCCGCGATCAGCAGGTAGAGCGTGTTCGGCAGCTTGTTCGCGACCGAGAACGCGTTCGCGATGTGCCCGGTGACGCCGATCGCCCAGCCGAGCAGCGCCGTGTTCACGACGCCGAGCACGCGGGAGGCCGCGGTGCCGGACGCCATGATCAGCGACGACCGGCCGAGGCGGACGGTGGTGCCGGCCGGGGCGCCCGCCGCGGCGTCGGTGCCGCCGCCGGCCGTCGCGCCCGCGGCGGTCCCGTCCGGGTCGGCGCCGACGCCGTCGGTGGCGGGGGAGGTCATGGCTGGTCCTGTCCTTCGGGGGGCGCGCCGGCGGGGCGGTCGGCGGGCGTGTGCTGGGGGGCGGGCGGGGTCGCCGGTCCGTCCGGCGGTGGCGCGGCCCCGGGCGCGGCGGGCGCGTCGCGCACCACGCGGGCGCCGCGGCGCGCGGTCTGGCCGCGGCGCACGGTCCGCCAGATGCCGAAGGCGAGCGCCAGGGCCAGCAGGACCCCGACGACGATGCCGCCGACGCTCTCGATGGTCGGCGCGACCCGGGCGGAGAACTGCTGCGGCGTCGCGAGCTGGCGCCCGGTCTCGGACAGCAGGGAGACGTCGACGGTCACGTCGCAGTTGGCGCTCGCCCGCAGGGTCAGCGTCACCGTGGTGTCCGCGTTCGGCGCGACCTCGGTGACCGGCGAGCGCGCGGTGTCGAGACAGGCCTTCTGCGGGCGGAGCTCGACCCGGACGCGCGCCGGCTGGTCGAGCTCGTTGCTCACGGCCACGCTGATCTGCGCCGAGCTCGAGATGACCGTGAACTGCTCGTTGAGCAGGACCTCGAGGCCGGACTGCCGCTGCTGCGACTCGGCGATGGCGTCGTTGATCGCGGCGGCGCGGCCGTCGGGGTCGTCGCGCCAGGCCACGGCGAGCGGCGCCACCAGGTCGGCGTCCAGGCCCGCCAGCAGGGCGGCGGGGTCGGGCACGACCGCGGCGAACTCGCCGGCCGAGCGCCACTGGGCCGCCAGCGCGTTGACCCACGCCGGGGTGAGCTCGGTGTCCGTGCGCTGCGACTCGGGGAGCGCGGCGCGGTCGGCGCCGTCCCCGTCCGCCCGGCCGGCCGCGTGCGCGGTGAGCATCTCGCCCACGGTGGTCGCCTCGACCCAGGGCGCCGCCTCCAGCGCGGTGAGCTGCGCCTGGGTGATCGCGGTCGAGGGCTGCCAGTCGCGCGGCGTGGTCGCGAGGACGTACGTGTCGCGGGCGTCCTCGGACCGGGCGAGCACGGCGGTCTCGGCGAGCACCCGCTGGGCGGCGGTCGCGGGGGTCACGCCCGGCTGCGACGTCGCGGGGTCGGACAGCAGGTCGGAGAGGGTCGGGTCCGGCACCAGGGCGGTCACCGGCCCGCCCGTGGTGTCGACCGTGCTGGGGGAGCTCGGCGACTCCGAGTCCCGGGCGGGCATCGCGTCGGGCCCGACCACCAGGGGCGTGCCGGGGTCGGAGCTCGCGGCGCGGGCGGCGGTGACCCGGTCCGGGACGTCGTCGGCCGTCCACAGGACCGGATCGGCGTCCGCCCAGAGGTCCGCCCCGGACTGCGAGACCACGCCGCGGGCGAGCGCGAGCAGGTCGGCGGTCTCGGCGCCGCCGGCGTGCGCCACCGCCGCGAGATCGGGGTCGGCCCACGGCAGCCGCAGGACCTCGCGGTCCTCGGCCGCCGCGGTGAGCGAGGTCAGCCAGGCCTGGTCCGCCCGGGTGCCCGCCGCCGCGCTGTCCACGAGCGCCGGGTCGATCGCCCAGGACACGGACGGGTGGTCCGCCGTGGCCTGCAGGAGCTTGCTGAGCCGGCCGCCGGCGGCGGTGAGCGCGGTGAGCCGGTCGTCGGTGCCCGCGGCGTCGCCGTCGTCGGCCGCGTCCGCGTCGCTCGCGGACGGGGACGGGGCGGGGGCCGCGGCGTCGGGGTCGTCGCCCTGGTCGTCGGGAGCGCCGGCGAGCGACGGGTCGGTCGCCGGGCCCACGACCGCGGACAGCACGCCGACCTGCGCCGTCGGCACCTCGTCGGCGGAGTTCCAGAGCAGGTAGCTGCGGTCCAGCCCGACGCGCGTCCGGCCGTCCCCGACGTCGAGGGTGATCCCGCGCGGGCCCCAGCCGTCCTGGGTGCGGAGCAGGCCGATGTCCGCGGCGGGCACGGTCACCGCGACGGTCGTCGTGGCCCCGGGCGCGAGCGGGGTGTCGAGCGTGACCGCCGCGGCGACGTCACCGACCGGGCTGGAGTCGCCCGCGTCGGCCCAGGCGGCGACCTGCTCGCGCGTCGACATCCGGTAGCGGTAGATCCGGACCGAGGCGCGCGGCTGCTCGACCACCTCGTCGCCGTCGTTGCGCAGCGTGGCGGTGACCGTCAGGTCCTCGCCCGGGACGAGCACCTGGGGGGCGACCGCGGTGATCGCGACGGACACCGGCAGGTCGTCGGTCGACGGGGCCGCCGGGGTGGTGACGCCGGTGGCGACGACCCCCGTGCCGGCCGTCGAGGCGAGCGCGGGTGCGCCGGACAGCGCGACCACGCAGGCGGCCAGGACCGCCGCCGTGACCGCTCGTGCGCGCCCCGCCGTGCCGCGCAGCCTCATGCCTCGCCGACGAGGACCACGTGGGCGGCCTCGGCCAGTCGTCGCTCGTTCGGGTAGGCCAGGCGCCCGGGCAGGTCCACCACCGGTACCCACGCCACGTCCTCCGCCTCGCCGTCCGGGTCGTCCTCGACGGTCAGCTCGCCGCCGACCGCCCCGAGGAGATAGTGGTGCACCATCTTGTGCACCCGGCGGTCGTCCCCCGTGAACCAGTAGTCGATGACGCCGAGCCGGCGCACGATGCGGCCGACGATGCCGGTCTCCTCGGCGATCTCCCGGACCGCGGCCTGCTCCGGCGTCTCCTCGCCCTCGAGGTGCCCCTTCGGCAGGCACCACTCGAGGCGGCCCGCGCGGTTGCGCCGCGCGATCACCGCGGCCACGTGCAGCCCGCCGTCCAGCCGCACCACGAGGCCGCCCGCGGAGGTCTCCTCGACGACGGGCAGGTGCGGGTGCCGGGTGCGGGTCGACCGGGGGTCGATCCGCAGGGCGTGACCGCCCGGCGGCGCGGGGACGCCCTGCGGGGGCAGGGCGCGCGCGGGCTCGGGCATGCAGGCCACTGTAACGACTCCGCCGCGGCCCCCGGACGGAGTCCGGGTGGAGGACCTGTGCGCGCCGACCGGCGGGGGAGCGGCCGGTCGGGCGCCCGGAGCCGCCGCGCCGCCGGGCCGGTGACCACCGGGTCGGCGCGCCGCGGTCCGGATCTGGCAGGCTTGGGCGTCGTGCCGTCCGACGACCTGACCCCCCGCACCGCGCCCGATCAGCCCCCGGCCGCGGAGGCCCCCGCGGGTGCGGGCGCCGCCGTCGACGCCGACGCCCTGCTCGCGCTGCAGAAGCGCGCGCTCGGCGTGATCGCGGGCCTCGCCCCGGCGGCGCTGGAGCTCGGCGACCTGTTCCGCGCGGCCGGGCACGAGCTGGCGCTGGTCGGCGGGCCGGTGCGCGACGCGTTCCTGGGCCGGCCGAGCGCCGACCTCGACTTCACGACGTCCGCCACCCCGGACGAGACCGAGCAGATCCTGGCCGCGTGGGGCGACGCGCACTGGGACATCGGCCGCGCCTTCGGCACCATCGGCGCGCGCCGGCACGGCCGCCGCGGCGCGGAGGACGTGGTGGTCGAGGTCACCACCTACCGCACCGACGCGTACGACCCGGCGTCCCGGAAGCCGGAGGTGGTGTTCGGCGACTCCCTCGACGGCGACCTGTCCCGCCGCGACTTCACCGTGAACGCGATGGCGATCCGGCTGCCGGACCTCGCCTTCGTCGACCCGTTCGACGGCCTGCGCGACCTGGCGCGCGGCGTGCTGCGCACCCCGGTGGACCCCCGGCAGTCGTTCGACGACGACCCGCTGCGCATGATGCGGGCCGCCCGGTTCGCCGCCCAGCTCGGGTTCCACGTGGAACCGGCGACGCTCGCGGCCGCGACGGACATGGCGGACCGGATCTCGATCGTGTCCGCGGAGCGGGTGCGCGACGAGCTGGTCAAGCTGCTGATGTCCCGCCAGCCGCGGCCCGGCCTGCGCGTGCTGGTGGACACGGGGCTCGCGCAGCACGTGCTGCCGGAGCTGCCCGCCCTGCGGCTCGAGATCGACGAGCACCACCGGCACAAGGACGTCTACGAGCACTCGCTCACCGTGCTCGACAAGGCGATCGCGCTGGAGACCGGGCCGGACGGCGCGGTGCCGGGCCCCGACCTGGTGCTCCGCCTGGCCGCGCTGCTGCACGACATCGGCAAGCCGGCCACGCGCCGGTTCGAGTCGGGCGGCGGCGTCTCGTTCCACCACCACGAGGTCGTCGGGGCGAAGCTGGTGGCCAAGCGGCTGCGCGCGCTGCACTTCGACAAGGCGACCGTCCAGGCCGTGGCGAAGCTGACGGAGCTGCACCTGCGGTTCCACGGCTACGGCGAGGGCGCGTGGACGGACTCCGCCGTGCGGCGGTACGTGACGGACGCCGGCCCGCTGCTGGAGCGGCTGCACCGGCTGACCCGGTCCGACTGCACCACGCGCAACGTGCGCAAGGCGCGCCGGCTGTCCCAGGCCTACGACGACCTGGAGGAGCGGATCGCGCGGCTCGCCGAGGAGGAGGAGCTGGCGGCGATCCGGCCCGACCTCGACGGCACGCAGATCATGGCCGTCCTGGGCATCCCGCCCGGCCGCGAGGTCGGCCAGGCCTACCAGCACCTGCTGGAGCTGCGCATGGAGCACGGCCCGCTGGGCGAGGAGCGCGCCCGCGCGGAGCTCGAGTCCTGGTGGGCGGCCCGCCAGGGCTGACCGGGACCGGTCAGGCGCTGACCGGCACCTCGGACGGCTCGGTCGCGCGGGTGCGGTAGACCAGCGCGGTCGCCAGGTAGGCGACGGCGATCAGCGCGAACACCCCGCGGGACCAGCCGGTGTCCGGCAGCGCGACCGCGGCCAGCGCCGCCGCGCCGACGAACGCCGCGTTGTAGAGGACGTCGTACAGCGCGAACGCCCGCCCGCGGAACTCGTCGGCGGTGTCCCGCTGCACGATGGTGTCGACCGCGATCTTGGCGCCCTGCGCCGCCAGGCCCAGCACGAACGATCCGGCCAGCACGGCGGGGTAGGCGACCGTGACCGCGAGCAGCGCCTGCGTCGCGGCGGCCAGGACCAGGCAGATCGAGATCCAGCCCTGCGGGCCGACGAGCGGCGACACGACCGGCGTCGCGACGATCGCGAGCGCGAAGCCGACGCCGGTCACCGCCGCCACGGTGCTGAACGTGACCAGTCCGGCGCGCGCGTCGCCGGGGTCGGACAGCAGGTTGCGGGAGATGAGCAGGCTCGCGATGAACACGGCGCCGTACAGGAACCGGTGCACCGCCATGACGCCGAGCGCGCGGGCCGGGGTGCCCCGGCGGACCAGGTAGCGGGCGCCCCCCACCAGCCCGCGGGCGAGGGTGCCGAGCGCGCGGCGCATCTCGGAGGCGTCGGCGCGCGCGTCGGGGCCCAGCAGGTCCTTGCCGAGCCGGGTCGCGACCAGCGAGGCCGTCGTCATCAGCACCGCGGCCGCGACCAGCGACGCGACGTCCCGGGTGGTGCCCTGCGGCAGCACGAGGCCGAGCAGGAACCCGATGCCCCAGCCGACCCCCGACGACACGGTGCCGAGCGTCGGGGTGATCGAGTTGGCGGTGAGCAGCAGCGGACCGGCGACGACCCGCGGCTGCGACGCGGACAGCGCCGACAGCAGGAACCGGTTCACCGACAGCGTCACGAGGGCGAGCACGTACACCGCCGGCCCGACCCCCGCCGTCGCCATCACCAGCGCGGTCAGCAGGGTCAGCCCGGTGCGCACCAGGTTGCCGACCAGCAGCACCTGCCGGCGGCGCCACCGGTCCAGCAGCACGCCCGCCCACGGCCCGACGACGGTGAACGGCAGCAGCAGCACCGCGAAGGCCGCGGCGACGCCCGTCGCGGTGGTCGCGTTCTCCGGCGAGAAGAAGAACAGCGTCGCCAGCCCGGCCTGAAACAGGCCGTCGGAGCACTGGCTCACCAGGCGGACCGTGAGCAGCCGCCGGAAGTCCACCAGGGGCCAGAGCTGCTTCAGATCGGAGACCACCTGCACCGGGTCAGGCTATCCGGGCCGCCGACCTAGACTCGACGGAGCCCCGGAACCGAGGAGACGCATGACCACCGACCCCCAGGATGCCGCCCCGCTGCCCGAGGGCTGGCACCTGATCCCGCCGGAGACGCTCGGCACGCCGGGCATCGCGTTCGCCGCCGCGCACGAGACCCCGGACGCGGGCTTCACCGCCAACGTCACCGTGGGCGTGCAGCGCTCCGACGACCCGGGCCTGGCCGTCGAGCTGGGCGCCGAGGCGGTCCGCGCGATCGAGGCCACGGAGGACGACGTCGCGCTGGCCCGCCGAGAGCAGACCGGCGACCTGGCGGTGGCGCAGGAGGTGCACTTCACGACGACGGTCGACGGCGTCGCGGTGCCGATGACCCAGGTCCAGGAGTTCGTCGCCGTCCCCGGCGCAGAGGGCGGGCCCGCGACCGTGTGGACGGTGTCCGCCACGGCGACCCGGGCGCAGGCCGAGGCGCTCGCGGACGGGCTGGCGGAGCTGCTCGGATCGCTGCGGGCGGAGATCGCCGCGTCCTGACGTCTGGGCCGCGCGGGTGACCGTGTCACCCCCATGGCTGCGAACCTCCTCACCGGCGGCCGGACCAGCCTTAGCATCGGGGCAGGTGAGCGAAGGCCGAGGGGGGACCATGGCGGCAGGCGTCGGTGTCGACACGGACGAGATGTACACGGCGGCGATCCTCGTGCGCCGGGCGGTCGTGCACGGTGAGGGCGAGGACGCCTGCCACCAGTGGTCGTTCGACTACGGGCACGACGGAGTCGCGGCCGCAGCCGAGGTCTTCCTCGGCGAGGCGGACCGGGCGCTGCAGCAGCTGCTCGCCGTCGGTCGGGAGGTGGCGGACGGGCTGACCCAGCAGGCTGGGGCGTACCGGTCCGTCGATGCCGAGGTGCAGCGGCGGCTCTCCGGCCTGAGCGGGTCGACGCCGCCCGGGGCCGCCTCGCTCGCGAACCGGCCGTCGTGACGGCCTCGCTCGGTGCCACGAGCGATCCCCGGGCGCTGGTGCCGGGGAACCCCGTGGTGGTCCACGGCTTCGCGAACGCCCTGTCGGCACGGGCCGCACGGGCGGAGGAGGCGGCCGACAGCCTCGCCGACGTCCGCGTCCCGAGCTGGACGGGCGAGTCGGCTGACGCGTTCTGGGTGGTGATGGACGCGCAGCCGCGCCAGTGGCGCACCACGGCGGACGCCTTGACCGCCGCGGCGAGCGCGCTCACGGGCTATGCGGACGTGCTGGCCGGGGCGCAGGCCGATGCCGCCACGGCGATCGAGCTCTGGGAGCGGGCGCAGGTCGCGACACAGGAGGCGGAGCGGGCGCACCGGGCCGGGGTGCGTGCCTTCCAGCAGGCGGTGCTCGCGGGCCGGAACGCGATCACCCCCGACCCGTTCGTCGACCCGGGCACCCCGCTCCGGGACGAGGCGCTGGAGGTGCTGGCGTCGGCGCGGGCGGCTGTCGCCGACGCCGGCGCGACCGCGGCCCGAACGATCGAGGGACTGCAGGTGACGGCTCCCTGGCTCCTCGACGGCGGGACGTCGTCCCAGTGGTTCACGGCTGAGGGCAGCACGTCCGGGTCGGTGTTCTCGTGGGACCCGCGCTCGGGCGAGGGACGGTGGGGCCTCGCGTCCGCCCAGGGCGAGGCATGGTTGTGGAAGGGTCGTGCCTGGGGAGAGGCCAGCAGGGGAGGGACGACCTTCTCCGGCGAGGTCGAGGGCGGCCTCGGCGCGACCGGCGAGGCGAAGGCCGGCATCCAGGACGGTGAGCTCCGGCTCGGCGCATCCGGTCGGGCGGGTGCCCTCGTCGAGGGGACGGGAAGAGTCGTCAACGAGGGCGGCGAGGCTGAGATCGGGTTCGACGCGCTCGCAGGAGTCTCCGCCGCTACGGGCCTGGTGGTGGGCAAGAGCGGGGTGACCGGCAAGTCCGAGCTCTTCGCGGGCGGCAAGGTCGGGTTCGACGGGGGAGGCCAGATCGGTCCGGTCGACGTCACCGGGCGGGTCGAGGCGTGGCGGGGGTACGGCTACGTGGTGGACTACCAGATCGGGACCGACGAGAGCGGCGCGTGGGTAGTCGGCGGAAAAGCCGGCTACGGCCAGGGCTCCGGGACGGCGATCTCGGTCGGGATCAAGGTCGATCCCGCGGACCTGGTGCGCGCGGCCCAGGAGGTCCTCCCGTTCCTCCGCGACACGGACCCCCGATGACGCGCCTCGGCGCGGGCGTCCCGCTGGTCGCACCGCTCGGGTGGGAGATGGTGCCGCCCGCGGCCGTGGGCGCCCCGGGCCTGGCGCTGCTCGCCATCCGCGAGGGCGCGACGACGTCGGGCTTCACCCCGACGATGTCGGTGGCGCTGCACGACGACGTCGACGCCGAGGCGGTCGCCCGGATCGGCTCGGAGACGGTGCGTCGTCTGGACGCACGCGAGCAGGACGTCCGGATCCGACGCCGGGAGGCGATCGGCAGCGGGCGCACCGAGGGGCTGGCGCAGGAGCTGCGCCTCACCACGTGGATCGACGGGCACCCCGTCGAGGTCGTGCAGCTGCTCGTCGTGCTCGTGCTCGCCGCGCCGGAGTCCGGTCGTCTGGTCGCGTGGGGTGTCACCGCGTCCGCCGCGGTCCAGGATCTCGGCGAGGTGCTGCCCGACGTCGAGGCGTTCGTGGCGGGCCTGGGCTCGCGGCCAGCGCCGGCGGCCGACTAGCGGACCAGCAGCGCCACTCCCAGAACGACGAGCGTCAGGAGTGCGATCGCCCCGCCCGCGAGGCCGAAGATCCTGCCCGACCGCTGGGCGGCGCCGTCGCGCTCGTCCCAGCCGAGCGCGACGGCGACGTCCCGGATCTGCCGCACCACCTCGTGCGAGTCGAACCGCGCCTCCTCGACCACCCGCTCGCCCTTCGGCTTGCTGGGGTCCCAGGTCCGGCGGAACGAGACCTCGCGCACCCGGCCCGTGCGGCGCTCGGCGCGGACGGCGGCGCCCAGCACCGGCATCTCGGTGCCGGGGACGGCGCCGGCACGCCCGACGACGTCGACCTGGTCGTCCGTGATCTGCATGACCCGGAGCCGCTCGTCGAGCTCCACGCGGTGCTGGACGGTCGTGCGCACCGCGCGGTCCCGGCGAGGCCGGAAGACGTGCTCGTCCGTCAGGTCGCCGCGCACCACGAAGCCGTCGGGAGTGCGTTCCACCGAGTACACGGTCCCCGCGAGCCGCTCTGCGACGGCCGCCGTCAGCTCGTCCGCCGCGCTCACGGTGTCGTCCCGTCGAGCAGCTGCTCGTCCACCTCGACGCCGAGCACGACGCGATCGCCGTCGACCGACTTCACGGTCGCGGTCGCGCCGAGCAGGCCCTCCGGCACGGTCAGCGTGCACCGCACCGACTCACCGACCTCTGCGGCCATGCCGTCGGGGCAGTCGATCTCCTGGGGTACCCCTCCGACCTCGCGCTCGAGGGCGTCTCCCACACCCGTCTCGACGTCCTCCGGGGTCAGCTGGACGGTGCTTGCCGAGACCGAGCACCCGGCGGTGAGGAGGGCGAGACCGGCACACGTCCGCGCGAGGGCTGCTCTCATGCGGCACATCCTGGCACGTCACCGGCTCGGGCTCGCAGCAGTCCCGCGACGCGGGCGCGCGTGCGGAGCGGCGTCGTCAGGTGAGCTGACCGGTCGCCCACGCCCAGCCGAGGCCGACGACGGTCACCACGGAGCCGACCGCGCCGATGGCCCCGACGACGAGGCCGACCTTCGCCGGGGTGTTCCACCGCTCCGACCAGCCGAGGGCCTTCGCGGGCTCCCGGATCATCCGCTGGCCCTCGGAGGCCCGGAACACGTAGTCGACGACCACCTCCGGCCGCTTCGTCTCCGCGCCGACGCCGATCGTCTTCTCGAACGAGTACTCCCACACCACGCGTCCGGTGACCCGCCGCTTCTCCCCGGACGCGACCAGGCGCGGGACCCGCCCGCCCGCGACGTCCGCGCCGACGTGCCAACGCACGTCGTACAGGTCGTCGAGGATCTCGTACCGCCTGCGCGGCTCGTCGAGCGTGACCCGGTGCTGCACGACGCGCTTCCGGCCGGCCGTGCTCAGCAGGCCGTACCAGCGCGCGTCCGCCAGCCGGACGCGCAGGTCGAAGCCGTCCTCGGTGTCGACCAGCTCGTACGGGGTGCCGGCGACGCGCTCCGCGACCGCCCGGCGCAGCTCGTACGCCGCAGCGCCGCCGGTCACGATGCCGCGCGCTCGTCCACGACCACGTCGAGCTCGAGGTCGCGGCCCTCGACGGCGGTGGCCGTCACGGTGGCACCGACCGCGTCCTCGTCGACGGTGACCGAGCAGCGCACCGCGGCGCCCACCTCCGCGGGCAGGGGCTCGGGGCAGTCGATCGCCTCGGGCGCACGGCCGAGGCGGTCCTCGAGCACCGCGTCGACCCGGGCCTCGACCTCGGAGCGGGACAGGCCGGCGTCGCCGGTCGCCCGGACGGAGACCGAGCAGCCGGCCGTCGCGAGCGCCAGGCAGGCGACGGCAGGGACGACGGCGACGGGCGCGCTGAGCAGTCGTGCAGTCACGGCCGACCATCCTGGCACGGCGGCGGGGGAGGTGCGGACACCGCTGGCGGCCGGTGCCGCCCGGGGCCCCTCTGGTCAGGCGAGCGGCGCGCGAGCCGACCCGAACGGGTGCGCGCGCCGGTGGGCGCACCCCGGGCAGAGGCGCACGGTCCCGCCGCCGCCGAACTCCGTCGCGCAGCGCGCGCAGGACCGCAGCGGGACCCGGGCGACGTCCCGGACGCCGCCCCCGACTGCGGCGACCCAGGCGGGCGCCGGGACGAGGCGCAGGACCCGGGGCGGGCACAGGTCGACGCAGAGGCCGCAGGCGGTGCAGGCGGCGACGTCCTGCCGCAGCGTGGCGGTGGGGGCCGCCGCGGGGTGCGGTGCCGCACCCGCGTCGAGCGCCGCGCCCGGCCCGGGGACCGCCCCCGCGCCGGGGCCGACGAGGCGCAGCGCTCGCGCCGGGCACGCCCGGGCGCACACACCGCACGCCGTGCAGCCCGGGGCGTCGAGCACGCGTGCGCCGCGCTCGCCCCCCGCCCCACCCGGGGTGTCGTCGGGTCGGTCGACCGGCAGGCCCAGCGCGGCGAGCGCGTCGCGCAGCCGGGCGGGCTCGGTGCCCGCGCGCCACCTCCCGCCGGGTCGTACCGCGCCGGCGGGGGCGAGCACGGCGCGCCGGGGGAGCCCGAGGGTCGCGGCGTCCCGCACCGGCCGCGGTCTCCGGGCCGAACGGCCGGCGGTGTCCGGCGGTGCGGCGGCCCGCCCGGCGTCGCTCCCCGACGCCACCGCGACCCGCTCGCTCCGCCCGCCCCGGCGCAGGGCGGCGTCCGCGGCACCGGTCGCCGACCCCGCGCCCGGGTGCGGGTCGTGCACCGTGACCGAGAGCGCCCCCGCGGCGACGAGCTCGAGGTACGCGGAGGCGGGGAGGTCGGCGGCGCAGCCCGCGAGCCGGACGGCGA
>Ga0164309_10000977_pt1 | contig 14446 bp, 12 predicted proteins | sample Whisoiple_247_MG_FD_109984 | JGI IMG/M metagenome (GOLD analysis project Ga0164309, IMG submission 109984) | Soil microbial communities amended with fresh organic matter from upstate New York, USA - Whitman soil sample_247_MG | ecosystem: Environmental > Terrestrial > Soil > Unclassified >...
ACCGGCCCTGCCGGGGCTGCCGGCCAGGCGGGGCCGCAAGGGCCGCCCGGTGTCGCGGGCAAGGACGGTAGAGACGGCATGCAGGGACCTCCCGGCCCCGGCAGCGCGGTCTATGCCAAATCGCTCGACAGCAATGCCTGCGGTTCGGTCGGCTGCACCTCGGAATGCGGGTCCGGCGAGATCATCGCTGCCGCGACCTGCCTGTCCAGCGAAGGCCATTTCCTGCCGCCCAGCATCCATAGTGGCGGCAGCGCTTGGACGGTGTCGTGCCCGACGCCGGCCAACGGCATGGTACTGCTCTGCGCCAAAAAGTGAGGGACCGGCATTTTATCAGCGTGATCGCCGGCCGCATGCACGGGCCCACAGGCGGCATCATTGGCCGATCGCATCGCCGACGCCGTGCCAGATCTGGTCCTTCAGGGCGATTAGCGCCGGCGGCGGCAACGCTGCCGGCGGCGCGGTTCGCTTGACGCCGTTAGCGACGAGGCTGCCCATCTCAATTTCACCATCGGTGTAATAGGAATCGCCGCCACCATTGCGGCCGAACAGGGTCGGCCCTATCCCTGAGATCTGGAAGACGGCGTCAAGCATCCCGGCAGCGGTCAACTCCCGCATCAGCTGGTCGCGCTCAGCGTCGATGTCGGGACCAATGTGATGGGTGACCTGTCCAGTGTAGCGGCTCAGCCCCACACCGCGATCATAGGTCACGGTGCCAAGCCAGACCGGGCGGCCATCGGTTCCCTTTTCCAGCACCCGCCAGAATCGGACGTGATGGCGGCGGTCTGCGCTCCTGCCATCGGGCTTCTCAAAAGCGAGTTGCTCCTTCTTGCCCTGGTAATAGAGCGGACTGACCGGCGCATCGTGATAGGGCCGATCGAGCACCACGCTGCCGACGATCGCAATGCTGGTGCGCAGTGTGACGGGATCGGCCGGAAACCAGTCCGCCGCCTGCATGACCCGCAACACGTCTTCCTGGCTACCCACCAGCCCGACATTGAGCGCGTCACCGGGAATACCGGTGCTGGTGCGCGTTACCATAGGCAATTCAGCGAGCCCCGGCTCATGCTCGTGGTGCCGCCACAACGCCGGAAGCGCGAGATAGGCGAGCACGAGATAGAGGAATGCGATGGCACCAAGAAACTGAAATCCACGCCGCCGGTTCGGGTGCCAGTCCATTCAAATTGCTCTCGACTACGCAAAGGTATGGCGGGCCATCGCGGAACATTCAATGGCTGGCCCAATGCCGCTATCAGCCAGGATTTCAACGTCGTCGGCCTGTTAACCCTTCGAGATGAATAATCCGGGTTATCGCCCTGCACCATGGCGATCGCTGGGTCGGTTTTTCGCGCGCCATGGCGCCTTTCAAGCGGATAATTGATGGCGTCCCCGCGCCGGTGGCGGTACAAGCCCGATGCGGGTCATGCAGGCGTCTCGCTGTATTGCGCCGGCGCTGCGTACGAACCATGATAGTAACAAGGTTTACCGATGAGTGGATTCAAGGAACCTAGCTTCGCAGACCGCCAGAAGGCGGCCCAGCAAGCCAGGCAAGACATCCTGAACAAATTTCGCGCGCGGCCTGGCCCCGACGATCCCGCTGTGAAGCAGCGGCAAGCGGAGCGTGAGGCGCAAGCCGCTGCGCGCGCCAAGGCAAAAGAAACCCGCGAGGCCGAGAAGGCCGAGCGAAAGCGCCGCGAGGCCGAAGCAGCTACGGCAGAGGCCGCACGGATTGCGCACGAAAAGGAAGAAGCCGCCGCTCGCGAGTTGGCACTTGAAGCCGAACGCAAGGCCGCGCGCGATGCGCGCTACGCCGCCCGCAAGAACCGGAAGAAATAGCTGCGGCTTTTCATAGACCATTCCGCACTGTGCACAAAAGAAGAGAGCGTGGGCCCGCCCCAGATCGAGCGAGCCCGCGGGCAAGCTGTTGATGATGGCGGCGGTGCTCCTGCTGTGTTTTTTCGTGCCGAAGATTTCGACCTGGCTGCCCGATCTGATGATGGGAACCGACACCAGCCCGTAGCAGGCGATGGCGAGCGGCGAATATAGCGATAGAGAGCGCCTTCCATTCGCTATTGGCTATTCGCCACTCGCCCTTTGGCATTTATCGCCGCCGCCACCCGGCTTGCCGGCGCGCGCCCGATCAACTTGCTGATCTGATTGGTCGCGGCGACGAGCTTGCCCATGTCGATTCCGGTTTTGATTCCTGTGCCCTCCAGCATGTAGACGACATCCTCGGTCGCGACATTGCCGGTAGCGCCGGGCGCGAAGGGACAACCACCGAGGCCACCGGCCGCAGAGTCGATCACCCGAGCGCCCTCCTCCATCCCGGCGTAGAGATTGGCCAGCGCCTGGCCGTAGGTGTCGTGAAAATGCATGGCCAGCTTGGCTATCGGCACTGCGCCCGCGACCGCGCGCAGCAATTGCCGGGATTTGAGCGGAGTTCCGACCCCGATGGTGTCGCCTAGCGAAATCTCGTAGCAACCGAGGCTCCAGAGGGCCTTGACGACGTCGACGACCGCCTGTGGCTTGATTTCGCCCTCGTAGGGGCAACCGAGTACACAGGAGACGTAACCGCGTACTTTGATGTCATCAGCCTTGGCGCGAGCCATTACCGGTTTGAAGCGCTCGATCGACTCGGCGATCGAGCAGTTGATATTGGCGCGAGAGAAGGATTCCGACGCGGCGGCGAACACCGCAATCTCCCGGGCGCCGGCGGCATGTGCCGCGTTGTAGCCCTTCTCATTCGGCACCAGCACCTCGAATTCGCCGTCCGTGCGGTGGCTGATACTGCGGAGCACCTGGTCGGAATTCACCATCTGCGGGATCGCCTTCGGCGACACGAAGGCGCCGACCTCAATCGTACGCAATCCGGCGTCCAGCAGCGCTTCGATGAAGGCGATGCGGTCGGCGACGCTAACGGGAGTCTTTTCGTTCTGCAGCCCATCGCGCGGGCCGACCTCGAAAATGCGCACGGTGTCGCTCATGTGGATCACCCGGTCGACGGTTCGAGCTCGGCGAGTTCGACGCCTTCCTGCACGATATCGCCGACCTTGCATTTGATCTTCTTCAGCACACCCGCAAACGGCGCGCGCAAAGTCTGCTCCATCTTCATCACTTCCAGCGTCAGGATCGGTGCGCCCTTTTCCAGCATAGCGCCTTCCTTGGCGAGTATCGCCACCACGGTACCAGGCAGCGGCGCAGCAATCTTGTCCTCGCCAACCTGCTCCTCGTCGTCGCCGCCGAACGGATCGACCCAATGCAGTTCGAACCGGCCGCTGCGCGTCCGCATGTAGAGCTCATGACCGTCGACCGCCGGCACCACCCGCGACGTTACGCCGTCGAGCGTCACGTCGATTTCACCCTCCGCATTGACTGTATAACCAAAGGCAATCTCGCGTTCACCGATGACCACGGTCGAAGACCCAGGGCCATATTTCAGTGTCACCTGGCGTTCGCCGCCCTGTGCCTGACGGAACGAGAAGTTCCGCTGGCGCCTGCCGACCGGCATCCAGCCAAAGCACTGCCATGGTGAAGCAGCCTCTGCGCTGACGGCGCTATGCTCATCTGCCAGGATGATGGCAACCGCGGCGGCCAATTCGACGTCTCCCGCCGTAGCCGATCCCGCCGCTGTCAGGTTGCTCAATTCACGTTCGATAAAGCCGGTGTCGATAGCGTTCGCCCGCACGGCCGGGTGGGTCACCAGCGCCGACAGGAACGGAATATTGGTGACGACGCCGCGGACATCAGTTTCTTCCAGCCCGTGGTTGAGCTTGTCGATGGCGCCCTCGCGGGTCGGCGACCAAGCGATCACCTTGGCCAGCATCGCATCGTAGTACGGCGGAACGGTATCCCCGCTGCGATATCCGGCATCGATGCGTAACCCGTCGACGCCTTCTGGCGTTTGCCAGGTCTTGATCCGGCCGACCGACGGCATGAAGTTCTTTTTCGGGTTCTCGGCATACACCCGGGCTTCGATGGCGTGCCCGCTGAAACCGATGTCTTCCTGCAGAAACGGTAGTTTTTCGCCGAATGCCACCCGTAACTGCCACTCGACCAGATTGATGCCCGTGATGAGTTCGGTCACGGGATGCTCGACCTGCAGGCGGGTGTTCATCTCGATGAAGAACACATCCTTGCCGTCGGAGACGAACTCGATGGTGCCGGCGCCGACGTAATCGACCGCGCCCGCGGCCTTGCGCGCGGCGGCACAGACCGTGGCGCGCTGCTGCATGTTCAGCGTCGGCGACGGCGCCTCCTCGATGACCTTCTGGTGCCGCCGCTGCAAGGTGCATTCGCGCTCGAACAGCGACAGCAGGTTGCCATGGCTGTCGCCGATCACCTGCACCTCGATGTGCCGCGGGTTCTGCACGTACTTTTCGATCAGCATGTGATCGTCGCCGAACGCAGCCTTGGCCTCGCGCTTGGCGCTGACAACCGCCGGTGCAAGCTCGGCTTCCGACTGCACGATGCGCATGCCGCGACCGCCGCCGCCCGCTGAAGCCTTGACCAGGACGGGAAAGCCGATCTTCTCGGCGGCCTGCGCCAGCGTGACCTCGTCCTGGGCCTCGCCATGATAACCCGCGACCATCGGCACACCGGCCTTTTCCATCAGCGCCTTGGAGCCCGATTTCGAGCCCATCGCGATCATCATCTCGGCGGTCGGACCAACGAACACCAACCCGGCATCGGCGCAGGCCTGCGCGAACTCGGCATTCTCCGACAGGAACCCGTAGCCGGGATGGATAGCTTCCGCCCCGCTCTTTCGCGCGGCATCGATTATACGCTCGATATTGAGGTAGCTGTCGCGTGCGCGCGCCGACCCCAGCAGCACGGATTCATCGGCCTCCGCGACATGCATCGCGCCACGGTCGGCTTCAGAATAGACGGCGACACTGCGCAGGCCCATCGCGCGCGCGGTACGGATCACCCGGCAGGCGATCTCACCACGATTGGCAATCAGGAGCGTGCGGAATCGGCGATACAGTCTGGAGCGATCCATCGTCACATCCTGAACAGGCCGAATTTCGTCGGTTCGATCGGCGCGTTCGCCGCTGCCGACAGGCCGAGCCCCAGCACCAGCCTGGTATCGGCCGGATCGATCACGCCGTCATCCCATAGCCGAGCGGTCGCGTAATAGGGATTGCCCTGGCTTTCATATTGGGCGCGGATCGGGCTGCGGAATTTTTCTTCCTCTTCGGTCGACCAGTTTTCGCCATTGGCCTCGATGTTGTCACGACGCAACTGACTTAGCACCATCGCCGCCTGCTCGCCGCCCATCACGGAAATTCGCGCGTTCGGCCACATCCAGAGGAAGCGCGGGCTGTAGGCGCGGCCGCACATACCGTAATTGCCGGCGCCATAGGACCCCCCCATGACGACCGTGACCTTCGGAACATTGGCGGTTGCGACCGCGGTCACCAGCTTGGCGCCGTCGCGCGCGATACCGCCGGCCTCGTATTTCTTGCCGACCATGAATCCCGTGATGTTTTGCAGGAATACCAGCGGAATATTGCGCTGACAGCACAGCTCAATGAAGTGCGCGCCCTTCAGCGAACTCTCGCTGAACAGGATTCCGTTGTTGGCAATGATGCCGACAGGGTAGCCCCAGATATGAGCGAAGCCGCAAACCAGGGTCTGGCCGTAGAGCTTCTTGAACTCGTCGAATTCCGAACCGTCGATGATCCGCGCGATGATGTCGTGGACGTCGAACGGCTTGCGGCCGTCGGCCGATACCACGCCGTAGATTTCCTCTGGATTGAACAGAGGTTCGCGCGGCTCGCGCAGGTTCAGGCTGGTCGCAGGCGGCGGCTTCAGCGTCGCAACGATCCGGCGCGCAATGCCGATCGCATGGGCGTCGTTCTGGGCGTAGTGATCGGTGACGCCGGACTGGCGCGAATGCACATCGGCGCCGCCGAGTTCCTCGGCCGTCACGACCTCGCCAGTCGCGGCTTTCACCAACGGCGGGCCGCCGAGAAAAATCGTGCCCTGGTCGCGTACAATAATACTCTCGTCCGACATCGCCGGAACATAAGCGCCGCCAGCCGTGCAGGATCCCATCACGATCGCGATCTGCGGGATTCCCGCCGCGGACATCTGGGCCTGATTGTAGAAGATGCGACCGAAATGCCGTTCGTCGGGGAAAATCTCATCCTGCTGCGGCAGGAACGCGCCGCCGGAATCGACCATGTAGATGCAAGGTAGATTGTTCTGCCGCGCGATGTCCTGCGCGCGCAGATGCTTCTTCACCGTCATAGGGTAGTAGGTGCCGCCCTTGATGGTGGCGTCATTGGCGACCACCACGCATTCGCGGCCTGAAATCCGGCCGACGCCGGTGATCACGCTCGCCGAGTGCACGTCACCGCCATAGAGGCCGTTGGCGGCGAGCGGCGACAATTCCAGAAATGCGGTACCGGGATCGATCAGCAGATCGACACGCTCGCGCGCCAGCATCTTGCCGCGTGAGGTGTGCCTTTTGCGCGAGGCTTCCCCGCCGCCGCCGGCGACTTGATCGAGCCGGTTGCGGAGATCCGTGACCAGCGCGCGCATGGCTTCGGCGTTGCGGACGAAATCGGACGAGGTCGGATCGATGCTGGAATGAAGCGGCATGGCCTCAACTGGCTTCCTCAGGGTTGGCAGCGAGGGTCACTTGCTGACTACCGCGCGCCGCTTTTCGGCTCGGTGCGCGCTATCGTGTCACCGCCCCACGGTCTTAGGCAACCCGGAAGTTTTGGACCGGGTGGCGCAGACACCATTCTCACGAAGAATTCCGGTAATTCCGACCCCGTTAATGGGTCCAGGGTTCGCCGCGTCGAAAGGCGAAATTGTCGGCATATGCGGCCTGCCGCCGAGCAGGCGCCTTGGGTTCGATCACCTGGTATGGAATGCCCTCGCGCTCGCAATAGGACACCGCCTCTTCCTTGGTGTCGAATCGTATCGTGAGCTGCTGCTTCATGTCGCCGGAGGAGGTCCAGCCCATCAACGGCTCGATCGCGCGCGGCTGTTCGGGCTCATAGTCAAGCTGCCATTCGCGGGTCTTGGCGGTCCCGGATTGCATCGCGTTTTTGGCGGGCTTAAAGATGCGTGCGGTCATGAATGGTCGAGGTCCGTCAGTCAAAGTGAGCGAGTATCGCAACACGGCAGGCGCGCGGTGCGACCCGCCGGGATAGTATGGAGCCACCTTTCGGGAATTCTGTCGCTGATTCCCGAGCGCAGGATGGTACATTTTCCCGACCGGTATAGTCACTATACCGAAATCTGACAACCTGACCAATCGTCCCGCAGACATCCCGCCCGGAGGGCCGATAATAGACATCACCTCGAACGGCAGCCATGAAAATCAACGCAACCCTCCCCGAAAAAGGACGCGATCTGCGGCTCGATCTCTTTCGCGGCGTCGCCAACTGGGCCATTTTCCTGGATCATATTCCCGACAACGTCGTAAACTGGATCACCACGCGAAATTACGGCTTCAGCGACGCGGCGGATCTGTTCGTTTTTATCTCGGGATATACCGCCTCCTTCGTCTATGCCCGGATGATGATCGAACGCGGCTTCATCGTTGGCGCCACCCGCCTGACCAAGCGGGTCTGGCAGCTCTACGTCGCGCACATCATTCTGTTCGTCATCTACATCGCTTCGATCAGCTATCTCGCGCTCCGTTTTGGCGATTCCGAAATCATCAACGAGTTCAACGTCGCAGGCCTGGTCGACAATGCGACCGAGACCCTGCGACAGGGATTGCTGCTGAAGTTCAAGCCGGTCAATCTGGACGTGCTTCCGCTCTATATCGTGCTGATGGGACTGTTTCCTCCGGTGCTGTGGATGATGCTGCGCCAGCCCAACGCGACGATGCTGGCGTCCATCGTGCTGTGGCTGACGGCGCGCCACTTCGGCTGGAATTTCCGCGCCTATCCCGCCGGCGCCTGGTACTTCAACCCTTATTGCTGGCAGGTGCTGTTTGTATTCGGCTCGTGGTGCGCGCTGGGCGGCGCGCGGAAATCGATGTCGATCATCATGGCTCCGATCACGCTCTATATTTCCATCGCCTACCTGATCTTTGCCCTCATCATGACCATGGCCGGCAAATTCCCGGATTTCGGCGCGATGTTCCCGCACTGGCTTTATGATGCCTTCAATCCGAACGACAAGACCAATCTTGCCCCCTACCGCTTCCTGCATTTCGTGGTGATCGTGATCGTGGTGATCCGGTTCGTGCCGAAGGATTGGTCGGGGCTGGAATGGAAAATGTTCGACCCGCTGATCATCTGCGGTCAGCAGTCGCTTGCCGTATTCTGCGTCGGCGTGTTCCTGTCCTTTGTCGGACATTTTGAACTCATGATGAGTTCGGGCTCGCTGTTCGCGCAGATTTTCGTCAGCATCACCGGCATCGCCATCATGACGGTTGTTGCCTATTACATCTCCTGGTCGAAACGGCAGGACAAGCCGCCGAAGCCCGCACCGCCAAAGCCCGCCGCGACCAAAGTCGTCTGAGCGAGATCGAGGTGGCTATCAGCCATCGGAATCAGGAGTCGGATCCTTGCGCGCCTTGTTGACCACAAGCCTGCCGCGCGATGAAATCCGGCCCCACTCGGTGGACCATCCGACTTCCGAAGCCGGCGCACGCGCGACCTCCTGGCTCCGTTTTCCCTGCAGTGCGAACGTCGCGCCTTGCGGATCCCTGCATCGGGCGATCAGGCCGCCGCCCGACAATTCAAGCGGACCATCCAGAACAACGCCGCCGGCCGCCTCCACTCGCGCGACGGCGGCATCGATATCACCGATATTGAAGTAGAAAAGCCAGAACGGAATTGGGTCAATCTGTCGTTTATTGGACATGCCGACGACCGTAGCTTCGCCGGTATGGATCACTTGATACGCCTCCGTCGAACCGTTCTCGGCACCGGCCTTGCGCCAACCAAAAAGCTCGTCGTAAAAGGCAAACGCCTTCTGATGATCGGCGGCGAGCAACTCATGCCAGCCCACCCTTCCCGGCTTGTTCGCTTCGGGAATCCTTTGTTGACCGGCGATCAATCCATCGACCAGTGCCAGCGTTGCGTTTTGCGGATCAGCGACGACCGAAATACGGCCGATATTGCTGCTGGTAGGCGGAACGTACACGCTCCCACCGAAATGCCGGAGCCGGTCGGCTGCAGCGTCCACAGCATCGACGCTGATGTAACCCATCCACCGTGCGGTCGCGCCCATGCGCCGCGCCTCCTGTGGCAGGTCCATCAAGCCGCTCACCGGAGTCGTTCCCGAGCAAAATACGGTGTAGGCGAGGCCGGGCTTCGATTCGTCCTGCGCGCTCCAGCCGACGACCTGACTGTAGAACGCCCTGGCTGCGGCCATATCCGTTGTAATCAACTCGTACCAGGTGAAACGCCCGTGATAGCCGGCCACGTCAAATCTCCATCGGACCCATAGGCCGCTATGGCCGACCGTTTGGCAATTGCCTGTTCGATGTAATTTTACGGGTTGCCTTCAGGATCAGTGCGGCGGACGCCAAACCGATATCCCCGTTGAGGTTGTTCGCGGAAAGGCGCCAATGATGAATAGCAGGTGAATGAAACGTGGCGATTTCGTTCATCAAGATGAACCAACTGCGATGCCGCAACGACCGATGCCCTGGCCGACGTGGGCAACCGCCTTGCATGGTCCATTTGCGCGGCGTACAATTGCTGCGCTGGAGTCAAACCATTTGAGGTATGGAGGTTGCGACGATGCCACGGGTGAAAGACACTTCGACCAAGAAGAGGGTGATAAAATCCGCCCCGGTGTTAGGGGCCGCCGGCTTGAGCTTCGCGATGGTTGGCGGTGCATCGGCAGCGGCCGTACCGACGGCGGATGTGGCGATGACCCCGACCCTTGGAACCGATCACCAGCTGTCGCTTGGCGTGGAAGAAATCGCCGACGTCAGCCTGGCGACGTTCTACGTATTCGACAAGGAAAATACCGCGTCGGCCAAGGACGGCACGCAGGTCGCATGGGTGCGCGGCTGCGGTGGCTGCCGCGGTTGCCGTGGTTGTCGCGGTTGCAGGGCTTGCCGAGGCTGCGGTGGTTGCGGCGGTGGCGGCTGCTGCGCGTCGTGGGGAGCCTGCCGCTGGTGCTAAGCCAGCCAGCTTTCCGGTTACCCTAACAACGCTGATTATCATTGGCCGGGTTCGACGACGTCGACCCGGCCAATCCATGTTTTACCTTGTTATGCGCGGCCTTCGTACATGGTGATCGGCCTGCGTATGACGGCCGAATAGGTCTTACCTTGTCGAAAAAAGCCCGCGTCCACGCTGTCCGAAAAAAGTCCGTCGCTCGAACTCCGCGCCGCAAGCCTGCAAAATCCAGCGGCAGCAAAAACACGCGGGCTGCCAAACGCAGGACTGCGCGCAAGACCGCCGCCGCTCGTCAGGACGTTCCACAGTTCGCTCCGAATTTTACCGTCTATGTGCTGCCGCCCGAAACCGTTTGCCTCTATTCCGAAGACCGGAAATTCTTCCTTCGCGGCGAGCTGTATTGCGCCATCGCCTCGATCATCGGCGAAGGCGGCAAGAGCTTTTCGGAAATCGCCGGCAAACTGTCGAAGAGCTTTTCGCCCGATAAAATTGAGCAGGCGCTCAAAGGATTAATGGAGCGCCACTACATCGTGCCGGCTTCGTCGCCTGCCGCGGTCGACGGCTATTGGGCGAGCCTGGGCTTGCCGCCGGGATTCGCCGAGCAGAACCTCGAAAACTGCCGCGTGCGGATCGAGGCAATCGACGTCAAGGGTGGGGCTGAATTGAGTGCCGCGTTGAGCGCACTCGGCGTCCGCGTCGTCAACCGTTCACCCGACTTCACCGTCACGCTGGTAAACGACTATCTCGAACGGCAGCTGGCCGAACTGAACCAGCAGCGGGTGTCGGAGCGCTCGCCCTGGCTGCTGGTGCAACCCTCCGGCGCCTTTCCGTTGGTAGGTCCGTTGTTCAGGCCGGGCGACGGTGCCTGCTGGACCTGCCTGTTCGACCGCATGATCCGCAACCGCGAGGTCAAGGGATTTCTCGACCGTGGACCGGCGCGCGCGGTGGCTGTATCGCCGCTGATGCGCCAACCGCTCGGCCAAACCGCCATTCAGTTCGCCGCGCTGGAAGTGGCCAAGGCGATCGCGAGCGGCTTTCGCACCGAGCTCAACAATCACATCATCAGTCACGACCTGCTAGGCGCGAGTACGATGAAACATTACGTGGCGACGCGCCCGCAATGTCCGACCTGCGGAAACGCGCGCCTGCGAGATCCGCGGCGGGCACCGCAGCCGATCGAGGTCAAGGGAAGCACCAAATTGGTAATGACCAGCGGCGGCTATCGTTCAGTATCGGCACGCGCGACCGTGGCGCGACATCGCAAGCATGTCAGTCCACTCACCGGAGTGGTAACCAGGCTTGAGCGGATCGAGGCCGATCTGCCCATGAACACCAACTTCCACGCCAAGCACAATTTCTCTGCGCCGGCCCAGGATGTTGATCAACTCAGGGAGGGGTTGACCGGCGGCAGCTTCGGCAAGGGCAGCACAGCCGAGCAGGCCGAAGCCAGCGCCCTGATGGAATCGATCGAGCGTTATTCCGGCATTTTTCAAGGCGACGAAATCAGGCTCACGCGACGATTTTCGGATTTCGCACCGGGCGAGGCCATCCTGCCCAACGATGTGCTGTTGTTCAGCGATGCGCAGTCGCGCAACGACCACTCGGAAGAGCCAAGCGAATCGCAGGTCACGCCAGCGCGCTTCGATCCAGAGGCCAGGATCGAGTGGTCGCCGGTCTGGTCACTACGTGACGGACGCTTCAGGTACATTCCGACCAGCCTCCTGTATTTCTTCTACCACGGGCCCGCCGCCTTCCAAGCCGATTCCAACGGCTGCGCGGCCGGCAACACCCTCGAGGAAGCCATCGTTCAGGGCTTCCTTGAACTCGTGGAACGCGATGCCTATGCGATCTGGTGGTACAACCGGTTGCAACGGGCCGAGATCGACCTCGACCAGTTTGACGACTCTTATGTCCGCGATCTTCGGAGCCAGTTGGCCGATCGCGGCCGCAAGCTTTGGGTGCTCGACGTCACCAGCGATCTCGGCGTACCCACCTACATCGCGATTCTGCACTGGATGCAAAACGGACACGAAAATATCGAATTCGGCTCCGGTGCGCATTTCGACAAGCGCATCGCGTTGCTGCGTACGTTGACCGAGCTCAACCAGTTTCTGTCGATCGGCTTCATGGAGGGCGGCACCGGCGAGAAGCCGAGCCTCGATGGCGAAACGCCGCTGTTCCTGAAGAATTATCCTTTCCTGACGCCGGTCAGCAATCCGTCACTGCCATCGGGGCTGGATTTCGGTCCGCTCGACACCACGCGCGCGCAGGTGAACGCCTGCGTCGAGATCGCCCGGCGCGCCGGGATGGATTTTCTGGTGCTCGACCAAACCCGGCCTGATGTCGAGGTACCGGTCGTCCGCGTGATCGTTCCGGGCCTGCGGCATTTCTATCGCCGCTTCGGGCCGGGTCGGCTCTACGATGTACCGGTAAAACTCGGCTTGCGAGATCAGGCGATACCGGAAAGCGAACTCACGCCATATCTTCCCCACAGCTGAGAGTGATCCGGCGTGCGCGCTGCCAGCAAAAAGCCAACGTCACGCGTCGCGCCGTCCGTAGTTGCCGCCAGACTGAGCGCGCATGTCGCGCTCGAGCCGCAGCCGGATGGCAACATCCTCGCCTGGTTTAACGGCTATTCGGTGGGCCTCGGCAAGTTCAGCGCGGCTGCCGCGGCGCAGGCGCATCATTTGCGCACAGGCCTTCCGCTCAAGTCGTTTGCCGCAGCACGCAGCGCAACCGTCAGGGAAATCGATCTGCTGGTCCGCCGGCTCGCGCGCAGCGGCCTGCTGGAATACCGCTTCGGCCCGCCAAAAGACGGCAGCGACCAGGTCGTCATCGAACCGCAGATGCCGGAATATTGGCCACGAGCGGCAAAACTCGCAGCGAACGATCGCATCGTACTGTCACGCTTTGCTTGCATGCGCCGGCGTAGCGATGAGATGATCCTGGAATCACCGCGGGCCGCTGCCTTGTTCAGGATCAGCAATCCGAAGATCACGACGGCGCTGACGTCACTTGCGACACCGCAGACGCTCGGCAAGCTGCGACGGCAGGATGGTTTTCCTGGCGCGGAGCTGATTGGCCTGTTACTCGATTGCGGGATGCTGTTCAGGGTCGCCGCCGGCAGCGCTGGCTTGCGCGCCGACGAAGGCGACGATAACCTCGTGCTCTGGGATTTCCACGATCTGCTGTTCCATATCCACTCCACCGAAGGCCGGCAGGCCAATCCGCTGGGCGGCCGTTATCCCTATGCCGACACAATGCCGCCGCCGCCATCGGTGCGCGCCACCTGGCCCGGCAAGGCCATCGACCTGCAGCAGCTCTTGCCTGAATCCAACAACACGGGTTCGAGCGCGCTGAACCTGTTCCGCGCACGCCATTCGACGCGCGATTTCGACGATAACAATCCGATCACGCTTACCGAGCTCTCCCAGTTCCTCGACAATACCGCGCGGATCAAGGCGCATTGGGAAAACCGCGCCGATCTCGGCGACGGCAGCGGTCCGATGATCGCCTACACCGTGCGGCCCTACCCGTCCGGCGGCAGCAGCTACGAGCTCGAACTCTACCTGACCATCGCCAATTGCAAGGGATTGGATCGCGGCTTCTATCATTACGACGCCGACCGTCATGCACTCGTCCCGATCGCCGTCCAGCCCCAGGATCTCGAAGCCCAGCTCGACTCCGCGATCCTCGCGATGGATGCGCCGAACGTTCCGCAGGTGCTGATCACCATCGCGGCGCGGTTCGACCGGATCTCATGGAAGTACAGCTCGATCGCCTATTCGCTGGTCCTTAAAAACGTCGGCGTCATGATGCAGACGCTTTACCTGATGGCGACGGACATGGGGCTCGGCGGCTGCGCGATCGGCAACAACAATATCGACCGCTTCGCCCGGATGACCGGCATTGAATTCCATGTCGAGGGACCGGTTGGACAGTTCGCGCTGGGGCGTGCCTGGATCGAGCCTGAATAGAGAACGCGCGCCATGGAAGAGCCTGAAGACGACGGCAGCGGAAGCCGCACCCCCGCGATTGCGGGACTGGCCATCGCGGTGGTCCTGCTCGTCGCCGGGCTTTGGCTCGCGCACGAACTGACGGCAGCCAGCAAGATGCAGGACTGCGTGATGTCGGGTCGCACCAATTGCAACGTGATCGAGCCGGCTCGATAAAGCGTTAGGCTAACCATGGCTCGGAGCGGCGGCGGCGCGAGGGCACCACAATCCGCCGACTAGTTGCAGGGATGGCGCCGGCCATCCTGGCCCCGATAGTTGGCCGAAGACTGCCCACAGAACCGATCGAAACCGTCGTAGATCCCGTAGGGAGCGCCGTTGACCGGATAA
>Ga0164309_10000979_pt1 | contig 14438 bp, 18 predicted proteins | sample Whisoiple_247_MG_FD_109984 | JGI IMG/M metagenome (GOLD analysis project Ga0164309, IMG submission 109984) | Soil microbial communities amended with fresh organic matter from upstate New York, USA - Whitman soil sample_247_MG | ecosystem: Environmental > Terrestrial > Soil > Unclassified >...
GCGACGCCAGACCGACATTGGGACCCGGCGCTGGAGCGTCCTCGCCCCCGACGGCCGCTGGCTCGGCGACGTCCCGGCCCCCTTTGGCGACGTGACCTCCTCGTTCTGGGGGAAGGATCGCGTGTACCTCCTGACGGAGAACGCCGACGGCTTCCCGCAGGTCGAGGTCTGGCGGATCGACCGCACTGTGCGCTGAGCCGAGAGCGATAGATTATGGGCGTGAACGTCATCATCTGGGCCCTCGCGACCGGACTCATCACCGGCGCGGTCTTTGCGACGATCATCCTGGTCGGGAGCCGCCGGCGCGAGGGAGAGCTCCGCCAGGCGCTCGAAGCGCGCGATGACGAACTGCTGGCCGCGCGCGACCAGATGGCCGAGCTCGAGGAACGGATCCAGTTCACCGAGCGCCTCCTCACCCAGCAGAAGGTCGACCACCGCCTCCCCCCATCCGAACGGTGACCCCGATGCGCACCCCCACTCGCTCCCTCGCGGCGATCGCGCTCCTCTTCACTTCGCTGACGCTCAGTGCAGGCCTGATCGGCTGCGTCACCAAGGTCGAGACCGTCGCCCCGAAGTCCAATGCCACCCCGCGTACGATGGTGAACCTGAACGGCACGATCACCTACCGGACCGGTGGGGCGCTCCCGGACGGGGCCGAGATCATCGTCGAGGCGTTCGACCTGTCGCAGGGGGGCGCGTTGACCACGCCGATCTCCCAGAGCCGGTGGAACACCACGGGTGAACAGGTCCCGATCCCCTTCACGCTCACCATCGACCAGGCCCGCCTGCAGCGCGGGAAGCGCCTCGCGCTCCGGGCCACGATCCGCGCCAACGGCGCCACGCTCTACTACTCGTCGGCCCCGTTCCTCATCGACGGCGGGGTCCCGCCGGTCCCTCCCGAACTCATCGTCGTCCCTCCGGCCCGATGAAGAAGATGCTCCTCGCGCTCCTCCTCGCCCCCGCGCTCCTCAGCGCGCAGGGGCGTGCTCCCGACTTCTCCAAGCCGGTCTGGACAAGTCCGATCGAGTTCACGGAGCTCTACTGGGTACGCGAGTTGAGTGATGGTCGCTTGATCGTTCCGGATCCCGGCGAAGGGGCTATTCGACTCGTCGGCGCCGATGGTCGCCTCCTCGGAACGATCGGGCGTCGTGGCGGAGGACCGCAGGAGTTCCAGATCCCGCTCCACCCGCTGGCCTTGCCGGGCGATTCAACCCTCATCAACGACCGCGACCAACAACGTTTCCTCCTCATCGGCCCCGATGGGAAGCCGGTAAGGACGATCCCCTGGCCGACCCTCCCGCTCGGTGGGGACGGACTTCGAGACCAAGTGAGGTCGGACGGTCGGGGGAACCTCTATTTCCCGCGATCCTCTTTCCAACCCGACCAAGTGAATACCCCGATCCTCCGCTGGAACGTGAGCTCCGGGCGGATCGATTCTGTGCAGGTGGTCGGGATGGCGAAACGGGTCCGGAGCAAGACCACAATCGACGGGCACGAAGCGTACTCCACCCGAGTGGTCCCGTACGATGAGGGTGATGTCTGGGGTGTTGCACCGAACGGCGCGGTCGCGGTGGTTAGGCCGCGGGAGTACCTGCTCGAGTGGCGTGCGATGGATGGCGCGATCCACCGTGGGACACCGATCCCCTATGATGGCGTGCCGGTAACCCCTGCAGAGCGCACGGAGAGATTCGGCCCAGGGGTCGATCTCCCGATTCCCGCGACCAAGCCGGCAGTAACCCCGCTCGGGATCACGATCTCGCCCGCGAATGAGATCTGGGTGTCGCGCTACAAGGCGCCCGGCGATTCCGGATCCCGGTGGGACGTGCTCGACAAAGAGGGAAGGTTGCTGCGCTCCCTCACGCTCCCTGGACGGCGGAGAGTCGTCGGATTCGGACGGAGCCTGATCTATGTCGTGCGCTACGATGAGGACGACGTCCAGCACCTCGAGGCGTACCGGTGACCGTCGAAGGGGTCCGTTCCCTCGTCTTCGCCGCCGTGGCCGCGATGGCCGGCCTAGGATTCGTGATCCCGAACGCGATCGCAGTTCGGCGGGGCCTCGCCGCAGAACGCTGGATCCGTACACGCGGGCGGATCCAGAAGAGCAGCATCACCATCGACTCCTACGTCCAGGACCGCGACGCGACCCGTGGTCCTACGGTCCTCTATTCGTACGAGGCCCACGACGGCACGCACCAAGGCACGAGGATCTCCTTCGCCCGGGCCGTGCCGGTGATGAGCCGGTGGACGCAGCCGTTCAACGGCTTACCACCCGACGTCCTCGCGGGCCTCCGCGCGAAGACTGAAGTCGACGTCTGGTATGACCCGGAAGACCCCGCCCAGGCGGTCCTCCGGCCGGGAGTCGACGGCGCCTACATCGGCCTCATCCTGCTCGGCACGCTCCTGCTCACTGTCTCCGCGACGCTCGTCCACACGGCCTACTCACTGTGACACGCCTCGCGATGGCGACGGTGGTGGTCCGGGACTACGACGAGGCGATCGCCTGGTTCACTGGCAAACTCGGCTTCACCCTCACCGAGGACAGCGACCTCGGCCACGGGAAGCGGTGGGTCACCGTCCGCCCGCCGCGAGGTGACGCTGGACTCCTTCTCGCCCGCGGCGCCAATCCGGTCCAGCAGGCGCGCATCGGCGACCAGACCGGGGGACGGGTCGCCTTCTTCCTGCACACCGACGACTTCGCACGCGACCACGCCGCCTTCACCGCGCGCGGCGTCGCGTTCGTCGAAGCGCCCAGGCGGGAGGAGTACGGGATGGTCGCGGTCTTCACCGACCTCTACGGCAACCGGTGGGACCTGGTGGAACAGCGCTGAATGCCCCCGAGCGTCCTCGCCCGACTGCGGAAGGCGGCGCTCGCCCTCCCTGAGGCGCACGAAGTGGAAGCGTGGGGGACGTCGACCTTCCGGGTGAAGAACAAGCTCTTCGCGATGTACGCGAGCGGGGAGACCCACGTCGGGAAGGGACGGCACGGGGTCTGGATCAAGTCGACGTCGGGGAACCAGGAGCTCCTCCTGCGCGCCGATCCAAAGCGGTACTTCTTCCCTCCCTACGTCGGGAAGGGAGGGTGGATCGGCGTGTATCTCGACGCGAGGACCGATTGGAAGGGACTCGCGTCGCTCCTCGACGACGGCTGGCGCCTCACGGCACCGAAGACGCTGCTGAAGAAGTATCCGGCCAAGTAACAGCAGAGCAGGAACCCAGGAAGCCCATGAACCCAGGAACCCCCGTGGAGCCGCTGGACGACACGGGGGAGAGATCGATTTTATCCTGGCTTCCAGGGCTTCCTGGGTTCTTGTTCCGCCGCAGCTCACCTTCGCAGGAATGCCGAGCCGGCACCCCCCGTCACCGCAACGAGAGTCGCTCCAGCAGCACCGCCGTCATCGCCCGAGCTCCGATGAGGATCGCCCCCTCGTCGGCGACGTAGTTGGGGGAGTGCGGCATCCCCACCGTCCCCTTCGCCTCGTTGTTCACCCCCAGGAAGTACATCACCCCCGGCACCTCGGTCTGGAACGCTCCGAAGTCCTCGCTGAAGGCGGGGAGGACGGTCGTCGTGTGGTCGACCGCGGCGTCGCCATAGAGCGCGCGGATCGCCCGGTCCGCGCGCACCACGAGGGCACTGTCGTTCGTCACCCCGGCGATCGCCTTCTCCTGATACGCCACGCGCACCGTGACCCCCTCCCTGCCGAGCCGCGGGAGTTCACGCTGCGATCGCGCCTTCACCGCGGCGCGGACGGCGGGACTCGCCAGGGTGAGGTCGGCGCCGAACTGGATCCCGTCGGCGGTCGGGCGGTCGGGGAATCCCTGCACCATCACGAAGGTCGGCGGGGCCGGCTGGAAGCGGCGCTCCTCCCCGACCGTCGCGATCGAGGCGAGCCAGGCGCGGGCCGAGTCGGCGACGGCGCGGAGATCGCCGTTCCCGCTGATCGAGATGAGGACCCGGTCGTGCCCCGCCATCAGGGGACCGAAATTGGTCGCGAACCGCCCGACCTCGAGCGGGGCGGTGTGGAGCGCGTAGATGGCGACCGGCCTCTCGGGGAGGAAGGCGCCATCCTCGAGCATCCCTTCCGCTCCCTGCGCCCGCTCCTCGGCGGGTTGGAAGAGGAAGATCACCGTCCCCGCGAGCTCGTGCCGGTCCGCGGCGAGCGCCGCCGCGATGGCGAGACCGATCGTAGTGTGGAGATCGTGCCCGCAGATGTGGCGGACGCCCCGGGTCAGGGAGGAGAACCCCGCCGGGTCGGGGGCGTCGGATCGGACCGCGTCCATGTCGGCGCGGTACGCGACGAGGGGCCCCGGTCGCCCTCCGCGGAGGATCCCGACCACACCGTACCCGCCGACGCTGGTCCGGACGTCGAGGCCGAGCTCGGTGAGGCGACGCGCCACGATCCCTGCCGTCCGCGACTCCTCCCCTGAGAGCTCTGGGTGCTGGTGCAGGTCGCGCCGCAGGGCGATGAAGGCGGAGTCGCCGCGTGTGAGGACCCGGTCGACCGCGGCGGGGAGCTGCGCAGGCAGGTGGCCCGGGGTCGCCATGATCGCGAACGAGAGGGCGAGGAGAGCAAGGAACGGAATGCGCATCGGGACCCGCCGGGACAAGGTGTGGGCTCTACGCCCGGCGGAACGTCACTGTTTCATCCGGGCGTCGCTAGACTTCTCCGCTCACCCATCGACCCCCAGCTGATGACCACCGCCCCCACCCCCTCCGCGACGACGGCGCGTCTCGAGGCCGTCGACCTCCTCCGCGGCATCATCGTCGTGATCATGGCACTGGACCACACCCGCGACTACTTCGGCGACGTGGCCCTCAACCCGACCGACATCGTGACCACCACCACGGCGCTCTTCTTCACCCGGTGGATCACCCACTTCTGCGCCCCGGTCTTCTTCTTGCTGACGGGGACCGGGGCCTGGTTCTCCGGAAAGCGGCGCGGCCCCGGGGCGAACTCCCGGCACCTCCTGACGCGCGGGCTCTGGCTGATCCTCCTCGAGGTCACCGTGCTCCGCTTCGCGCTGCAGTTCAACGTCGACTACAAGGTCACCATCCTGACCGTCCTCTGGGGGATCGGCTGGGCGATGGTCGCACTGGCCGCCGTCTCCCGCCTTCCCCTCGGCGTCATCGTGACCCTCGGCGTCGTGATGGTCGCGGGGCACAACCTCCTCGACGGGATCCCGGGGGAGTCGTTCGGGGCGCTCGCGCCCCTCTGGACCTTCCTCCACCAGCAGGGGTTCCTGCTCAACACACCGGACCATGTCGTGCTGGTGGCGTATCCGCTGATCCCCTGGATCGGCGTCACCATGCTGGGCTACGCCCTCGGATCGGTCTACGACCGGCCTCAGGAGGAGCGGGTCACCTTCCTCCGCCGCACCGCCGTCGCCCTGATCCTCGGCTTCCTCGTCCTCCGGGCGAGCAACCTCTACGGTGACCCGCGCCCCTGGATGGTGATGGACTCGCTGGGGAAGACCGTTCTCTCCTTCCTCAACGCGACGAAGCAGGCGCCGTCGCTCCTCTTCCTCTGCATGACCCTGGGCCCCGCCCTCTTCCTCCTGGCCCGCGCCGAGCGGGGGATCCCGCGGTGGCTGCGCTTCGCGCTGCCGTACGGGAAGACGCCACTGTTCTTCTTCCTCGCCCACTTCACGCTGATCCATCTCCTCGCGGTGGTGGCGAGCTACCTCCGTTTCGGCACGATCCACGGGATGTTCGAATCCCCGTCGCTCGACCGATTCCCCATCACCACCCCCGAGGGGTGGTACCTGGGACTCCCCTTCGTCTACCTGATGTGGATCGTGGTCGTGGTGCTGCTCTACCCCGCGTGCCGTTGGTATGCCGCCGTCCGCGCCACGGGTCGCCATCCCTGGCTCAGCTACCTCTGACGACTGGCCTCCGGGACGGGGCGACGTAGTATTCGAGGTCCCCGCCCGCGGGACCGTCCGCCCCCTCCCGGAGCCATCGTGAATTCCAAGCCGCCGCGCCGAGCGATCCTCGAGCTCGTGGGCGCCATCATCGGCACCATCGTCGCCCTCCTCACCGCCCTCGCCCTCATCGGAAAGGTGCGCGCCGTAGACGTGGTCGCCCTCTTCGCCGGCGGCTTCGCAGCTGGCGCGGGCCTGGTCGGGGCGCTCACGAAATTCCGTGCCGCGCGGGGACCCGCCGCGTGACGTCACGTCCATGGATCCTGGCGGAGTCGCACTGGCCCGACGTGCGCGACGCGCGCTACGAGGTCGCCCTCCTCCCCTGGGGGGCCACCGAGCCGCACAACACCCACCTCCCCTACGCCACCGACACCATCCAGAGCGAGGCGGTCGCCATCGAAGCGGCGCGGCTCGCCTGGGCGCGGGGGGCGAAGGTCGTCGTCCTCCCCGCGATCCCGTACGGCGTGCAGACCGGCCAGAAGGGCCTCCCCCTCTCGATCAACGTCAACCCGAGCACCCAGTCCCTCCTCCTCGCCGACATCGCGACATCGGTCGCCGGGAGCGGGGTGCGGAAGCTCGTGGTCGTGAACGGCCACGGCGGGAACTCTTTCCGCCAGCACATCCGTGAACTGCAGGGAAAGCTCCCTCTCCTCATCGCCGAGGTGGACTGGTACCGCCTCGCCGACCCGAAGGGGCACTTCACCGATCCCGGCGACCACGCGGGGGAACTCGAGACGAGCGTGGTGCAGCACCTCCGTCCCGAGCTCGTCGCTCCGCTCGACATGGCCGGTCCCGGCAAGGCGCGCCGCTCCAGGATCACTGCGTTCCGTGAGGGGTGGGCCTGGACGCCGAGGAAGTGGACCGACGTCACCGACGACACCGGTGTGGGGGATCCCCGCGCTGCGACCTCCGCCAAGGGTGCCGCCTACTTCACGCAGGTCGCCCTCCAGCTCTCCGGCTTCCTCGTCGAGCTCGCCGCCGCCGACCCGAACGCGCTCTACGAGTGAGCGCCCCCCGCCTCGCCCCGATCCTGGGTCTCCGGGAAGGGGTGGCGATGCTCATCGGCATCGTCATCGGCGTCGGGATCCTCCGCACCCCCGGGCTCGTCGCCCAGCACCTCCCCTCCCCCTGGCTCATCGTCGGCGCCTGGCTCCTGGGCGGGGTGATGGTCGCGGTCAGCACCCTCGTCTTCGCCGAACTCTCCACCCTCCTGCCGAAGGCGGGAGGGAAGTACGTCTACGCCCGCGCGGCGTTCGGTGACGTCGCCGGGTTCGTGGTCGGCGCCTCCGAGTTCCTCGGTCTCCGCTCCTTCACCGCCGCTGCCAAGGCGGTGGTGATCGGCACCTACACCGCCACCCTCCTCGGTGGCGGCGACCCCCGCGTCTACTCGGGGATCATCGTCCTCGGCTACCTGGCGCTCCACCTCCGCGGCCTCCCGACCACGGTGCGAGTGCAGAACTGGGCCTCCCTCCTCAAGGGAAGCTTCCTCGTGGCGGTGATCGCGCTCTGCTTCTGGCACGGGAGCGGGGAGAGCTGGCACACCCCCGTCCTCCCCTCGACCGGGACCGTCACCCTCCTCGCCTTCGCCCTCGCCTACCAATCGATCTGGTACACATACTACGGGTGGGAGGATGTGGTGAAGATGACCGAGGACCTCCGCGACCCCGCGAGGATGATGCCGCGGATCCTCCTCGGCGGGAGCACCCTGATCGCGGCGATCTACATCCTCCTCAACGTCGGGTTCCTCCAGGTGCTGACCCCGGCCCAGATGGCGCTCTCCGACTTCGTCGCGCGGGACGCCCTCGCGAGTACGCTCGGTGCCGCGGCGGGGACGGTGCTCACCGTCGGCGGGCTGTTGCTCCTCCTCGGGAGCATCAACGTCAACTTCATCTCGATGCCGCGGATCGCCTTCGGGCTGGCGCGCGATGGGCTCGCGCCCGAGGCGTTCCTGACGCTCGACCGGAAGGGGACGCCGCGCGCCGGACTCCTCTGCGCGATCCTCCTCGTCCTCGTCCTTTCGACCATCGGGACCTTCGAGCTCCTGGTCCGGATCATGACGTTCATCTCCCTCCTGGTCGACGGGGTCGTCATCCTGGCCCTCTTCCGGCTGCGGCACACGATGTCCGATACCCCCCGCCCTTTCCGCATCCCCTGGTACCCCTACCTCCCCATCGTCGTGGCGCTGATGTACGCCACCGTCATCGCGATGGTCTCCGCGACCCAGCCCGAGCTCGCCCTGGGCGGTGCCGCGGTCCTGGTGGTGGTGCTGGTGGCGGGGGTCCTCCTGACGAGAGGGCGCCCCCGGACCAACTAGCGGCCCACATTGTCACCCCTCCGGGGGACGGTACCTTATCCAGATGCGTTCGCTCCTCCCCTTCGCGTTCCTCCTTGTTGCCACCCCGTTGGTGGCGCAATCCCGCCCGGCATCCTCCCCCGCCTCCCTCGGATTCTCCAGTGAGCGCCTCACCCGGATCGACCGGGTGCTTCGGGAGTACGTCGACTCTTCCCGCGTCGCCGGCGCGGTGGTTTTGGTCATGCGCCACGGCCAGGTGGCGTACACCGACGCCGTCGGGATGGCCGACCGCGAAGCGAAGCGCCCGATGACCCCGGACGCCCTCTTCCGCCTCGCCTCGATGTCGAAGCCGGTGACCTCGGTCGCCGTGCTCATGTTGGTGGAAGAGGGACGGATCGCGCTGGGCGATCCCGTCTCGAAATGGATCCCCGCCTACGCCAACGCGAAGGTCGCGACCCGGAGCGACACCGGACGGGTCCTCACCCCGGTGAAGCGCCCGATCACCATCCGCGACCTCCTCACCCATTCGGCGGGAATCTCCTACGGCGTCGACTCCCTCGTCCAGGCCGACTACCGCGCGCAGGGGTTCGGCCCCGCGGCGGGGTACGGGTGGTACTTCGCCGACAAGAACGAAGGGACCTGCGCCAGCATCGACCGGCTCGCCACCCTCCCCATCGTGGCCCAACCCGGCGAGAAGTTCGTCTACGGCTACAACACCGACATCCTCGGCTGTGTGGTCGAACGGGCCTCGGGGATGCCGTACGCCGACTTCCTGCAGCGGCGGCTCTTCACCCCGCTCGGGATGAAGGACACCCGCTTCTTCGTGGAGCCCCGTGACACGCTGCGCCTGACGAGCGTCTACACGATCGCGGCCGATGGCTCGCTCGCCCGCGCCGACACCGGTGCCAGGGGTCAGGGCCACTACGTGCAGGGGCCGCGGGTGAACACCGCCGGAGGGGCGGGGCTCGTCGGCACCGCGCGGGACTACGCCCGCTTCCTGCAGATGCTCCTGAACGGCGGGACCCTCGACGGTCACCGGATCCTCTCCCCCCGCACCGTTCAGCTCCTCACCACCGACCAGCTCGGGCCGGTGTACACGGTGGAGAACCGGGGGTTCGGACTCGGCGTGGAGGTGCATGAGGACCCGGCCGGCTCCGGACAGTACGGTTCGGTCGGGATGTATGGGTGGCAGGGGGCGTACTCGACCGCGTTCTGGGTCGACCCCAAGGAGGACGCGATCGGCGTGATGATGGTGCAGGTCCTTCCCCGCGGCCGACTCGACCTCGCGGAACGGTTCAAGACCCTCGTTTTCCAATCGATGGTGGACGGACGCTAAGGGGATCCCGATGCAATTCACCAAGGTGCTCAAGCCCTACCGGGTCACGGATGGGAAGAAGTTCCGCCTCAAGGACCACGACCCCAAGGACACCGGCCGCTTCGACCGGGAGGACGCCGACGAGGCGAAGGAACTCCTCGCGGAGGGGGTGGGGATGCTCTCCGAGCTGCACGAACGGCTCTACGCCGAGGACAAGGCGAGCGCCCTCTTCGTCTTCCAGGCGATGGATGCCGCGGGGAAGGATGGCGCCATCAAGCACGTGATGACCGGGCTCAACCCGCAGGGGTGCCAGGTCTCCTCGTTCAAGTCCCCCTCCTCGGCCGACCTCGACCACGACTACCTCTGGCGCTGCCAGCGGGAGCTCCCCGAGCGGGGCCGCATCGGGATCTTCAACCGGTCGTACTACGAGGAGGTCCTCGTGGTCCGGGTGCATCCCGAGTACCTGGCCCAGCAGCGGCTCCCGGAGAAGCCGAGCGGCGACGATCTCTGGGAGGAGCGGTACCGGCAGATCCGCCAGTTCGAGCGGTACCTCACCGCGAACGGGACCCGGGTGACCAAGTTCTTCCTGAACGTCTCCAAGGAGGAACAGCGGCGCCGCTTCCTCGAGCGGATCGACAAGGAGGCGAAGAACTGGAAGTTCTCCTCCTCCGACGTGAAGGAGCGGGGATACTGGAAGGACTACATGGCGGCGTATGAGGCGATGATCGCCGCCACCGCCTCGGAGGAGTCTCCCTGGTACGTGGTCCCGGCCGACAACAAATGGTTCTCCCGGTTGGTCGTCGCCGCGGCGGCAGTGGACACGCTGCAGCGGATCGACCCCAAGTTCCCGAAGGTCTCCGCCGCGAAGAAGGCGGAGCTCGCCTCCTACCGGAAGGCGCTCCTGGCGAAGGACTAGATGATCCCGGAGCGGCGCATCACCGGCTTCCATCCGGACGACGAAGGGCATTGGGTCGCCGAGCTTGAGTGCGGGCACGCGCAGCACGTACGGCACGACCCGCCGTGGCAGGTGCGGGAGTGGGTCGCAAGCGAGGATGGACGGCGCGGCAGGATCGGGACCACCCTCCCCTGCCGTGTGTGCACCACCGCGGGGTGAGCGTCATCCCTTCGACCCCCCAACATGAGAGCCCGTCGATGAAGACCACCCCGCTCTTCCTGCTCGCGGCGGCCCTGCTCAGCGCCGGCTGCAGCACCTGGCAGACCACCGCCGACCTCGACCAGTTCCCGATGCCGGCTGACAGTGCGGCGACCGTCGAGATCTGGGGGAAGGATGGACATCAGACGCTGCGGGCGGTCCGGATCGACGCCGATTCGGTCCACGGGCTCACCGCGGAAGCGCCCGTCGCCTGTGATTCGTGCCACGTCGTCATCGCTCGCACGGCGGTCGACTCGATCCGGACGGTGAAGTCCGACGGCGCCGGGACCGGGATCATGGGGGTGGTGATCGCGGTGATGCTCCTCCCCTTGATCTTCATCGGGTTGATGCCGGAGACCTGATGCGTCGCCTTGCCGTCGCGGCACTCATCTTCGTCGCCGGTTGCGCCCCGGCATCGCCGACCGGGCCACATCCCGCGCCCTGTCCCGCGGGGGCCTCCGCGATGGTCCGCGACGTCCTCTACTTCGGCCGCTCGGTCCCCGGCGGTGGCATGGTAAGCGACGCCGAGTGGACCCGGTTCCTCGCCGAGGTGATCACCCCGGCCTTCCCGGAGGGGTTCACCGTGACGAGCGGGACGGGGCAGTGGCAGGAGGCGGGAGGGAACGTGGTGAGCGAACCGAGCATGATCTTCAGCGTTCTCCATCCTGATACCCAGGAAGAGGAGGCGAAGGTCACCGGGATCGGCGAACGGTACCGAGTAGCTTTCCGTCAGGAGGCGGTGCTGCACGAGCACCTGATCGTCTGCATGGACCTGATCGACGGAAAGAATTGATGCCGACCAACGCGCACGTTGAACACACGCAGGTCATCCCCGCCTCCCCTGCCCGGGTCTGGCGCATCCTCACCGACTACCGGGTCCACCACCCGGCGATCCTCCCCAAGGACATCTTCACGGGGTTGGAAGTCCTGCACGGAGGGACCGGGGCGGGGACCCGCTTCCGGCTCACGATGCGGATGGGGGGGAAGGATCACGTCTCCGAGATCACCGTCTCCGAGCCGAAGCCGGGGAGTGTCCTGGTCGAGCGGGCGGATGACGGTTCGGTCGTGACCGACTTCATCCTCGAGCCGGTCGCCGGGAGCAATACGACCCGCCTCACCTTCAAGACCGACTACACCCTGCCGGGGGGCTTCTTCCTCCCGCTGCAGCGCTGGGTGACGAACAACATCCTCCGCGGGCTCTATCGGCGGGAGATGGCGAACCTGACGAAGTACGTGGAGGCGGATCGGGACCTGAAGGGCACGACGTGAGGCCCCTCGGCTCCTACGTCCTGATCACCCCGCCCCGCTCCTGGGCGGCGCGGCTCGGGATCTCCGCCGTCGCGGTCATCCTCCTGGTGCTGACACCGGTCGTCTGGCTCCGCCTCTACCGGGAATCGAAGGCGGAAGAGATCGGCCAGCTGGCCCTCCCGACCTACGTCGGCATCGTCGACCGTCTCGCGGCGGCCCGGATCGTCCGCACCGAGCGTCGGGTCGAGGATCCCTCGATCACCCCGATCTCCGCGGGGGCCGCACTCGTCTCCCTCCTCTCCTGGCGGGAGGGGGATTTCCATCTCGAATTGCTCCGCGTCCCCGCGCTGACGGACACCCTTCCCGCCGCGCATCCCGATTCCAACCCGACCGGGATCCCCGCTTACCTCTGGGGGGAACGGCTGATCCAGGCGGTCGGCACCGGACTCCCACCGGCCGCCCTCCGCTACCTCCAGATCGCAGCGTCCAGTTCTGACGACGCTGCTTTCCGCCGCTTCGCCCGGGCGGGGGACGCCGATCTCCTCGGCGCGGCGATCTCCTTCCCCGCCCCGTCGGTGGAACGGGAGTGGCCCCCTTTCCTCCCGACGCCGAAGCTCCGGCGCGTGGACCAGGCGTTCGAGAGCTGGTTCGCCCGCGCTGCGTGGCAGGTGCACGAACGGCGCTGGAGGGCGGCCGACTCGACCCTGCGGCAGGCGGCGAACGCCGCGGCACTCCTCATCGACCATGGCGACTTCAACGAAAGCCTGACCGGGATCGTGCAGGCGAAGAAGGTCGCCACCGCGATGATCGCCCTCGCCGACGCCACGGGGGACTCTGCGCGCGCCTCGGATCTCCGTCGGCGGCTCGCGGAGACCGACGTCACGCCCCTCCCCGGTGACCTCGCCGGCCCGATGCCGTCGATGCGCGAGCTCCGCGCCGCGCTCCCCGAACTGATGGCGCGCGAGGACCTCCCACGCGCCTTCCAGTGGGCGTACCTGTTGCCGGTCGCGCTCCATCTCCGCTTCCGCGCCTGCGTCGGACTCGCGATCACCGATGAGATGACCGAACCCTGGTACGACGCCTCCCGGCGCCGCCTGGTCGTCACCGCCACCGACAGCACGCACTGGGACTGGCTCACCCGCCCTTCACGCCCCGCCGAGTGCCCGCTCGGCGAAAGCTCAGGAGGATAGAAAGACGCGCGGGCTCCCGAGAGGGAGCCCGCTTCGTATGCCGCCAGAAGGAATCGAACCTTCAACCTTGGGATTAAGAGTCCCCTGCTCTGCCAGTTGAGCTATGGCGGCGGTTCTTGGTATAGCCCCAACGGGAATCGAACCCGTCTCTGGACCTTGAAAGGGTCCCGTCCTAGCCGCTAGACGATGGGGCCAAGACCTCCTGCCCGTCGGGAACCGCCATACCGCTAACGGGATTCGAACCCGTGTTCCAGCCTTGAGAGGGCTGTGTCCTAGGCCTCTAGACGATAGCGGCGCGTCCTGCAGCGGCGGGGAAAGTACCGACCCCCCACCTCTTTATCAACCACACAGGCCCGGCAGGAATCGAACCTGCAACCCCCGGTTTTGGAGACCGGTGCTCTACCAATTGAGCTACGGACCTTCGGCGGTCGCACCGTCGGACCGTCGCACGGTCGGACCGGATCTCTGCCGTGCTGCCCTGTGCGTCCGTGCGACAGTCCGACCGTGCGACTGCCCAGGGTGCCTGACGGGACTTGAACCCGCAGCCTCCGGTGCCACAGACCGGCGCTCTAACCGATTGAGCTACAAGCACCACGACCCCTTGCGGGGAGGTAGAAACTAGCGGCGGAAGGGCGGTTTTTCAACCTGTCGGACGGGGCGGACGGGGCGGACAGCGCGGAGGAGACCGGGGTCCGCCATGTCCGCCTTGCCCGCCCAGTCCGCCCTACCAGAACCTCGTCCTCAAAAAGACCGTCCCGGCCGCCTCGACGACCCCCTCCACCCCTACCACCCCCCGCGCCGCGTTCGCCACGAACCCCCCTCGGCTCCGGAACTCCTCGACCGTCACTTTCGCCTCCAGGAGCCCCCCGGAGAGCTCTGCCAGCCGCGCCCGGGCCACCCCGGGGAGGACCCCCAGCCCCAACGGGGGTGCTGCCAGTCGGCTCCCCTCCCACCAGAAACAGCTCCAAATGGCGCATTCCGCTACCGCGCCTTCGGCCAGGAGGAGGAGGTCGTCCACTCCGGTCTCGCGCGCTCCCTCCAGCGCCTGGTCGAACTGGGCCCGCTCCTCGACCTTGTGCGGATACGCCATGTACCCCGCCGGGGCGACGCCGAGCTTCACCGCCGAGATCGACCCCACCTCCCGCTCGAGGACGGTGAACCCCCCGCTCTTCACGGCGTAGCGCATCACCCGGTCGACCCCACCCGAGGGGGAGACCATGGTGGGGATCGTCACCCCGAGCGCCTTGGCGCTCCGCGCCAGCCGCACCAGGTGGTAGGGCCAGAGGGGTGCCTTTCCCCCTTTCACCCGGACGGTCTCGA
>Ga0164309_10000981_pt1 | contig 14415 bp, 12 predicted proteins | sample Whisoiple_247_MG_FD_109984 | JGI IMG/M metagenome (GOLD analysis project Ga0164309, IMG submission 109984) | Soil microbial communities amended with fresh organic matter from upstate New York, USA - Whitman soil sample_247_MG | ecosystem: Environmental > Terrestrial > Soil > Unclassified >...
CGCTCCCGTACCCTGGCGGGCATGGCTCCCTCCCCCTCGCCGCGCGGGCGGCAGGTCACCGTCGTGCAGGCGCTGGCGCTGCTGCTCGCCTTCGTGCTGACCGCCGGGCTCGTGCTGCCGACCGTCGCCGTCGCGAACACCGCGACCGACCTGAGCGTCGAGGCGTTCGAGGACCTCCCGTCCGAGCTGGAGACCCGGCCGCTGTCCGAGAAGTCGGTGATGCTCGCGGCGGACGGCACCGTGCTCGCGGAGTTCTTCTCCGAGAACCGCGTCGTGGTCCCGCTGGACCAGGTGTCGGTGCAGATGCAGAACGCCGTGGTGGCGACGGAGGACAAGCGGTTCTACCAGCACGGCGGCATCGACCCCGCCGGCATGGCGCGAGCGCTGGTGAAGAACCAGATCAGCGACTCCACGCAGGGCGCGTCGACGCTGACCCAGCAGTACGTGAAGAACGTGCTGATCGAGACCGCGGTCCGCGACGGCGACCTCGCCGCGGCCGAGGCGGCGCGCGAGGCCGACGGCACCGAGGGCTACGCGCGCAAGCTGCGCGAGGCCAAGCTCGCCATCGCGCTCGAGAAGACGATGACGAAGGACCAGATCCTCGAGAACTACCTCAACATCGCGCAGTTCGGGGTCGCGACGTACGGCGTGGAGTCCGCCGCGCTGCGCTACTTCAGCAAGCACGCGGTCGACCTCACCTACCTCGAGGCCGCGACCATCGCCGGCATCACGCAGAGCCCGACCGCGTTCGACCCGGTCCGCAACCCCGAGGCGTCCCAGGGCCGTCGCGACATCGTGCTGCGCCTGATGAACGAGCAGGGCTACATCACGCAGGAGGAGTACGACGCCGGCATCGCCGCGCCGATCGCGGACACTCTCCACGTGAGCGAGGCCCAGAGCGGCTGCATGGCGGCCGGCAACGTGGTGCAGGGCTCCGGCTTCTTCTGCGACTACGTCACGAACGTGATCCGCAACGACCCGGCGTTCGGCGAGACCGCCGACGAGCGCGAGGAGAGGCTGTACCGCGGCGGCCTCACCATCACGACGACGCTCGACCCGCGGCTGCAGACCGAGGCCGACACCGAGGTCAAGAACGGCGTGCCGGTCGACGACGGCTCGGGCGTGGGCTCCGCCATCTCGGTCGTCGAGCCGGGCACCGGCCAGATCAAGGCGATGGCCCAGAACCGCAACTACAACAACACCGCCGAGGCGACCGGCCGGGACCTCTCGGTCAACTACAACACCTCGTACTCGTACGGCGGCTCGGGCGGCTTCGCGCCCGGCTCCACCTTCAAGCCGTTCACGCTGCTCGAGTGGCTGAAGCAGGGCCACAGCCTGAGCGAGCGGGTCAACGGCAGCGTCCGCCCGCTGAACGAGAACCAGTTCACCGCCTGCGGCAACCGCGGCATCAACAAGACGTGGACCCCCGGCAACTCCGAGCCCGGGGCGAGCCCGAGCATGACCATCCTGGACGCCACCCGGAACTCGGTGAACCTCGCGTACCTGACGATGGCGATGCAGCTCGACCTCTGCGCGATCATGGACGGCGCCGCGGCGCTCGGCGTCACGCAGTCGTCCTCGGGCGTCGAGGGCGAGCCGTTCAACGCGTACCCGGCGAACGTCCTCGGCTCGGACTCGACGACGCCGCTCGCGCTCGCCGGTGCGTACGCCACGTTCGCCTCGGGCGGCGTGTACTGCAAGCCGATCGCGATCACGAACGTGAAGGACGCCGACGGCGCTGACCTGCCCGTCCCCGACGCCGGTTGCCAGCAGGCGCTCGACCCCGAGATCGCCCGCTCGATGAACTACGCGCTGAGCAACGTCTGGAACGGCACCGCGAAGAGCCTCGGAGCCCCGCAGGGCTACACGGCGTCCGGCAAGACCGGCACCACCAGCCGCAACGAGCAGACCTGGTTCGTCGGCTACACGCCGCGCCTGGTCTCGGCGGTGTGGGTCGGCTTCCCGGACTCGTTCACCCCGATGCAGCGCATCACCATCAACGGCCGGTACATCCCCTACGTGTTCGGGGCGACCGTCGCCGGCGCGACCTGGAAGCGGTTCATGGACCAGGCGCTGGCCGACGGCCAGCCGAACCCCGGGTTCGACCAGCCGTCGAGCGAGAGCGTGTACGGCCGCGCGATCCCGGTCCCCTCGGTCGTCGGCAAGGACCAGAACACCGCGATCCAGGAGCTGCGGGCGGCCGGGTTCTCGGCGTCCGTCGGCGGTACGACGGCCTCGGACATCACCCCCGGGTCCGTGGTGAGCCAGAGCCCGTCGGGCAGCGCGCCCGCGGGCAGCTCCATCACGCTCACCCTGTCCAGCGGACCCGCTGCGGCACCCCCGGGTGGCGACGCCGGCGGCGGGAACCCCGGGAACGGCGGCGGGAACAACGGAGGCGGCGGCGGGGGCGGCAACGGCGGCGGGAACGGATGACCCACCCCGTCGCCCGCGCCCTGGGCGGCGCCGCGCTCGCCGGCGCCGCCGCGGTCGCGTGGGGCGCGCTCGTCGAGTCCCGCTGGTACGCGCTCCGCGAGGTCACCGTCCCGGTGCTCCCGCACGGGCAGGACCCGCTGCGCGTCCTGCACCTGTCCGACCTGCACCTGACGCCCGGCCAGCACCGCAAGGTCGACTGGGTCCGCGACCTCGCGTCGCTCCGGCCCGACCTCGTGGTGGACACCGGCGACAACTGGGCGCACGTCGAGGCCATGCCCGCGCTGCTGCACGCGCTGGAGCCGCACCTGGGTACCCCGGGCGCGTTCGTGTGGGGGTCGAACGACTTCTTCGCACCGTCGCCCAAGAACCCGGCCCGGTACCTGCTGCCGGACGCCCGCACGACGCCGCCCCGCCCGCCGGTGGAGCTGCCCTGGCGGGAGCTCGGCAACCGGTTCCGGTCCGCCGGCTGGGTGGACCTGACCAACCGCCGCGACGAGGTGAAGGCCGGCGGCCGGCGGATCTCGCTCGTCGGCACCGACGACGCGCACCTGGACCGCGACCGGTTCCCCGCCGCCGGCGGTCCGGACGACGTCCGCCCGGCCGCCGTGGTCGACGACGCGGGCGTGGCCCGTGCCCCGCACGGCGACGTCGACCTGCACCTGGGCGTCACGCACGCGCCCTACCGCCGGGTGCTCGACGCGATGCACGCCGACGGCGCCGACCTCGTCCTCGCCGGGCACACCCACGGCGGCCAGCTGGCGGTGCCCGGCTACGGCGCGCTCGTCACCAACTGCGACCTCCCCCGGGACCGGGCGAAGGGCCTGCACGGCTGGCCGGGCCCCCGCCCGGACGCCCGCGGCGGCGCGGACTCCACCTGGCTGCACGTGTGCGCCGGCCTGGGCACGTCGCCGTACGCCCCGGTGCGGTTCGCGTGCCGGCCCGAGGCGACGCTGCTGACGCTCGTCGCGGCCTGAGGCGTCGCTCTGGGCCGGAGCGCCGATCCTCCGGTCCAGAGCGCGTCCGCCCCTCACCGATATGCGCTAGCAGAGCGGGTTCACGAGAGACGCGCGTCAGCCACGACGGCGAGCCCTCCTGACACCCGGACGGCCATGGCGCCCGTCCCGTCGTAGCGGCATTAGGGCGGAAGAAGCGACATGAGCCGTCGCATCATCGACTGAAACACGCGCCGCGGGACTCGTCATCAAAGCCGCTGGCAGGCCGGGTCGGCGGAGTAGATGCCCGTCGGCCACGAGAGAGCAGCTCGGGTCGCAGCTCCGTAGACACCGTCGACGGTCAGCCCCTTCGAGCGCTGGAAGGCCTTGAGGGCAGCCGTCGTCTCAGCCCCCCAGTAACCGTCCTTGCTCACGGCCGGGCCGGTCGTGCACTGGCCGAGCGCCGCCTGCACCGCGAACGTCGCCTGATTCTGGACCACCGGACTACGCTGTTGGAGATAGCAGTTCAGAGATCCATTACGAGACGGAACGGTAGCGATCCCACCTTGAGATGTGCGCACGGACATGGAGTCGGTGCACTCGGGGACCGCGGCCTGAGCCATCGAAGGCGCCAGGAAAGTCAGTAGGCCAGCGGACAGCGCAATCGCTGCCGCGCGCTTCAGAGACACGTGCCGCATCCTGTTCTCCTCTTTCTGGTGACCGATCAACACCGGACGTATCGAGTGCGCACGAGAGACTCATCGCCACCTCGTGTCATGCCCGATATGACTGCGCGACACACACTTTATTGCTCCGTCGTTAGGCGCAAACCTGCTCGCAGTGTGCCGTGCATCACGCTTTCGCGTCTGGGAGGTGCCTCTCGGAGCGAAGGGGCGCGGGGGCGTCCTCGCCGACGTTCGCGCTTGGCCGGAGGATCTCGCTCGTCGGCACCGACGACGCGCACCTGGACCGCGACCGGTTGCCCGCCGCGGGCGGCCTGGACGACGTCCGACCCGCCCCGGTGGTCGACGACGCGGGCGTGGCCCGTGCGGCGCACGGTGACGTCGACCCGCACCTCGGCGTCACGCACGCGCCCTACCGCCGGATCCTGGACGCGATGCACGCCGACGGCGTGGACCTCGTGCTCGCCGGGCACACCCACGGCGGCCAGGTCGCGGTGCCCGGCTACGGCGCGCTCGTCACGAACTGCGACCTCCCTCGCGACCGGGCCAAGGGCCTGCAGGGCTGGCCGGGCCCGCGGCCCGACGCCCGCGGCGGCGCGGACTCCACCTGGCTGCACGTGTGCGCCGGGCTGGGCATTTCGCCGTACGCCCCGGTGCGGTGCGCGTGCCGACCCGAGGCCACGCTGCTGACGCTCGTCGCGGCCTGAGACGCGGCCCCGCGCGCACGTCAGCCGCGGGCGGGACGTTGCCTGGCCCTCCGCCCTGCGGTGCGAGCACCGGGCGCCCTCACCTCACACGCCGCGCCCCGCGTCGCGAGCAGCGAGGTCGAGGACGTCGTCGTCCCGGGTCGCCGAGTCCCTTCCCGTCGCCCTGCGAGCCCGAGCACCCGCGGGCGCGATCGCCTGGACCACCGGCGCGTCCAGAAGGGCCGCTCCCGGCCCGAGAGCGTGGCCGGAGCACGACAGCCCGACCTGGACGATCTCTCCCGGAGCCACGGGACCGGTGCTGACCCACGAGAGAACCCGCCGGTTCTCGTCCGGCGCATCCGCCGCGCCGGTTCCCGGGACGCTCGACCCCGTCAGGTCGAGCGCTCCCACGACGTCGCTGTCGGGGTGCGCGCGCCGGTCGAGCGTCACCCGCACGCCGGATCCGGCAGGTGCCGGACCGGGGCCGGCGCTCGTGATGACGCACAGCTCGGGACACCACGTACGGAGGCCGGGGCCGACCTCGTGGGGAGACCATGCGACACCGATCGAGAGTCCCCACGGCAGGGTGGCCTGCCCCGCGGACCCGAAGGTGCCGGACCAGAGGGCCACACCCTGCGCCAGCACGTCGACCCGGGGCATCGCGACGTGGGCGACCAGGTCGTCGGGGTAGGCGGGAACCACGAGCCGACCGACGACGACGGCGAGTCCACCCGCCGCGAGCCCGGTGGACCCCACCGGGATCGACAGGGTGCGGGTCCCCGGCTCCGACGAGACCGGGTGGAACGGGACGTGTCCGATCGTGGGGGCGTTCTCGTTCTCCATCAGCCCCGCGTCTGGCCCGAGCGTGTAGAGCCGCTCGTCGTAGGTGACCCGGATCTCGTCCACGCCCTGGGTGTCCTGCCAACCGACCGGCAGCGCGAACCCGAGGATCGACGGCAGGCGGGTGCACGACCCGTCCGGGCCGAACACATCGACGAGCTCGCCCAGGGGAAGCGGCCCCGCTCCCGGTGTCGTCGCACCCACGAGGGCCTGCGCGCGCCAGCCCGGCGCGAGCGCGACCAGGCCGGCGGTCGCTGCACCGACCGCTCCGAGCCGCAGGAGTCCTCTTCTGGTCATCGATGTCGGCTGAGTCATGGCTGAACCTCGCAGGACGGGTGGCGACGGACGACGGATCAGAGCGATGAGAACCAGTCGGGCGCCCACAGCGCGTGCAGCGCCACGAGGCCGAGCGCCAGCGCGACCCCGGGGCTACCGGACGCCCAGCGCCGGACCGGCTCGGGTGCCCGCGCGACCAGGACCCCCACCGCCGTCGCGAGGAGGACCGGACACGCGATGGCCAGACCGGCGGCGAGCAACGGCCCGAGGTCGCACGCCCCACCTGCGCACGCGCTGGAGAAGGTGGATGCGGCGAGCGAGACCGCACTGCCGACCACCCAGGACACGAGCATCGTGGCCGCCGCCGCCAGGTGGCGAGGGCTCCACCGACCGACCACCACGCCCGGGACACGGGCAGCCCCCAGCGCGGCCCACGCGAGGGTCACGACGGCGCACAGGAGAGCGACGGACGAGGCCGGCTCGGTCTCGGTGATCACCCCTCGTCCCGGCGCCGGCGACGCGAGCGGCAGGCCGGCGTTCACCAGACCGAGCACTCCCGGCGCGAGCGCGAGCGCCACGAACGCAGCGCACGTGAGCGCCACGTCAGCCGATCGGCGCACCCGTCCACCGGTGCCCGTGGTCACGAGAGCTCGGCCAGGCGGCTGACGAAGACGGACGACATTGTCTCGATCTCGGCCCGGCTCGGCATCCGGGGCGAGTCGGCCATCTGCAGGAGGCTCCCCGTCGTGAATCCGAGGTTCACACCCCAGGCATCCAGCCCGTCGAACATCTGGGACAGGACGTCCGCCGTCACGTCGGCGGACGAACCGACACGGAGGCTCGCGAACCGGCGGACCCGCTGTGCCGGGGTGCTCGTCCCGATACCGGCCCGGATGTTCTGCGACCACAGCTCGCCCGCAGGACGGGAACCGCAGAGGTAGCCGTCCGCGTCCGCCAGGAGGTCGCCGTAGCTAAACCCCTGGTCGTCACCCACCACACCGAGGTGCTGGCTGAAGAAGTCCCCGAGTGAGATGTCCCCGGCGGACGGGACCCACGACCCGAACAGCTGCAGGAGGTCCAACGTCCACCCGCCGAGGTCCCCGTAGGTGTAGGTGTCCGGACGCTGCGGCACGCCGTACGCGAGATAGCCCATGTAGGTCGCTGCCAGGTGCGGGGTGTCCCGAGGCGACGGCGGACGCCCCACGCGCGCCACAACGGCGTCGGCGGCGGCCTGCGCCCGGGACTCCGGAGGAGCGAACGACAGGTACGCCCGCCAGCCCGGACTGGTGTAGGAGAGCCTGCGCAGGGCGTTCGGCACCGTCAGCCCCAGACCCGGCGAGGGCAGGCTGACGATGGTGTTCGTCGTCTCGATCTCGACCTCCACCTCGCTGACCCAGCGCAGGAGGTCGTCGAACCCGGTCGCGGTCGGCGTGCCGTCGTGCTCGCGGCCGGGCGGGTCGATCGCACCGACACGAACCGGGGCCGCTGCGCGGGAGACGACCACCCTGTCGATGCCCACCCGCCCCGACCCGCCCGCGGTCGTGGTCTCGACGATCTGGTTGTACGCCCACCCGCGCGGCAAGCGGAAGCCCATGTTCCCGGAGTAGCCGTTGGACATGCCGGAGACGTAGGCGTCGTCCGCGACCTCGAAGGCGAGCATCGTGCTGCACACGTTCCTCGTCGCGTACACCCCGATCTTGTATCTCACCGTCCTGAGGGTGTTCATGTAGTCCTTGATCGCCTGGAAGTACCGGCGGATCGCCGACATGGCGTCGTCGAGCGCATCGAAGTCGACCGTGAAGTAGATGGTCGTCTGATCCGGGAGGCCGAGCAGCCGTGCCCGCGTCACGGCCTCTCGCGCGTGCAGCGCCCCGTTCGCGGCAGTCATGTACGTGACGTCGTCGTTGAAGCGCTGGTGGATCGGGACCAGGCGCATGTCCTCGTCGTGGAATGCCACGATCTCGTCGGGCGAGATGAACTTGTCGGAACCGACGAGGTACCTGCCGACCACCTCGTAGCCGTCTGCTCGGAAGCGCTGCAGGTCGCTCCTGGTCAGCTGCGTGCGGGTGTCGCAGCCGCGGGTGGCGCGCTCGGTGTCGCCCGAGGCGACGAGCAGCGCGCACCAGGAGCCGTAGTCACCGGTCCCGTTCTCGGGCAGCTCCATGAACCGCTGGAAATCGCGCAGCGCCGCTTGGCTGGACGCCCCGTGCACCCCGTCGAACTCCGTCGGGAACTCATTGAACGTGAGAGCCGCCTGCAGCAGGTGCACGAACCCGTGCTCCTCGGCGTCCCGGTCCCCGGGCAGGACGGTTGCGTGGGTCCGGATCCCGCGCTTCGTCCCGTCTCCGAAGTTCCCGTTGGCGACGCCGTCCTTCATCTCGCACTCGTACTGCACCGCGAAGAGCAGCGACTTCTGGGTCTGCCGGGAGTAGACGCCGTCGCACGGGACGACCGCGAAGTCGGCCCGGCTCAGGTACGTCCGGTTGAGCCACTGCTGGATCGCTCGGACCGCGGTCGACCCGAGGACGACCTTCACGTAAGCGTCCATCGACATGAGCGAGGCGACGAGCTTCACGTCCAGGAGCGCGGGGGCGGGGTCGAGGCCGAGGTCCTGCCGGAGCTCGCGCACCGAGTCGACGAGGTCGGAGAACCTCCCCGTGGCAGGGTCGAACAGACCGGCGTACCCCTTGCACCAGAGGGCGGCCGAGAGGATGCCCAGCTGACGTGCGTTCGTCGTCCCGGAGTCGAAGGCGCCGATGCGCGACACGAACCGTTCGACCGTGGTGGGTCCGAACGCCGTCGACAGGCTCGTGATGCCCAGCTCGATCTGCAGGGCACGCCTCAGGCCGTACATGGTCGCCCAACCGGTGACCCCGTCCTCGTCGAGGCGCACCCAGCCGGAGACCGAGCCGAACGTGGTGTTGAGCCAGGCCTGGGCCAGACGCACCTGGATGTCCATAGGCGAGCCTCTCGCTTATCCGATCCGCGTCCGACGACGGGCGCAGAAACTGAGCCCTGCTCAGCGCGTCGCACTGACGGTCACTCGTCCTGTTACCAACTGGCACGCACGCTATTACTGCGCTGGATCCCCGACCGGCCGTTCGGTAGTGACGTGGCTCACATCGGGCCCCGGGGCGGTGCCACCTGTCGGCCCGATGCAAGAGCACCGTCCCGCGTCGGCTATGCTGGGCGGGCTTCACCGGGGTGTGGCGCAGCTTGGTAGCGCGCCTCGTTCGGGACGAGGAGGTCGTGGGTTCGAATCCCGCCACCCCGACCGGTGATTGGACGAAGGCCCGGACCGCACGGTCCGGGCCTTCGTCGTCCTCGGGCTCGCGCCGGACCCGGCGCGCCGAGATCGGTGCTTCCGCTCGACATCGGTGCTTCCTCGCACCGATCTCGCGTCGAAGCACCGATCTCGGCGAACGCCACGGACCTACGGCAGCGGCGCACGCGGGCCTCAGCAGCCCGCGTGCTGGTCCCGCCGCCCGCCGGGCCGGTCGCTCGAGTGGTCCCGCACCCCCGGCCCCTGCGCGCCCGGCGCCTGCGACTCCGACGCGGGCCGCCGCGCCCCCGCGAGGCCCTCGGTCGCGATCCGGAACCGGTCCCGCCCCGCCTGCTTCGCCCGGTACAGCGCGATGTCCGCGGCGGCCAGGGCCGACCCCGCGGGCGCGCCGTCCGTGATCAGCGCGATCCCGGCGGAGAACGTCACGCCGGTGCCCTCCTCCGCCCACTCCGCGCGGAGCGCCCGCAGCGTGTTCAGCGCCTGCACCGGCTCGGTCCGCGGCAGGATCAGCACGAACTCCTCGCCGCCGTACCGGGCCGCGTAGTCGCGCCGCCGCAGGTGCTGGTCGAGCACGTGCCCGAACCGCTCGAGCACCAGGTCCCCCGCGGCGTGGCCCCGGGTGTCGTTCACGCGCTTGAAGTGGTCGAGGTCGGCGATCACCACGCAGTCGCCCGGGACGGCGCGCGTCAGCCGCTCCTCGAGGTCCCGGCGGTTGGCGAGCGAGGTGAGGACGTCGGTGCGCGCGTCGGTGCGGAGCCGCCGGCGGACGTCGCGCTGGTAGGCGGTGGCGAGCGCGATCACCTGGGCGGTGCCCCACCAGGTCACGGCGTAGACGACGAGCCGCACCACGGCGTTGCCGTCCAGGGTCGCGGCCATCGCGACGTACGCGGCGCACGCGACGGGCAGCAGCGCGAGCGCCGCGCGGCCGGGGTGGAACAGGCCCGCGTACACGAAGCACAGCGGGATCAGCCCGACGAAGGCGCTCGCGATGCCGGTGGAGGTGAGGCCGACGGCCCCGAGGGCGAGCAGCAGCGCGAGCGGGAACGCCAGGGTGCCCCAGCCGTCGCGGTGCCACCGCACCCGCAGGCTCAGCGCCACGAGGGCGAGCATCGCGCCCGACATCGCGGCCAGCACCGCCAGCCCGTGGCCGTCGACCCCGAGGCACAGCGCACCGAGGATCACGACCGCCCCGCCGAACAGCAGGAGCACCCGCCCGGCGGCCGCGGCGCTGCCGCCCGCGCGCGCCCAGGCCGGGACGTGCGCCAGCAGGCGCACGACGACGGGCGCGTCGTGCGGCGCCCGCCCGTGTGCGCGGCGTCCAGGCGCGACCGGCGGCATACCGGGTTGATCGGCCGCCCGGCGCGCGACCTTCAGGAGATGGTTGAGATCTGCACCATTTCTCGACGTGATCCCCAGCACGCTCCCAGGCAGCGCCTGCGACCGCTCAGCGCCAGCGGAACAGCCGCGCCGACAGCGGCACCAGGACGACGGTCCACCCGGCCATCACGAGCAGCTCGCGCACCGGCACCCCGGCGCCGACCCAGCCGTCGAGCATCGCCTGCGACCCCGCGCCGAGCGGCGTCCAGGCGGCGACCTGCTGGACGACCTCGGGCATGATCGGCAGCGGCAGCCAGACCCCGGCGAAGAACAGCGACACGAAGTAGACCGTCATGCCGATGCCCGTGGCCGCGCCGGCGGTCGGCGCCCGTGCCGCGATGAGCGAGCCGACGCCGAACGTCGACGTGGCGGCCAGCAGGAACCCGGCGAGCACGACGCCCGGCCGCTCGGGGGCGCTCACGTCCACGACCAGCATCCCGACCGCGAGGGCGAGCACGGCCGCGACCAGCAGCGCGGCCACGTCGACCAGGACCTGCGCGACCAGGAGGCGTGAGGGCGGCAGCGGGGTCGTCGACAGCCGGCGCAGCACGCCCGTGCCGCGGTAGGTGGCGATCGTGATCGGGTAGACCGACAGCGCCACGGTGCCGACGGCCAGCGTCAGCACGATCGGGGTGTACCCGGTGATGCCGTTGATCCGCGACAGCAGCGGGTCGTCCTCGCTGTACGGCGTCGACCCCCACGGCATCGCGAGCCCGAGCACCGCGAGCAGCACGGCGGGGAACAGGACGGCGAAGAACACGTTGGACGGCTCGCGCAGGGCGAGGCGCCCCTCGACGGCGGTGACCCGGGCGAGCACCCGGGGGCTGGTCGCGGGCATCTCAGGCCTCCACGCGGTCGGTCGCGGTCGGGGTGGCGGGGCGCCCGGCGCCGGGGACGTCCGCGGGCGACCCCGTCAGCCGGACGAACGCGTCCTCCAGGGTGCTGCGCCGCACGCGCAGGTCGTCGGGCCGGACGCCGGCGCCCGCGAGGGCGACCATGACCTCCTGCACCACGTTGCCGGTGCCGCGGACCCGCACGGACCCGTCCGGCTCGAGGTCGACCGAACCGACCGACCCGAGTGCGCCGAGCGCGGCCGCGTCGACGGGGGCGGACGGCCGGAAGGTCAGCGTCTGGTCGGCCCCGACCAGGGCGGCGACCTCGGCGGGGGTCCCCTCGGCCACGACCCGGCCCGCGTCGACGAGCACGACGCGGTCGCAGAGCCGCTCGGCCTCCTCCATGAAGTGCGTGACGAGCACGATCGTCACGCCGCGCCGCCGCACCCCCTCGACCACGTCCCAGGTGTCCCGCCGCGCCTGCGGGTCCAGGCCGGTGGTGAGCTCGTCGAGGATCGCGACCTCCGGGTTCCCCACCAGGGCCAGCGCGATCGACAGCCGCTGCTTCTGACCGCCGGACAGCGCCCGGAACTGGGTGCCGGCCTTGTCGGCGAGCCCGAGGTCGCGCAGCAGCTCGTCCGGGTCGGCCGGGTCGTCGTAGAAGCACGCGTACTCCTCGACGGCCTCGCGGACGGTGATCCGCTGCGGCAGCGCCGACTCCTGGAGCTGCAGCCCGACCCGCTCGCGCAGGGCGGCGCGGTCGGCGGCGGGGCCGGCGGGGTCGAGCCCGAGCACGCGGACCGTGCCGCCGTCGGGCTCGCGCAGGCCGCCGATCATCTCGACGGTGGTGGTCTTGCCGGCGCCGTTGCGGCCCAGCACGCCGACGATCTCGCCGCGGCGGACGGTCAGGCCGACGTCGGCGACGGCCACGGTGCGGCCGTAGCGCTTCTCCAGGTGCTCCGCGTGGATCACGGGGTCTGCTCCGGGCATGACGGGATCTCCTCCTCGCGTGGTGCGGGTGGGTCGGGTCGTGCTTGGGGGGGTGTGCGGCGCGCCGCCGGGGCGCGTCGGGTCAGCCGCGGCGGGGTGCGATCGAGCGGCGGGTGGCGATCAGCCAGAAGGCGGCGGCGAGGGCCGCCGTCAGGACGGCGGCGACGACGACGACCAGCGCGAGCGGCGTGCTCTCGCCGGTGCCGCCGAACAGGTCGGAGAACGGGACCCAGTCGTTCGAGTTGCCGACGAGGATCGTCATGGCCAGCGACGGGCCGGCGGTGAGCGGGAGCGTCAGGGTGCCCCACCAGCCGCCCGCGGCGGCGTACACGGTGCCGACCAGCAGGCCGCTCACGTAGGCGACGACGAACGTCGCCAGGTACGCGACGAGCAGGCCGCCGAACGTCACGTCGGGGTCGAACCAGCCCTGGTCCTGCAGCGACCAGTCCCAGCCCATCGCGCCGTACCAGGCGCGCTCGGCCATCAGGCCGCCGGCCATGAGCAAGGCGAACGCCATCGCGGTCAGGGCCGCCGCGGCGAGCGCGCCGCGCACGTAGCTGCGGCGGGTCATGCCGCTGGCCACGTGCACCTGCGGGTAGGTGGTGGCGATGCCGATCATGATCGAGAACGGGAACCAGACCCCGCTCTGCCGTGCGAACCAGATCGTCGAGGTCCCGACGGAGCCGACCGCGTCGACGACCAGGGGCACCGCGACGACCACGACGAGCACGATCGCCCAGTACCAGAGCGAGACCTGGCCGAACCAGGTGAGGAGGCACGTCGCCGTGCGGAGCGCCGGGCCCTGCCGGGTCGCCGGCCGGGCGGGGAACAGGGTGCGGGTGGTGGCGGTCATCAGGCCCTCCCGAGCTCGCGCGCCGCGTCCGCGGCGCCGTCGGCGGTCAGGTGCACGAACAGGTCCTGCAGCGGCACCGGCCCCAGGTCCAGGCCGGCGGCCCGGGCGTCCGCGGCCTCGCCGTCCGCGAGCGTCGCGAGCACCGTGGCCTGCGCGGTGCCTCCGAGCCGCTGGCGACCGAGCACGGTGCGCCCGACGACGAACCGCTCGACCTCGCGGACCGGCCCGGTCACGGAGACGCCGGTGACCCGGAGCGCGTCCGCGTCCTGCGCCAGCAGCACCCGCCCGTGGTCCAGCACCACGACGTGCTCGAGCAGCCGCTCGACCTCGCCGATCAGGTGGCTGGACAGCACGATCGTGCGCGGGTGCGCGACGTAGTCCTCGAGCAGCGCGTCGTAGAACGCGTACCGCGACGGCGCGTCGAGGCCGAGGTGCACCTCGTCGAGAATGGTCAGGTCCGCGCGGGCGGCGACCCCCAGCACGATGCCGAACGCCGACTTCTGGCCGCGGGACAGCTTCTGCGGCTTCGCGCCCGGGTCGAGCTCGAACCGGTCCATGAGCCGCTCCGCGACCTCGCGGGAGAACGCGGGCCGGCAGTCCTCGGCGAACCGGAGGTTCGAGCGCAGGGTCTCGGTGTCGATCACGTCGCCCGACTCCCGGACCAGCAGGACCCGCGGCAGCAGGTCGTCGTTCTCCCACGGGTCCTCGCCGCCGACCAGCACCGCGCCGGACGTCGGGCGGCGGAACGCCGCGGCTACGGACGCGAGCGTCGTCTTGCCGGAGCCGTTGCGCCCCAGCAGGCCCGTGATCGAGCCGGCGGGGACGGACAGGTCGACCGCGTCGAGGGCGGTCTTCCGGCCGTAGCGCACGGTCAGGTCGCGCGCCTCGAGGCCGAGCGGCCCGGCCGGGGCGGTCACGACGCCGCCCCGTCCTGCCGGTCACCGGCGGTGCGCGCGGCGTGCGCCCGCAGCCGGGCGATGACGTCCTCGAGCGGGATGCCCAGGGCGCGGGCGTGGTCGGCCACCGGGTCGACCGTCTCGGCGAAGAAGGTCTCCCGACCCTCGGCGCGCAGCCGGTCCGGGGCACCCGGGGCGACGAACATCCCGACGCCGCGGCGCTTGTAGAGGATCCCGTCGTCGACGAGCTGGGCGAACGCCTTCGCGGCCGTGGCCGGGTTGATGCGGAAGGTGGTGGCGTACTGCGTCGTGCTCATCACCTGCTCCTCGGGC
>Ga0164309_10000982_pt1 | contig 14414 bp, 16 predicted proteins | sample Whisoiple_247_MG_FD_109984 | JGI IMG/M metagenome (GOLD analysis project Ga0164309, IMG submission 109984) | Soil microbial communities amended with fresh organic matter from upstate New York, USA - Whitman soil sample_247_MG | ecosystem: Environmental > Terrestrial > Soil > Unclassified >...
AGCCGCTCTCGGGCGCCGGGCTCCCACCTCATGGGGTGAGCCTAGTGATGACAGTGACTGACGCCAAGGGCTATGGTGATGTCAGTGACTGATATCGGTCACTGACATCATCAGCTCCGACGTGAACGGCTCGGAGCAGCGAAAGGAGCTGGCGCCATGCGCGTTTTTGTCACAGGAGCATCAGGCTGGATCGGGTCGGCGGCGGTCGACGAGCTGCTGGCCACGGGTCACGAGGTCACCGGCCTCGCCCGGTCGGACGCCTCGGCCGCGACCCTCGCGGCCAAGGGCGTGCGCGTCCGGCGGGGAGACCTCGACGACCTCGACAGTCTGCGGGCCGGCGCCTCGGACGCAGACGCCGTCCTCCACCTGGCCAACAAGCACGACTTCGTGAACCCGGCGATCTCGAACGCGGCCGAGCGCGCCGCCGTGCAGACCATCGGCGACACGCTGGCCGGCAGCGGGCGGCCGTTCCTGCTGGCGTCCGGCGTCGCCGGTCTGAGCGGAGGCCGCCCGGCCACCGAGGACGACCCGTCGCCGTTCCACGGCCCCGACTCGCCGCGGGGCGGCGCCGAGAACCTCGCGTTCGAGTTCGTCGACCGTGCTGTCCGCACGCTGAGCCTCCGGTTCGCGCCCACCGTCCACGGGGTCGGCGACCACGGGTTCATCGCGGCGATCGCCGGCGTCGCCCGCGCGAAGGGCGTCTCCGGCTATCCCGGCGACGGGACCAACCGCTGGGCGGCCGTCCACCGCTCCGACGCGGCGCGGCTGGTCGCGCTGGGCCTGGCGAAGGCGCCCGCGGGGAGCCGTCTGCACGCCGTCGCCGAGGAGGGCATCCCCTCCCGACAGATCGCCGAGGCGATCGGGCACGCCCTGGGGCTGCCGGTGACCTCGGTCGACCCGGACGACGTCCAGGACCACTTCGGCTGGATCGGCGGATTCTTCGCCATGAGCCTGACGGCGACCAGCGACCGGACCCGCGAGCTGCTCGGCTGGACCCCGACGGGTCCGACCCTGTCCGAGGACCTGGCCGCCGGCGCATACGGGACGGCGGTGCGGGCCTAGCGCACCGTGCGGCGGCGACCCGTTCGTCAGCCGGCGGCCCTGGCGATCAGCGCGCGGACCTTCTTCTCGTCGGCGGCGGTCAGGGTCGTCAACGCGTAGGCGCATGGCCACATCGCGCCGTCGTCGAGGGCGGCCACGTCGTTGAAGCCCAACGTCGCGTAGCGGGACTTGAACTTCTTGGCGGGCTGGAAGAAGCACAGGACCTTGCCGTCCTTGGCGTACGCCGGCATCCCGTACCAGAGCCGGGGGGCGAGGCCCGGCGCCGCGTCGGTGATGACCTGGTGGACCTTCTCGGCCAGGGCGCGGTCGGAGTCCTCCATCTCGGCGATCTTGTCGAGCACCGCCGTTGCGTCGTCCACGGTGCCGCTCTTCGCCGCCTTGACCTCCTTGGCGCGCTCCTTCATCGCGCTCTTCTCCTCGTCGGTGAAGGCGGGCGCGGTCTTGGCGGCGGAGGTGCGCTGGGCGGTGGTCTTACGGGCGGTGGCCATGGTGGCGGTCTCCTCGGTGGGTCGGGTCGGGAACGACTCCCACGCTAGGAGAGGCCGCCTCCCGTTGGCTTCTCGAAAACTGATCGATCGGTCAGCCGGCCATCGTGTTCGAGCCGTCCGACAGAACGGACGAGATGAGCCCGAACACGTTGCCGTCGGGGTCGAGGAGGTACCCGAGCCGTCCCACCCCCGGCATGTCCGACAGGGCGAGGGCCTCGGTGGCGCCGAGGTCGAGGCCCCGCTGGAAGACCTGGTCGATGTCACCGTCCACGCCGACGACGATGTTCGCGCCGTTGACCGGGTCGCCCGGCTCCGGTGCGGGACCCCTCCGCTGCGAGAGCCCGCCGTTGATCCCGCTGCCCGGGGCGTCCATCGTGATTGCGCCTTCGCCGGTGTGGATCGCCCAGTAGGGCATGTCGCCGAACTGCGTGAACGTCCACCCGAGGAGCTCGCGGTAGAAGTCGACGAGACGCTGCGGCTCGGACGCGTGAATCTCGAAGTGGACAACCAGATTCGCCATGTGTGCCTCCAGGGTCGACGATAGTCCGATCTCGGCGCCGAGTCGTCCGGTCAGACGAGAAGTCGCCTGATCTGGTTGCGCACGAACGCCCGTACCGTCACGGCCCGCTGATCCCGCTCGGCGGCGCTGATCCGGACGTCCTCTCCCTCCCGCCGGCGTCTGCCCCCCTCGATGATCCCGGCCGGGAGACCCAGGTCCGCCAGGTGGGCGATGGCTTCCGTCTTCGTGACCAGACGTCCGTCGTGGATGGTGAGGTCGGCGCGGCCGACCGTCGTCACCCCGTGGTCGACGTAGACGTCCTGCTGCCAGATCGCCCGTCGTCGCAGCGCCCTGGTCCAGTACCCGCTCAGCTCGGACCGCGCCGCGTCGCGGACGTCGGCCACGCTCATGGCCGGCAGCCACCGGACCGGTGTCGGCCCGTGTACGACCACGGGGTCGGCGAGCAGCTCCGCCCGCGCGATCCCGCTGAACGGGCGTCGGAACAGCTCCTCGAACGCCCAAGTCCAGTGCCGGTATGCGCCGTCGTCCAGGTGGCCCCGGGACACGTACGCACAGTGCAGGCCCGCGGCACCGGTGACCTCCCGGCCCAGCCGTTGGTGCGTCTCGGTGATGTGGCGACGGGCTGCGGGGTCCGGCGGTCGCTCGACGAGCGCTACCGCGTCGATGTCGCTGACCCCCGGACGGTAGTCGCCCGAGGCCACCGAGCCACTGACGTACACGCCCTGGACGGCGTCTCCGAGCGCGGTGGTGAGCTCGACGACGACGGGCACCTGCGCCAGTCTGCGGTCCACCAGCCGAGACTAGCCCGATCGTCAGAATCTCCTTGCGCGCCAAGGAGAACGCCGTTGGCCGGTGTGCCGCGCCCGCCGAACAGGCGTACCGCGCCGGGCCGCGCGACACGCCGAACGAATGGCGCGACAGGCCGGGCGGAGCGCGGTACTGCCTGTCCGACGGCGTATGCCTCGTCCGTCATCCTGTCCACCTACCAGGGCGCTCCCGAACGCAGTTTGGGAAAAATGCGGTTCACCCGCGGAGCCACGACGGCACGCTGCGGGACGCCGCCGACTCAGGTGGTGATCACCGGGAACCTCGACCCGGTCCGGGACGGCCCGCGGTAGTCCTCAGAGCAGGTGCACCTTCGGGCTGCGCGTGTCGATGTCGATGACGACGTCGCCGAACTTGACGTTCATCCGGCCGGTGTGGAGCTGGACGACCCGTCCGATCCCGTAGCGGTCGTGGATCACCCGGCTGTCGAGCTCGAAGGTCTCGTAGGTCGGGGCCGGGTGGTCGCGGAAGGGGCTGGTGGAGGGGCGACGACGACCTTGGCCGGGCTGACCGGATTGCTGAGGCATGGGTCCAGTGTCGCCCTGTTCGAGGGCTAGTGGTCAACTGTCCAGGTGGCATTACCCCCATGGGGTATGCAGTGGTCGGGCGTCCCACCGCAACCCGGTACACTCAGTGCAGCAGTGGCCCGCCCAGTTCTGCCTCGGGCCCGATGTGAGTCGATGCGAAGCTCTTGCGCCGCGCCCGTGACGGTCGCGCCGGGCGGAACGTATCCCACCATCTTTGGAGTCACCCACCTGTGTCCACTGACACGCCCTTCACCGACCTCGGTGTGCCTCGTTCTCTCGTCGAGATCCTCGCGAAGCTCGGCATCACCACCCCCACCCCCATCCAGGCCGCCACGCTGCCGGACTCGTTGAGCGGCCGTGACGTCCTCGGACGCGGCCGCACCGGTTCGGGCAAGACCTACGCGTTCCTGCTTCCGCTGGTCGCCCGCCTGTCCCAGAGCCGGACCCCACGGCGGTCCGGCCGTCCCCGTGCTCTGATCCTCGCTCCCACGCGTGAGCTCGTGAACCAGATCGACGAGGCCCTCGCGCCCCTGGCCGCCGCCAACGGCCTGACCCGCGTCACCGTGTTCGGCGGGGTCGGCCAGAACCCTCAGGTCGCCGCCCTGCGCCGCGGCGTCGACGTCGTCATCGCCTGCCCGGGCCGCCTCGAGGACCTCATGGGTCAGCGTCACGTCGACCTGGGTTCGGTCGAGATCACCGTCCTCGACGAGGCGGACCACATGGCCGACCTGGGCTTCCTGCCCGGCGTGCGGCGGATCATGGACACCACCCCGCGGCGTGGCCAGCGGATGCTGTTCTCCGCGACCCTCGACGCCGGCGTCGACGTTCTCGTCAAGCGCTTCCTGGCGAATCCCGCCACGCACCAGGCCGACTCGGCGCAGAGCCCCGTCTCGACGATGACCCACCACGTGCTGCACGTCAGCCACGACGGTCGCCTGCCCGTGCTGCTCGACCTCACCGCGGCTCCCGGTCGCAGCGTGGTCTTCACTCGCACCAAGCACGGCGCGAAGAAGCTGGCCAAGCAGCTCAACGCATCCGGCGTCTCGGCCGTCGAGCTGCACGGCAACCTCAGCCAGAGCGCTCGCACCCGCAACATGAACATGTTCCACAGCGGCGCGGCCTCGACCCTGGTGGCCACCGACATCGCCGCCCGCGGCATCCACGTCGACGACGTGGGCATCGTCATCCACGCCGACCCGCCGGTCGAGCACAAGGCCTACCTGCACCGCTCCGGGCGGACCGCCCGCGCCGGCGCCGACGGTGTCGTCGTCACCCTGATGACCGACGACCAGGTCCGCGACGTTCGCGACCTCACCCGGCTCGCCGGAGTCAGCGCCACGACCACGCGGGTCCACGCGACGCACCCCCTCCTGGCCGAGCTCGCACCGGGACCGCGCGTCCCCACCAGCCCGATCGCCAACCGGGTGGCCGAGTCGTCGCCGCGCCCGCCGGCCGGCCGTTCCCGGCAGCAGCGACCCGCTGCCCGTCCGGCAGCTCGCCGGTCCGCCCCTGGGCAGTCGGACTCGGCGCGGAGTGGTCGTCGTGACAGCGCCGCTCCGGCCGGCGGCGAGTCCGGCCGGCCACGGCGCAACAACCGGCCGCGTCGCGCAGGGTCCACCACGACGCATACCTCGTCCTCATCCGGCTACCGCTCCGGCGGTGCCGCGGCGTTCTCGGCGGGCTCGCGAGTCGGCTCCCGCCAGCGCTGACGGGTCATTCGTCCCCGGGCGGGTCGTCGCGCACCTAGCATCGAGGGACCATGCCAAAGGCCCGGTTCCTGTGCGCGTTCGGTCTGCTCGCCGTCCTCACCACGGCGGCCTGCACCACCGCGCCGACCCCCAGCCCGTCGACCACGACCAGCGCCGACATCGCCGCACCGGTCGACGTCGGGGGCGGCCGGACCCTCTACCTGGAGTGCCATGGCACCGGTAGTCCGACGGTCGTGCTCCTGTCGGGCTTCGGCAACGCCGCCGACATCTGGCAGGTGGCCAGCAGCCACCCGCCGCCGGTGGCCGAGGGCGTCGCAGGCTTCACGCGGGTCTGCGCGTACGACCGACCCGGGTCCTACGTGACCACCGTGGAGCAGAACGGCAAGCGGGTCGACGCAACGGCGGTCGACCAGTACCGGGGGGCCCGTGGCAACGCCGTCGCCTCGACGACACCGGGCGGCGGCGCTCCCGTCATCGCTGAGCTGCACCACCTTCTCGAGGTCGCCGGGGTCCAGGCCCCTTACGTCCTCGTCGGTCACTCGCTCGGTGGGCTGTTCACCCTCCTGTATGCGCGGACCTACCCGGAGCAGGTGGCGGGGATGGTGCTGGTCGACTCGCCGACCCCGAATGTCCGCGCCCTGCTCTCCCCGCAGGCGACGGTCGTGGCGTTCGCGGCTCAGAGCGACCCTGGCCCGTCCCTGGTGCCGGGCTACGTCAACGAGCGGTACCAGGTCGACACCATCTTCGGGGAGATCGACGCGGCCGGACCGCTACCCCGCGTGCCGCTCACGTACCTCCAGGCGACCATCCCGCTCGACCTCAACCAGGTGCCGGCGGACCAGCGCCCGGTCGTCAAGGAGGTCATCACGCAGAACCCGATCGCCGCGACCGCCTACGTGGCAGCCATCCCGGGCGCTCGCCTGTTCCGGGTTCCGGACACGACGCACTACGTGCAGACGGAGAGACCCGACGTGGTCATCGCCGCGATCAAGGCCGCCGTGGCCGGCTCGACGATGACGACGACCCCGACTCCCTGAGCAGCAACGGGGTCGGGAGCGTCCTTCGGCCCCGTCAGTGGTCGCGCATACGTCGTGCCGCCTGCCAGGTCTGCGGCATCAACGGCGCGGCCCGTCGGGTGAGCCACGCCTCGGTGCGGCGCTCGCTGTGCTCGAGATCGAGCTGCCGGAGCACGTGCTCGACGGCCGCGAGCACCGAGCCCTGGAGCATCCAGAGGTCGGTCTGGTTCCGCGGGTCCACGTCGATGAGCATCAGCTCGGTGACGACCGCGCGCGACTCGCGGACGATCTCGACGGTCTGGCTCATCGCCTCGTCGGCGCGGTCGGCGTCGCCCGAGCCGAACTCGGCGTCGACCAGCTCGGCGAACGACCGTAGGCCGCTGGCCAGGTCGTTGAGCACGACGGCGAAGGCCCGTCTCAGCTCGGCGGCGACCTGGCTGTCCGGGGAGCCGCCGGCGGCCGGTGCCTGCAGCGCGATGACCGACAGCAGCGCACGGAGGGCGGTAAGGCAACCGTCCAGTCGGCTCAGGGCATCGGACAGACCGGGATGCACCGTCGCGCTGGCCAGGGCCAGCGGGTTGAGCTTCCGGCTCTGCGCGATCGCCTCCACCGAGGTGGCCGCGGTGCTGAGGTCCCCCTCGATGTGGTCGGCCCAGGCCAGCCACGCGGTCACCTCGTCCGGGTGCGGCGTCCGGCTGGCGACGGTCAGGGCCACCTCGTCGAGCAGACCGGCCTGGGAGCGCGCCACACCTCGCACAGCGTCTCGCGCGCGCGTGTTCGGGATCGCCACCGGGACCAGCAGGCTGAACGCGATCCCCACGACGGTGCCGATCAGGGTGTTGACGACGCGGACCTCTGCGGCCAGCTCGGGGGAGGAGACAGCCAGGATCAGCATCGCGCTGATCGGCGCCTCCAGGGACTGCTCACCCAGCCGCAGCACCTTGGCCAACACCAGTGACGCGGCGATGACGATCGCCAGGCTCCACCACGTCAGCCCGATCGAGCTCGCCACCCCGACCGCGACGAGGACGCCGGTGAGGACCGCGCCGACGCGGACCAAGCCCATCTGGAGAGTGCCGACCGTCGAGGCCTGCACGACCAGCAATGCCGTGAGCGGCGCGGTGAGGTCGACGATGCCGGGGGAGACCAGGTTCGCGATCAGGTACGAGACGACCGCCGCCACCGTCAGCCGGGCGATCTGCGCGGACGCCGGCCGGATCCGGGCCGGAAGCTGGGCCCAGGACGTGGGGAACGACGGCCAGACCCACCAGAGCAGGTTGCGCAGCCGCGACCGGGTTCGCCCGGTCAGGACTCCGAGGTTCAGCCGCTCCACCGCCTTCACCCTCAGCATGGGCCGCGATGCCCGGGTCGACGCAGACTGCGCGCCCCAACTGTAGGAGGCTGCCGTCAGTCCTGGTGGTCGGTCGCGCCGGGCGGGCCGTCCAGCACCGTCGGTAGGTACTCGAGCAGCTGGGTCCGGCCGTCGAACGTGCGATGGTTCACCATCTCGAGCGCGACGTCCGGATACCCGTCGTAGATGCGGTCGTGACCAGTGCTTCCCGTGATGACCGGGAAGACGACGACGCGGAACCGGTCGACCAGTCCGGCGCTCAACAGCGATCGGCACAGCGTCAGGCTTCCCAGCGTCCGGAGCGACTGGTCACCGGTGGCCTTCAGCTCCCGCACGGCCTCGACCGGGTCCTCGGACACCAGGGTCGAGTTCGCCCACTGCAGCGGCTCGGTCAGGGTCCTCGAGAAGACCACCTTCGTCTGCTCCGCCAACGGGTCGGTGCCCGGCTCGCCGCTCTCGGCAAAGCCGTGCATCAGCCGGTAGGTCGTGGCACCCATCAGGACGGTGTACGCCTCTTCCGGCTGGTCGTTCAGCCAGCCGAGGTACTCGGGCCCCTCCAAGCCCCAGAACCCGGGCCAGCCCTCGGCGGCGCCGTAGCCGTCGAGCGACGTGATGAAGTCGATGAGCAGCTCTGGCATCTGCGGTTCGTCCTCTCCGTATCGACCTGCGCGGGTGCTCCTCAGTCTTCCGGTAGTGGAGGACCTTGCCTATTGGTAAGCATTCTGTTACCAATAAGCTGTGGACGCGTTCGAGGGCATCGCCGACCCGCTTCGACGAGACCTCCTCCGGCGGCTGGCCACCGGTCCGGCCCGGGTCGTCGACCTGGCCTCGGCATACGAGGTGAGCCGTCCGGCCGTCAGCCGGCACCTCCGCCTGCTGACCGAGGCGGGACTGACCAGCGCCGAGGACAGGGGCCGGGAACGGCACTACCGGCTGGAGCTCGCCCCCCTCGACGACATGAGGCGCTTTCTCGACGAGCTGGACACGTCACCCACCCAGCAGTCGGCCCAGCCGCGGATCGGGGAGGGCGTCCTCGACGCACTGGACACCGAAGTACACCGGACCCGCCGAGACGGCCGAACGACCCGCACGCACATCGCGAAGGAGCAGACCGGATGAGCACACCGACCCGCCCCACCGGGCGCCGCGAGACCAGAGGCGGCCACAACCTCGTCGTCTACACCCGGACGTTCGCCGCCCCTCTCGACGACGTCTGGGCCGCCGTCACCGAACCCCGACGGCTGGAACGGTGGGTCGGAACCTGGGAGGGTGATCCCGCCGACGGGTGGGTCGGGTTCCGGATGACCGCCGAGGCCGAGGACGCCCCCGCCGAGCGGATGGTGGTCGACGAGTGCGACCCGCCGCACCGGCTGGCCGTCCACTCGGAGACGGACTACGGGACGTGGTACCTCGAGATGGATCTCGCCGAGGCCGACGGACGCACGACGTTCACGTTCTCGCAGCGGATCACGGATCCTTCGACCGCCGCGGACATCGGGCCGGGGTGGGACTACTACCTCGACCGGCTGGTGGCGGCGGAGACCGGCGGCGACGTCGCGGCCATCGACTTCACCGACTACCACGAGCCGAACAAGGAGTACTACCGCGCGCTGTTCGCCGACCCCGAGGGCCAGCCGGTGTAGCCCTCGGCGAGGTAGGCCGAGCCTCGGGTGGAGGAGACGACGCCGGCGAGCTCGGCGAGCTGGCGCTGCTCGTCGAAGTCGGTCGCGCCAGGGGTCTGGTGGAGCATCGATGTCATCCAGTAGGAGAAGTGCTGTGCCCTCCAGACCCGCTCGAGGGCACGGCCCGAGTAGGCGTCGAGTGCGGCGTCGTCCCGGCCGAGCAGCGCCCGCTCGAGCTCCTCGGCCAGCACCCGGACGTCCGCGAGCGCCAGGTTGAGGCCCTTGGCGCCGGTCGGCGGGACGGTGTGCCCGGCATCGCCGGCCAGCAGCAGCCGGCCGTGGCGCATCGGGGTCTGGACGAAGCTGCGGAAGCCGAGGACGGTGCGGTCGATGACCGGCCCCTCCGTGAGCCTGAACCCGTCGTCGCCGGCCAGTCGGGTCTGGAGCTGCTCCCAGATCCGGTCGTCGGACCATGTCGTCGCGTCCTCCGTCGGGTCGCACTGGAAGTACATCCGCTGGATGCGCTCGGTGCGTTGGCTGATCAGCGCGAACCCACCGGCCGAGCGAGTGTAGATCAGCTCCGGGGCGCTCGGCGGCGCCTCGACCAGGACCCCGAACCAGGCGAACGGGTACGCGCGCGCGTACTGCCGGCTCTCCGCCGCGCCGGCCGAGACCAGCCCCCTGCACGCGCTGTGCGACCCGTCCGCGCCGACGACCACGTCGGCGGTGACCTCGTGGCTGCGTCCTTCGGCGTCGAGGTAGTGCACCACCGGCGACGTCTCCACCTCGCGGACCTCGGTCTCGCTCACGCCGTACCGTAGGTCTCCGCCGTCCCGGCTCCGCGCACGATGCAGGTCGATGAACACGTCGGTCTGTGGGTACAGCCAGCAGGACGCCCCGACGAGGCCCTGGAAGTCGATGCGGTGGCTCTGCCCACCGAACCGCAGGTCGATGCCCCCGTGCTCGTGGCCGTCGGTGAGGACGCGGTCGGAGACCCCCGACTCGACGAGCAGCCGGACGCTGTCGTGCTCGAGAATCCCTGCGCGGTGGGTGTTCTCGATCGTCTCGACGGTGCGGTTGTCGAGCACCACGGTCTCGATGCCCGCGAGGTGGAGCAGGTGGCTCAGCATGAGCCCGGCCGGCCCGCCGCCGACGATCGCGACCTGTGTGCGGCTCGTCGTCATAAGACCCATCCTGGCCGCACGGCGCGGCGACGGCGGCCGGAACGCGAACTCGATGCGCCCGAGCGCCTTTACGTCGATTCTGGGGACATGACGTCGAGAGTCGAGCACGCCACCGGTCGGCTGATGGTCGCGAGGGCGCTCGCGGGTGGTCAGCCGCGGCGCAGCTCGGCCAGCAGCGGGAGCTGCCCGACGTGGTCCTCCACGGAGTTCCAGTAGACGTGGTCGACACCCAGCTTCTCGGCCTCCTCGAGGTCGGCCGCGACCTGCTCGGGCGAGCCGAGCAGCGGACCGTGCTCGTCCTGCGGCTCGTCGGTGACGTTGCCGTTGACCTGCAGCATGACCGGCAGCGTGCCCGGGTCGATACCGGCCGCACCGGCGGCCGCCCGGAAGGTCGCGACCGCCTCGCGAACCGTCGGCCAGTCGAAGATCACGAGGGCCAGCCCCACGCCCAGCCGTCCGGCTCGTTCGACGGCGGTCGGCGACGCCGCGCCCACCATGAGGGCCGGCCCTCCCGCTCGGACCGGCTTGGGCCCGATGGCGGCATCCGGGACGGTGTAGAAGCGGCCCTCGAAGTGCACCGGGTCGGGACCCCAGACGGCGCGCATGGCGAGGAGGTGCTCCTCGAAGCCCGCACCGCGCCGCTGCATCGACACGTTCGCGGCCGCGAACTCCTGCTGCATCCAGCCCTGGCCGATGCCGGCGACCAGCCGACCGTCGCTGAGCCGGTCCAGCGTCGCCAGCCGACGGGCGAGGACGACCGGGCTGTGGAAGAGCGCGTCGAGCACGCTGGTACCCAGCGTGATCCGACTGGTCCGGGCGGCGACCCAGGCCAGGGTCTCGATCGGGTCGTACACCGAGCCGAAGCCCTCGGGAGCCTCCATCACCGGGCCACCCGGACCGCCCATGGGGATCGGCACGGTCGGCCGCATCAGCCGCTCCCAGACCCAGACCGAGTCCAAGCCGATCCGTTCGGCCTCCTCCGCGACCTGCGCGATCGCCTGGGGCGACGCGTCCTTGCCGGCCACCGGCAGGTGGACACCCAGCTTGACTGACGTCATCGATCTCTCCTCGCCTCGTTGTCTCCTGGTTCGGACCCACCGCGCGGCCGAATCTCATCGGTCTGCGGCGCACGGTGTCGTCGGGGGGTGGGCCGATCCACCAGGACCGGGTGCGACGATGACCCCCGACGGAGGGAGGACCGGTGGCCGGTCGGCGAGCGAAACGTGGGTCGAGCACCCAGGCGGATCCGCCGATCCTCGTGGCCTCCCGGGTCGGCAAGGCGATCGACGGCAACGTCCTGCTGCGCCCGCTCGACGTGTCCGTCGCACCGGGACGATGCGTCGTCCTTCGCGGCGAGAACGGCAGCGGCAAGACGACCCTGTTGCGGATCCTCGCAGGAACGCTGGACCCCTCCGAGGGCAGCGCCACCGTCGACGGGGCGGCCGCCGACGAGCGCGACCCGGCCGTGCGGGAGACCGTGGCCGCCCTCATCGGGGCACCGACGGCATACCGCGACCTCACCCTGCTGGACCACCTCGTCCTCATCGACGCCACGTGGGGACGTGGTGACGGATCCGACGAGCGGGCCGAGGGGCTGCTCGCGTCGCTCGAGATCGGCCATCTCTCGGAACGCTTCCCTCACGAGCTGTCCTCCGGACAGCAACAGCTGTTCCACCTGGCCATGGTGCTCGGCCGGCCGGCCCGCGTCCTGCTGCTCGACGAGCCGGAGCAACGCCTCGACACGCACAAGCGGGGGCTGCTCGCCGACCTGCTCGTGGCCCGCAAGGAGGCCGGCGCGGCCCTGGTCGTCGCCTGTCACGATCCGGACCTGACCGCTCGCATCGCCGACCGCGTGGTCGACGTCCTGCCGGCATGAGCGTCGACTCCGAACGGCTCGCCGACGCGCGGGAGGTGCTCGCCGGCGAGGACCGACAGCGCAGCCAGAACGCCGTGTATGCGGTCTACGTCGCGGTCATCGTGGCCGGTGCCTACGGCGTTCCGGCGGCGCAGGCCATGCTGCGGTTCGTCGACCCTCCGTGGCTGGCGACCCACCTCGGCGGGATACGCGGGGTGCTACTGGGGGCGGTCGTCCTCGTCGCGGCCCTGGCGCTGGCCTACCGGCTCGGAGGCGTACGCGGGCCGGTCGTCCCACCCCTGCCATACCTCGACACCATCGCCGCCAGCCCGCTGGACCGGGCGCTCGTGCTGCGTCCGTGGTGGCGACTCGGGCTGCTGGGCTGCCTCGTGGGTGGCCTGCTCATCGGTCTGGTCATCGGCGCCGGTCTGGCGATCGCGGCGTTGACGTCAGCGGTGGTGCTCCTGCCGGCCGTGGGCGTGGGGACCGCCGTCGGGCTCCTCGTCGCCGGGACCTGGCTGCACGGGCAGGTGCGCAGCTGGCCGACCGGTGCCCGCGGGGCGGGTGTCTTTCTGCGGCAACGCCGCTCGCTCCGAGCTCTGCACCTGACCGCGCTGCGAAGCCAGGCAGCGAGTGCGGTGACCGTGGGCGGGGCGGTCCTGATCGGGGACCTGCGGGCCGCCCGCCTCGACGTGGCGTCGCCGACGACGCGAGGCCGTCGCTGGCGCCTTCGCGCATCGGGTCGCACGTCGGTCATGGTCGCCCGCGATTGGCTCGGCCTGCGACGGGCCGCGGGAACCGGCGTGGCCGGGCTGCTGCTCGTGGCCGCCGGGGGGTACGCCCTCGTCCAGTCCGCGACCCCCGGAACGCCGAGCATCATCGCGCTCGCCGGGCTGGTGTTGGCGTACCTCGGCGTCAGCGCGTGGTCCGAGGGGCTGCGCCTCCAGGGCGACAACGCAGGCACGCCGCCGCTGCTGGGCCTGGACCCGTCGAGCGAGGCGACCGCACACCTCGTGCTGCCCGGTGTGGGCTACGTCGTGACCGTCCTCGTCGTCGGGAGCCTGGCCGTGGTTCTCGCCCATGCCGACGTGTTCGGGATCATCTGGGCGGTCGTCATGGTGGGCCTGCTGCTGGCCGCGCAGCTCATGGCCGCCTTCCGCGGGCTGCCCCCGGCCGGCATCTTCTCGCCCAACGCCGGGGTCCCGGTGATGATCCTCTGGTACGCCGTACCCGTCCTCGTGCCCGTGGCGTCCGGCACCGCGGCGAGCGCGTTCCTCGCCTCCGGCGGGACGACCCTCGCCGTCGTGGTGCTCGCGGTGACGACGTGGTTCTCGATCCTGTATGCGCGCCGTCGCATCCGCGTCCTCTTCGAGCAGCATCGCGGCTGACCGTCGGCTACCGCCGGCTCGCGCCCGCGGTGACGGCCAGCTCGGTCAACCGGCGTTCGAGGAAGCGTCGTTCGGCCCCGTCGTCGGTGAGGTTCCTGGCCCGTCGATAGGCCTCCTGAGCCTCGTCGGTCCGGCCGAGCCGGCGCAACAGCTCGGCCCTGGTCGAGTGCAGGTAGCGGAAGTCGTCGAGGCCGAGGCGGTCGACGATGCGCAGGCCGGCCTCGGGACCGTCGACCTCGGCGATCGCGATCGCGCGGTTCAGCTCGACGACCGGCGAACCGGTCAGCCGGGCGAGCTCGCCGGACAGGACGGCGATCTGCGCCCAGTCACACGGCGCCTCGGCGTGCAACGAGGCGATCGCGGCCTGGAGGACGTACGGACCGCGTCCGCCCAGGGCGAGGGCTCGGTCGAGCTCGTCGCGGCCCTCGGCGATCTGTCGGGTGTTCCAGCGCGAGCGGTCCTGGTCGCCGAGCAGGACGAGCTCGCTGTCGCTGAACCGCGTATCGCAGCGGGAGTCGTGCAGCAGCATCATCGCCAGGAGTCCGCGAGTCTCCGAGTCGTCCGGCATGAGCTCGGTGAGCGCACGTCCCAGCCAGATGGCTTCGGCGGCAAGCTCGTCGCGGCCGGAGTACCCCTCGTTGTAGATCAGGTAGACGACGGCCAGCACGGCGTCGAGGCGTTCGCGGAGCAGATGGGGCGGCGGAACCCGGAAGGGGATCCGGGCCGCCTTGATCTTGCGCTTGGCCGCACCAGCCGCTGCGCCATCGTGCGTTCCGGCACCAGGAAGGCGCGGGCGATCTCGTCGGTGGTGAGTCCGCCCAGCGTGCGCAGGGTGAGCGCGACCTGTGCCTCGATCGCCAGCGCCGG
>Ga0164309_10000983_pt1 | contig 14412 bp, 9 predicted proteins | sample Whisoiple_247_MG_FD_109984 | JGI IMG/M metagenome (GOLD analysis project Ga0164309, IMG submission 109984) | Soil microbial communities amended with fresh organic matter from upstate New York, USA - Whitman soil sample_247_MG | ecosystem: Environmental > Terrestrial > Soil > Unclassified >...
ACGGAAGAGCGAGCCTTCGGCGCACGTGCTGTCGGGTGTGCTGTTGCTCGACGTGCTGACGCTGACGGGTCTGCTGTTGTGCGCGGGCGGGGCTTCTAACCCTTTTAGTGTATTTTATTTGGTGCACGTGGCGCTCGCGGCGTTGCTCTTGGCACCGCGGCCCGCATGGCTCGTCGCGGGGGCGACTTCGCTCGCGTTCGGGTCGCTGTTCGTGCTGCCGGCGCATGCCATCGATGCTCATGCCATGCACATGCATCATGGCGCATCCAGCATGCATTTGCAGGGCATGTGGCTGGCCTATTCGTTGGCGGCTGGCTTCGTGGTGCACTTCGTTTCGCGAGTGGCCAGCGCCTTGCAAGCGCGCGAGCACGAGCTGTTCGAGCTTCAGCGTTCGGCGGTGCGTCACGAAAAGTTGGCCTCGCTCAGTACTCTGGCGGCGGGAGCTGCGCATGAACTCGGGACCCCCTTGGCAACGATCGCGCTCGTGGCCAAGGAGCTCGAGCGTGGTTTGGAAGCGGGCAACGCGGCCAGCGAGCTCGTGCCAGACGCTCGTTTGATTCGCCAAGAAGTCGAGCGATGCCGTGAGATTTTGCAGCAAATGGCGGCGCGCGCCGGCGAAGACGCGGGCGAAATGTTGGCCACGATCAGCGTGCATGGCGTCGAGCAAGACTTGTCCGAAGCGCTCGGCGCGCGAACGGCGCAGCTCGCGTTCGAGCGCGAGGGTGAGCTTTCGGAAATCGTGGCGCCCAAGCGGCTCTTGGTCCAAGTGTTGGCGAACTTGGTCCGCAATGCCTTCGACGCGCAAGCGGAAGCGGGCAAGAATGAGCCGGTGCGGCTCGTGACTCGTCTCGAGCCCGAGCGGGCCATGTTCGAGATCTTCGATCGCGGCGCCGGCATCCCGGCAGATGCCACGAATCGCGTGGGTGAACCGTTCTTCACCACCAAAGCGCCGGGGCGCGGCATGGGCTTGGGCGTATTTCTGGCTCGCGCGTTCGCCGAAAAGATGGGCGGCGAGTTGACGTTGGCCGCGCGCCCCGGTGGCGGCACCGTCGCTCGCTTGACGGTTCCTCGTGACATGCTCAAACCGTGGAGCAGCGCATGACCAGTGACACAGAACGCGCCGCGCGTTCGGTACTCGTCGTCGACGATGACGACACATTCCGCACGCGCCTGGGTAAGGCCTTTGCCGATCGCGGCTTCGACGTGCGCACCGCGCACAGCGCCGCCGAGGCCATTCGCTTGGCCCAGCAAGACAGCCCGGAATTTGCGGTCGTCGACCTACGCATGCCGGGCGCGTCGGGCTTGGATGTCGTGCGTGAACTGCATGCCATCGATCCGGCGAGCGTGATCGTGATGCTCACGGGCTACGGCAGCATCGCCACGGCCGTCGAAGCCGTGCGCGCAGGTGCGGTGCACTACCTGAGCAAACCGGTGGACATCGAGCAAATCCTGGCCGCTTTCGAGGGCAAAAGCGCAACGACCCCGACGAGCGCCGTGGAAGTGCCGAGCTTGGCGCGCGTCGAATGGGAGCACATTCAGCGCGTGCTGAGCGATTGCGACGGCAATATCTCGCAGGCAGCGCGGCTCCTGGGGCTGCATCGCCGCTCGCTCCAGCGCAAGCTCGCCAAAGACCCCGTGCGCCGTTGACGCGTTTTTCACGCCGTTTCTGCGCGACGCGCGACTAAAAGAGCTGTGATAGCGTCGGCCGCGATGCGACCTTCGTGGCTGGAACGCTTGCTGGTTCGATTGGGAGAGTATCAAACCCAGAGGCCGCTGACGGTCTTGTTGTTGGTGTTTGCAACGCTGGTCCCAACTGGGATTTTGGCGTCGAAATTGAGTCTGCGCACGGAGTTTACCGAGCTTCTGCCGGACGGTAAGCGCAGCGTGATCGAGGCGCGCCGGATCGCCGAACGGTTGAGCGGCAAGGTCGCATCCAACGCAGGGACTGGCTCGACGTTGAGCGTGGTCGCGAAGAGCGAGAACATCGACGCGCTCAAACGCTTCATCGACACGCTCGCGCCTGCCGTGCGCAAGCTGGATCCGAAGTTGGTCACCTCGGTGCAAGTCGGCTCGCGCGAGGTGCAAGACTTTTTCCGTGCGCACAAGCACCTGTACGCCGATCTGAGCGACATCCAGAAAATCCACGACGATGTCGTCGATCGCTACGACTACGAGGTGCAGAAAAAAGGTGGCATGGACTTGGGGCTGGACGACGCGCCGAGCGGCGACAGCGCCAAAGCCGACGCGCCTCCACCCCTGGACGCTCAAGCGCTCGAAGACCGGTTCAAGAAGAAGATCGAAGAGGCGCAAAAGCAGCAGCCGGGTACGGATGGCTATTATATCGGCAAATCGAAGGGCGCGACCTACGGCGTGCTCCAGGTGCGAAGTCCGCTGGGCAGCATGGATCCGCTGGCCTTCGAGCTGCGCTCACAGATCCAGAAGCTGGTCAGCGACATTCATCCACAAGCCTGGGATCCGCAGCTGACCGTCGGCTATTCGGGCAACTTGATCACCGCCGCTGAAACCAAGCACGAGATCACGCAGGACATGGTGCAGATCGGCAGCGTGGGCGTGGCCATGATCTTGGGCGTAATTTTGCTGTTTTTCCTGCGTTTTCGCGTGCTCGCGTGCATGGGATTGACGATCTTGGTGGGCTGCACCTGGTCGTTCGCAGGCGCGTACTTGGGCATCGGTTACTTGAACCTGGCCAGTGGTTTGATGGTCAGCATCATCACCGGTAACGGCATCAATTTCGGCATCGTGTACATGGCGCGCTACATCGAGGCGCGCCGCGCTCAGCAATCGATCTCGGAGGCGATCCTCACCGCGCATCGCGAGACGCACATCGCCACGCTGGCTGCCGCCGCAGCGGCCATGGTCGCGTATGGCTCGCTGGCGATGACCAACTTCCGCGGCTTCAAGCACTTCGGCGCGATTGGCGGCATGGGCATGACCTTGTGCTGGATCGCGACGTACCTGCTCTTGCCCGCGCTACTCGCGATCACCGAGCGCATCAGCCCGATGTTTGGCCGCAAGCCCGGCTGGCGCTCGAAGGCGCGCGGTTTCTACGGCTACCCGTTCGTGTGGGCGGCCAAGCGCGCGCCGGGCGCGATCGCGCTGTTCGGCGTGTTGAGCGGTGTGCTGACGATCGCGGTGACAGTCCACTATTTCGCGCAAGATCCGATGGAGTACAACTTGCGCACCGTGCTCGGCGGCAAGGCGCACCGACAAACCGCCGCTGGCGCGCTGACGGGTCGCGTCGACGACATCGTGGGCCGCGCGGGGCAAGACGGGCGTGCGATCGTCGTCGACCGTGTGGACCAGGTGGATCCGCTAGTCACTGCCCTATTGAAGCGACGCGACGCGGCGCCAAAGGATCAAAAGCCGTTCGAAAAGATCGTCACGATCTTCGACCTATTGCCCAAAGAACAGCCGAAGAAGCTCGAGCTCTTGAGCGAAATCCGGGATCGGGTCGAACGCGGGCACAAGCGTGGCTTCGTGAGCGACAAGGACTACGCCAAGATCAACGAGTACATCCCCGAAAAGCTCACATCGATCGACATGGGCGATTTGCCCGACACCGTAGCGCGCCCGTTCATCGATCATGACGGCATGCGCGGGCGCGTCGTGTACATCGTGCCGACGTCGGGGCGAAGCGTGTACGACGCGCGCTACTTGCAGATTTGGGCCGACGCGTTTCGCGAGACGCATTTGCCGAACGGAGAAGTGATCTACGGCTCCGGCGATCCGGTGATTTTCGCCGACGTGTTGCAGTCGATTCGAGAAGAAGCGCCGAAGGCCATATTGCTCAGCTTCATCGGCACTCTGGCGGTGATCTTCCTGGCCTTCCGCGGCAGCAAAAATGGGCTGCTCGCGCTATCCGTGTTGGTCGTGGGCTTATCTTGGTTGGTCGCGTTTCTGCACTTCGATCAGATCAAGCTCAACTTCCTCAATTTCGTGGCGTTGCCGATCAGTATCGGCGTCGGCGCAGACTACGCGCTGAACATCATGAAGCGCCGTGAGCTCACGAGCGACGCCAACCTGCCTCAGGCTTTGGTCGAAACCGGTGGCGCGGTCGTGCTCTGCTCACTCACCACGACGCTGGGCTATGTCGCGCTGATGTTTTCGATGAACGGCGCCACCGAGAGCTTCGGGCTGACCGCTGCCGTGGGGGAGGTCACCACGCTGCTAGCCGCGGTGCTACTCTTGCCGGCGATCTTGTTTTGGATGAACAAGCGCAAAGCGGCCGCGAGCAGCGCACGCTGAACGACATACACTCGGCACGAAGCGCGCTAGTTTTCGTTGGTCCCGCGTGGGCGCCTGCGCTGGGGATTCCTGCTCGCGCTCGCTCTTCGTCGACGCGGTCGAACTTAGGGCAGTGTCGCGCTGTGCAGATCGGGACAGCTGTCCCGATCTGCACATTCACATCCAGCGTACCCCTGGTTTTCTGCTGAATTCTTGCTGGCATGTCCGGTGCTTAGGCCGAGGTGTGTACCGCGCGCAAGCCGCCGGTTCAGCCAGGTCTCATGGATCACATCCTCCTACTCGAAGACGACGCTCAGCTCCGCACCGCATTCGTTCGGTTCCTGCAGGACCGCGGCCCATTCGAGGTCACCGCGGCTGGATCGCTCAAGGAAGCGGTCGCCGCGCTCTCCGCGCGTGCACCGCGCCTCGTGATCACGGATCTCGAATTGCCGGACGGCTGCGGTCTGGACCTGCTATCGGAGCTCACCGCACGCAAACTCACGGTCCCAGTCGTGGTCGTGACGGCGTTTCGATCTCGCTTCCAAGCGCAGCTATCCGAAAGCCCGAACGTAGAGATTGTCACGAAGCCGTTCGATGCAAAGCGGCTGCTGCAATTGCTGCACGACAAGCTAAAGCTCGCGAAAACCGTCCCGCCGGCTTCCGCGTTCTCGGTTGCAGACTATTTGCAGCTCGCTGGCATGGCCCGACGGAGCGTGGCCCTGCAAGTCAATCAGGGCGGGCGTACCCTCGGTCAAATTACGGTGATGGAGGGGGTTCCACGCTTCGCCGTCGATGCGACCGGTGAGGGCGAATCCGCCTTTCGCCGACTCGCACTGCTCCAGAACTGCAACATCGTCTGTCAGCCGCTCAGTGGAGAACCACCGCGAGTGAATCTGAGCGGCAGCCTCGAGCACCTGCTGATCGATGCAGCGCGCGAGTCGGACGAATCGGCACGCGCGGCTGGGCGGCCCGACTTCGGGCCACCACCGAACGCGGCAGTCCCCCCACCCTCGTCTCCGCGCTCTGCGACACAACCCGTTGCGTCGTCGACGGCAACCCTCGCTCCCGCCGCGACGGCTCTCGGAACGCCGCCCGCGCTGCCACCGAGAGCTCAACGGCCTCCGCCACCGCGGCCCATCAATGCCGTGCCATCCGCGCCCGGCACCCCACTCGCCACACAGGAGAAGTCAGTGAATGCCACCAAACCATCGCTCGTGAACCTGGTTCAACTCATGTCGAGCGAGAGCTCGATTGACGCCATGGCGCGCGCGGATCGTCAGGGGAGTGTACTCGACAGCACCGGTCGCATGGACGCAGAGACCGCCTGCGCGGTGGCCACGATGGCAGCGCGCGAAGTCGCAGAAGCTGCCGCCGAACTCGGGTTGGGTCGCCCGCTCGCATTTCAAGTTTCGACTAGTGGCGCCGCTTTCTACGTAGTTCATCGGGCCGACGAGCTCGTGATCGGCAAGGGGAGCGCCAACAAGAACCCGATCGCCATCCTGCGCAAAGTCAGCAAGGGCTGTGGAGTCACGCCATGAACGAAGCATTCGCAACGCTATCACGCACCGACGGCGTAATCGGCGTGGTCGTATTCGACGATTCCGGTCGGTGCATTGCCAACGATTTGCCACCTCCGTACGAGCCGATCTTGCTGGCGGAAGTGCTCCGCCGGCTGTCAGCCGCGTTCGACGTGTTCTCGTCGCTCGACTCCAGCGAGGTTTCGAGCTTCGCCGTCGATTGTGAGGAAGGCAGCGTGGTGGTCCGCCGCATGGACCAGCATTGGGTGCTCGCGCTCACGCAGTCCGACGTCAACATGAGCTTGCTCAACGTAGCCATGAACGTGGTCGTGCTGAACCTGAGCCGCACGAGCGGGTCGCAGCCGATCGGGCGCAATCATCTCGACACAAGCAGCGGCCGCTCGAGTCAAGCCATGCAATCGACTCACACGGAGCAGCTCGAAATCCCGCCGGATGCCCTCGATCGCAGCGCCGTGCAGCAACTACTCACGATCTATACGGAGTACCTCGGGCCAGCCGCGAAACCCGTGCTGAAGCAGCAGCTGGCGGCACTCGGCGTCACTTCACGAACTCTACGTCGCGGGCAGCTCTCCGATCTCATCGGGCGCCTCAGCGCGAAGATCCCCGTGCCCGCGCGCCAGCAGGAATTCGCCGCCGCCGTGCAAGCCTTTCGCCAACGAGTAGCCATCTAGTTGCATGCGCGACGCGCGGCACTCCCGTGCACGCCGAAAACATCCTACTCGAGCGGCTCATCGACACGTGACCGATCCACCGAACGCGCCGGGGCATGGCTAGTTTTTCTCCCACAGACAATCTGGAACTTGCCCCAGGAACACAGGTCTCGAACTACGTGATCGAGGCGATCGTGGGACGAGGCGCTCAGGGCTTCGTGTACCTCGCGCGAGACTCGCTGCTCGGCCGTCATGTGGCACTGAAGACACTGCGGGGAGGTGAAGTCGGGGAGACCAGTGGGGTCGAGGAAGCTCGTATGCTAGCGACGCTCGAGCACCCCAACTTGGTGCGCGTGTACCACGCTACTCGCCAGCAGGGCGTGTGGTTCATCGTCTCGGAATACCTGCCCGGCGGCAGCCTCCAGGACCTACTGCAGCGCGAAGGGAAGCTGACCTTGTGCCAGGCACTCGACCTCTCGGCTCAGGCAGCCCGAGGCCTTGCCCACGTGCATCGCCTCGGGATTTTGCACCGCGACGTGAAGCCGCAAAACATGCTGCTTTCGCGGCTAGGCGAGGTGAAGCTCGCCGACTTCGGCTTGGCGCAGGCCATGCAAGCGCAACGGCCTCAGGTCAGCGCGAACGTCGGAACCCCCGCCTTTCGAGCGCCCGAGGTGTGCGCTGGCGGCTCCGCAACGCCCGCTTCCGATGTCTTCAGCCTCGGCGCGAGCCTATTCTTCTTGCTCACCGGGCGAGCCCCTTTCCTGCCCGATCCCAGCTCTGGCGAGCGCGAATCTCAGCTGCGATTGCCCGGCGAGCTGCCTCGTCCGGTCCGTTCGTTGTTGACTGCCATGCTCGCGGCATCGCCGCGCAAGCGACCGAGCAGTGACTTACTGCCCACTTTACTATCGCGGCTCGCCGTCGATCCCGATCGTGACTGCGAGCAAGACGGAGAGCGTGTCGCAGAACGAGTGGCGACGCCGTCGGACGCGAGCGCGTGGCGCTTCCAATGCGAGGTGCTGCGAAGCGGACCTGACCGCGTGGAGGTCGCTGCGCTGGGCACGGCGCTCGACGCTAGGGCTCGCGGATTGCTCCTTTCCGCTCCGCGCATCGAAGACGCGGCGCTGCTTCTGCAAGTGCTGCGCGAACAACTCGGAACGCGTTACTCGCTTTTGTGCCGCGACGTGCTCACGCCACACAGCAAGCTGCGCCAGCAGCTCGCGCGTCGCCTGGGCTTGGACCTCGAGGCCAATTGCGCCGCGATTGCGGAACGCCTGCGCCCGCCGACCCCCGCGGGCTTGGACGAGCTACGGATCTTGGAGCTGCACGCGCCGCGCGGGCTCATTCGCTCGCAATTCGAGGATCTCAGCGAATTGTCGCTGACGGCTCACGCCTTCGGGCTGATCTGCGTGGTGATCACGCCGAACGGCGAGCTTGCCGAAGGCTCCGCTACGGTAAGGCAAAAACTGCCAGGGTTCAGCCATTTTGCCGCCTGGGCAGGCGGTGAGACGCGTGAGCTCATGGAAACTCGTCTGGCACAGTGGCTGCGGCTCGCCAGCGACGGACGTCAGCGCTTTTCACGCGACGGGCTGCGACTGGCAGCCCAGCTGTGCATCGATGGCGGTCACCACTGGTCCAAGCTCGCGCATCGCAGCCTGCTGATCAGCAGCGGCGCGGGCATGCCATTCGTGACCAGTTGGTCGGTACTCGGCGCTTCCACGCTACCCGCGAACTTCGACAGCGCGGATCAGCTTCCAGCCGCGCTGCGCAAGGCACCCTACGTCTGGCCCACAGCAGAACTTGCCACGCGGTTACTCGCCTTACGCGACGATGAGACCAAGCCCCCATCGTCGCGAACCAACACGTCACTTTCGGCCCTCACCTCGAATCCCGTGCAGGGCCATGGCTCACAGCACTCAGAAAGGACAACAAGTCATGTTCTCGACCATCAGCAGTAGATTGACCGCAATTCTCCTCAGTTTCGCGACGTTGCTCGTCGCCGTCGCCGCCACGAGTCAAATCGTGCTCAAGCGCCAAGCCGACGACGCCCTCGTGGTCAACCTGGCCGGTCGGCAACGCATGCTCACCCAGAAGTTGACCAAGGAAGCCGCGCAACTGGTTGCCTATTCTCGCGATGCGAACCCCAGCCAGACCGGCAGCGAGCGTGAACAGCTGCAAAACACGATGCGCGTCTTCGAAATGACGCTATTTTCCCTGAAAGACGGCGGTCCCGCACCGCTCAACCTAGAGATCACCCGCATGCGACCGCTGCCGCCCGCGTCCCCGGAAGTCAGCAAACGGCTCGACGCCGTCGTCGCACTTTGGCAGCCGTTCAAGACCAACGTAACCAAGCTGATGCAGTCGGGCGGAAGCGACGGGGTGGCGGCACGCGCCATGTTCGACACCAATCTTCCCTTGATGGACCAGATGAACTCGGTGGTCACGGAAATGCAGCTCGAGTCGGAGAGTAAACTCGCGCTTCTATTCTACGTACAGGCCTTCTCTCTCGCGATTGGCGTGTTGTTGGTGGTAGTCGGTGCCTGGGTGGCTCGCGCAACCATCGCCAGTCCGTTGCTGAAACTCGCAGCGGCGGCGCGTTCGATGAGCACCGGCGATTTGACGGTCGATCTGAAGGTGGAGGGCACGCGAGAGGTCGTCGATCTAGGTGCGTCCTTCGACCGCATGCGAGCGAGCATGATCGCGGTGATGGGCGGCGGACTTGCAGGCGCTGGCGCCAATGACGATCTCTGATCGAATTGCTCGAGCTGACATTTGTGCAACAAAGGTCGAGTGCTTCAGCTCGAGACGTCAGGGACCGCGTTCTGAACCGAATGTTTCCGACGAAACATTTCTCTAGGCACCCAGTGTTCTGGCTCACCCATATTCAGTCAGGTGATCGAAGTCGAGATTCGATATCTACCAACGCCCGTTAACCCGAATCGCGCGCACGCCGTTCAATCAGCATGGGCGCGAACCTGGACCGGGTGTCCGAGCAATTCTCGGAAGGCGAGCTCGATCCTGCGGGACAAAGCCAGACCCGCCTTCGCGCGGCGACTCCCGTTGCGTTCCGAGAGCCGCCGAGCGCGTGCCTCGTCGCGGCGGGTCGCCCGCTGCAGCTCTTGGCGTTGCGCCTGATTCACGCCGGTGAACGCTTCGAACGCACAGTGTTCCACAACTGGCGAACCACCCTGCACGAGCAGTCCGAGCGGACCGCTCGTGGCTCGGACGGCGCGCTCGACGCGCTGCTACGCGCAGTCCAAAGTGGACATGACCAGGCCGCGCAGGACATCACGGTCGCGTGGTTCGACACGCTGGTACGCGACGGCATCGGACTACCTAGCATCACTCTATTGATCGAAGCGATAGAAGACGGTGCTCGCAGTATGACGAACGACGAACAGGCGCTCGCCCAAGTGCGCGAGTTTGGTCGCTTCCTAACACGAGTTGCGGTGCTGACGTTCGTCGATCCCGGTCGGCTCGAGCCGCTCCTTCAAAGCGGCGTCATCGAGCGTGAACCCGCAGCGCAGGATGATCTCGGCTTGGTTGGCGCGAGTCCCGCAATCGAACGCCTGCGGCAGGAGCTGCGCGACATCGGCGAGCTTCCCGGGAGCGTGCTCCTGGTCGGCGAAAGCGGTACCGGCAAGGAGTTGGCAGCACGTGCCTTGCACGAGCTGGGCGGAGGCGATCGCCCGTTCATCGCCCTCAATTGTGCAGCGTTGCCGCGTGAGTTGTTCGAGAGCGAGCTGTTCGGACATGAGCGAGGCTCATTTACCGGAAGTCGAGATGCGTCACTCGGCCTGCTGCGCGCCGCGCAGAACGGCACGATCTTCCTCGACGAGATCACGGAGATGCCGGAGGCACTACAGCCCAAACTGTTGCGTGCGCTCGAACAGCGCATGGTGCGACCAGTAGGTGGCGTGCGCGAATTCCCGTTCCGCGCGCGGGTCGTGGCGGCTACCAACCGCGACCCGACACAAGCCATTCAAAGTGGGCATTTCCGCGCAGACCTGTTCTTCCGGCTATGTGTGCATCGCGTGTCGTTGCCATCGCTCCGAGAGCGGCGCGCTGACATCGCCGCATTGAGCGAGCTATTTCTGCGTCAGCTCAGCAAAGCCGGTCATCGCGTTTCGTTGCGCCCGACCGACGCGGCTCTGACGGAGCTGTGCGGCTACGGTTTCCCTGGCAACGTGCGTGAGCTGCGAAACGTCATCGAACACGGTGTGGCCGTGGCTCGGGGGGCACCGTTGGAGCCTCGACACTTGCCTCGCTACTTGCAACGAACGCTCTCAATGGTACCCCCACCTTCGCCCGGCAGAACTCCGAGCGCGCCAGCCTTGATGGAGACGCAGTCCGGAGCAGCGCCCAAAGCAAACCGCGCGACCGGCCTCGCCCCGCTGCATCAAGTCGAGCGCGAACACATTCTTCAGGCGCTCGAACAAGCCAACGGCAACAAGGCGCAAGCGGCGCGCCTGCTCGGCGTCTCGCGACATCAGCTCTATTCCAAGCTCGAGCGGCTAGGCCTACCCGCGACCACCTAGAGAAGAGCGTTGCGCGCCTCGCTAGTCGACCCGCATGCGCGCCAGCAACGTCCAATCATTGCGCTCGTCACGACCCAGAAACGGCAAACGCCAGGCGTCGTCGCACTTTGCGTGGGCGGACAAACTGAATGCGCACGCCGCGATGAATTGGTCAGAATCCGCAATTTTCTCGAGTGATTCGCCGCCGAGCAGCGTCTCGATAGGGCGAGCAGCGGGCGGGCTACAGCTGCTTTTTGCCCAATCCCCGAGCGTGAGTGGGCTCGGGACTGATTCGCTCGCGTTGTACAGCAAGAGCTGCCCGGGATTTTCGAACGCGGCGTACAGGGCAGCCATACCTTCGCCGTTGTTTTCCTCGACCGCGAACGCGAGCATGACGAGTCGTTCGGCAACGCCAACGCGTGCGTCGTAGCGCAACTCGCGATCCACGAGAGGAATGCTACACGGCATGTCCCCCTGCAGTCGCACCCGCACCAACAGCCTCCCGACGAGGGACGCGGGCAACTCGCCGTTCACACGGTATGCGGCGACGAGCACGGCTGGCTCGGGCTTACCGCGCAGGAATCCGTCGTGGCCTCGCGTGACCTCCAATGTTTGAAGCGTCAAACGCGCTCTGCGGCGCAGCGGGTTGTTGTTGTTGTCGGCCGAAGCAACAGGCTTGGGGCGCGGCTTGTTTCTCGTACGACGTCGCTTGGACACGGTGCCCGCGATGTTAGTAGCAAATGAACGCTCGACTCGAGCGAGCCGGCCTTCACGCTAGAAAACAGCCTCGGCGTGCGCTGAACGCAACCTCCACGTCATACTCAAGACACGCGAAGCTCCGGTATCGCGCGTGCCTTGTTTCAAGCGCGCGATTTCGGTAACGATGCGTTCGAAATGCGAGAAGCGAGCTTCGCGCGTGTACAGGCGATCTTTCGTTTGCTGCTCGCAGTGCTGCGATTGGCGCCCCTCGCGCTGATCGTCGTTCTGCATGCGAGAGCAGCGCGAGCTGACGAGAAGCGCAAGCTCCCCGACTACGATCGCCGTGGTCCCGAGCCGACCACGCCGGGTGACGTCGCCCTTTGGGTCCCGCGCGTCGTGCTGTTTCCGGTCTACTTGGTCAGCGAGTACGTCGTGCGAAAGCCGCTGGGCTGGGCGATTTCGGGCGCCGAGCGCGCGGGTGTACCTGCGGCTTTGTATGATTTCTTCGCGTTCGGACCGAATCACCAAGCAGGCTTCTTCCCTACCGCGTACCTCGACTTTGGATTTCGAGCGAGCGTCGGCTTGTACACGTTCTGGAACAACGCGTTCATGCCAGGGCACGACCTCACGCTACGCGGCGCGTACGGCGGCAAAGACTGGCTCACCGCAACCCTCTCGGAACGCTTCCGCTTCGGTCCTCAGCAGGGCTCGAGCCTCACCCTGGAAGCTCAAGGCCTGAGCCGACCCGATCTGACCTTTTTCGGTATTGGCCCGGATACGAGGCAGACCGACAAAACACGTTTCGGCGCAGATCGGCTGCAATTCCGCGGCTTCATCGAGCAGCGACCCACGCGGGCGACGCTGCTCCGCACTGAGCTGCTCTTGCGCAGCGTCGAGTTTCGGCAGGGCGGCTTCGGCGGCGACCCGACGCTCAATGACGCGATTGCGGCGGGTGCACTGCCTCCACCGCCGGGCTACCCGCAAGGCTACACACTGGCAAAGAGCGAGCTGACCGTCAGCTACGACCAGCGCCGGCTGTCCAAGCGCAGGGCGGGCGTTTTCGGTGGAGCGCGCGGTGCGTTCAACTCGGAGCTGCGGACGCGCGGCGCCTTCTTGACCTATGGCGCAAAGGTGGGCGGCTTCGTCGATCTGAACAATCACAAGCGCGTCTTGTCGCTCGCTGCCAGCGCCCGTTTCGCCGATCCGCTCGCTGGCAGCGTGATCCCGTTCCCGGAGTTGGTCACACTCGGCGGGCTCGAGCCGATGCGCGCCTACGTCGTGGGACGCCTGGTCGATCGTAGCTCCGCCGTCGGCGAGCTCACTTACCGTTGGCCGATCTGGATCTGGCTCAACGGCACGATGCGGGGCGAAATCGGCAACGTCTTCGGTGAGCGCCTCGCCGGGTTCTCGGCGGGCAAGCTGCGTTGGTCGGGCACCCTGGGTATCGAAAGCACGAATCCAGCCGAAACTGGCTTCGAAATGTTGTTCGGTGTGGGCTCGGAGACGTTCGAGTCCGGGGGCAAAGTGGATGCGTTTCGCTTCGTGATTGGAACCACCAATGGCATCTAGAGCGCCCCTCGCGTGCCTGTGGCTGATGACTGCCTGCGGTGGAGCTCAGCGCTACCCGCTCGCCGCGCCCATCGACGATGACGGTGACCGACAGCCGGTGAGTGTCTCGTGCGCAATCCGCGCAACCGAGAAGGACGAGAAGCACGTCGCGTGCGCGCCTGAACCGTACGTCTCACCGCTGGCCTGGGACGCAGTCGACAACTCAATCTTCCGGCCGTTCGCGCGCGTCTGGGCCGTCGATCCCGCGGGTGAAGCCGTAAATGTGAATGCGTTCGACGAGGTCCCCGACAGCGCATGGTTCGAGAATCGAATCGGCAAGCGAAAACCGGCGCGCGAGGCGCTGCTGCGCGGTGCTTGTACTCCGGAAGAGATGCTCGACCCGGCCGGGGTTGCGCCGGGTGCGTGGCTCATCGATCAAGGTAAGGCGAACGGCGCTTCGGCAGGGTTTCGCATCAAGATCGACGGGCACCGCAAATACATGCTCAAGACCGACGTCAAGTTGCAGCCCGAACGACCCAGCGCCTCGAGCGTGATCGGCGCTGCGATCTACTACGCGGTCGGCTTCAACACCTCATGTGAACAGATCATCTACGCAGATCCGCAAGTATTCAGGCTCTCGCCTGGGCTCAAAGTCACGGACAACACGGGCATCACCAAACCCTTCGACCGTGCCGCGCTCGCACGTGTGCTCGACGGCGCAACGCCCCGCGGCCCGCTCAGGCGCCTGCAGGCGAGCGCGTGGTTGCCTGGCTATCTCATTGGTCCCTTCCGCTACGAGGGCACACGCAGTGATGACCCGAACGACGTGATCCCGCACGAAGACCGGCGCGATCTGCGCGGGGCACGTGTACTCGCAGCCTGGCTCGACCACTTCGACGCACGCGAGCAAAATACGATGGATTCGTGGATCGCGGTCAACTCCAAGGCCAACGACTCTTCCCCGGGGTTCGTGCGTCACTATTACCTGGATATGAGCGACACGCTCGGCAGCGAGTGGTTCGACGACGGGATCTCGCGCCGCCTCGGTCATTCATACCTGCTCGACTGGGGTGACATCGCGACCGATTTCGCGACGCTCGGAACTCAGGTTCGCCCGTGGGACACCGTCCAGCGCACGCCAGGAATGGCTGATTTCGGCTACTTCAACAGCTACGCGTTCGAGCCCGAACTGTGGAAGAACGAGTATCCCAATCCCGC
>Ga0164309_10000985_pt1 | contig 14393 bp, 20 predicted proteins | sample Whisoiple_247_MG_FD_109984 | JGI IMG/M metagenome (GOLD analysis project Ga0164309, IMG submission 109984) | Soil microbial communities amended with fresh organic matter from upstate New York, USA - Whitman soil sample_247_MG | ecosystem: Environmental > Terrestrial > Soil > Unclassified >...
CGGCTTCGGTCTTGGTCTTGAATGTCCCGTTGTCGACGACCGTGGTTGTCGTGGTGGTCGGCTTCTTGTCAACAACGGTGCACTTCTTGGTCGAGGCATCACGCACCACATAGTATTCAGTCGCAGTCTGCGCATAGACAGACGTGACCGCAAATGCGCTAACGGCGCCAATAATCAAAAACTTCTTCATCGTTTCCTCCAGTGTGTACGCACCCGGGAAAACCATCTGAGGCGACTAAAGTTCCCTGACGAAAGCGGGAACGGAGTTTCGAGTCGCTCATTATCTCCGCGCAATACCACCCCGAGGGACTTCGGTCGCTCCAAGAAACGCGCGGTTCTGCCAGGTGCCTTTAGGTCGATACTTCATTTTTGTCGGAAGCCTGCTTGTTGCGATGCTCTTCGTAGCAGAATGGTATCTGCCGGATTCCCCGCAAAGTTTCGTACGCGAAGCCTATGTGGACAAATCAATCATCCGCATCAAATCGGCTCACAAATGGCCCGAGCGCCTTGTGATTGATACCAGCCTGCCGACTATTGTCCCGCCCACTTTGGCGGTCCTGGCAAGCACTCCATTGATCACCCCGCCTCGCGAGGCGTTTGCCCAGGTGGAAGCGCCCTCGCAACAGGTTTCGAGAACTGCTTCGCTCCCGAGCTCGAAGCCTAAAGTCGCCAAAAAGGTCACCCACACCAGGGTGGCGGCCTATCGAGATTCCTCGCAGGCCTCGATGCCGGAAGTCGCACGTCGGGAGGTGTTGCCGGCCGGCTGGTAATGAAGAATTCTCTGCCGCGGGAACCCTCCCGGACCGCGCAGGAACGCCAGCTTGAATCTGCCCCAATGACCGGCGCCGAACTAAAACAGCTCCGCGTGGATCTCGGTGATGCGATCGGCAGACCGTTGTCCGCGGCGGACATGGCGAAATTGTGCGGCCTTGCGTCCGGCGACGGCGCCGACACGATACGCCGATGGGAAATCGCGGGCCCGAGCGGGCCGGCCGGCGAACTGTTGCGCATCCTGGCGATGGCGAGCGATCGTCACCCGATCCTTGAAAAATTCGACGTCTTCGATCGGTTCAATATTCCCGAAAATGAAAGACCCGCCCGCAGGCAAGAGTTCCGCGAAAAGATGCGCGACGAGATTCGTCGGCGTCTTGCTTAAGTCGGCGCCTGACGCTCTCGCGCCGCCCATGCGGACCCGCGACGATTCGCCCTCGCCCGTCGGCCCGGCAATGCAATCTAGAATTCCTGCCGATGTAGTGATCGACCGACCATCGTCCGCCGCCCCGAAAGAAGATCGCCAGGCAGAAGGCCGCCCACAACAGCGGGTATTCGTAACCCCGATTGGTCCAGAAGAACCCGTAAGGCCCCTGAAAAATCATAACGATGACCATCATCTGGATGAATATCATCGCGGCGGCAATGCGCGTGAACAAGCCGACCGCCTGGCATGCAGCGGCGACGAATTCACTGAAAAATGTCAGGTAAGCCAGCAGGAGCGGCAGCGGCAGTCCCTTGTTGCCGATCGCAACCGCAAGTTTGTCCGGCGAGGAGTAGAAGACCTTCTGATGGCCGTGGGGAAACAGAATGGCGCCGGTGGCGAAACGCATGAACGCGTAACTGTAGGGCGCGCCGGCCTCATATCCTTCCGAGCGCCGGTATGATCAGCCGCCCCCGGTCGATCTTGTCGGACATGGTTTCTCCCCGTTGCTCGCCGCCATCTCGAGATGGACTTGTTCTTGACCGAACGCTTATCGCAAACCGAACAACGCGGAACGCCTTTTATTCCCTGCTCAACCGGCCCGGGCCGCCCTCGCCTCGCGAGTTCGGCTGCGCCGCGTCCTGTTGATAACCCGCGGCCCGATATACAGGCGGCGTGACAGACGCCTGCGACATGTTATCGACGGACCAAGTGCCAGGCTCGAAGCGGATAGAACTGCCATGCGGATCACCCTCGTCGGCTCGCGCCATTTCGGCGTGACCACGCTGAACATGCTGCGGCAACACGGTGTCGAAATCGCTGGCGTCGTGGTTGCCGACCCTGAAGACCGGCTCGCCGCGGCGGCCCGCGCCGCCGGCATCGAAGTCAGGGTGCAGGCCGATCCAAAGCGCGTCGCGGCATCCGAGATCGCCGACCGCACCGACCTGATCGTGACGGCGCACAGCCACGCGCGCATCAGCAGGGAGGCGCTGGCCGCGGCAACGCTTGGAGGTATCGGCTATCATCCCTCGCTGCTGCCGCGTCACCGGGGCATTGCGGCGGTGGAATGGACCATCAAGGAAGGCGATCCGATCGCCGGCGGCACCGTCTATCATCTCGCCGATCGCATGGACGCCGGCGCGATCGCCGCGCAGGAGTGGTGCTTTGTCAAGAAGGGCGAAACCGCGCGGGAACTGTGGGAGCGCGCGCTGGCGCCGCTCGGCCAGAAACTTCTGGGTGAGGTGATCGACTACGCCAAGACCTACAAGAGCCTGCCGGCAAAGCCGCAGGACGAGCAGTTTGCGACCCTGGCGCCAAAGCTGCCGGAATAATCGCCGATTGCCCGGTATTTGGCGATTTCAGCGAGCGGCAGCCTGCCCGGGCTGGATCGCGGTTCCCAAACCACAATTAATTGTGACATCAACTATCTGATTTATATGGAACTTTCCTCTCCTTCGCAGCGCAGCAAATTTTGAACACATTGTGACTGGATAAGGCTGCATCATCACACAAATCGGGAATCTCTTTCATGCGTTATGATCGCATTCGTATTGCATTTTTTGTGTCCGCTCTCACCGCCCTCGCCGCGGCCCCCGCCGCTGCCCAGACCCCCTATGACGGGCTTTGGAGTGTTACGATCGTGACCAAGGCAGGGGCTTGCGAGCCGACCACGCGCTCGACACTTACCGTTTCCGACGGCAAGGTTTCTGCGCCGGGCGCAGCCGTTTCCGGCAGCATCGGCCGTGAGGGGCTTGTGCGAGTATCCATCGCTGGTGCATATGCAAACGGCCAGCTCAATGGCAACTCCGGATCGGGGAAATGGAATGGGGCATCTGCGGGCGTACCGTGCAGCGGTCGATGGGAAGCATCCCGACAATAAGACAGGCCTGAAGACTGGCACCGGGGCGGGTATCAGACGACTGATACTCGCTATCGGCACCTTGCTTCTGGCATCGGTGTCCGGCTCCGCAAGCTACGCGCAATCGGGGCCGTTCGCCGGCATGGCCGGCAACTGGTCAGGCGGGGGCACCGTCACTCTCGACGACGGATCGAGCGAGCGAATTCGCTGCCGCGCCACTTACGCTGTCGGCGCCGGCGGAACCGGCCTCAATCAGAGCCTCACCTGCGCCAGCGACAGTTACAGATTTATTCTCTCAAGCAATGTGATCGCGCAGGGCAGCGCGCTCTCCGGGACGTGGAGCGAAAGCAGCCGCGGCGTCAACGGCACCCTCGAGGGACGCGGCGGCAACGGCAATTTTCAGGTTGTCGCCAGCGCGCCCGGTTTCACAGCCAACCTTTCATTGGCGACGCGCGGCAACAAGCAATCCGTCGTGATCACCGCGGCGAGCCAGTTCAGGGGCGCCTCGATCGCGCTGACCCGCCACTAGCTGCTTCGCGGCTGCGCTTCACTAGGCCTGCTTCGGCTTGGCCAGCTGCGCGGCGGTTTTTTTCATGGTTTTTGCGATCAACAGCGCCTGTTCCTTGCTGAGCGCAAAGTCCTGGACGCCTTTTTGCGTGGTCAGCGAAAGCACCATGATTTCCGGCTGGTTCTCGGGCCAACCGGTGGCGAAGGCGGTCACGAAATCTGCCGATGTGGATCGATTGGTCATCTGAAGATCCTATCCGGCGGCACGAACGCGGTGACTTCGATCTCGACTTTCGCACGTTCGTCGACCAGCCCTGAGATGTAGAGCAGCGTCGAGGGCGGAAAGTTTCGGCCCAGCGTCTCGCGCCACGCCGCGCCGATACCGGCGCCTGCGGCCTCGTATTCGCTGCGGCTGGTCAAATACCAGGTGAGACGGACGATGTGCTCGGGACCGGCGCCGGCCTCCGCAAGCAGCTTGACGATCCTGCGCAGCGCCGTCCCCACCTGGCCCGCCATATCGGGTTGATAGTCCCCCTTCTCATCGCCGCCGGTCTGGCCGGCAAGCACGATCCATCGGCCGGGACCATCGAGCGCGACGCCGTGCGAAAAGCCGCGCGGCTTTGACCAGTCGGAAGGTTGCAAGATACGCATAAGCAGTCTCTCCAGGAAAAATAATACGATCCCTTAGCACCGATCGCGTGGACACTCCCACATCGAAATTGAGTTACGCTGACAGCTTATCTCGTGCACTCCGCGTGCCCCTCCGTCAGTTTCACCATTTTGTCGCCGCCGGACGTCAGCCGGCACATTTCCACTTCCTTGCCGGCCGGAACCGGTTTGGCGCAGGTGATCTGCGGATTGTTGTCGTATTTGGTGGTCGAGAACTTGCAGGTCACCATGCAGGAGGCGTCGCCCGCCAGCGAATTCGTCATCATGACGCTGGCGAGCTCACTGCCCGGCAAGATCACGCAGCTAAACGGCACCGATTCCGCAAACGCCGGCGTCATCTGCGCTCCGGGAAGAAGCGTGAACCAAGCGCGCGCCAGATGTGAGCGCATGAACCGTGCCGGCCTTATTTTCCCGCTGCCTTTTTCAACGCATCATTGATGCGATCCTGCCAGCCGGGTCCGCCCTCCTGGAAGTGTTCGAGAACATCCTGGTCGATCCGCAGCGAAACCAGTTCCTTCACGCCGGGAAGCGCGGCCTTTTTGGGCGGCGCCTCCGCCACCTTGGTGGTGGTCCGCTTGAACGCAGCCTCGGCTTCAGTTCGGGCGTCGTTCAGGGTCCTTGGTCGTCGCGGTTGATCTGGCATGGTCAAATTCCTTCGAACAGCGCGGTCGACAGATAGCGCTCCGCGAACGACGGCACGACCGCGAGAATGATCTTGCCCGCGTTTTCCGGCCGCTTGCCGATTTGAAGCGCGGCGGCGATCGCGGCGCCGGAGGAAATGCCGCCGGCAATGCCCTCGTTGCGCGCGAGCGCGCGGGAGGTTTCGATCGCGGTGGTGCTGTTGATCTTGACGATCTCGTCGATGACGGAACGGTCGAGGATATCCGGAATGAACCCCGCGCCGATACCCTGGATCTTGTGCGGGGAATGCTGCCCGCCGGAAAGTACCGGACTTTCCTCCGGTTCCACGGCGACAATCCGCAGCGAGGGCTTGCGCGGCTTCAAGACCTGCCCCACGCCCGTGATGGTGCCGCCGGTGCCGACACCCGCGACAAAGATATCGATGTTGCCGCCGGTGTCGTTCCAGATTTCCTCCGCGGTCGTGCGGCGGTGAATTTCGGGATTGGCGAGGTTCTTGAACTGCTGCGGCATGACGGCGTTGGGCGTGGTCCGGACCAGTTCTTCCGCGGTCGCGATCGAGCCCTTCATACCCTGGGCGGCTGGCGTCAGAATGATTTCAGCGCCGAGGAACGAAAGCATTTTGCGCCGCTCGATCGACATCGATTCCGGCATTACCAGCTTCAGCCGGTAGCCGCGCGAGGCCGCGACGAACGCCAGCGCGATCCCGGTATTTCCCGAGGTCGGTTCAATCAGCACGGTATCGGCGTCGATCACGCCCGCCTTTTCCATCGCGATGACCATCGCCGCCCCGATGCGGTCCTTCACGCTCGCGGCCGGATTGAAATATTCAAGTTTGGCGAGAATTGTCGCGTTGGCGCCGTGCTGCTGCGGCATTTTTCGCAAGCGGACGATCGGCGTGTCGCCGATCGCATCGACAATGCTGTCGAAGACACGGCCCCTGCCGGGACGTTGCACTGCACTCGTAGCTGATGACGCGTCCATGACAACTCCTGTGGCCGCAAATTGTGCGTGAAATTAGGGCGCTTCCTTCATTAGGGGCAGCTTGGGGCCGTGTGCAAGAAGAATGCGGAGAGTTGAAAATTCGCTGCAACGCAAAATCGGAAAGTGGCCAAATAACGTAAAACCAACGCATTTGTGTTGCGGTATCGTCAAACAACTCCGTGTATGATAGACTTAAGTTTTAGATCGCTAGGAGTTCACGAATGTCAGCACTCGCGGAAGCCCTGTCGACCGTCGCGCCCAACCGTGACCCGCGCGTATGCGATCTGCCGACCTGCCCGGTTTGCGCCGATTCAATGGTGGCTGCGGAGGCTTCCGCCTTTGTTTCCGACAACGTCGTCAGCTATCTCTGGACCTGCGATACCTGCGGCTATGGGTTCGTGACCAGGCATTCGCTCGGGCGATTTGCCTGCAACTAAGCCCGATTTAGCGACAACATCTAGCGCGGCGGGATGTCACCTGTCGCCCATTGCGCGCGCGTGCGCTCGCAAAAACTTTCGAACGTTCCTTGCGAAATCGCGTCCCTGATGTCGCGCATCAGGCGCTGGTAATACGCGACATTGATTTCCGACAGCAGCATCGCCCCCAGTGTCTCCCCGGACCTGACGAGGTGATGCAGATAGGCGCGCGCGTAACTGCGCGCGGATGGCCACGGGCTCTCTTCATCGAGCGGCCGTGGATCGTCGGCGTGGCGGGCGTTGCGCAGGTTGATCTGGCCGAACCGCGTGAACGCCATCCCGTGACGGCCGTTGCGCGTCGGCATCACGCAATCGAACATGTCGATGCCCCGCGCGACCGCCTCAAGAATATCTTCGGGCGTGCCGACACCCATCAGGTACCGCGGGCGATCCTCGGGGAGGATCGGCGCCACCTCATCGATCATGGCGAGCATCACCGCCTGCGGTTCGCCGACCGCGAGGCCTCCGATCGCGTAGCCGTGAAAGCCGATCTCGAGGAGGCCCCGCGCGCTGGCCTGACGCAGTTCAGGCACGTCGCCGCCCTGGGCGATGCCGAACAGCATGTATCCGGGAGGCGCGGCCTCGAAGGCGCGCCTGCTGCGCTCCGCCCAGCGCAGCGAGAGTTGCATGGCGCGCTCGATATCGCTGCGCTCCGCCGGCAACCGCACGCATTCGTCCATTTGCATGGCGATATCGGAGCCGAGCAGGCGCTGCACCTCGATCGAGCGCTCCGGTGAAAGCTCGACCATGGCGCCGTCGATATGCGAGCGAAAGGTGACCGCGCTCTCGCGCACTTTGCGCAATTCGGCAAGCGACATCACCTGGAAACCGCCGGAGTCGGTCAGCATGGGTCCGTTCCAGCCGGTAAAGTTTTGCAGGCCGCCGAGGGCGGCGATGCGTTCGGCGCCTGGCCGCAGCATAAGGTGATAGGTATTGCCGAGCACGATGTCGCTGCCTGCATCCCGCACCTCGCGCCAATGCAAGCCCTTCATCGCGCCGGCGGTACCGATGGGGATGAAAGCCGGCGTTCGTACCGCGCCGTGCGGCGTCGTCAGGCGGCCGATGCGCGCGTGGCCGTCGCGGCCGAGCAGTTCAAAATGATTGGCTGATGTCATCCGGTGGACCTATCACGAAACAGCAGGCAGGCATCGCCGTAGGAATAGAACCGGTAGCCCTTGCCGATCGCGTGGGCATAGGCCCGTTTCATGGTGTCGAGGCCGGTGAACGCCGATACCAGCATGAACAGCGTCGACCGGGGCAGGTGAAAATTGGTCATGAGAATATCGACCGCGCGAAATCGATAGCCCGGCGTGATGAAGATCGCGGTCTCGCCGGTGAATGGCTCGATCGTGCGATCTTCCGCGGCGGCGCTTTCGAGAAGCCGCAGCGCGGTGGTGCCGACGGCAACGATGCGACCGCCTTTGGCGCGTGCCGCATTCAGCGCATCGGCGGTGCTGCGGGAGATCGTGCCCCATTCGGCATGCATCCTGTGACCGGAGGTGTCTTCGGCCTTGACCGGCAGGAAGGTCCCTGCGCCCACGTGCAATGTTACCCGGTGAATCTCGACACCGCGTTCACGCAACGCGGTCTCCAGCGCCTGCGTGAAATGCAGTCCCGCGGTCGGCGCCGCCACCGCACCCTCATTGACCGCGAACATGGTCTGGTAGTCGCTGGCATCGCGATCATCGGGGGCGCGCTTTGAGGCGATGTAAGGCGGCAGCGGTGGCGCGCCCAGATCGGCGATGGCCTGGTCGAGCGCAGGCCCGTGAAACGAAAACGAAAGCGTGACCTCGCCATCCTCGCCCTTGTGTTCAACCCCCGCATCGAGATGGCCGAGAAGGCACACCTTGCCCTCATTGCCGAAGCGAACCACATCGCCCTCTGACAATTTTTTCGCTGGTTTCACCAGCGCCTGCCAGCGCGAGCCGTCGAGACGCTTGATCAGCGTCGCCTTGATCTTCGGTTCGGTGTCGCGGCCGATGCGGCGGCCACTGAGCTTTGCCGCGATCACCTTGGTGTCGTTCACCACCAGCTGGTCGCCGGGCTCGAGCCAACGCGGAAGATCGGCAACGGCGCGGTCGAGCAGGACACCGTCGGGCTGCACGATCAGCATCGCGGCGGAATCGCGCGGGCTCGCCGGCCGCAGCGCGATGCGGCCGGCTGGAAGTTCGAAGTCGAAGAGGTCGGTGCGCATGGCCAGGCCGTCATTGCCGTACTTGATCCGGCAATCCATCTTCTACGAAAGACTGTTCTGAAGATTGATGGATACGCGGGTCAAGCCCGCGTATGACGATTTTTGGCGTCACGCCGCGTCGGCGGCCATGCGCGCCTTCACGATCTTGTCCGGATTCCGCACCGGCTCGCCGCGCTTGATCTTGTCGACATTCTCCATGCCCGCCGTCACCTTGCCCCAGACCGTGTACTGGTTGTTGAGGAACGAGGCATCATCGAAACAGATGAAGAACTGGCTGTCGGCGGAGTCCGGGCTGGCGGCGCGCGCCATCGAGGTGGTGCCGCGCACATGCGGCTCGCTGTTGAACTCGGCCTTGAGCTTTTTGCCGGAACCGCCGGTGCCGGTGCCCTGCGGACAGCCGGTTTGCGCCATGAAACCTTCGATCACGCGATGGAACACGATGCCGTCGTAAAATCCCTCGCGCACCAGTTCCTTGATCCGGGCGACGTGGCCGGGTGCAAGATCGGGGCGCATTTCAATGGTCACCGGCCCCTGCGTGGTTTCGAGGATCAAAGTATTTTCGGTATCAGCCATGCTCTCTTCTCCACAGGTGGACGTTTCCGATTCTGGAACTGGATGCGGAACGGCCGGCCGGCAACGGCGCCGGCCATTCCTTCGGTAAATGGCATCGGCGTGCAGCGTTGCAACGCCTCCATCACGGCGATGCGGTACATTACCCGGTCATTGTCGGTGGCCTGTTCCGATTCATAGGTAATCTTCGGATGGCCAAGGATGTCCCCGCTGCGGTTGAAACTTACGACCACGGTAATGTCGATGCCCGGGTGGGCGCGCCCTGCCGGCGGCGGCTTCCAGCAGGTCTTCAATTTCGCAATCACGTCATGGATGGAATCGACCTGCGCCGCCTCGGCCTGCGCCGCCAAACCCGACAAAACGAACAGCGCCGCTCCTGCGAGCCCGATCAGCGGTTTGCCACGCCAAACCACTGCCGCTCACTTGATGTCGGATGCGACTTGCACCTTCACCATCTTGTCGGGGTCGGTCACGGTACCGCCGGAAGACCCCGGAGGCGCCTTTTTCAATTTACCGACCACGTCCATTCCCGACACCACCTCGCCGATCACGGTGTACTGGCCGTTCAGGCTGGGCGCGTCGGCGAACATGAAGAAGAACTGCGAATTCGCGGTGTCGACGCTGTCGCCGCGCCGCGCCATGCCGACGATGCCGCGCTTGAACGGCACGTTGGAAAATTCCGCCTTTAGATTGGGATATTTCGAACCGCCGGTGCCGTTGAAATTCTGGCCGTCGCCGGTCTGCGCCATGAAGCCATCCATGACACGGTGAAACGGCACGTTGTTGTAGTAGCCCTCGCGCGCCAGCTGCTTGATCCGCTCGGCATGCCGGGGCGCCAGGTCGGTTCGCAGCTTGAAGACGATGCGGCCCTTGGTGGTATCGATCACGATTGCATTCTGCTTGTCGAGATTTGCAGGAAGCGGCTGCGCGATCGCGGGGGCCGCGCAGATCAGCACGGCGAGAAATGCGAAAGTTCGGATCATGAAAACTCCGGATCAGTGACTACCGGCTAGCCGGCAAATTTGGTCTTGAGGCTGGCCGCGACCAAGGGCGGCACGAACGCCGACACGTCGCCGCCCATGGCTGCGATCTGACGCACCAGTGTGGCGGTGATCGGGCGGACCGCGACCGAGGCCGGAACGAACACCGTGTGCACCCCGGGCGCCATGGTCTCGTTCATGCCGGCGATCTGCATCTCGAAATCGAGATCGGTGCCGTCGCGCAAGCCGCGAATCATGATCGAGGCGCCGTGTTTCTGGGCCGCGGCAACGGTAAGATTGTCGTAGGTCGTGCAGTCGAAGGTGCAGCCGGCCTTGGCGGCCACCGGCGAAAACACCGCCCGGGCCATGTCCAGACGCTCCTGGGCCGAAAACAGCGGCTTCTTGCTGGAGTGCACCCCGATTGCGACGATCAGCCGGTCACAAAGGCCGACGGCGTGCCTGACCACGTCCAGATGGCCATTGGTGACGGGGTCGAATGAGCCGGGATACAGCGCGATACGGGGCATAAACCCGTCTACCCCGGCCCGGGCTGCCCCGCAAGCCGAGCCCCTTCCCGCCTCCGCCTCTAGTCTTGAACCGCTTGGCGGCTCGCGGCGTCCCACGAGGCAGGCCGATCATGTTTCGTGCGTGACCGGCGACGAAACAAAACGCCGTGGGCACGAAACCATTTTCGGCCTTCGCGAAGACATCCGGAAACGGGCGCTGGGTATTTAGCCAAGCCAACGACGGGCCGCAAAGGCCCAATGACAGGGGGACGTCATGATCAAGGCTGTTTCAGCCATCGCTGTGGCTGCGTGCGTCGCTGCCGCTCTCTCCATCCTTCCCGGTTTTGCTCCGCAGGTCGAAGCCAGCGTTCCGCAAGCCCTCGCCAAGGGCGACCGGCTCGACATTCACCTTGCTGGCCGCAACTGTTCGGAGCAGGCTTGGCCGAATTTTGAAGCTTCCTGCCTGCGTGTCGCCGGCTCCGGGATCATGAGCCGGCAAGCCCGGCTGGTAACGGCTGACCGCACGCCGTAAGCCCCGCGCCCTCCGCACTTAAGCTAATCCGATGGTAATTTTTGGCGGGCTGTCGCAGACTGCGACTTGATCGCGCCTTCGCCGGCTGCTTGGCCGACGGGCTCGACGGTTTTGGGGGTTCGCCAATGACCGCTACACCAGTCGCCGCTCCAATCCATTCCAGCGCACTTCCATTTGCAGCAACTCTCGGAGCGCTCGGCGTCGTTTATGGCGACATCGGCACCAGTCCACTTTATGCCCTGAAGGAAGCGGCCAGGGCGGCCGCCCATGGCGGACCGCTCGTCCCCGAGGCGGTCCTTGGCGTAGTGTCGCTGATCCTCTGGGCGCTGATCCTGATCATCTCGGTCAAATATGCGCTGTTGATCTTGCGTGCCGACAACCGCGGCGAAGGCGGCATCGTCGCGCTGCTGGCGCTGCTTCATGCCCGCAACGCTCAGCCGGGAACGTGGCGTGCCCAGCTTCTGGTCGTCGGCCTCATCGGCGCGGCGCTGCTCTATGGCGACGGCGCCATCACGCCGGCGATTTCGGTGCTCAGTGCGATCGAAGGCTTGAAGGTCGATGCGCCATCGCTGGCGCCCGCCGTGGTCCCGCTGACCGTCGTCATCCTGATCGGGCTCTTCATTGTCCAGAAAAAAGGCGCAGGCTTCATCGGCAATATTTTCGGGCCGGTGATGCTGGCCTGGTTCCTGGTGATCGGCCTGCTCGGCATCCACGGTATCGTGCAGGCGCCCGGCGTGCTCGCCGCCGTCAGTCCGCTTTATGCCTTCAATTTCCTGATCCATCAGGACTTCCACATCAGCTTCGCGGTGCTGGGCGCCGCCTTTCTCGCTGTAACAGGCGGCGAGGCGATGTATGCCGACATGGGCCATTTCGGCCGGGTGCCGATCCGGCTCGCATGGTTTGCGGTGGCCCTTCCCGGCCTCGTCCTCAATTATTTCGGACAGGCCGCGCTGCTTATTACTGACCCCAGCGCGCTCGACCATCCGTTCTATCAGCTCGCGCCCGACTGGCTGCACTACCCGCTGGTCGCGTTCGCCACGGTGGCCACCGTGATCGCCTCGCAGGCAATCATCTCCGGCGTGTTTTCATTGACGCAACAGTCGATCCAGCTCGGCTTCCTGCCGCGCATGCACATCACACACACCACCAGCCACGCCATGGGGCAGATCTATGTGCCCTTGGTGAACTGGCTGCTGGCGGCGGGAACCCTCGGCGCCGTCATCGGCTTCGGCACGTCGGATGCGCTCGCAGGCGCCTACGGTATTGCCGTGTCGCTGCTGATGGCCATCACCACCCTGCTGGCGGCCCTGGTCGCGATCCAATGGGGCTATTCGCCGATCATCGTGATCGCCGTCAACGGCTTCTTCTTCGCCATCGACTGCATCTTCTTTGCGGCGAATTCCACCAAGCTGTTCGAGGGCGGCTGGTTTCCACTGCTGCTGGCGGCCGTCGTCGCGTTCCTGATGCTGACCTGGCGAGGCGGCGTCAAGCTGGTCGAACGGGCACGCGCCGCCTTGCGTCAGCCCGAAGAGGATCTGATCGAGACCGCCGTCACCCGATGCCACGCCAGATTGTCGGGCACTGCGGTGTTTCTGGCATCCGCCCCTAACGGCGTACCCCTCGCGCTGACGCAATTCGTCAAGCACAACCACGTTCTGCACCAGCGCGTGCTGCTCGTTACCGTCGTGATCGAGGAGTCGCCTCGCATCGCCGACGAGAACCGGGCGGATGTCACCGAGGTGATCGAGGGCATCACCCGCGTCATCCTGCACTATGGTTTCATGCAGTATCCGACGATTTTCGAGGGCCTGAAGCTTGCTTGCGCGCAGGGCAAACTGCCCGGCATCGATCTCAGCGATATCACCTATTACATCGGCCGCGAGACCATCATTCCCCGCGAGGATATTCCGGGCATGTGGGTATGGCGGGAGACGGTGTTTGCGTTCCTGCAGCGCAACGCCGAACGTACCGCGGCATTCTTCGACGTGCCCGCGCGACAGGTGGTCGAGTTCGGAACCGAAATCGAGATTTAGCGGCAGATCGACCCAACCTTCGTCATTCCGGATTGCGCCTTCGGTCGGCAATTGCCGACCTGAGGCGCAGGCCCGGATTCCATACTCACAAGGGTGGTTATGGATTCCGGGCTGGCTCGCTTCACTCGCGCACTCAACGACAAGCGCTACGCGCTTGCGCGGCGAATGACTCAGCCGCCGTTGCCGTTGCCGTTCTCCGTGTCCTCGCCGATGTGCTCGACGGAAACCACATGCTCGTCCTCGGCGGTGTCGAACACGATGACGCCCTGGGTCGAGCGGCCCGCGATGCGGATGCCCTCGACCGGACAGCGGATCAGCTGGCCCCTGTCGGTCACCAGCATGATCTGGTCGCTGTCCTCGACCGGGAATGACGCCACCAGCTTGCCGTTGCGGTCGTTCACCGACATCGCCACGATGCCCTTGCCGCCGCGCCCGGTGGTCCGGTACTCGAACGACGACGAGCGCTTGCCGTAGCCGTTTTCGCTGATGGTCAGCACGAATTGCTCGTTGGCCGACATTTCGACATAGCGCTGCTCGCCAAGTTCGATGGCGCCGGAGGCTTCCTCGCTGTCGGTGCCCGCCTCCTCATCGGCGCCGCCACGCCGCACCGCATTGGCGCGGCGCAGATAGGCGGCGCGCTCCTCGGCATCGGCGTCGACATGGCGCAGGATGGCGAGCGAGATCACCTTGTCGTCTTTGGCCAGCGCGATGCCGCGCACGCCCATCGAGGTGCGGCCCTGGAACACCCGGACATCGGTGACGGGGAAGCGGATGCACTGGCCGCCGGCGGCGGTCAGCAGCACGTCGTCACGCTCGGTGCAGATCTGCACGTCGACGATCGCCTCGTCGTCATCGAGCTTCATGGCGATGATGCCGGAGCGGCGGACGTCGACAAAGTCCGACAGCTTGTTGCGGCGGACATTGCCGCCGGTGGTCGCAAACATCACGTCGAGATTGCCCCATGAGGACTCATCCTCGGGCAGCGGCATGATGGTGGTGATGCGCTCGCCCTGCTCCAGCGGCAGGATGTTGATCAGCGCCTTGCCGCGGGCGTTCGGCGCCGCCACCGGCAGCCGCCAGACCTTTTCCTTGTAGACCTGTCCGCGCGACGAGAAGAACAGCACCGGAGTATGGGTCGAGGCCACGAACAGCCGGCTGACGAAATCCTCGTCGCGGGTCTGCATCCCCGCCCGGCCCTTGCCGCCGCGCCGCTGCGCGCGATAGGTCGACAGCGGCACCCGCTTGACGTA
>Ga0164309_10000988_pt1 | contig 14347 bp, 13 predicted proteins | sample Whisoiple_247_MG_FD_109984 | JGI IMG/M metagenome (GOLD analysis project Ga0164309, IMG submission 109984) | Soil microbial communities amended with fresh organic matter from upstate New York, USA - Whitman soil sample_247_MG | ecosystem: Environmental > Terrestrial > Soil > Unclassified >...
GTCATCGAGGTGGGCCTGGGCGCGCTCGACATCCCGCATGGTGGAGGCGGCACCAGGGCCGCGATCGACTGGCTCGCCGAAAGTGTAAGTGCATAAGGCCTTTCTGCAGGCCCGAACGAGGACCCAAGTGACCCAATCCCCACGCAATCAACCTCTTGCCGCGCCGATCGCACCGCGACGGCCGCACTCTTTCACCCTGCACGGCATCACGGTGACTGACGATTATGCCTGGCTGAAGGACGACAACTGGCAGGAGGTGCTGCGCGACCCATCGATCCTCGACAAGGATATCCGCAACTATCTCGAAGCGGAAAACAACTATACCGATAGCCTGCTCGGCCACACGGAAGCCTTGCAAAAAACGCTGATCAAGGAGATGCGCGGGCGGATCAAGGAGGACGATTCCAGCGTGCCCTCGCCCGATGGCCCGTTCGCCTATTTCCGCAAATTCCGCGAAGGCGGCCAGCATGAATTGTTCAGCCGCATGCCGCGCAATGGCGGCGACACCGAAACCATTCTCGACGGCGACCAACTCGCGGCCGACCACGAATATTTCAGGTTCGGCGGCACGCGGCATTCGCCCGACCACAGGCTCGAAGCCTGGAGCGCCGACATCAAGGGCTCGGAATATTTTTCGATCCGGGTGCGCGACTGGGCCACCGGCAAGGATCATGACGATCTGGTCGAAGACACCGATGGCGGCGTGGTCTGGAGCGAGGACTCCACGCACTTCTTCTACGTCAAGCTCGACGACAATCACCGCCCGATGCAGGTCTGGCGTCATCGGCTGGGCACGCGGCAGGCGGACGACATCCTGATCTACCAGGAACAGGATTCCGGCTGGTTCACCCATCTCCATGAAAGTAGCAGCGGGCGTTTCTGCGTGATCGCCGGTGGCGATCACGATACGTCCGAGCAACGGATCATCGATCTCGCCGATATCGATACGCCGCCGAAGCTGATCGCCGCGCGAGAGGTCGGCGTGCAATACGCGATCGCCGACCGCGGCGACGAGCTGTTCATCCTGACCAATGCCGACGGCGCGATCGACTTCAAGATCGTCACGACACCGCTGGCATCACCCGAACGTGCCAACTGGCACGACCTGATACCCTATCGCGCCGGCGTCTATGTGATGGATATCGAGCTCTATAGCGGCCACCTGGTGCGGCTGGAGCGCGCTAACGCGCTGCCCGCCATCATCATCCGCGATCTCGCGACATCCGGGGAACACGCCATCGCCTTCGACGAGGCCGCCTATTCCCTCAACACCATTGGCGGCTATGAATTCGATACCACGAACCTGCGCTTCTCCTATTCATCGATGACGACGCCGTCGGAAGTGTACGACTATGACATGACAAGCCGGACGCGCATCTTGCGCAAGCGGCAGGAAATCCCCTCCGGCCACAACCCGGCCGACTACGTCACCACCCGCATCATGGCGAAATCGCATGACGGCGCCGAGGTGCCGGTGTCGATCCTGCACCGCAAGGATCTCAAGCGCGACGGCAACGCGCCGCTGCTGCTGTATGGCTATGGCTCCTACGGCATGGCGATGCCGGCTTCGTTCGCCGCCAACCGGCTGTCGCTGGTCGATCGCGGCTTTGTTTACGCCATCGCGCATATCCGTGGCGGCTCGGACAAGGGCTGGAACTGGTATCTCGACGGCAAGCGCAAGAAGAAGACCAACACGTTCGATGATTTCGCGGCGTCAGCCCGCGCGCTGATCGAGGCCAACTACACCAGCGCCAAGCGCATCGTCGGCCATGGCGGCAGCGCCGGCGGCATGCTGATGGGCGCGGTAGCCAATCGCGCCGGTGAATTGTTCGCCGGCATCGTCGCCGAGGTGCCGTTCGTCGACGTGCTCAATACCATGCTCGACCATAGCCTGCCGCTGACGCCGCCGGAATGGCCGGAATGGGGTAACCCGACCGAGAGTGCGGAGGACTTCAGAACCATCCTGTCCTATTCCCCCTACGACAATGTCGCCGCGCGCGACTATCCGGCGATTATCGCGATGGGCGGTCTGACCGATCCGCGGGTCACTTACTGGGAGCCGGCGAAATGGATTGCGCGGCTGCGCGTCACCATGATCTCGGGCGGCCCGGTGCTGCTACGCACCAACATGGGCGCCGGCCATGGCGGCGCCTCCGGCCGCTTCGACCGCCTCGACGAAGTCGCGATCGCATACGCCTTCGCACTGTGGACAGTGGGATTGGCAGACGGAAGCTCCGCTTGATCGCTTGCCGGATCGGTTCCTCGGGATACAAAATATATAGGGCCGCGTTCGCTATCCTGGGCCAATAACCTCCAGCGAACTGGGGTTTGGTTAGCGTCGTTCCGTCGCGAACGCGATCAAGAAAAAATGCTTGCGCGAGAGCTGAAGACAATTCACAACCATACATAGAATCAATCCGCAAACTCACTCGAGGGTCCTGACGGACGGTTTGGGAATCATGGCCAATATCGCGATCGTGGGCGACGAAAATGCGGTCCGGGTCACCATTCCGCTTCTGCCGGAGCGGGCCGGCCACAGCCTGGTCTCCACCCGCGACGGCCGCAAGTGGTTCGCGCGGTTCGATGCCAAAGTGGTGGCAGGTTCGGCGACGGCCATTAGTTCCGTCGCGAACGCCCTTGAAGCCGCTGAGCGCTGATCACTGTCGTCGAAGGCGACCGCGGCACCTGCCCGCCCCCGACACGCCAACCGCGTTGCCCGTGCCTGCCATCCGGCTATCATGTCGATCCTGGGAGGGCGCAAGAAACCGATGACGCTCACCACCAAATTGGCCGTCGCGATGATTGCGCTGGTAGCGGTTACGACTTCCGCGATCGGCTGGCTGAACTATCGCAGCCTTGAACAGGCGCTGCTGCCGCGAGTGCTTGATCGCATCGAGAGTCAGTCGCGGCTGGTCGCCGCCGATCTCGAAGCCTATGTCGCCGGCGCTCAGGGTGACGTCGCAAGTCTGAAATCCGGCACCGCCCTCAACGGGCTGATGCGCGCCCGCGAGGCCGGCGGCACCGATCCCGTCGATGGCGTTTCCGAAAAGACCTGGCGCGAGCGCTTGGCCGCGCGCCTTGAGGCTGAACTCGAAGCCAAGCCGGCCTATGCCGATATCCGCGTGATCGGCGTCGACGATAATCAGCGCGAGATCATACGCGTCGACCGTCGCGCTCCGAACGATGCGATCGAGATCGTTCCGGACGAGCGATTGGCACGGAAGGGCGACAGGGTCTATTTCAAGCAAACGATCAAGCTGCAGACTGACGAAATATATGTCTCACCCCTGACGCTGGACCGGCGCGGCGAGACCATCATCATGCCTCCGGTACCGATGCTGCGGGTCGCGACGCCGATTTTCACAGCCAGCGGCAAGCTGTTCGGGATATTCATCATCAGTGTCGACATGCGGCCGGCCTTCGATCGCGTGCGCTCATCGGCACAGTCAGGGGAAAACGCCTACCTGATCGACGAACGCGGCGATTATCTCGTTCATCCCGACCGATCCCGCGAGTTCGGCTCCATGCTGGGCAAGCCGACCAACTGGCGGAGCGACTTCCCTCCTATCGCCGGATCTCTCGACACGACGCAGAGCGTTAGCCTAATCCTGCCGGATCAGGCCGGACGGCCGGGCGGAATCGCGCTTGTGCCGGCTATGCTGGCCGGCAATCAACGGGTCGCGGTGATCAAGACCACCCCGAACGCGGTGGTCATGGCAACGGCCGCTGCGATCCAGAATACCTCCGTGCTCGGCGGCCTGGTGGCGGTGCTCGCTGCGGCGATCCTGGCGGTGCTGATGGCGCGATCATTGACCCGTCCGATCGTGCAATTGACGGCGGCGGTCGAGGGCGTCGGCCGTAACGGTCCTGCCGCCATTCCGGTCGACGCTTCCGGGGAGACCGGTGTGCTGGCCCGCGCCTTCGCTCGCGTGATCGGCGAAGCCAATGCAAAAACCATCGAGCTCGAGGACGAAGTCAGGGAACATCGCCGCACCGAAGCGGCGCGGGATCGCCTCGCCGAGCGCGAGCGTCTGTTCAGCGCCGCAGTCGAATCCTCTCATGACGCCATCATCACGGAATCGCTCGATGGCAGGATCACGGGCTGGAATCCGGCCGCCGAACGGCTGTTCGGATTTAGCGCGGCGGAAGCGGTCGGCCAGGATATCGATTTGATCGTTCCGTCCGAACGGCGGTCCGAGATGCGCGATATCCTGAGCAAGATCGGCCGCGGCGAGCCGGTCGAAGATCACGAAACCGTGCGATTGCGCAGCGACCAAAGCCAGGTCCATGTTTCGATCAGCATTTCTCCTATCAGGGCGCCGTCGGGCGCGATCATCGGCGTATCCAAGATCGTCCGCGACATCACCGAAGCCAGGAAAACGCGAGAGGCGCTCAATCAGCAAATCGAGGAACGGCGACGCATCTTCGAGACCTCCCAGGACCTCATCCTGGTCACCAACAGCCAGGGCGTTCTGGTCCAGGTCAGCCCCAGTTCGCGCACCATACTGGGATACGCGCCTGAGGAGATGATCGGTTTCAACTCGATCAAGTTCATCTTCAGTGATGATCTCAACAACACCCGCGACGAACTGCGCGCCGCGCGACGGCGGCAACACACGCGAAATTTCGACACCCGCTTCATCCACAAGGACGGGCGTGTCGTCACCCTTTCATGGATGGGCGCGTGGTCCGAACCGGTGCGGCGGTATTTCTTCATTGGCCGCGACATGACCGAGAGCCGGCAGGCGCAGCAAACGTTACGCGAAAGCGAGCAACTGGCGCGCGGCATCATCGATACCGCGCTCGATGCCTTCATCCAGATGACCGAAGGCGGCACCATCTCGGACTGGAACCCGCAGGCCGAAAATATCTTCGGCTGGTCGCGCAGCGAAGCGCTCGGACGCCGGCTCGACGAACTGATTATTCCGGAACCGCAGCGCGACGCCCACAAGGTGGGGCTGCGGCGCTTCCTGCGCACAGGCCATCGCAAGATTCTTGGCCGCCGCCTCGAAATCGAGGCGCTGCGGCGCGACGGCAAGGAAATCAAGGTGGAACTGAGCATCACCGGACTGCGGCGTCGCGACGGCGTGGTGTTCAACGGATTTGTCCGCGATCTCACCGACCGGATCGCGGCGCAGGATCGCATTCGGCAGGCAGAGAAGATGGAGGCGCTCGGCCAGCTTACCGGTGGCATCGCGCACGACTTCAACAATATACTGACCGTGGTCACCGGAACGATCGAGATCCTGGCCGACGCCGTCAGGAGCGAGCCGCAACTCGCCGCCATCACCAGGATGATCGACGAAGCAGCCTCACGAGGCGCGGAGCTGACCCAGCATCTGCTGGCATTTGCCCGCAAGCAGCCGCTGCAGCCGCGCGAGGTCGACATCAATACACTGGTGATCGATACCGCCAAGCTGCTGCGCCCGACATTGGGCGAGCAGATCGAGATCGAAACCGTGTTCGCAGACGAGAGCTGCTTCGCAACGGTCGACCCCAACCAGCTCACGACCGCCATTCTCAACCTGGCGCTCAACGCGCGCGACGCCATGCCGAACGGCGGCAAGCTGGTGCTGGAGACCGGCTCGGCCGATCTCGACGAAAGCTATGCCAGCGCCAACGGTGACATTCAGCCTGGCCGCTATGCTGTAATTGCCGTCAGCGACACCGGCGCGGGAATTCCCGCGGCGATGCTGGATAGGGTGTTTGATCCATTCTTCACATCGAAGGGACCCGGAAAAGGCACTGGCCTCGGCCTCAGCATGGTCTACGGATTCGTCAAGCAATCCGCGGGCCATATCAAGATCTACAGCGAGGAAGGCCATGGCACTACCATCCGGATGTATCTGCCGCCGGCCGTGGCGACATCGGTTGCCGAGCGGAGTGCTGCATCGCCAGCCGTTGCAGGTGGCAACGAAACCATCCTGGTCGTCGAGGACGACTGGCTGGTGCGCAGCTATGTGCTGACGCAACTACGCTCATTGGGCTATGCAACGCTGGACGCGTCGAATGCGGCTGAAGCGCTGGCCATCGTCAAGGCCGGCAACCCGTTCGATCTGCTGTTCACCGACGTGATCATGCCGGGCGGCATGAACGGGCGGCAACTTGCCGACGAACTGCAGAAGATCAAACCTGGATTGAAGGTGCTGTTCACCTCGGGCTACACCGAGAACGCGATCATTCACCAGGGCCGGCTCGATTCCGGCGTGCTGCTGCTCGCCAAGCCCTATCAAAAGAGAGAAATGGCCGTGATGATCCGAACCGCGCTCGCCAGCTGAAAGGACGACCGGTTCGATTCGAAATCAGGACGTGCGCTGGGCGGTCAGCACAATCCGGATCAGATCGGCCGCGTTGCGGGCGCCGAGCTTCTTCATGATGTTGGCGCGATGATCCTCGATCGTCCGCGGGCTGATCCCGAGTTGTCGTCCGGCTTCCTTGTTGGAAGCGCCGGAAGCGAATTGCTGCAGCACCTCACGCTCGCGCCGCGTCAACGGCTCGCGTCCAGGGAAATGCAGCGAGGCGGCTTTCGAGGCCTGCCCATCGGCTTGCCGGCGCGCATAGGCGTCGATCGCCTCGTCCAACCGCGCTACGATCTCGCTGCCCCGGAACGGCTTTTCGATGAAATCCAGCGCGCCATTCTTGATCGCGCTCACCGCCATGCTGATATCGCCCTGCCCGGAAATCATGAAGATCGGCGCGGGATAATCCTCTCCGCGCAGCTCCTTCAGAATATCGAGTCCCGATTTGCCCGGAATATGCACGTCGAGCAGGATGCATGCGGGCGTCCGGCTGCGCGCTACCGCAAGCAACGCAGCTCCATCCGCAAAGCAGATTACATGATAGCCGCCCGCCGACAAAACCAGCGAAAGGGTTTCGCGAACGGCAGGATCGTCATCGACTACAAATATCTCACCGCGTGAGGGAGAATTCTCGGCCATATGGCTTTGTCCATCGACATCGCCGAACCGATCGCCAAATGGCTTTGACCGGTCAAGCTCGTACCGACCGTATTTGTACGGGACGGAGACTTAACGCACAAGTAGCGCTGGGGGCTTATGAGCGCTAAAGGAGGTCCCTCATGCATAGCGTCATCAACGTTCAGCCCGATAGCCGAAATGACAGCCACGGCTCGGTCGTTTCGGACCTGGTTTCACTGATCGACCATATGCAGGCCAGCATGAAGCTAATCGAGAGGGTTATCGCAAGCGAATTACCTCTCGGTGACCAGGAAACCAGCGAGAATGTCGCCGTTCTGGACGACGTCACGCCCTGTTATCTGAAAGCGAACGCCGCGCTGTACACCTGCAAGGCCGCGCTTGAAGTCACCCTGCATTTCCTGACCAGTGCAGAAGCCATGATCACTGCCAGCCGACAAACAGACGGAAGGGCTGGAAGCGATCGCCACTCGGCTTTCGCCGATTTCTTTTGACGTCGCACAGGGTGTGGACAGGAACGTCCGCCTGTCGCCAGGGTCGGCAGCCCTAGCTGCCCATCAACGCTTCCGGGGCAGCAGCACCCGGACCCCTCTTTTTGTTCTTTCCCTGCAGAAACTGAACATCGATCTCCGCGCCATTGACGCGAACCAATTCGCAGCGACGATAAGCGAGGCCGGTCGACGAGAGCAGCAGGAAGAATTCCTTGAGGTTGAGGCCCTGGATTGAACCTTCGACCGTCAGAATAGCATCGTTGTCCGATATTGCGTTGAGTGTGCAGTCGCGCCGCCATGTGCCGTCGATGCCCATGATGCAGACGCTATATCCACGGCTGAACGTTACCCGTTCCGGTCCCTTACTTTCCTCTGACATGGTCACATACCCGCCATTGCAGCGACCTTCGGCGCGTTGGCACAGCCGCCCGAGATCTGGGTCGACACTGGATTGAAGCCTTCGGGACGATACAGCCCGCGCCGGTCCCGATAGGGCTTGAAGACGTCGGTCAGCCCAACCACCGTTTCCGCGGCGCCGAGCGCCAGAAATCCGTCCTTCTCGGCAGCCCTGGCAAGACGACGGAAAATATCGATCTTGGTATCTTGGTCGAAATAGATCAGCACGTTGCGGCAGAAGATCACGTCGAAGACCCCGAGCTGGGAGAAATCATGCAGCAGATTCAGCTGTCGATGCTGAATCATCGCGCGAAGGTCGGCATTGATCTGCCATAACTCGCCGATCTGCTTGAAATATTTAACCAGCATCTGGATCGGAAGGCCGCGCTGGACTTCAAACTGGCTGTATAGTCCCGCCTTGGACTTCTCGATCACTTCCAGCGACAGATCGGTCGCGAGAATCTCGACCCGCCAGCCGGCAAGCGCGGCGCTCATTTCCTTCAGGCACATCGCCAGCGAATATGGCTCCTGTCCGGTCGAGCCGGCCGCGCACCAGATCCGGATGCTGCGGCGGCTCGCGCGGGCCTGCAGGATCTCGGGCATGACTACATCGCGAAAATGATAGAACGGAACCTTGTCGCGGAAGAAAAACGTCTCGTTGGTAGTCATCGCCTCGATCACCTGGGTGGCGATCGCGGAGCAACCGCTTTTCAGTTTCAGCACGAGTTCGGTAATGCCCGGCAAGCCAGCCTTTCGCCCAATCGGCAGCAGGCGGCTTTCGATAAGATATTGTTTGTCCGGGGACAGATCGAGCCCGGAATTGTCTTTGAGAAATTTACGCAAATACTCGTAGTCGGGCGGGGTCACGGGCGGCCTATCAAGATGGGTCGGAATACTTTCATATGAAAGTCGCTGGACGGCACTGCGGCACGGACGCCGATTCGAGAGTGCGGATGCCAGCCACTGCGGAAGCAGTTGGGCCGAAGGGATATCCCGGTAGTTGATTCAGCACTCATAACTGGACACGCAACTGGATACGAAGCGAACGTGGGCAGACCCCGTCCCGCTATGGGGACTCGGTGGCAGCCGCTACTCTCACCGTCGACGAAACCCGGAGAATCATGCGGATGGCCTCATTGAGATGCGAGACGACTATTCGCCATTGCAATCAGAGCATTCGTCTCTGCAATCAATAGCCTTTGCGGCTTCACAGCCTCGTTAATTTCATTATCCGTGCTAATACGGATGACGCGGTGGGCTATTGCCCGTTTCATTTTCGAAAGCGATCGCCCAACGAAAAACGGCGGGGTTTCCCCCGCCGTTTTGATGTTGTGTCAGTTCGCCGGTATCAGCGGAGCAGCTGAAGCACGCTCTGCTGCGACTGGTTGGCGAGCGCCAGCGCGGAGACCGCGATCGACTGGCGGGTCGACAGCGCCTGGCTGTTGGCCGCTTCCTCGTTGGTGTCGGCCAGCGTCAGGTTCGAGGCGCCGGTCTGCAGCACGTTGATCAGGTTCTTGGAGAAGTCCTGACGGATCTGCACGATCAAGGTTCGAACCGAGGTTCGAGGCTTCCAAGCGCAACGTGGTGTTGATTTGACCAAGCGAGGTGAGCACCGCGTTTGCCGAATTGGAATCCAGGAAGTCGACCCCGGTGGTCAGGGTCGACAGGCCAAGGCCCGCGGTATTGAAAGGTGACGCCCTGGATCGCCAGCGTGGATCTGCCGGTTTCGTCGAAGGTCAGGTTCAGCGTATCGCCCTCGAGCAGGTTGATGCCGTTGAACGAGGAATCCTGCGAGGTGGTATCGATCTGCTTGAGGATGTTGTTGTACTGGGCGACCAGCCCGGCACGGGTTGCCTGCGCGTTCGGATCGGCTACCGGCGCAGCCGCCACCAGCCCGTTGAAGGCCTGGCCGGTTGCCGTGGAGGTGCCGGTGATCGCACCGATCGTCGAGGAAGCCGCGTTGTTGCTGGTCGTAAGGGTGATGACGCCGGTCGTATCGATGGTCGCCTGCAGATTGTTGGTGGCCAGCGCCGCGTTGAGCTGGTTCAGCGACGACACCTGCCCTGCTCCGGTGCCGAAGGTGATGCTGCTTGCGGTGCCGCCGCCGGTCGCGGCGATCAGCAGCGTCTCGCCGCTCAGCGATGGCGAGGCGCCGGTTGCCGCCAGGGTGACGCCGCCGGAAAGGCCGAGGGCGGTCAGCGCCGAGGAGTTGCTGGAGGAGATGCTCAGCGTGCCGTTGACAGTGCCGGTGTGCAGCGTGATGACGCCGCCGGAGACCGACGAGGCGGTACCGGTGTTGCCGCTGGCCGCGTCGATCGCTGCAAGCAGGTTGGCAACCGTGCCGCCGGTAGAGATCTGGTTGGCGCCGGCGGTGCCGGACACGAAGGTCAGCGTCTTGCCGTCGACCACCAGGGTGTCGCCCGTGCTAAAGCCGTTGGTCAGGGCGCCGCCGCCGGAGGTGGAGGCGGTGGTTCCCGACAACAGCGTGGCGCTGGTCAGCGCCGTGGTGCTGGTGGCGCCGCCGCTGCGCGCCTGGGTGACGCCGGAGCCAAGGCCGAGTTCCGTCAGCGCATTGCCGCTGCCGGTGATGGTCAGGTTGCTGGTCGTGCCGGTCTGCAGCACGAGCTGACCTGAGGATACCGTCGAGGCGGTGCCGCTGCCGGTGATGGCGTCGATATCGCTCAAGATGGTCTGCACGCTGGCGGAGGAACCCGCGCCGATGCCGATCGTAAAGCCGGTGGAGGCGCTACCGCTCGACGTCGTGGTGGCGGTCGAGAAGGTGATGGTCTTGCCGTTGACGACCAACGTCGAGCCGTTGGTGATCGCGGTGCCCAGATCGTCCGAGGTGGAGTTGGCGCTGCCGACCAGCTTCGTGGCGGCGGTGATGTTGACGGCGCTTGCGGTGTCGTCGTTCACCACCGCGGTGCCGGTCGAGCCGGCGCTGGTGAAGGCGGCCGTGATGGTGCCGGTGGCGGTCGCACCCGCGAAGGTCGCATCGGTATAGCCCGCGCCGGTGCCGAGCAGGTTGTTGGCGGTGGCGCCCGAAATGGCCGTGGTCGAGACGCTGGACTTGGTGGAGTAGCCGACCGGAGTCTGCAGCACCTGGTTGGCGACCGACTGGGCGCTGGCGACCAGGCTCTGCAGCGAGGTGATGCCGGTGTTGGCGGCCTGCAGCACCTGCACGCCGTTGCCGATGCCGTCGAGCAAATTGGAGATGTCGCTGGCGCGGTTATTGAGCGCGGCCGCGGTGAAGTAGCTGGTCGGGTTGTCCAGCGCGGAGTTGACCTTGTTGCCGGTGGCGAGGTCGTTCTGCGTGGTGGCGAGCAGCGAAGCGGTGGATTGCAGCGAAAGCAGGTTCTGACGAACGGAGGCGGAAAGAACAATGCCAGTCGTGGTCATATCCTTCTGATGTGAACTCAACTCTACTGCGCAGGATATGCGCCGACGGCCTTTCAGGCATGGTTACTCTGGGATTGGATGCGTTAAAGAGGCATAAACCGAGATTCGCCCGATCGATCCGCGCAAACATCAACATCTAGCCATTTGGCGGCTCAAGTGGCGCAAAACGCCGATATAGCAACACTGCGCGTATTTACGCGGCGCGTCCTCTTAACTACGCGTTCATCACGTTTCGAAACTACGATATGGTTACTCCGAGTTGAGCGGCCGCGTTTCGGTGGTGAAGGTTTGTCCTTCCTGCCGTCAATTCGACCGCAGGAAGCCGCGCGATCATGCACGCGCGATCGCGTTCTCGCGACCACCTCATCCCAACTTTCCATGAGCTCCGGCGAGAAGGGCCTCTCGTTGACGGTCGTTCAGGCGTAGAGTGGCATTGCCATGATCCCATGATTCGGAGCGGAGCCATGTTGCGCTGGATGACGCCATTTGCTGTCGCTGTTTTTGCGGCAGGGTCCGCCGTCGCTGCCGATCTACCGAACTCTTATGATGGACCCGGCGCGATGGTCTACCGCAAGGTTCCGCCGCGGTACGGCGAAGCGCAAGTGCGGGTCGAGGAAGAGCCCGACGTGCTGTTCACACCCTACCTGCCGCCTCACACTCCGATCCTGCCAGGATCAGCGACGCTGCCGGGTTACTATGGATCGACCCATTCCTATGAATATCAGGGCCCTTATTATGGCGGTCCATATGTTGGCTATTGGGACCGCTTGCCCTACGCCTGTGGCGTTTATGGTTACTGCTAAGTTTAGGGACGAAAGCGCTCAAGGCGAAACCACTCGTGCATGATTCACGGTTTCGCCGTGCGCATCGTGGCCTTCTCGTCGCCGGCCAGCCGACTGTTGCGCAGGAAAACCGAGTAGGTCGCCAGCGCAAGTACGATTACCAATAGCTGCGCGGACACCGCTTCGACGGTCGGATTCAATCCGATGGTACCAAACCATGCGAGACTCTTAAGCTCGGTGAACGGCAGCATCGCCTGCTCCTGGAACTCCTGCACGGCTTCGCCGATGAACTTGATCGCCATCGCGAACAGGAAAGCCGAGGTGATGATGAACAGTGGTCGCAGCGGGATTCTGTGCGATCAGATTGATGAAATAGAACAGCACCGCAAGTCCTATGGTCGCGACACCCAAGCCTGCAAACAGGCCGACGCTCCAGCCGCCTTCGGTGGTAGCGCTCGAAAAACAGGCTGCTTGAGCGGCCTGACAAAATTAGAATCGCTCAAATCAACCGGGCTGACCGATCGGCAATGGCCGGTCCTGCGCCAACTCGTCCGGTTGCCGTCGCGCTGCCAAGCGCTCGGCCTGCAGGACAGCAAGCGTCAGGACCGCGATCGCCACCGCCTGATGCGTCAGCGCAAGATCGATCGGCACCTGATTGAGCAGCGTCAGAATGCCCAGTGTCGCCTGTAGCGTAATCGCGGCCACCAGCCATAGCGCACCCCTGACGACGGTTCCGTCGGCCCGCGCCCGAATGGCGTCGGCGGCATGCAGGATCGCCAGCGCAAACAGCGTATAGGCGATCATGCGATGCTCGAACTGCACGGTGAGCGTATTGTCGAACAGGTTGCGCCACCACGGCTGTTCAAAGAACAACCGTGCCGTGGAGGGAATGAACCCGCCGTCGATATCGGGCCAGGTGTTGTAGACCTTTCCCGCGCGCAGACCCGCGACCAGCGCGCCCAGATAGAGCTGCACGAAAGTCAGCACGAGCAAAATCACGCTTGTCGCCTTTAACCTTGCCGTCGCCACGGCAGGTGATCGGGCCGCCAGCCGGCGCAAGGTCCAGACGATCGCCGAGTAGATCAGCAGCGCCAGCACCAGATGGGTGGCGAGACGATATTGCGAGACCTCGACCCGCTCCGACAAACCTGACGCGACCATCCACCAACCGACCGCGCCCTGCAGCCCGCCGAGCGCGAAGATCACCCACAACCGGCGCTTCAACTCGCCGCCGAGCGAACCCCGCCACATGAACCAGAGGAACGGCAGCAGATAGACCACGCCGATCATGCGCCCGAGCAGGCGGTGGCTCCACTCCCACCAAAAGATCGACTTGAACTGGGGTAGAGTCATGCCGGCGTTGAGCTCGCGATATTGCGGGATCGCCTTGTAGCCTTCGAAGGCCTGTGACCACTGTTCGTCACTGAGAGGCGGCAACGCGCCGGTGACCGGCTTCCATTCGGTGATCGAAAGACCGGACTCGGTGAGGCGTGTCGCCCCACCAACCAGCACCATGATCGCAATCAGAGCCGCCATCGACAACAACCACCACCTGACCGCGGTCGTAGCTGGGTTTTTTTGTGCGGAATACGCAGAATACAAGGTCATTTTGAAGCCGAGCTTAGCAGACTATACTGTTTGAATGAATTCACGGGGCACTTATAATCCGCCTCTTCCCGCGCGCAAGGCCTCCCTTAGGCAAACCGTACCTTTCTGCATGACGATACGAACCCGCAAATTCATCGGAACCCTCGCATTGTTACTACTTGTCGTGGTGTGGTCGCTGTTGGGAATGACAGCGGCGCAGACCCCGTGGCTGGCGAGTTCCAGGCTGCTGCAGGCCGTCTATTACGTTGTAGCCGGGATTGGCTGGGTGCTGCCGGCGATGCCAATCGTCAGCTGGATGGCGCGGCCCGACGCCTAGCTCAAAAGCCCCGTATCCGGTCGCGCCTCGGGCCCGAGGTTCCCCGTCCCGGTTGACGGCGGCATAAGCGGCCGCGGCAACATCGTGCCCGAGAGCATCACGCGCAGCGCGCGCAGCGAACGGAGCCGGCCGTCCCACGAGATACGCGGTAGAGCGTAGAGACTGGTCCGGCCCGCCGCCTCGATCACGCCTGGTATCGCCGACGCCGCGCTGACAAAGCCCGCCTCCTCCACCATCCCGGCATGCTGCCGGCAAAAGGCAGCGGCGTCCCCGAACGGATACGCGAAATGCCTGACGGGGCGGTGAAACGCTGCGCGCGCCACCGCCGCACCCATTGTCACCTCGCGCTGCGCGACGTTATCCTTCAGGTTGGACAGCACAGGATAGTTCACGGTTGCGCTTCCGATCGTCACCAGGGGA
>Ga0164309_10000989_pt1 | contig 14325 bp, 18 predicted proteins | sample Whisoiple_247_MG_FD_109984 | JGI IMG/M metagenome (GOLD analysis project Ga0164309, IMG submission 109984) | Soil microbial communities amended with fresh organic matter from upstate New York, USA - Whitman soil sample_247_MG | ecosystem: Environmental > Terrestrial > Soil > Unclassified >...
AGTTCTACGCTTAAGCGTCTCAAGATGCTTCCCCACCCCGAAGAAAGCCCCGCCCACTCCAGCACGGGGCTTTCTTTTTTGACGGACGATTGCGGTGGTTCGGCCCTATCTGCCCGTCGTTGTAGAAGGCGTCGTCGGTGAGGGAGACAGCGCGGGATTTCCGGACGTTATTGGGAAGCGCGGGGTTGCCCGATGGATTCATCGGACTATTGGTGTTGACATTGCCGGCCGTGCTTCCGGTGGTCGTTCCAGACGTTCCCGTGGTCGTTCCAGGCGTCGCGGTGCCTGGAGACGCCGTTCCTGATGTCGCTGATCCGGTTCCGCCAGTCCCGGCTCCGCCGGTGCCCGCGGCGCCGCCGGCCTGTGCAAGCGCGACTGTGCTCGAGAGCGCGAACGCCGTGGCCAATGCAAGGGGGCTGATTTTCATGATCGTTTCCTCGGGTTGAAACGCGACGGATCGTTCCAATGCCCCGCCTCAGCGCAGCTATGCCGCCTCCCGTGCGTAGGGAATGATCGCAGAGACGACTCGGCAATCGATAGCCAAAGCGCCCGGCGACGAAGCCCTTTTGCTCATCGATGAAACCAAATTGCCGGACCGACGAAACTATCCTGAAACCGGGCCGGACTATTGCTGGCGTGGTTAACGACGGAGTTCGGCCATGTGGGCACTCATCATCAATATCGTCTATGAGCAGGCTTGCCGGAGCTATCTCGCCAGCGTCGCGCGGCATCATCGTCGTTGGGTTTGAATTTGGATTTGATGGAGGGCTAAATATGCTCGCCGAGAAGTTCATGTTGGTCCTGGAAGCGATCCTGCGGACCAACAGCCGCGACTATCCCGATGGCGCTCCGCGCGTCGTCAGCAACTCGCCGCATGTTCCGGTGAAGCTGCCGAGGTCGAAATAGTCCGGCTCGAATGAGCGCCCTCGCAAAATATGGATGAATCCTCATCGGCCTGGGCCGTTCGTGGAGGACCGGGGTCAACACGACGGCTTGGAGGGATGGTCCCGCGGCGGTGTTGGCAGACCCACAGAAGCCGACCACAGGCCCGAGACCATTACAACGCATATCCCCAATCCGCCGACCGCCGCCGGCAGCGCGGCAGGCCATTTTGAGCGCCCCTCCCACATTTTCTTGCGCAATTGTAACCTGTTTCACCATCGATCGTTCGACGCACGGCTAAGGGTCCCGAGTACCGCGAGGCCGCGGAAAAGCGGCGCGCCGAGCAAATCAAGATACTGGAATGCTCCCACAAGGTTGACGCGGCGAAGGTGCTTCCTCGGGATCGAACGGCCCGCATCCAGCAGTGCCTCGATCAGCCTTGAACAAACCCTGTCCGCGATGGCCATCGCGCCGGCAGTGACTGATTTCGGTAGCATCCGGCGCTACCCTGAGACGCATTCCTTTGCCCGACCCGGTCGCGCGAGCCTCGGGGCGTTCCTTATGCCTATCCCCGACTCTTAATGGTGGTATCGACCACGGGATTTTGCGCGATTCACTGCAAGAGGGCTCGGACCGGCTTGGCCGTTGCCGCGCTCAATGCCCGGCATACGCTGCAGGCCTGTTTCGGCATTGCCTTCGCCATCCTGCTCGACCTGTATTTCCTGCGAAATGGCTTCACCCAACCATCAGCGCCGGTCGAGCTGTCGCGGTCCGTTCTGTTGTGGATCGCTATCGCGGCGTTGATTGGCGCGGTGAAAATCCATCCTCCCGCGGTCATCGCGAAGATCCTGGCTCGGCTGGCCTATATCGGACTGGTCAGCTATCCCCTCTATCTGGTCCATCAGGATGTTGGATTGATGTTTTTCAACTGGATTGGCGTGCCCTATAGCGACACGCTGTACCCCCGACTCCTGCGACTGTTTCTGGCGCCGACGGTCTTTATTGCGATCGCGAGCATTATTCATACGTTCGTCGAGCGCCCCCTGATCGCGCCGTTGACCGGTCTGCTCAGCGGCAAGCGACGGCGCGCCGGGAGCGCGGCTTCCTTCCCAAGCCCGGCACAGTAAAAGGCCCTGGAAGAAAAAAGGGTGGATCAAGACGGCGGTCCGGGTTAGGGCATCCGCATGCCCGACCATCTATGGCATTTTGCGGCATCAGCATCAGCGCCCGATCCCGGCGCTTGTTTTTCAGCGCATTCGGACGGAAGCGAATTACCCTGGTCGGCTCCCGCCATTTCGGCGTGACGACGCTCGATATGCTGCGCCAGCGAGGTGTCAATGTGGTCAGGGTCGTTGTGGCCGATGGCGACGACCGGTTGGCCATGGCGGCCCGGGCCGCCGGCATCGAAGTTGTCGTGCAGGCTGATCCTAAATACGTGGTCGCTTCCGAGATTGCTCCGGATACCGACCTGATCGTGACCGCGCACAGCCACGCTCGCATCAACAAGGAGGCGCTCGCCGCCGCCAAACTTGGCGGCATCGGCTACCACCCCTCGCTTCTGCCGCGGCACCGTGGCATCGCCGCGGTCGAATGGACAATTCGCGAGGGCGATCCGATCGCCGGCGGCAGTATCGACCATCTGGCCGATCGTATGGATGCGGGCCCGATCGCAGCCCAGGAGTGGGTTTTCGTCCGGAAGGGAGAGACCGCGCGAGAGCTCTGGGAGCGCGCGCTGGCACCCTTAGGCCAAAAACTCTGCTCGGCGAGATGATCGACTACGCCAAGACCCACAAAAGCTTGCCGGCCAAACCGCAGGACGAGGAATTTGCGACCCGCGCTCCCAAGCTATGACCTTCGATGCCAGAAGCATCGACGCGCTCATTAGGCATCTGGACCGATTGAACCCTCGAGTGGAACCACCCTCACCTCTTGCGTGGTCGAGCCGTGGGGATATCAGCCTTGCTGCGGCGCAATAGATTTTGAAGCCGCCGCCGCGATCGGCTTCTCCATGGCTCCCGCTTCTGCCCAACCTCAGTTGTGACGGCTTTGGAATGTCACGGTTGTGACCAAGATTGGCAGTTGCGAACCACGAACCAACTCCACACTTACGGTTACAGACTGAAATGACGGCGTCTGGCATCGACGATTCTGGCAGGGCGTGACACGATGGTCTTGTGCGTGTCTCAATCCATGGTGCATATGCCAATGGCCAGCTCAGTGGTAACGCAGGATCGGGGAAGTGGAATGGGGCATCAGCCGGGATACCTTGCAGCGGTCGGAGCGGAGCATCGCAGCAGTAACGCACGCCGCCCGCCCGGAGCTTTCGCTAAAGCCAGGATGCTGATCCTTGGCGCCGCCGCGATGCTGGTGGCTTTCGCCTTCAGCACGCAAAGCCAGGCCCAATCCGGGCTGTTCACCGGTTTGGCAGGCGTCTGGTCCGGCGGCGGGACCGTTACGCTCGACGATGGTTCGAGCGAACGCATCCGCTGCCGCGCGACCTATGCGGTCGGCGAAGGCGGTCACGGTCTCAACCAGACCCTGACTTGCGCCAGCGACAGCTACAAATTCGATCTCCGCTCCAACGTCGTGGCGGAGGGCGGCCAGATTTCCGGCAGCTGGAGCGAGATGAGCCGGAACATCAGCGGCACCGTCCAGGGACGCGGCGGCAATGGCCTTATCCAGGTGATCGCAAGCGCGCCCGGGTTCAATGCCAACATTTCGCTGACGACGCGCGGCAACCGCCAGTCGGTCGTGATCAAATCCGAAGGTTCATTCCGAGGCGCGACGATTACGCTGGCGCGATCCTGAACATGACGCTCGACAGGATCAGCCCGATCGTGGCGTGCCCTATTTCGGCTTGGCCAATCGATCGGCGGTCGCTTTAAGGATCTTTGCGATCAACAGCGCCTGTTCCTTGTTGAAGGCGAAATCCTGCACGCCTTTGTGCGTGGTCAGCGACAGCACCATGATGTGCGGCTGGTTCTCGGGCCAGCCGGTGGCAAAGGCGGTGACATAGTCCGCAGATGTCGATCGTGGCGTTTGTGTCGTCATGGGAGACATTCCTCATCCAGTATTGAAGTCAGCTTTGTAAAGCGCGCGGCAAAAGCATCGATCGATGTAATCAGCATCGATCGGGCGACCGATCCCATATCGAAATGGAGCCGGATGCAGCACTGCATCGGCATAATTGAGCGTTGCAAATCGGCGGAGGGTCGTCGATACCCGCGAGCGTTAAATTCTCTGCATTCCTCCAGCACGCCGGCTCTGTTCGTCGATGAATCGAACACCTTCCAAATCCAAGGCGCCCCTCTGGATGGCCGGCTGGCTGTCGCTGATGCTGGTCGTCGTTGTCGCCGGCCGCGAGGCGATGCGCGAGGTGAATGTGTTCCAGCTCATGGAACTGCGCACGGTGATCGGCTTCTGTTTTCTGTATCCGCTGATCCATCGCAACGGCGGCTTCGCGCTGATGAGGACGCAGCGGCTGCCGCAACATATCGGGCGCAACATGATCCACTACGGCGCGCAGCTCGGTTGGTTTTTCGCCCTGACGCTGATCCCGATCGGCCAAGTGGTGGCGATCGAGTTCACCATGCCGATCTGGACCGCTATCCTCGCCGCGAGTTTCCTCGGCGAGCGCATGACCCACTGGAAGGTCGTGGCCATCGTGCTCGGCGTGATCGGCGTTGTCATGATCGTGCGGCCCGCGACCGGCGAGATCAATCCCGGGCAATTGATCGCGCTCTGTGCGGCGGTGGGCTTCGGCGTTTCGGTCGCGATGGTGAAATCGCTGACCCGAACGGAAAAGACGTTGGCGATCATCTTCTGGATGCTGGTGGTCCAATCGAGCGCCGGCATCCTGTCGGCACTCTACACCTGGCAATGGCCCTCGGCCTATTCCTGGATCTGGATCGTATTGATCGCGTTTTGCGGCACCTTTTCTCACTACTGCATGGCAAGCGCGATGCTGTATGCGGACGCGACCATCGTGGTGCCGATGGATTTCCTGCGAGTTCCCTTAACTGCCACCGCCGGCTGGCTGATCTATTCGGAGCGGCTCGACCTGTTCACCGTCCTCGGTGCAATGTTGATCCTGTTCGGCAATCTCTTGAATCTGAAAGCGCCCGCCCCGCTCCCCCGTGCGCGCCGGAACCTGATTGCCTTCAGGCCGTCGGGGGATCGCGCCGGCGAGCCGGACGATGGTGAGCGTGACGCGTGCGAAGCCTGGGCGATTGTCGCCTATTTTCCGGCCGCCTTGCGCAGCGCGGCGTTCATGCGCTCCTGCCAACCTGGCCCGCCCTGCTGGAAATATTCCAGCACGTCCTGGTCGATACGCAGCGACACCAGTTCCCTGACGCCCGGCAAGGCCGCCTGCTTTGGCGGCGTTTCCGCCACCTTGGCCGTGGCTTTCTTGAACGCGGCCTCGGCTTCGCTACGGGCGTCGTTCAGGGTTCGCGGACGTCGCGGCTGATCGGGCATCGCGGGATTTCCTGGCTAGATTCCTTCAAATAGTACGGTCGAAAGATAGCGCTCCGAGAACGACGGCACGATGGCCAAAATAGTTTTGCCCACAGCCTCCGGTCGTTTGCCGATCTCTAGCGCCGCGGCAATCGCAGCGCCCGAGGAAATGCCGCCGGGAATCCCTTCCATGCGCGCCAGCGCGCGCGAGGTTTCGAGCGCTGTCGCGCTATTGACCTTCACGACTTCGGAGATCACCGAGCGATCGAGCACGTCGGGGACGAAACCGGCGCCGATGCCCTGGATCTTGTGCGGCGAGTGTCGCCCGCCCGACAGCACCGGGCTTTCCTCCGGCTCGACGGCCACAATGCGCAAGTCCGGCTTGCGCGGCTTCAATGCCTGGCCGACACCCGTGATGGTGCCCCCGGTGCCGACGCCGGCAACGAAGTAGTCGATATTGCCGCCGGTATCGTTCCAGATTTCCTCGGCCGTGGTGCGCTGATGAATTTCCGGATTGGCGCGATTTTTGAACTGCTGCGGCATCACCGCATTGGGCGTGGTCCGCACCAGTTCTTCGGCGGCCGCGATCGAACCGTTCATGCCCTGCGCCGCCGGCGTCAGCACAATCTCGGCGCCCAGGAACACCAACATCTTGCGCCGCTCGATCGACATCGATTCCGGCATCACCAGCTTGAGCCGATAGCCGCGCGAGGCGGCGACGAACGCGAGCGCGATCCCGGTATTGCCCGAGGTCGGCTCGATCAACACGGTATCGGCATTGATGAGGCCCGCCCGCTCCATCGCGATTACCATCGCAGCGCCAATACGGTCCTTCACGCTGCCGGCCGGATTGAAATATTCCAACTTGGCGAGAATGGTCGCATTGACGCCATGCACCTGCGGCATTCTGCGCAAGCGCACGATCGGGGTATCGCCGATGGCATCGACGATGCTGTCGAACACGCGGCCCCGGCCCGGACGGTGCCCTGCACTTGAAGCTGACGCTTCCATAATGATCTCCCTGTTCCCGCAAGACACATTGCATAGCGCATCGACGGCTAAAATGTGAGGGGTTCGACGATAACGCCTTCTGTCGGCTTCCCATTCTGGCTTGCGCGGATGCAAAGCCGCACTTCCCTCGCCATCGTCCGATGCTGCGCTCAATCCGCGCGTTTGATTTGGATCAAGCTTGCGTCGCGCCATTCGTTGCATTGCAAAAATTGAAACACCGCTCGGCGAGATGTGAAGCATCGAAAATAACGTAAAAGCGACGCATTTGTGTTGCGACATTGTCAGACAAATGGGTGTAGGGTTTGCTCCAGGTTCAGAACGCAAGGAGGTCACGATGCCAGCAATAGCTGAAGCCCTGTCGACCGTCGCGCCTAAACCCTGCCCCCGCGGATGCGACTTGCCGAGCTGCCCTGTTTGCGCGGATTCCATGATCGCCGCGGAAGCGTCGGCTTACATCTCCAACGACATCATCAGCTATCTCTGGACCTGCGATACCTGCGGTTACGGCTTTGTGACCAAGCACGCGCTCAAGCAGTTGATGTGCAACTGAGATCGCGGCCCTGAAAGATAAGTTTCGCGACAAATTTGAAGGCCGTTTTGACAAACGCCTCCTCAACGCGGCGGAATGTCGCCTTGCGCCCAGCCGGCCAGGGTGCGTTCGCGGAAATCGGCGAAATTTCGCTGCCCAATCGCGTCTCTGATGCCGCGCATCAGATGCTGGTAGTAGGCGATGTTGATCTCCGACAGCAGCATTGCGCCCAGCGTTTCGCCTGACCTCACGAGGTGATGCAGATAGGCACGCGAAATGTCGCGTGTTGACGGCCATGCACTCTGCTCATCGAGTGGCCGGGGGTCGTCGGCGTGGCGGGCGTTACGCAGATTGATCTGGCCGAACCGGGTGAACGCCATGCCGTGACGGCCGTTGCGGGTCGGCATCACGCAGTCGAACATGTCGATGCCGCGCGCAACGGCCTCCAGTATGTCCTCGGGCGTGCCCACACCCATCAGGTAGCGCGGACGGTCTGCCGGCAGGATCGGCATGACCTCCTCGATCATCGCGAGCATCACCGCCTGCGGTTCGCCGACCGCAAGGCCGCCGACTGCGTAGCCGTGAAAACCGATATCAATCAGTCCGCGGGCGCTGGCCCGGCGCAATTCACGATCGTCACCGCCTTGAACGATGCCGAACAGCATGTAGCCCGCAGGCGCGGTCTCGAATGCACGCCTGCTGCGCTCGCCCCATCGCAACGAGAGCTGCATCGCGCGCTCGATATCACCGCGTTCCGCGGGCAGCCGTACGCATTCGTCGAGCTGCATTGCGATGTCGGAGCCGAGCAACCGCTGCACTTCGATCGCACGTTCCGGCGAAAGCTCGATGCTGGTGCCGTCGATATGCGAGCGAAAGGTAACGTCCTTTTCAGTGACCTTACGCAGTTCCGACAGCGACATTACCTGGAAACCGCCAGAATCCGTCAGCATTGGGCCGCGCCAACCGGTGAAGACCTGCAGGCCGCCAAGCGCGGCGATCCGTTCGGCGCCGGGCCGCAACATCAGATGATAGGTATTGCCGAGCACGATATCGGCACCGGCATCGCGTACCTCGCGCCAATGCATCCCCTTCATCGCGCCGGCGGTGCCGACCGGCATGAACGCAGGCGTCTGCACCGCGCCATGCGGCGTGGTCAACCGGCCGGCGCGGGCCTGGCCGTCTTGTCCCAGCAGTTCGAAATGATTGGCAGCGGCCATGTGCCAGCTTATCGCGTAACAACCCCGTCCTGTTCAACCTCGTTAAGCCGGACTTGCTGCCGAAAGTCATCGATCCCCTCCGCGCGTGCACCCGGGCGGCAGGCTCTCGGCCTGGCCATTCCGTCCGGTTCACTCGCGCGCGCGGAACAGCAGGCAGGCGTCGCCATAGGAATAGAACCGGTAGCCGGTGCCAATAGCGTGGGCATAGGCCCGCTTCATGGGCTCAAGGCCGCAAAACGCCGACACCAGCATGAACAGGGTCGAGCGTGGCAAATGAAAATTGGTGAGCAGAATGTCGACGGCGCGGAAGCGATAGCCAGGCGTGATGAAGATCGCGGTGTCACCGCAGAATGGCTCGACCCTACCGCCTTCGGCAGCAGCACTTTCCAGCAGACGCAGCGAGGTGGTGCCGACCGCCACGATGCGGCCACCCTGCGTCCGTGCCGCATTGAGCGCGTCGGCGGTTTCCCTGGAAATGATACCCCATTCCGCATGCATCTTGTGTCCAGCCGTATCGTCCGCCTTGACCGGCAGGAACGTCCCCGCCCCGACATGCAACGTGATCCGGTGCAGTCCGACACCGTGAGCGCATAACGCGGCCTCAAGCCCCGGGGTGAAATGCAATCCCGCGGTCGGTGCGGCGACCGCACCTTCGTTGACCGCGAACATGGTCTGGTAGTCGCCGACATCGCGTTCATCGGGCGCGCGTTTCGATGCGATGTAGGGCGGCAACGGCGGGCTGCCGAGATCCGCGATCGCCTGATCGAGCGTGGGCCCGTGGAACGAGAAAGACAGCGTAACCTCGCCGTCATCGCCCTTGTGCTCGACCTCGGCGTCGAGATGGCCGAGCAGGCACATCTTGCCTTCATTGCCGAACCGCACCATATCGCCGGGCAACAGTTTCTTCGCGGGTTTGACCAATGCCTGCCAGCGTGAGCCGTCAAGCCGCTTGATCAGCGTCGCCTCGATCTTGGGTTCAGTGTCGCGACCGATGCGGCGTCCGCTGAGCTGGGCCGGTATTACCCTGGTATCGTTTACGACGAGCTGATCACCCGGCTCCAGCCATTTCGGCAGGTCGGCAACGACACAGTCGCGCAGCACGCCGCCCGGCCGCACCACCAGCATCCGCGCGGAATCGCGCGGGCTGGCCGGTCGCAACGCAATGGCGTCGGCGGGAAGCTCGAAATCGAAGAGATCGGTGCGCATGATCAAGTTCTACGTGCACCTCATCCGGAGGAGCGGCGTCTTCGCCGCGTCTCGAAGGATGAGATCACGAGCTGTGTATCATGGTTCGAGACGCGTGCTTCGCACGCTCCTCACCATGAGGGCCGACGTTACGCCGCGTCGGCGGCCATTCTGGCCTTGATGATTTTGTCGGGATTGTTGACCGGCTCGCCGCGCTTGATCTTGTCGACGTTGTCCATGCCCTCGGTCACCTTGCCCCAGACCGTATATTGGTTGTTGAGGAACGAGGCGTCGTCGAAGCAGATGAAGAACTGGCTGTCGGCGGAATCCGGGCTTGACGCGCGCGCCATCGAGGTCGTGCCACGCACATGCGGCTCCTTGTTGAATTCGGCCTTGAGCTTCTGGCCGGATCCGCCGGTGCCGGTGCCATGCGGGCAGCCGGTCTGCGCCATGAACCCGTCGATCACGCGGTGGAACACGATACCGTCGTAAAAACCTTCGCGTACCAATTCCTTGATCCGTGCGACATGGTTGGGCGCGAGATCGGGCCGCATCTCGATCGTCACGGGCCCCTGCGTGGTCTCAAGGATCAAAGTATTTTCGGTGTCAGCCATACTCTCTTCTCTACTGGTTTGGGTGGGTGGTTCAGATTCCGGAACTGGATGGCGAAGGGCCGACCGGCGACGGCGCCAGCCATACTATCGGTAAATGGCATCGGCGCGCAGCGTTGCAACGTCTCCATCACGGCGATGCGGTACAATATACGGTCGTTGTCGGTGGCCTGCTCCGATTCATAGGTGATTCTGGGGCGCCCCAAGATGTTGCCCTTGCGGTCGAAGCTCACGATCACCGTGATATTTTCCGGATTGGCCTTCGATCGAGGCGGAGGCCGCCAGCAGGCACGCAGCCGCGCGAACAGATCCTTGAAATTGTCGACCCTGTCCGGCTCGATGGGAGGCTGCTTTTGGTCGTGGCCCGGAACCTCGTTCGGAATCGGCAGTGGAACGGGGGCCTGGATCTGGGACTGCGCCGAAGCGGCCGATGCCGACATCAGCAGCGCGGCGGCAAACCGGACCTTCGGCTGGCGGCAGGTCACTTGATGTCGGAGGCGACTTGCACCTTCAGCATCTTGTCAGGATCCGTGACAGCGCCACTGGCCGATCCCGGCGGCGCTTTCTTGAGCTTGTCGACCACGTCCATGCCCGAGACCACCTCGCCAATCACGGTGTACTGGCCGTCGAGACTGGCCCCATCGGCGAACATGATGAAGAATTGCGAATTCGCGCTGTCGACGCTGTCGCCGCGCCGCGCCATGCCTACGATACCGCGTTTGAAGTGCACCTTGGAGAATTCCTGCTTCAGGTTCGGGTATTTCGATCCGCCGGTGCCGTTGAAATTTTGGCCGTCGCCGGTCTGCGCCATGAAGCCGTCCATGACGCGATGGAAGGGCACATTGTTGTAGAAGCCATCGCGCGCAAGCTGCTCGATGCGCTCGGCGTGCTGGGGCGCGATGTCGGTCCGCAGCTTGATGACGATGCGCCCTTGGGTGGTGTCGATGACGATCGCATTGGCCTTGTCGAGATTGGCAGGTGGCGGCTGGGCGATGGCCGGTGCGACGCAAACCAGTGCGGCGATGATGGCAAGAATTCGGATCATGAGAACCCCGGAACGGTTGAAGGACGATAGTCTGGTGTTGCGCTTGGTCTGGTCGCGAAGCCGGTCGCCAGTGTGACGAGCGAAGGCACGATCAGGCGAATTTGGCTTTAAGGCTGGCGGCGACTGCGGATGGCACGAATGCCGAGACGTCGCCGCCCATCGCCGCGATTTGGCGTACCAGTGTGGCGGTGATCGGGCGGACGGTCACCGAGGCCGGAACGAATACCGTATGCACTTCGGGGGCCATCGCCTCGTTCATGCCGGCGATCTGCATCTCATAGTCGAGGTCGGTACCATCGCGCAGGCCGCGGATCATGAAGGTAGCGCCGATCTTCTGTGCTGCGGTAACGGTGAGGCCGTCATAGGTCGTGCAATCCAGGGATGAGCCGGCCTTGGCGGCGATGGGTCCGAAAACGGTCCGTACCATGGCCAGGCGCTCCTCCACCGAAAACAGCGGCTTTTTGCCGGGATGAAGCCCGATCGCGATAACCAGCCGGTCACACAGGCTGACGGCTTGCCGGACCACGTCCAGATGGCCGTTTGTGACGGGGTCAAAGGAGCCGGGATACAGCGCAACACGGGCCATAAACCCCTCTACCCCGCCCCGGACGAGGTCGCAAGGCGCGCTTGTTCCGGAAACCCTTCTCAAACCCCGGATTTTTGTTTTTGGCCACCCGCTGAACCCATTGCAGGGTCAGCGCGTCTGCTTGGCAAGGCATGTGTTTCACCATGGCGAGGGCGACGAAACAAAACCCCGGCGCGACGAAACCATTTTCCGATCGGGCGAAGATCTCCCGAAACCGGCCGTGCGTATCAAGCCGGCAACAAATTTACGGGCCAAAGGCCCAACAGGGGACCGTCATGATCAAGGCCTTTTCCGCCGTCGTTATCGCCGCCGCAACCGCCGCCGCCCTCACCCTTCTTCCCGGTTTTGCCCCCCAGGTAGAAGCCAGCGTCCCGCAGGCCCTCGCCAAGGGCGACCGCCTCGATATTCATGCGGCTGGCCGGGATTGCTCCCAACAGGCCTGGCCGAATTTCGAAGCCTCCTGCCTGCGCGGCGCCGGCAGCAAGGCCGCCATCCGACAAGCCAGACTGGTGACCGCGGAGCGCCCGCGATAGCGCCATCGGGTTCGGTCACAAGGTAATCCCATGGTAATTTGCGACGTGGAGTCGCAGATTGCACCCAACCACGCATCCGTCAGCGATATGGCTGGCGGGCGTGGTCACCTTCGGGGAACCGCCAGTGACCGCCGCACCCGCCGCCGAGCAAGTCAAATCCGGCACCCTCCCCCTGACAGCAACCATCGGCGCACTTGGCGTCGTCTATGGCGATATTGGCACCAGTCCCCTTTACGCGCTGAAGGAAGCCGCCAAGGCCGCGGCCAACGGCGGCACGCCGACGCATGACGCCATCCTTGGGGTGGCCTCGCTGATCCTGTGGGCGCTGATCCTTGTCATCTCGGTCAAATACGCGATGCTGATCATGCGCGCCGACAATCGCGGCGAAGGCGGCATCGTCGCGATGCTGGCGCTATTGTCGGCGCGCAATGCAAAGCCCGGCACATGGCGCGCGCAATTGCTGGTCGTGGGTCTGATCGGCGCGGCGCTTCTCTATGGCGACGGCGCCATTACGCCGGCGATATCGGTGCTGAGCGCGATCGAAGGCCTCAAGGTCGACGCGCCCTCGCTGACACCGGTTGTGGTGCCGCTGACCGTCGCGATCCTGATCGGCCTGTTCATTATGCAGAAACAGGGCACGGGCTTCATCGGCAAGATATTCGGGCCTGTGATGCTCGGCTGGTTCGTGGTGCTCGCTTTGCTTGGCATCCACGGCATCGTCAAGGCTCCAACGGTGCTGGCGGCGCTGAGTCCGCTTTACGCTTTCGAATTCCTGATCCACCAGGATTTCCACATCAGTTTTGCCATTCTCGGCGCGGCGTTTCTCGCGGTCACCGGCGGCGAAGCGATGTACGCCGATATGGGCCATTTCGGCCGCAACCCGATCCGGCTGGCATGGTTCACGCTGGCGTTGCCAGCGTTGGCCTTGAATTATTTTGGGCAAGCCGCGCTCTTGATCACGGACGCGACTGCGATCGACAATCCATTCTACCAGCTCGCGCCCGACTGGGCCCAGTATCCGCTGGTCGCGTTCGCGGCGCTCGCCACCGTGATCGCCTCGCAGGCGATCATCTCGGGCGTGTTTTCGCTGACCCAGCAATCGATCCAGCTCGGCTTTCTGCCGCGCATGCGCATCACCCATACCACGAGCACCGCGATCGGCCAGATCTATGTGCCGCTCGTCAACTGGCTATTGGCGGCGGCGACGCTCGGCGCCGTGATCGGTTTCGGCACGTCGGACGCGCTTGCGGGCGCCTACGGCATCGCGGTGTCGCTATTGATGGCGATTACGACGCTGTTGGCGGCTTTGGTCGCGATCCAATGGGGTTACTCGCCCATTATCGTGATCGCGGTGAACGGGTTCTTTCTGGTGATCGACTGTATTTTCTTCGCGGCGAATTCGATCAAGCTCATCGAAGGCGGCTGGTTTCCGCTGCTGCTCGCGGGCGCGGTGGCGTTTTTGATGCTCACCTGGCGCAGCGGCGTCAGGCTGGTCGAGCGGGCGCGCGGCAATTTGCGCCAGCCGGAAGAGGATCTGATCGAGACCGCGGTCAGCCGCTGCCATGCGAGGCTGTCGGGAACCGCGGTGTTCCTGGCCTCGGCGGCGAACGGGGTGCCGCTGGCGTTGACCCAGTTCGTCAAGCATAACCACTGCCTGCACCAGCGCGTGCTGCTGGTCACGGTACTGATCGAGGAATTGCCGCGCATCCCGGACGAAGATCGCGCCGAAGTGATCGAAGTGGTCCCGGGCATCACCCGCGTGATCCTGCATTACGGCTTCATGCAGTATCCGACGATCTATCAGGGGCTGATGCTGGCCTGCAATCAGGGCAAGCTGCCCGGCATCGATCTTTCCGATATCACCTATTACATCGGCCGTGAGACCATCATCCCGAGCGAGGACGTTCCGGGCATGTGGGTGTGGCGTGAAAGCGTGTTTGCTTTCCTGCAGCGGAACGCCGAACGCTCCGCTGCCTTCTTCGGTGTGCCGGCCAGGCAGGTGGTGGAGTTCGGCACCGAGATCGAGATCTAGGCGAGCGGCGCATCGCCAAATGGACTTTCAAAATACGGAATGATCGACCGCCCGCGTGGTTTGGGACGCCGGAGCCTCCTTGCCGGTCTCAGCGCTGCAATACGGCAAGATAACAAGTGCGCTCTTGTTGGTCCGCGCCGTTCGTCTTATGCTGGCTCCTTCAGCGCGTTGGCATCGGCCGGCATCTTGCGAAGGCGTTTTCCCGTCGCCGCAAAAATCGCATTCGCGATGGCGGGAAC
>Ga0164309_10000990_pt1 | contig 14317 bp, 10 predicted proteins | sample Whisoiple_247_MG_FD_109984 | JGI IMG/M metagenome (GOLD analysis project Ga0164309, IMG submission 109984) | Soil microbial communities amended with fresh organic matter from upstate New York, USA - Whitman soil sample_247_MG | ecosystem: Environmental > Terrestrial > Soil > Unclassified >...
CTCTCTATGCACGGCCGCGTTGTAGGTTGCGGCGCGCGTTCTCAAATTTCTCGAGGAGCAGATTGTTCTGAGCCTCGATGTTGCCTTGCCTGTCAGCTTGCGCGAGCTCTCCGAGTACGACGGAGGTCATTTGCTTTTGCTCGAGTTTCTTCAACTTGGAAATGTTCCCGGTCAGCTCGGTTCGAGCCGCCTCCAGCGTTTCGTGCCGAGGCGCTGCCAGGCGAGCGAGGGCGAATGGATGGATCGATGCGGCCAGCTTCGCAAGCACTTGTTCAGGGACAAGGCTGTTCCCGCTGCGAGCCTGACGCACCGCGGCAACCGCGCGGGCCACGTCGCCCTCCAGCAGAGCCACCGCCTCGAACGCATCGTCGCTGTCCAGGAGCTCGGGAAAATCCAGCATAATGCCGAGAATTTCGCGGCCGATGGCGTCTCGCTGATCGCGTGAGCGGGCTCGATCGGGCGGCGCCGACTGCGCGGCCGACCCCTCATTCGTTGGGCCAATGCTGCGCTGAATTTCGCGCGCGTTGGCGTCCAGGAGCTGCTTGTCCTGGCGGAAGTTGAGCGCCCCCGCGACGCGATCGGCGTAAGTTTGACCGAGCAGTCGCGCGGTCGGATCGGGCTCCTCACGGATTAGATCTTGGACCTGTTGGCGAATCGCGATTCGTTCGCGCGCGTCGGCGCCGTACTGCCGGTCGAGCGTGGTGTCGATCAGGTACTCGAGCATGCCGCGTGCGGCCTTCAGCACGCGCTGCACGCCCTCGCCGCCTTGCTTTCGCGCGAGCTCATCCGGGTCGGTCTTGTCCGGCAGGGAAGCGACCTTCACCCGTAACCCGGCCGCGTTGCACGGCGCACGCGAAGCTTCGACCGCGCGGCGACCGGCGGCGTCGCCGTCGAACAGCAACGTGACGTCCTTCGAGAAGCGACCGATCGCGCGCGCTTGCTCTTCGGTGAATGCGGTGCCGAGCGGCGCCACGACTTGCTTGATGCCGCGGGCGTGCAAGCTCACTACGTCGAAATTGCCTTCGACGACCACGCAGCTGTCGCCAGAGCGCAGCGACTGGCGCGCCTGGTACAGGCCGAACACCGTCTCTCGCTTCTTGTAGATCGGCGATTCGGGTGAGTTCACGTACTTTGCCGGAGGCTCGGCGCCGGGTTGCGCCGTGGACTCGATACCGAGCTCGGCGAGCTCGCTCGCTTCCGGCTCGGGCAACGCGCGACCGCTGAATGCAACCACGCGGCCCTGTAAATCCAGCACCGCGAACATCAGGCGGTGGCGAAAGCGATCGTAGTAGCCGACCCCGGTCTTGCGCGGCACGATCACGCCAATCTTTTCTGCGGCGCTGGCGCTGAGCCCGGCGGAGGCGAGGTGCTTGGCCAAACCATCCCAACCGTACGGCGCGTAGCCGAGGCGAAACGACTGCAGCGCGTCGGCGATTGCGCCGGTCGGTGAATCGGCGGCCAGCCCTCGCCGCTCGAGTTCAGCCATGCCGTGACCACCGAGCGGATGCTCGCGCAGCATCAACTCGAAGTAGTGCGCCGCAGCGTTGCCAACGTCATACAGCTCTTGCTGGCGGCGCCGCGCTTCCGCCTGCTGGCGGCGCTCGGGCTCGGAGCTCGTCTCGACGATTTGAATCCCGGCGCGCTCAGCGAGTTCACGGACGGCCTCGGTGAACTCGAGGCCCTCGATGCGCTGCACGAACTTGATGGCATCGCCCGACTCGTGGCAGCCGAAGCAATAGTAGAAGCCGCGCTCGGCGTTGACGTGGAAGCTGGGCGTCTTCTCCTTGTGAAAAGGACACACGCCCACATGACTGCGACCGCGCTTCTGCAGCCTGACGGTTTGCCCGATCAGCTCTACGATCCCAATCTCCCGCCGCACGCGGTCGAGGGTCTCCTGTCCGATCACGGAATTCACATACTCCAAATTGCGAGCGAGGAAAGGTCGCGCGCGCAAGGGCGTTACGTTTTTGTAACGCTATTCCCGAGCAAATTCTGGCCGAGTTGGCATTGACTGAACGAGTGGTCAGTATACACTCCAAATCCGCAATGCGCCCGTTACCGCTGAGAAACCCGCCAAATCGCTGGCGCAAAGAGCTGGTCAGCTATGAGGAGAGCGCGGCGGAAGACGCGCCGCGCGTCGAGCTCACCGTCTTCGAGGACCAAACCAAACAAATCCTCTCCGACAACGACAGCCCGGATGTCGGTTTCAAGTTCAGCATCAATCCCTACCGTGGCTGTTTGCACGGTTGCGCCTACTGCTACGCGCGCCCCACCCACGAGTACCTAGGCTTCGGCGCGGGCGCTGATTTCGAGCGAAAGATCGTGGTCAAGCTGCATGCCGCCGCGCTCCTACGAGAGGCTTTCGAGAAGCCGAGCTGGCAAGGTGAGCTCATCCTCTTCAGCGGCAATACCGATTGCTACCAACCGCTCGAGTCGAGCTACGGCCTCACCCGAGCGTGCCTCGCCGTGTGTGCCGAATACGGTAACCCGCTGCATGTCATCACCAAGTCCACCTTGGTCGAGCGTGACGCGGATCTGTTGGCCGAGCTCGCCGCGCGAGGCAGCGCCTCCGTAACCATCACGATTCCGTTTTGGGATCCGCCTACTGCACGCGCGCTCGAGCCGCTGGTCCCCACCCCCGTGCGAAGGATAGAGACGGTGCGCCGCCTCACCGCGCGGGGGATCCCCGTCTCCGTCAACATCGCCCCGCTCATTCCGGGCCTGAGCGATCGTGACATCGTACACATTCTAGAGGCCGCAAGTGAGGCGGGCGCCATCAGCGCGGCGATGATTCCGCTTCGGCTCCCCGGCAGCGTCGAACCCGTATTCGTCGAACGCCTGCGTGAGGCTCTGCCGCTGAGCGCTGACAAGGTGCTGGCTCGCGTGCGTGAAATGCGCGGCGGCAAGCTGAATGATCCGCGCTTCGGCAAGCGCATGCAGGGTGACGGCCCGTACATCGAAGCCGTGCGTCTGCTCTTCGATCAAACCGCGCGCCGCCTCGGCCTGGGCACGCGCGAGATGGACCTGACCAAAGATCAAACCCGGCCCACGACGACCTTCCGTCGACCGACGGATAGAGGAGGGCAATTGCGTTTGTTTTGAGACCTAAGGCGTCTGCTTCTTGAGTGAGTTCTTCAGTGACGTCGGGCGCGGCAGAGGTTCGCGTGCAGGCGCGACCTTTTTCGACGACTTGTCGAAAGTCGCGGCCTTCAACAGCGAATGCGCGATCTTCGCGCCGCGTGCTTTGGTCTCTCGCTTCGCCATGGCCGGCAGAATGCCAGCAGTCGAAGCCGTAACCAAGGAGTGAGGCCTCGGGCGAGCGCAAGCAGGGCGCGAACAGCAACGGAGTCGACGTCCGTGCTCGGCGCACAAAAAAACGCAGCCGGCCCGGGCGCTCGCCCGAAGCCGGCTGCTGGCGTTCACGCCTCGGGGCGCGCGTTACTTGACCTGAATGCAGAACTTGTCGGTCTTCAGGTTGCTCACGCCGCTCCAGACTTCGAAACCTGCGAACACGTTGGTGAGATACAGGTTGTTGTTGATGACAGGCGTGGCCTGCGCCGTCGAAGTGCGGGTCTTCGCGTCGGTGATGAAATCGTTGAGATCGAAGCTCCACTCGTTGAGGGTCGTGGTCGCGACGTAGCTGATGATCGGGCGGCCCTCGAACTGCTGCGAAACGTAGGTGTTGAAGGATTTGCCGTTGATCGTTGCTTGCCCGCCGGAGTGCCCTTCGCCTTCACCCTCGGCGAAGACCATGCTGGTCTTGTGGAACCACACCATGAGGAAAGAGCGGGTGCCCTTGCCGCCGTCACCAGACGTCGGCGAGAACCACACGTCGTAGGCCGCGTTGAACTGCGTTCCGGTGCCCGACCAGCGCCAAGCGGTCGGAATGTCCGTCAAGGCCATCACCTGTTTGGCGAGGTTGCTGCCCGTCGTGGCTTGACCGTCACCGCCCGCCGAACCGATGAACAGCGAAGGGTAGCCGATCGGAGCGCCCGTGGTCGCCGCGCTGCCGGTGAAGTTCGTGATCGTGAACGAGGGGCCGTTGTAAGAGATGTCGTACTGGCCGCCGGAACCGAAAATGTTGTTTTGAACGTTGATGACTGGCGAGCCCGTGTTGCTCGCGACGCGCTGCAACTTGTTGCTGCCCGCGAGCGTCCCAGATACCGCGCTGCCATTGACGGGTGCGCTCAAGTCACAACCCATGCCCGTCGAGCCGCTGGCGTCCGTTTCCGCGATCGAGTTGATGCAAAAATCGAAGTTCACGTCGGTCGCGGTGCTCGGCACCTGGACGATCGTCTGCGCGAGCGGCGTGGTGCCGTCGTACGCCGTGCCGTCGCCGCCCGGCCAGCATTCCGTATTGAACGATGCCCAGGGCACGAAGATCTTTTCGCCTCCAGTGCCAATCTCCGCGCACCAACGATGAGCGGCGTTCGTTTCACCGTCGGCCGCCTGGATCTGAAGCCGCAGCTGCGCGGTCGCATTGGCTTTGATGTTGACGGTCACCCCGGCCTTGCTCGGCGTGATCGTACCGAGCGGCGCGTCCTTGACCTTGTCCTGGTTCAGGTTCCAGCCGACCATGGCCCCGTTGGAGCCGTCAGCGACGCCCTTGACCGTGCCCTTGGCGCAAACTGGCCAGTCAGCGACACCGGCGAAGCTAGCCGGGGTGACGGAGTTGCCGGTGCCGAAAGTCGCGGTCCACGCGAAGCCTTTCCAAGTGCCGGACGTGAAGTAGCCGGTAATGACGTCACCCGAGCCGGCACCGGCCGTGCCAGTGCCGCCGCCTGCTTGCCCGACCACCGGCGAACCGCCGACTCCGCCGGGCTGGCCGCCCGTGCTATTGACCGTGCCCGCGGCCGCCGTGTTGGCCACGCCGGCGGTGCTCGTTGCAGTGTTGCCGCCCGTGCCCGTGTTGCCTCCGTGCGCCGTGTTGCCACTGCTGCCGCCGGGAGGGCTTCCAGTCGGAGTGCTCGCCGAGCAAGCGGCTAGAGCGCAGATAGAGAAAACAGAACTGAAGAAAAGGATGGTCGGCAATCGGCTCATGGGCACAAAACTCTCCTTGGTCGACGGCTAAGAAAGTCGACGGGCGCGGATCGCTACCGTCGCACGGGCCCGCCGCTCGTCAAGTGATCAGGCGCAAAAGCTGGCCATCCCGACTCACCTGGACCACCGTCTCGAGATGAGGGAGTTGCGCAACCTTCTAAACAAACGCCACCCGTGCGGTCGGACTCGCCGTTCCGCGTAAGGGGATTGATGATCACGCGCCGCGTCGGGCCGTCAGGGGCTTTCTCCTGTTGCCTCCTGCGGGCACTGGCACGTTTGCCGGGCGTAGCAATTCAGGTCGCGCCCTGAGCGTCAAACCTCGGCGATCCGCTTGGCTAGCTCCGTCGCGTTTGCGCCGAGTGGCGCGTTTCGGGCAGCATCGACGCAATGTCCTCACCCAGCTCGATTTCCGAAAAACGCGCGGTATTTCGTCGATTGCACGAATCGGGCTGCTTCCTGCTGCCCAATCCCTGGGATGTAGGCAGCGCGTACTATCTGCAGAGCCTCGGCTTCAAAGCCTTGGCCAGCAGCAGCGCCGGCTTTGCCTGGTCGCGAGGTCACGCCGACGGCGCGCTCACGCGCGAGCAGGTCTTGACGCACCTCAGAGAATTGGTTCAGGCCAGCGCCCTGCCGGTGAACGCCGACTTCGAGAACGGCTTTGCCACGGACGCGGTTGGCGTTGCTGAAAGCGTGCGCTTGGCCGTCGAAACCGGCGTTGCCGGAGTCTCGATCGAAGATGCCAGCGGAGATCCGACGAAGCCGATCTTCGAGCTGGATGTCGCCGTCGAGCGGCTGCGCGCCGCACGCACCGCTATCGATCAGAGCGGCGGCGACACCTTGCTCGTCGGTCGGGCCGAAAATTATCTCCATGGGCGCCCGGATCTTGCCGACACTCTGGTGCGGCTCAAAGCCTACGCAGCAGCGGGGGCAGATTGCCTGTATGCGCCAGGCATTCGCACGCGCGAAGAAATCAGCGCCGTCGTCGCGGCAGTCGCGCCCAAACCCGTGAACGTGCTCGTCGGCTGGCCGAGCGAGCTCACTTTGGACATGCTCGCCGGGCTCGGTGTGCGTCGGGTCAGTGTAGGTGGGGCACTTGCTCGCTCGGCGTGGGGCGGCCTACAGCGCGCGGCGAAAGCGCTCGTCGAGGGGCGTTTCGACGCGTTCGATGCGGCCGCCTCTGGCCAAGAGCTGAACGCACTTTTCAAGCGCGCCTAGCACGCGCCGACTGGCTTTTGGCTTTGCCGCTGACCATCGAAAATCTCTCCGGCTAACGATCGTCCCGTTGTCTCGGCAGTTCGCCGGGGACGAATAGGGGACGCGCGGCTGGCGGCGGCGCTCCCGGTGAACCGGGGCCGACCCAGGTGAGCGTATAACCCTCAAGGGTAATTGTCGGGTGGCTGCCGCGTGTGAGCAAACAGACTGCGCCGTTGCGAACCGGCTGGCCGTCGATGCTTCCGGCTTCATCGCTGCCGCGCACGCGATAGCGACCCGTGCGCGGGATCTGGAGCTCGACCGCGTTCGGCGCGACGAAGCGACCGAGCACCCAAATGTCATCCGAGAAGCGCAGGTAGTCGCGGCGAAAGGCCAGCCAATCCGCGCGATCGAGGAAGCTCCAGCGGTACGAGCTGACGGCTACCGGCGGAGCGACTCGCTCGATGATTGAGCGCACCGTTTCGCGCTCTCCTGCGCGGTACGCGGGCATGAACAAGGAGTGAACGACCCAATCCTTGGCCACGGGCGGGCGCGAGACGACCAGGCCCGTGAGATCCAGCACGGGATCATCGGGGCTCGTCAATGCTTCGGCGCTCGCGATTACGCGCAGCTGAGCTTCCCAATCCTTTCGGTAGTAGGGGTCTTGCTCGCAACGCCAAAAGAAGAACAGCGAGAACGCACCAGACGCGCAGGCAACGAGCGGGGCTGCGCCGGTTCGAGCGCGCGCCACGAAGTTCAGACTCTGCGAAAGGCCAAACGCCGACATCACGAGCCACGCGGGCGAGAGCCAAGTGAGGTTGTACGGAAAGGGCGTGGGGTTCAGTAGGATCGAGCAGCCCGACAACACGCACGCCGCGAGCGGCACCCAGGCCTCGTCGAGCGGTTCTCTCACCGCCAGGCGCCGCGCTACGCCGAGCAGTCCGATGAGCACGAACCCCGCGTGCACGGGCGCGCGCTCGACGCTGAAGGTGAGGAGCGGCAGCGCTGACAAGCGATACGGCGGCGCCGATGAATAGCTGGCAAAATGTCGGAGCTGTCGCCAAAATTCGCCGAGCATGCCGGCTGAGCCGAGCAATAGCGCGACCAACGCGCAGCCCGCGAGCACGCCGGGGAGGAAGCGCGAGCCGATCGAGACCACACTTGCGAGCCGTGGGCGCTTGCCGCGCGCAGCGAGCAGCGCGCACAGCGAAAGCCCTGGGACCCAAATCGTAAACGCCTTCAGCGAGTTCGCTTGCGCGATGATCGCTCCGAATGCCGTCACGCTCGCTGCCCAGAGATCGAGTCGATCCGCGCGGGCCCGCTCCCCCGCCCAGGCCAAGAGCACGACGGCGTACGCGACGAACATGTCGTGGCGCAGCTCGAACCCGTGTCGCCAGAGCGGGCCGAATGACACCGCTCCCAAGAACACGCCAGCACGACCGAGTGCGCTCGGCAGCGCGCGTTGCACGAGCGAGATGCTCGCGCACAACCCGAACAACAGCGCGAGCTCGAGCACCCGAAAGCCAACGAACAATCGCTCGGCCGAACCAAGCCAAGAAGCTAGTGGTCGGAAGAGCACGTTGCTGAGCTCAATCGAGCCGTACTCCGGATGTCCGAATGCGGCCCCCAGCTGAATCGCGTACAGCCCGGAAATCTCGTCGACGTGCAGGTGGCGTCGATACGAAGCCCAGGCACAAACCGCGAAAACCGCGCCGCCCAGCGCCGCGACCGCGAAGGCAGGCATGCCCGCGATGCGGGTCGCGCGGTCTCTAAGGAGGAGCATGGGTCGCCCCGACCGACTATAGGCCGATCCTGGTTGGGGGCTAAACCGTGTCAACGGAATCGGGGGAGCCCAGAAAGAAACCAGGTTTCGGCCCCGATCCCGCGAGTTCTTCATCCCTGCTCGAGTGCGTTGGCAGGCTCCACGGCTCGTGGTACACGCCGCCCGGGTCATCGACCCAGTAACAGGCGCGCAGTAGCGCACCGCGACCCCGCGAGGACTTAAGCGAACATGACGACGACAGCGAGCACGGCCGGCACCAAAGGCAAGATCACCCAGGTCATCGGACCGGTGGTGGACGTTGAATTTCCTGCGGGCAAGCTGCCGAAGATCCTCAACGCGCTGACGCTGACGAATCCGTCGATCGACGGTGAGAAGGACAACCTGGTGCTCGAGGTCGCTCAGCACCTCGGTGAAGGTGTCGTACGCACCATCGCCATGGACGCGACCGAAGGTCTGGTGCGCGGCGCGGAAGTGACCGACACCGGCGAAGCGATTCAAATGCCCGTCGGCAAAGAAGTGCTCGGCCGCATCCTCAACGTCGTCGGTAAGCCGGTCGATGGTGGGGGTCCGGTGAACGCCACGAAAGCGCGCAGCATTCACCGCGAGCCGCCGCCCTTCGTGGAGCAGAGCACGAACGTCGAAATTTTCGAGACCGGCATCAAGGTCATCGACTTGCTCGCTCCATATCGTAAGGGCGGGAAAATCGGTCTGTTCGGCGGCGCAGGCGTCGGCAAGACCGTGCTCATCATGGAGCTCATCAATAACGTGGCCAAGGCGCACGGTGGCGTGAGCTGCTTCGCTGGTGTCGGTGAACGCACCCGTGAAGGCAACGACCTTTACCTGGAAATGAACGAGTCCAAGCTCGAGACCGGCGAGACCGTGCTCAGCAAGACGGCCCTGGTTTACGGCCAGATGAACGAACCGCCGGGCGCCCGCGCTCGCGTCGCGCTCTCCGCGCTGACGGCTGCCGAGTACTTCCGCGACGAAGAGGGTCAGGACGTGCTCTTGTTCGTCGACAACATCTTCCGCTTTACCCAGGCCGGCTCGGAAGTGTCTGCGCTCCTCGGTCGTATGCCGAGCGCCGTCGGTTACCAGCCCACGCTGTCGACCGAAATGGGTGGTCTGCAAGAGCGCATCACCTCCACGAAGAAGGGCTCGATCACCAGCGTGCAGGCGATCTACGTGCCGGCAGACGATCTCACCGACCCCGCGCCGGCGACCGCGTTCGCGCACTTGGATGCCACCACCGTGCTCTCGCGCGCCATCTCCGAGATGGGCATTTACCCCGCGGTCGATCCGCTCGACTCGACCAGCACCATGCTCTCGCCGCAAATCGTCGGTGATACCCACTACGGCATCGCCCGCCAGGTGCAGAAGACGCTGCAGCGTTACAAGGACCTGCAGGACATCATCGCCATCTTGGGCATGGACGAGCTCAGCGAAGACGACAAGCTGGTGGTGGCACGCGCGCGCAAGATCCAGCGCTTCTTGTCGCAGCCGTTCTTCGTCGCCGCGCAGTTCACCGGTCTGACCGGCAAGTTCGTGCCGCTCAAAGAGACCATCGCGGGCTTCCAAGAGATCCTTTCTGGCGCGCTCGATGATCTGCCGGAGCAGGCGTTCTACCTGGTCGGCAACGTGGAAGAGGCCAAGGCCAAGGCCGCGCAGCTGAAGCAGGCGGCTGCGTGATGGCGGACACGATCCACCTAGAGATCGTGACGCCGGACGGTCTGAAGTTGGCCGCCGACGTGAACGAATTCACGGCGCCGGGCGCTGGCGGTGAGTTCGGCGTGTTGCCCGGCCACGTGCCACTCCTGACCGCGCTGGCCACCGGCATGGTGACTTACCAAGTGGGCGCCGAGAAGCACACGGTGGCCATCGGCCGCGGCTATGCGGAAATCGCTGCCGACAAGGCGACGCTGCTGACCGTCAACTTCATCAAGAAGGAGGACATCGACCCGGTCGTGGTCCGCCTCGAGTTGAAGGCCGCGGACGAGGCGCTCGACAAATTCGAAGGTGACCTGCAGGGCTTCGAATACACCGAACTCTTGGCGCGCGAGCTGTGGGCCGCCACCGAGCTCGAGGTGTACGGCGATCCGCCGCCGCCTCGGATGAAGATCCTGAACGAGCTGTCGTTCGGTCACCGCGAAAACTACGCGGCGCTCGGTAAGACGGATGAGTCCGGATCAGACGCGGCCGAGGAAAAGCCGGCCCATTGAGTGAGTGGAGCCCGAAGGCCCAGCTGCAAAGCCGCGGGCTCCGTCCCAAAAAGCACTTCGGTCAGAATTTCCTCGCCGACGAGCAGCTGGCGCAAAAAATCGCGGATCTAGTGCCCGCTGGCGCGAGCGTCGTCGAGCTGGGCGCCGGTCTCGGCGCCCTGACTCGACCGCTGCTGACTCGTGCGGGGAGGCTCGTGGCCGTCGAACGCGACCGTGATTTGGTGCCTGCGCTCGCGGAGTTGTTTGCGGCCGAGATCAGCGACGGCCGCTTGCGGGTCGAGGAAGCGGACGCAAAATCGATCAGCGTGCGCGAGTTGCTGAAAGACGCGCCACAGCCGTTCGTGCTCGCGGGCAACCTGCCGTACCAAATTTCAGGGCCGCTGCTGGAGGCCGCGGTGCACACGGCAGGCGACGTCGAGCGCGTGATCTTCCTGCTCCAGCTGGAGGTCGTGGACCGCCTGATGGCCAAGGCGAACACGGAGCACTACGGCGCGTTGTCCGTGTTCGTGCAGGCGGCCTTCGACGTCGAGCGCCCGCTCGTGATTCGTCGCGGCGCGTTCTACCCGCAGCCCGAAGTCGATTCGGCCGTGGTGCTGTTGAAGCCTCGCGCCCCGCGCATCCCGGAGACCACGGCGTTCCGTGCGTTGGTGCGCGCAGCCTTTCAGCAACGCCGCAAGAAGCTGCGCAACGCCTGGGAAAATGTGTGCGGCGCCGATCGCGAGACGCTGGCTGCACGAGCGGTGCGCGCTGCGATCGATCTGGACGCGCGCGGCGAGACATTGAGCGTGCTCGACTTCGCGCGCATGGCGGCGGAGTTCGAGCGTTGAGGGCGCAGGCCTTCGTGGTTGCACTGACCTTGCTCGCTTGTCAGGCCAAGCCGGAGCGCGATCCGCTGGTCGAGCGCGCGGCGTTCGGGGTGTTCTTCGGCGGTCAAATTCAGGACCGCAAAGAGCTGCCATTCGAGCTGGATCTGGCCAAGCAGCGGTGCGGCATCCGTGTCGACTTTCGCGAACCGCTCGCGCATTCGGCCAAGGTCAGCTGGGAAATCGTCAGGCCGCTCAACGAAAAGGCCAGCCGCTCGGACGCGGGTGCCGACCGCGTGACCGAGGTCGGTGAGGCGGCCGCGCGTGTCGGTGAAGGGCGGCTCGACGTCCCGGTGTTACTTCGGCCCGGGCAGGTCCTCGGCAGCTGGCACGTGCGCGTGAAGGTCGACGAGCGCACGGTCCTCGACCGAGACGTGTTGCTGTTCGACCCGCGCGAGAGACGCGCGCGTGAGGCTGACGCGGGGCGTTGAGCCCGCGCGCAGGACTTTGATTCCCAGCCGTGCGAGCGCAACCAGTCCGCGCTCGTGTGAGGCTCGGGCCTGCGCGATCAGCGCGGTGAGCACTGGTGCGGACGCTCCGTCAGCGGCGCGTTCCAAGTCCACATCGAAGCGCATTGGTATCCAGCGCAGCTCGTGGCGCCTTCTGCCGTGATGGGCGAGCGCGCGCTCGAGCGCGCCGCGGTTGGTCGGGTCGGGGGTAGGTGACCAGACGTAGATCAGGCTCGGGCGCGGCTTGGCCCGGCTGATTTCCGTCAATACTCGGATCAGCTCCTGATCGGTGCGCGGTCGATCCGGCTCGAGCCGCGCGGGACAACTCAGCCCGAAAGCCAGCAAATAGCGGCGCAAACTGCGCTCGCGGCGCGATCCAGAGAGCACTTCGTACGCCTCGAACGGCGCGCGCGCACGCAGCCGGTCCGCGCGCCGCGCGACGCGATCGAGCTCGCTTGCGCGCACGCGATCTGCCGCATTGGGGTCGAGTGGTCGCATGTGCTCGAGCACGCGCGCGGCGACGTCCGCTTCGTCGAGTCCGCTGCGATCGGCGTCGACGAAGGTGGCGACTTGGCTGAGCACCCGTAAAATGCGCGCAGTGTGCGGTGGTCCGCGATCTGGCTCGAGCAAATGCAACGTGCGCGCGGCGACGACGCACAGGCCGATGCGATCGCCGCGCGAAGCGTGCAGGGTGGCATAGCCCGCTACCTCGTCGATCGCGCGATCGAGCGGCGTATAGCCGGGGTTGCCCGCGCCGAGTTCGATCGAAGCGTCGAGCACGAACCAAACGACGTCGCGCTCTTCGCGCTCGTACTCGCGCACCATCAGCCGACCCCGCTTGGCCGAGGCTTTCCAGGCCACGCGGCGTAGCGCGTCGCCTGCGCGATGTTCGCGCAGCTCGCGCAATTGATCGCCCTCGCCCGCGGCTGGGCCGGGGCGCCCTTGATCTGCTGCGCGGTGGCTGCGTCCGCCGCGCGCTTGATGGGCGAACGCTTGATACGCGCGCGGCATGACCTCGACCCCGAACGGATTGGCGAAGGTCAGCGGCACCTCGTACAGGCCCGGGTTGCCTTGGACCTCGAGCGAGAGTCCGTGGATGCCGAAGCGGCCGACGCGTCGGCCCGAAACACGCAGCACCACCCGCAGTCGGCCGCCAGCGGGCACCTCACCCTGCGACGGGACGATGTCGATCGTGAGCTCCGGCGCGAATACCGCGCGCAGACCCACGAAGCGAGCCGCGCGCGAGTCGCGATTGCGCACTTCCGCTTCGATCTCCAGCAGCTCGCCGCGGCTGGTGCGCGCGCTGCGCGCCTCGCCGCGCCAAAGCATTTCGAAACCCGCATTGCGGATGCGGTTCACGCTGAATTCGGTCACGGCGCGCGCAAGCGCTAGGCCGACGAGCAAAGCGCCGGCCCAAGCGACGACGGGGCCGCTCTGCATCAGAAGCCCAGCTGCGACCGCGACCAGGGCTGTCCCTGCTAGATCGATGCTGGTGCGAGTCGGGTGGACCTGCACGGAAGCGACAGACTATCCGAGCTTTGGGTAGACTTGAACCGCTGGCTCGCCCTTTCTTTTGCGTGCTGTTTCGGCGCCCTGGCGAGCTCGCTTGCGGCCGTCGCTCGGGCCGACCCTGCCACCGCCGCCCAGCCCGCGCCCAGCTCGACCTTCCACGCTGAAGGCTACTCCAAACTCGAAAAGAGCGTGATCGAAGAGCAGCTCGCGGAGCGCGGGCTCCGTTGGGAGAGCGCGCCCGACGGCAAGTTGATCGAGGGCGTTCAGATCGTCACGCTCGACGTGTTCGACGAGCGCGATCCGATGCCGGACTTCGTGAACGTGCTGCACGCGACCAGCAGCGAGGCGGTGATTCGGCGTGAGCTCTTGTTCGGCGAAGGAGAGCCCTACCGCACGGCATTCGCGCACGAGACAGCCCGCAATCTGCGCAGCCTCAAACAGTTGTCGGTGGTGTTGATCGTGCCGGTGCAAGGTAGCCGCCCCGACCGCGTGCGCGTGCTCGTGATCACCAAGGACGTCTGGAGCTTGCGCCTCAATTGGGCGCTCGAGCTGTCGAACTCACACGTGACGTCGCTGGTGCTGAACCCCAGTGAGGAGAATCTATTCGGTTCGCACGCCGTGGTCGGCGCGCTATTCATTCTCGATCCTGCGACGTATTCCCTCGGCTTTTCCCTCGGCCACCGGCGTCTCTTCGGTTCACATCAACAAATTTCGATCGCCGGCAGCGTGATCAAAAATCGCGACAGCGGCGAAAATGAAGGCTCCTTCGGCGAGTTTCGCTACGGGCAACCGCTGTACTCGCTCGACGCCAAGTGGTCATGGGGCACGTCGATCCTGTGGCGGACCGACATTGCGCGGCGTTTTGCGGGTGATCAGGTCGACATCGATACGAGCAGCGGCATCCCGGTGGAGTACAATCGCGACCGCTTGTACGGGGGCTACGAGCTCGTGCGCTCCTTTGGTCGGCGCTTCAAGTACGACTTTTCGGTGGGCGTGGAGGCGGACCGGCAAGTGTACAGCACGCTCGACTTGTCGCGCTATTCGCAGCGTCGCGTGCAGGCGTTCATCGACGCGGAATTGCCGGTGTCGGATCAGCGCGTGGGTCCGTTCGCGCAGCTGCACGCGCACCGCACGGACTACCGCTCGCTCTTGGAGATCGAGACCCTCGGTCTGCAGGAGGACTACCGCCGCGGACACGACCTGCTCTTGCGCATGTATGGCGGTATCGGGGCGCTCGGCTCGACGCGCGATATGCTCGGCTCA
>Ga0164309_10000991_pt1 | contig 14298 bp, 6 predicted proteins | sample Whisoiple_247_MG_FD_109984 | JGI IMG/M metagenome (GOLD analysis project Ga0164309, IMG submission 109984) | Soil microbial communities amended with fresh organic matter from upstate New York, USA - Whitman soil sample_247_MG | ecosystem: Environmental > Terrestrial > Soil > Unclassified >...
GGCGGATCGGCGGCGATGGCCGCACACACGCCAGGCAAGGTCGTGCCCTCGAAAGCTGGCGACCCGGAGAGCAGCTCATGCAAGATCAGTCCGAGCGACCAAATGTCGGTGCGCTGGTCGACCGCCTTCGCATCCCGCACCTGCTCCGGCGACATGTAGAAGGGCGTGCCGAGCACGCTGCGGTCGGCGGTGAGATTGCTGGTGATCCGTTCCGGCTCGGAGCCCGTGGTCTTCGAGATCCCGAAATCGAGCACCTTCACCAGCGGCGTGCCATCACTGCGTTGGGTGAGGAACAGGTTCGACGGCTTCAAGTCGCGATGCACGATGTTCTGCGCGTGGGCGCAGGCGATCGCGTCCGCCGCCTGTCGCACGCAGTCACACGCGCGCTCGATGCTCAGCGGTCCCTGTTGCAACAAAATGCGCGCGAGATCGTAACCCCGTAGCAGCTCCATCACCATGAACGGAGCGCCGCTCTCCAGCGTGCCCACGTCGTACACCCGCACGACGTGATCGGAGACCAGTGCCGCTGTGGCACGCCCCTCGCGCAAAAAGCGGCTGCGAGCCTCGTCGCGCCGCTCGTCCTCGTCGGATACCGTCAGCACCTTGATTGCGACGCGCTGCCCCAGATCGAGGTGTGTCGCGCACAGCACGACACCCATTCCGCCTGAACCGAGCTCCGAGTCGATTCGATACTTGCCGGCGATGACCTCGCCGACCTGGGGGATCGAGCTCAGCCCTTCGAGCTCTTCGCTGTGCGCTTGTTTGACCATCGGTGCAGGGCTCGGCGTCGCCGAGTTTCGAGCTCAGAAATGTAACCTGGATCCCGTCCCCGCGGAAAGCCCAGCCTGGTCCTTCGCGTCGCCCTAGCCCGTGTTCAAACTATGACGCGCTGTCCCGTACCGAGGCTTAGTCATTTCTGCCTATAGTGCTCGGGCTCATGGCTTCTCGGGACACGACCCCGCTCGGCTACCGACGGATCGTCATTCTCTTGGTTTCGCTGGTCGTCGTTCCGTCGTCACTGCTCCTTACTTCGGGCGTGGTCCTGATTTTCTTGGGCGAAGCGCGCCTGAACTTATTGATGGGCATCTTGGTGATGGCGCTCAGCGGCGCGGCTGTCACCGGTGTGGTGTTGGTGTGGGTCTTCGTGCGCCGCGAGGCGAACTTGTCGCTCCTGCAGAGCGACTTCGTGTCCAAGGTTTCGCACGAGCTCCGTACGCCGCTGACGTCGATCCGTTTGTTCACGGAAACCCTGGAGCTACGACGCGGCGACGCAATCGCGGAACAGAAATGTATCGACGGCCTGGCTCGCGAGAGCACGCGTCTGCAGGAGTTGATCGATCGCTTGCTCGATTGGGGCCGCATGGAGAGCGGTCGTCGAGAATTTATCTTTCGCGAAACCGATCTCAAATCGGTGATCTCCACCGCGCTCGAGGCGTTCGAGACAGTGCGTCAGCGTCGATCGATCGAGCTCAATGTGGAGCTGCCGCCGGAATCGCTCACGGTGGTCGCCGATCGCGGCGCGGTTTCGGACGCGCTGTTCAACTTGCTGACCAACGCTGACAAGTACGGCGGGGACCCGGTAAAGATCGATGTCTTCGTTACCTTCGACGACCGTGAGGCTCGGCTCACCGTGCGCGACAACGGCGCCGGCATTCCTGTCGCGGAGCACAAGCGTATCTTCCAAAAGTTCTACCGTTTGGATGATCGGCTGTCACGCCAGCGCGAGGGGTCGGGCCTCGGTCTAGCGATCGTGAAACACGTGATGAAGGCACACCGCGGGCGAGTCGAGCTCGTCAGTCACCCCGGCAAAGGCAGCGAATTTTCGCTCGTCCTGCGCGTGGTCAAGCGCTAAGGAATTCCCCAATGGCGGCGAATGGCAAACGTCACATCTTGGTCGTCGAAGACGATCCCAGCATCACGCTCGGGCTACAGATGAACCTGGAGGCGGAAGGCTACGAGGTCAGCATTGCCGTCGATGGTGAGGACGGCCTAGCGCGCGCGGTCGCCGCCAATGTGGATCTGGTGATTTTGGACGTGATGTTGCCGAAGATGAATGGCCTGGAAGTGGTGAAAGCCATCCGCGGCCAGGGCAACCATGTTCCGGTGGTGATGCTCAGCGCGCGCGGCGCAGAGATGGACAAAGTGATGGGCCTCGAGCTCGGTGCGGAGGACTACATCACCAAGCCGTTCAGCTTGGCCGAGCTCCTGGCACGCGTGAAAGCCGTCTTGCGCCGTGATGGCATCGCGCGCCAAACGTCAGCGACCGAAAAAGTGGTTCGCGCGGGAGACTTGCAGATCGACTCCGGCTTGCGGCAGGTATTTAAAGCCGGCGAGCTGGTTCCACTCACGGCCACCGAGTTCGATGTGCTCTGGTGCCTGGTGGAGGCGTCCAACCGCGTTCTGACCCGCGAGGACATTTTGACGAGCGTTTGGGGTGTCGGTCACCACGGAACATTGCGCACGATCGACAATTTCCTGCTCCAATTGCGCACCAAGTTGGAGTCCGATCCCGCCGAACCGGAGCACTTGCTCACGGTGCGTGGCGTCGGATATCGATTCAAACGCTGAAGCGAGTTTTCTTTCGCAATGCGGGCTCGGTCCGGGGTTTGGAGACCGGCTCCAAGCCGTGCTACATCCCCGGCGCTTTGGACCAGAATCTCCTCCGCGCATACTTTGCGACCGTCTACGAGCTACCCACCGACGGCGGCTTGCTCCGCGTCTCGATGGACGGGGAAATCGTCAAAGATATTCAAGCGCTACCTCCGCTGCTCCGGTCGAAATTCGCGCTCCTGACGGCGTACAACCCGCGCTCGATGTTGCTGCCACGACGGGTGAACGACGGCCGTCACCAGGTCATGCGCGACCTGCTCATCCTCGGCTGCTTTCGCGTCGAGCACTGCGTCGGCTACGACGAAGAGCCGGAAGGCGTTTGGCGTGAGCCCGCGTGGTTGGTGCACGGCATCGAGCGGGACGAGGCGTTGAACTTTGGTCGCACATTTCGGCAGAACTGCATTCTCTACTGCCGCGACGCGAAGCCGGAACTGATCGTTACCGATCCGACCTGTGACGAGATCGGCCGCACTTTCCCTGGGAATTGGCGGGTACGCACCTAAAGGCGCCCGCGACTTTTGCATGATACGGTTGCTGCGTGACTAGCGCGCTTGCTTCGCCAACCGGGATCGCCGCGCGCGGCCGTTTCTTGGTTGCGGTCGCGCTCGTCGCGTCGAGCGTACCGATGCTCGCTGTGGGCGCATGGTCTCGCGCATGCGCCGATCGATTGGGAAACCGTGTGGCCGCATGGCTCGTCGCCCTAACCCCGACGCTGCCCGCGCCGCCAGACCCGGAGGAATCGGGTGACTTCGTGGAAGCCGCGTTCTCGACCGACGCGACTCACAGCACACGCACCGCGGCAGCCGACTCGAAGCATTCCCGCCCCGCGCGTCCTCGTCCCGCTCCGAAATCGGGCATCCGCATTTCTTCGGCTCAGGTTCTGGCGCTCGCGTCGCGTCGCGCCATGCCCCGCGCCGTGTTCGTGAAAGCGAGCCCCGAGCACCCCCCTGGTCTGTTGCTCGGCGGAGTTTCAGCGCTCGGGGTCGGCTTGCAAGATGGCGACATCCTCACCGAAGCCGCCGGTCAGAAGGCAACTTCGGTCGCGCAAGTCGTGGGCATTGTCTTAGCTGCGCGCAGTCGACAAGCAAGCGAGATCAGTGGCCGATTCTATCGCGGCGGGGTGCCTTTCTCGCTCACGGTCGAACAACCGTACCCTGAGAACGATCCCAATAGGCCTGGTCGCCCGTAGCCGATCGGCGGTCAATCGCCGCTTCCCGGTTGACGGGTGGCCTCTGCGCAGCAAGATTGGCGGCCAACATGTCGCGAACCGTGCAGTGCATCAAACTTGGCAAAGAATCCGAAGGCCTCGACAAGCCGCCGTTCAAAGGTGAGCTCGGGCAAAAGGTCTTCGATACCGTGTCCAAGACGGCCTGGCGGCAATGGCTCGAACACTCGAAGATGCTCATCAACGAGTACCGGCTGGACGTGACCAGTGAGCAGGGCCAACGCATCTGGATGACCGAGCTCGAAAAGTACTTCTGGGGCGACGGCGGCTCCAAACCTGCCGAGTATGTCGCGCCAAAGGACGAGCACGGCGGTCACGGCCACGGTGGCCACGGCCACGGCGGCCACGGTCACTAAAGCCCCAGTCGTGGGCGCAACGTTCGTCCGCGGCCCGGAAGCCCAAACCATTCGGTCCGGGCTTTCGGGACTTCGGAGCTCCGGGAAGATTCATTGCGGTGCCTGAGTGTTTACCCACTCGCTAAGTGGTCATGAACGGGTCTCCGCCTGGGATTGCAGCGGGTGACGTACTGGGCGACTTGCCAGCTTCGGACGAGGCTCCGCGGGGCTCGTGAGTTGCGGCTGGCGCGTTGCCCACGGGTGCCGTGGCGGTGTTTGGCTCGGGCGTGGTGGGTGCGGCCGTTTCTTTGCGGCGGCTACCGCCGCGGCCCGCGAAGAGTGACGGGCAGATTTGTTCGGCGTCCTCGTCATCCCAGCGCAGAAAGCCGATCGCCCGCCGCACTTGATCGTACGAGCGCGAGAACAAGGTGAAGTTGCGCTGACGCTGCGCTTGAACCTGAGCAACTCTTCCGGACGTTTGCTCGCGTGCGCCGACCGCGTCCATCAGTTGCTGGCCAAGCAGCTCTGCTTCGTCGAGCTCGCTCAATTGGACGCCGGTCCTCGTGGCGATCCTGTCCCAGTTCTCTCGCAACAACGTGGCGAGCCCAAGTAAGTCGAATGCGAGATTCTTATAACCGACATTCGCCTTGAACTCGGAAATGCGATCGCCACTGATCAAGCCGCGATGCGCGAGTGCGACGGCGTCGAGATACATCGTGTCGCGCAGCTTGACTCCACGCTCGTTGAGCGCCGCAATCGCTTCCGGCGGTGCCGAAGCCGCCAGGAACATTGCGTGCGCATGCCCGACCGCGAACGTGTGTAACTGCAATTGGTCGAAGTGAGAGACGTCGAAGCGGTGAAGCTTGGCTGCTTCTTCGCGAAAGCTCATGATCTGGGGCAGCGCGCCAAGTGCTGTCGCAATGGCGCTGGGTACGTCGATGTTTACCGGAAGCAACTCTTCTTCGCTGATTGCGGCTGTAGCGGGTAGTGCGTGCTCGAACGCTTCTCTATAGAGGAGCGACTGACGACTGGGAGCTGCTGGTGGAGTCGATGTTTCATTGATTGCTACGTTATCGGTGGCCATTTTCGACGGTTCCTTGATGGTTGAACGCAACGACGTGTTGCGTGCGCACTCATCGGTCAGAGGGGACGGGGCAGTTGCGTCTAAAGTGACGATTTTTGCGTTTGGGACAGCGCGCCGGATTGCTGGCTGATCGGGAACGCTGATGGCGACACCATTTGGAGCGGCTGGCTGCTTCGCGTAGTTGCGCGTCGACCAGTTTGAGCAGCTGGCTGCTCGGGGTTGCTCTCGGAGAGCCCGCGGGAGCAGCTGGCTGCCCGGCTAGCGAATGGTTCCAATGGTACTGCGCAGCTGGCTGCTGTCGGTGCGGGCAAAAACACGCGAACTAGAGCAGCTGGCTGCTCGAGATGGTCAGTCATTGACGTGTCGGAGCAGCTGGCTGCTTGAAATGGTTGCAGTGGGTCTCTCGAGAGCGGCTGGCTGCTTCAGATATCCAGATTGTGATTGGCATTGTGCTGATGAATTCGTCGTTCGGGATGTCTCGTCGAATTTCCGCAACTGAGTGCAAATGCGGTCGACGTCTGCGTGGCGCACCAAGTTGTGTTGCGCGCAGCTGCAGTTGGTTCGTCATGTTGAAATCGCGATCGCTGATTGGTTATTGATCAAGTCAGTTCAAATTGTGTATCAATCCAATGCGCGAAAGCGTTCGGGCGTGAGCGCCTAGGGAAGGGCTACCAATGTCGAAGCTGTTGCCGACGGGTTTTGTTTTGCGCGCGGGGTTGCTGCCGTGGACAGCATTTGTGTTGTTGTTCGTCTTCGCGGCATGCAATCGCTCCGCACCTTCGGAGGCTGTCGCCAAGCGCGGTGAGGCGCTAACTCCGGGCCCGAGCTTCACACTGCAGCTGCCCCCTCAACTCACGAGCGGCGGCGCCGGTCTCATTTCATCGACGACTCTTACGTTGGGCGATCGGGTCAAGGTGGCGCAGCCGACGGGCGGCGCGTTCGCGGGCATCGTGAACCTCGGCAGCGGCCTGACCATCATCGGCAGAGACGCCATCACGGGGGACGCATGGAGCGTGGGCTCTATTCAGCTCGGGGATCGCTCCACGGTTAACGGGTTCATCAAGACCGCCGGCACGTTCACTCCGGGCGTGAGCCCTACGGTAACTGGACCGATTCAGCAGTCCCAGCCGCTTACCCCGCCCACTCTCGCCACCGTGACGGTCCAGTTTCAAAATGGAGCTGCCGCGGTTCCAGTCGCGAACGATTCCACACGCACCTTGAGCCCTGGCGACTACGCTGCCGTCACTCTCGGCTCTCGCGCGGTTCTCGCGTTGTCGACTGGCGATTATCGCTTCGATAGCTTCGTCGCGCAGCTGCCGAGCACGCTGCGCCTGACGACTACGGCGGGCCCAATTCGGATCTTTGTCCGCAATACCTTGACCTGGAATTCGACGGTCACAGCTGCCGCTGGTGATCCGACGAAGCTTCTGCTCGGCTATGTCGGCAACGCCGCGATCACGATCAATACGCCGTTCAGCGGCACGTTGCTCAGCCCCAACGCCGCCGTCTCTTTGCCGACGCCGTCGTCGCCGCACAGCGGCGCGTTCTTCGCCAAGAGCCTCAGTACCCAGCCTGACGTCATCGTCACGGCGAAGCCATTCCAACAGCCGTGTCAAGGCGTCGTCACTGACGATGGCAACGCTTGTACCGTTGACGCGTGCGATCCGAACACCGGCGTGGTCACACATGCTTCCGTCGCAAACGGGACAACCTGCTCCGACGGCAACGCCTGCACCAGCGTTGACAGTTGTCAGTCGGGCGTCTGTGTCGGTGCTAGCCCTGTGGTGTGCACGGCCCTCGACCAATGTCACAGCGCTGGCGTCTGCGCACCCGCGACAGGGCAATGCACGAACCCGAATAAGGCGGATGGCGCGAGCTGCTCGGATGGCAGTGCTTGCACGCAGAACGATAGTTGCCAGGCCGGCGCCTGCGTTGGCGCAAATCCGGTCACGTGTACGGCGCAAGACCAGTGCCACAGCGTGGGCACGTGCAACGCCGCGACCGGCGAGTGCTCGAACCCACTGAAAGCCAATGGCGCTGCCTGTAGCGATGGGACCGCCTGCACTCAGAGCGATACCTGCCAGGCGGGTGCCTGCGTTGGCGCGACGCCTGTTGTCTGCGTCGCACTCGACCAATGCCATACTGCCGGAACCTGTAGCGCGGCTACGGGCCTGTGCTCAAACCCAGTGCTTCCTGACGGCACCTCGTGCTCGGACGGAAACGCTTGTACGCAAAGTGACAGCTGCCAGGCAGGAACCTGCACCGGAACGAGCCCCATCGCGTGTAGCGCACTGGACCAGTGTCATGTCGCGGGCAGCTGCGATCCAGTGTCCGGGATTTGCTCGAATCCCACCAAGACCGACGGCTCGGGTTGCACTGATGGCAATGCTTGCACTCAGTCGGACACGTGTCAGTCGGGCTCGTGCGTCGGAGCTAGCCCCGTTGTCTGTGCGGCGCTTGACCAATGTCACGTGGCGGGGGTCTGCAGTGCGGCGACTGGCACCTGCTCGAATCCGCCCAAGGGCAACGGCTCCCCCTGCTCGGATGGGAATTCTTGTACTCAGAGCGACTCCTGCCAGACCGGCACATGCGTCGGCGGCAACCCGGTGGTGTGCGCAGCGCTCGATCAATGTCACCTCGCTGGCAGCTGCGATGCGGGTTCGGGCACTTGCTCCAATCCGGCAAAGAACGATGGCATCGCGTGCAACGATGCCAATACGTGCACCACCGGGGAAACCTGCACCGCGGGGCTGTGCCAAGCTGGCGCCGCGGTTGCCACCGACGACGGCAACCCGTGCACTGCTGACGCTTGCGATCCCGTTACTGGCGTTTCGCACACGCCAGTGAGCGCGGGAATCGCCTGCGATGACAGCAATCTTTGCAACGGCCACGAGACGTGCAACGCAATCGGTTTTTGCACCGCCACCTCGGCGCTGCCGGTCGATGACGGAAATCCCTGCACCGCGGACAGTTGTGACCCGGCGACCGGCGTTGCGCACACTCCAGTTGCTCAAGGCACGAGTTGCTCGGACAGCAATGACTGCAATGGAGTCGAGGCATGCTCGTCGACCGGTCAATGCACGGCGGGTGCGGTTCCCACGATCGACGACGGCAATCCTTGCACTGCTGATGCCTGTGACCCGGTTCAGGGGGTGACACACGCTCCGGTCGCTGCCGGCCTGAGTTGCGCCGACAGCACGGTTTGCAACGGAGACGAGCGTTGCGACGCGCTGGGCTCGTGCATCACCGGCGCGGCGCTCGTTGTCGATGACGGCGACGTCTGCACAACGGATAGTTGCGACCCCGTTGCTGGTGTGTCGCACGTTGCCATCCCCAATTGCGCGGCAGCTCCGGGCAAACCATTCGAGACGCGCGCCTCGATTATGGGTCGCGTCATCCATGCCGACGGCTCGCCAGCAGCGGCGTTTACCGTCAAAGTCTTCAACGACACGCTGGACTCGGTGGCTCGCGCGGACGTTGCAACGACGCTTCAGTCGGATGGCTCTTTCCGCGTTCGGCTGCTTGAATTCCCACAAAGTGTGGCGGCGCGTACGCCACCGCAGGCAATCCTGATTCGGATTGAAAGTGAGGAATTCCCGTCACTGCTGCGGAGTGCATTCCTGCGCCCGGGGGATGTTGTAGCGCTGGGCGACCTCATCGTTTTGGCGCGAGACCCTCAAGTCACCGTCGTCGGTCCCGAAGGCGGAACCGCGCATGACTCACAGGGGACGCTCGAACTACAAATCCCGCCGGGAGCACTCTCGCAACCGACTCCGATTCGGATCACCCCAATTCCGAATCGCGAGCAGTTTCCGGCGCCGCTGCCGAGCAATACCGTGACCATGTACGGCATGGAGTTCGAGCCGTCCGGCACGGTCCTCGACCAGCCCGCGACGCTGCGAGTCAAGAACACGCTCAATCTGCCGACCAGCATGAAGATCCCGGTGGGGACGATCGATCCGCGCTTTGGCGATTGGCTGCACGTGGGAACGGCTGTCTGGGATGGGACGCGCTTTGCGGTGAAGATCTCGCATTTCTCTCCATATGACGTGAACGCGGGGCGGCGCGGCGAAGTCGTTCAAGTTGTCTCGCACGGATCGAGCCGGAACAAGACAAGGGCTCGCACCTGCGCTGCGAGCTCCGTGAATGACGCGAGCGGGGCACTCGAGCAATCGTTTGATGTCCCGCTCCACTCAGCGTCAGGTCACGACTACTCACTCTCGTTGCACTACAGCACCGAGCTTAGCGGCTCGGTCGCGGTCGGGCACGCACCCCCGGTAGCTCCAGCATCCGGCAGCTTCCTTCGATCCTTTGCAACGCAAAGCATCCGGCTGGCGTGCCTGGTTGGTGGAAGCGGTTGCGGTAGCTCCGGTGGCGGCGGGGGCGGCGCTCCGTGCGGCGCTCTGAATGGCCGCGTGGTCATGCCCGCATACGCGCTCAATCAACGCATCAAAGTCTTCGGCGTTGATGTGGATCAGTCGGAGCAGGTCCCCGCGAACGGGCAAAGTTCCGAGCCGTTGTTCTATGTTCCGCTTCCCACAGACGAAGACGGAAACCCGATTCGCAGCGGTTTCGCGCCGTTTCACATCACGAGCCGCGTGGAGGTTCAAGGTGCGGGAACCTGCGTCAGTAACGGCGGAGGGTTCGGTGTCGTAGGCGGAGCGTTCGACGGAGCTCCGCTGCGCTTGCCCGTAGGCACCGGCGACCTCTCGGACTTCCAAGGCTATCAGCTCGTGGTACACCGCCGTGGTTCAGCGCTCGGGTCAGGCTGGGCATTCAAAGAGACGAGCACGCTCTTCCGTTCGCCGGATGGCTCGGATGCCGAGATCGTCCGAGGCGACGGCCAGCAAGAGTCGTTTCATCGATACCCGCAGTTGCAAAAGATCGCTGAATTTAGCAATTTCAGCGACTCTTCGTTGGCCGTCGATGCGCAAACCGGTGAAGTGTTCTCGGCTAGACTCAACTTTGGCATCGATCGGATCGATCCTCAATCTGGTGCCGTCAGCTCGATCGCCGGCGGAAACCTGTTCGGTGCACGACAGCCAATCGATTTCAAAATCACGTATGTCGATGGCGAACGTCGCTTCCTGGTGACCACGAATTTGGCGCTCTTCGAAGTGGGCTCAGACGGAGCGTCGCGCAAGCTCACTACGTTCGTCGACGGCTCCTCGGGGCGAATGCCATCCGTGGCCGGCGTCGGAAAGTTTGCCTACTTCAGTGTTGGCGACCGAACTGTCGGCACGTCGCAGTACGCGGACATCACGAATCTCTATCGCATCGACTTGACCGATCCTCTCAGGGCAATCGTCGAGATCTCGCCGGCAAACGGTGGCGAACTGCGCTTGGATCCGCACGGAGAGGTGGAGTCTCATTCTTTCCAATTCCTTCATCCGAGCGGGCTTGCGGCCGCCTTCGACGGTGGACTCTACGTGTCAGACGACCGTCGTCACGCGGTCTACCACCTTGCGCCCGATGACTTGGGCGCAGTGGGCCCGAACAGCGTGGTCACGCGCGCGCTCGGAAGCGGCATGGATACCGCTGTCGCGGGACCGGGAGTGACGCTTCCGGCCCTTCAATCAGCAATTCGCGCGCCTGGAATCCTCGCGACCGCTCCGAACGGCGTGTTGTACATCAAGGGTGATGCTGCAATCGGTGGCCTGCTCGCGTTCGACCCGGTCGAGAAGACGACGCGTTGGGTTGCGTTCGACAAGTCCTCCACGGCCAACGCGATTGATCCCATCAGTCCGTTTCCTAATCTCTCGTTCGGCAAAGGTACGTTCGCGCCCTTGGCCGACAACAGCGTGTTGCTTTCTCAGGGCAACACTGTCTATCGACTCTCCACCCAGCTGAGCAGCGACTACGACCCGCAGCGGACGCTCACCTTCAGCGACACCGGCGCGACGGTGCTGGATACCGGCGCCGATGCGATCGAGCAGTACGAATGGAAGGTCGGGCAGGGTGAAGCTCTACTCATCGCCAATCGCAGGCGCAGTGGTGAGTTGATCCGCGGTCTAACCTACGATGATGTTGATCACCTCGCGTACATCGAAGATCCGATGGGTGGACGCGTCACCTTCGGATACGACGGCAGCGGGCGCCTGAGCACGGTCACGGACGCCGCGCAACGGACGACGCACTTCACGGTCGACTCCGTTGGTAACCTGCGTGAGGTGATCTACCCGAGCGGGGAAGCACGTCGCTTCGACTACGAAGACTACCGCATGACGGTGGCGACTCATCCAAACGGCGAGGTGTCGACATACACCTACCATCCGGACGGCACGGTGGACACCGCAACACGTCCCGGCGGTGGTGTGACCAAGATCGAGTCCGGATTCTCCCGAGGACCACGCTACGACAGTAACGGGCAGCTCTATTATGAGTCATTGCTCACGGACGACCGCGGCGTGCAGCACGCGCTCTCCTTGAACGAAGTCGGGGGTGTCTTCGAAGACAAATACACCGCGGACGGCCAGGCGTACGATGTGAAAAACGTCTACGCGACGCAGCTCGGGCCGGATAGTAGCCCAGAAACAACAACGAACCGCCTGCTTCGATTTTCGCAAACGACGATCAACGGTTTGCCGGTCGGGCCATTCACCACGTACGACCTCTTCGGTCGACCGATCAAGGTCTGGCAGAGCGACGCCAAGGCCGGATTCAGGTTTGCGCCGAACTTCGATAGCAATATGCGCCTGTCGAGACTCGGATTCTTCGACGGTGGCATCGACGAGGCATACACTTACGACGCGGCGGGGCACGTCACGAAAGTCGCGGACGTGTCGAACGGTTTTGGAAACAATTTTCCGGAGACTGGCCGTCGCACGACGTTCGACGGTTTCCGCACGCAAGATGGTCAACCGACAAACGTGACCAGTCACAATATTGCGACCACGCTAGGCTACGATTCCTTCGGCCTCATGAGCTCAGCCGTTGACTCGGTCGGTCGCTCGCTCACCGTGACTCACGACGCCGCAGGCAACGCCCGGTCCGTCGCTGACGGCGCAACGACGCTCCAATACGGCTACGATCTGGCGGGTCGCGTCACCTCAATCACCGACGCCGAAACGAATATCACGCGACTCAGTTACCAAACCGCGGGCTGCAATTGCACGAACGGCAAGCGAGTCACCTCGATTGCAACGCCCGATCTCGCGCCCGATCAAAAGTGGGCGATGACCTACAGCGTCGACGGTGACTTGCACACCACAACCACGCCGCTGAACGAGACCGAAACCTACAACTACAACGCGCAACGCGATCTCACCTCCGTTGTCGATCGCGCCGCCCGCACCACGAGCTTCACCTACGACCAGTTGGGACGAAAGTCGACCATCACAGATCCACTGGGCCGGGTCGGCACGTTTAGCTACTCACGCGCGACTGCATCGAGCTGGGTGGGGCCAACCCTCTACGCTCAAAGCCAGACCGCCACGCCCGCTCCGGTCGACCTCACCGCTGCACTGGCTGACGGTCAGTACCAAGTTGGCACGAACGGCTTTCAGCGCGGAAGCGATAGCTCCCACGTCGCGCTCTATCGCGACGCGACCTTTCAGTCGTCTCAATGGGTCGCGATAGACTCATTGGACAATGTTCGTTCACGCACCGACCGGGCGGGAATGGCATTCGACTCGGTCTCGCCGGGCCCCTCATACGGGTCGGACGTGCCATTTGTCGACGAATTCTACGGCCGCGTCGGTCCCTTCGGCCTTCCAAAACAGTTAAGCACCTATGAGTCGGCTTCGCAGGGCTGGCAGGCGGCGTTGATTCGGAATCCAGACTACGACCTCACGCAATTCGACGCCGGCTTCCTCGGGCGTCGAGCCTCACTCCCGTCGCCAAATAGCGCCATCTCGGTTTCGAGGGACGCTGCGGGTCGGCTCACTGGCGTGAACCTCGCTCAAATCAGTTCCAGCACAATCAGCTACTTGTCGAACGGGAAACTCGACTCGGTGGCGCTTGCCACGCCTATTTGGGCGAGCGATTTCACTGGCAATATCTGCAGCGCTCCCGGCAACGCCAAATGTACCTCGTCTCCGTTCTGCTACGTGCAGAGTGCGAGCTGTGTGTACAGCGATTGCCAAATCGCGTTCAACGCGCAACAGGGCCAATGTCGCGCGTACTCGAACGCGATGCAAAGCAGGGGCGAGAAATTTCAGTATGACGCCCGCGGTCTGACGTTCATTCGCTCAATCCCCCTCACATCCAACACACTCGGACCAATCCAATACGGGTACGACCCGGTCGGCCGCAACACCACGCTCTTGTTTCCAGACGGCCACCAGCGCGTCCAAATCTTCGACGCTCTGGGCCGCCTCAAATCGCGTTGCTACCAATACACCGACGGTACGCCGGATCACTGCTACACGACTGAGTACGACAAGGTTGGCAACCCACACGTATTGACCGATCCGGGAATGCGCCAAGTCGTCGAGTACGACGAGCTCGATCGAGTCACCTCTGTCAGCCGCTTCGTTCCCGCGAATGCAACAACGCCGGTCTACGTCGAACACTACGCGTACAACGCCCTCGGCTCCTTCTCCGTTTATGACGGATCAATCGTCGACGACCAGCGTCCGCGTCTAACGGGCAGTGGCAAGGCAAGCGCGGGCATTCCCGCGAGCTACGGCGGACAACCGATCACGCTCGACACCGGCGGTCGCGTCGTGGCCTTCAACGGCCAAACCTTCCAATACTACCGCTTCAACCATACCCTCCAAACACGCGCAACGAGCACCGACCAGCAAACCTTCACCTACGACTCGCTCCAGCGCCTAACCAACACGCATACTGGACCGCCGAACGATCAGAAACCCAACACCGACGAAAGCTACGCCTACTCTGATCTCTCGAGCTCAATTGCCGCAGTAGTCACCACTCCGCACACGCTCGACCCCACGCCGAACCTGCCCTACACCAACTTCAACGTTGGCTACGACGGCGTAGACAACCCGCTTTGGATGACCACATCCGACGCGCTGGTCTACTTCGAGGTCGACACGATCGGCAACGTACGCCACCTGCACACCGACCCCGCAGTGCAC
>Ga0164309_10000992_pt1 | contig 14292 bp, 10 predicted proteins | sample Whisoiple_247_MG_FD_109984 | JGI IMG/M metagenome (GOLD analysis project Ga0164309, IMG submission 109984) | Soil microbial communities amended with fresh organic matter from upstate New York, USA - Whitman soil sample_247_MG | ecosystem: Environmental > Terrestrial > Soil > Unclassified >...
TATGAGGGACGAATGCCGGTCTCCTCGGTGAGCTCGCGACGGACCGCTGTGTCGAGCGACTCATTCATTTGCACGAACCCGCCGGGGAGAGCCCATGCATCCTTGAAAGGAGCGGCACCTCGACGGATGAGCAACAGCTTCAAGCCCGCTCGATCCACACCGAAGACCACCGCGTCGACCGTGACCGCGGGACGGGGATACTTGTAAGTCGGCATCTGGTGTAATTAGTACACCGTGTTTGGTGTCCCGTCAACACCGGTGAGTGTAAAAAGTACACTGTCGAGCCGCGTGGAAATAGTCTGAGTGATCTAGAAAAAGTCATTGAAACTAATTCTCGCGACGCTAGGGTTTAGGGTATGGCAGCGCGTTCCGCTCAGGCGAAATCTCGGAAGCGAGCGCAGCCGAGCGGCGCGGTGAGCGAGGAAGCAGCGTTTCTTCGCAAGTACCGCCCGGCTGACTTTCCACGTCCGTCCGTCACGGTCGACGTCGTCGCGTTCACCGTGATCGACGCGGAGCTGAGGGTATTGCTCGTTCAGCGCGGCAAGCATCCATTCAAAGGCGCGTGGGCCGTACCGGGCGGTTTCGTTCGCGTGGGTGATGGTCATCGCGACCAGGGGGAAGATCTCGATGTCGCCGCGGCTCGCGAGCTGCAGGAAGAAACGAGCTTGTCTCCCTCGGACGTGCTGCTCGAGCAGGTCGCCGCGTTCGGCCGGGCCAACCGCGATCCGCGAATGCGCGTGATCAGCATCGCATTTTGCGCGTTGATCAGGCCGGATCTGGTCCCGTTGGTGCGAGCGGGGGGGGACGCGAACGAAGCGCATTGGTTTTCGGTGACTAGGCTGCATCGCGAGCTGCTCGCCTTCGATCACGCGGAAATCGTCGAGCGAGCACGCGCACACGTTGCCGCGCGGGTGGATGCTTCGGACATTGCCTCGAGCCTGGTCCCCGCGACTTTCACCATTCAAGAACTGCGTCACGTGCACGCGCTGCTCAGTGGTAAGCCGCAAGATCCGGGCAACTTCCGGCGCAAGTTCGCGCGTCTGCTCGAAGACGGAATCATCGAACGCGCGACGGGCAAGCGGCTCACCGCGTCGAAGCCGGCGCTCGTCTATCGATTCGCGGCGCGTGCCGTGGCACGCGCCGGTTAAGGGCAATCATGAAGAAAGCATTCGAAATCGTGCACGGGGACCGTTCTGCGCTGGGGCGCGCTCGCCTCTCGCTCGAGGGGCTGTCGGTTGGCGATGCATTCGGAGAGCGATTCTTCGGTTCGCCGTCGATCGTCGAATCGCTGATCGAGTCGCGGGCGGTGCCTGCGGCGCCTTGGCATTGGACGGACGATACCGCGATGGCGCTGTCGATTTTCGAACAGCTGCAAGAACGCCGGGGCATCGATCCGGAGTCCCTCGCGCTCAGCTTCGCGAACCGCTATCGAATGGACCCACGGCGTGGCTATGGCGGTACCGCGCACGGCATATTGACGGCGATTTCCCTGGGCGAACCCTGGCGCGAGGCGGCGGGTGCCGTGTTCGACGGGCAGGGGTCGATGGGTAACGGTGGCGGTATGCGCTCCGCGCCAATCGGTGGCTATTTTGCGGATGATTTCGAATCAGTGGTGGCGCACGCACGTGCTTCGGCCGAACCCACGCACGCGCATGCAGACGGACAGACCGGTGCGATCGCCGTCGCCGTTGCGGCGGCGCTCGCGTGCAAAGTGGCGAGCGGTGCCTGCCAACGACAGGACTTCTTGGGTGAAGTTGCCGCATGGTTGCCGGAGGGTCCAACCCGCGACGGTATCGAGAAGGCGGCCACTTTGCCGCTCGCGTTCGACGTGCGCACCGCGGTTGCGGCGCTCGGCAATGGTAGCCGCGTGATTTCGTCCGATACGATCCCGTTCGCGATGTGGTGCGCCGCGCGCCACATCGATGATTTCGAGCAGGCGCTGTGGACCACCGTTTCCGGGCTGGGAGATCGTGACACCACCTGCGCCATCGTCGGCGGCATCGTCGCGCTATCCGTCGGTCACTCTGGAATTCCACGAGCGTTCGTCGAGGCTCGCGAACCGCTGAACTCCGAGGCCGACTACCTCGCGAGGCATGCGGAAGAAGTCAGGGTAGGGAGAGGGAACCCATGAATCACGTTCCATTCAGCCGGCGCGCGAAGGTGCCGCGCAAGGTTGTCGTACTCACGGGAGCCGGAATTTCGGTTGCCTCGGGGCTCAAGCCGTATCGTGGACCGGGCGGCCTTTGGACGGCGAACCCAGAGTTGGCTTCTCGCTTGGTTGCGGGCATCGACGCCGAAGCGCTCTGGACCGTCACGGGTGATTGGCGAAAAGAGCTTGCTGGGGCGGAGCCCAACGCTGCTCATCGCGCATTGGCGGCGTTCGAGCAGCACTTGCTTGCCGAAGGCGGCGCGTTCACCTTGATCACGCAGAACGTGGACGGCCTGCACAGCAAAGCCGGCAGCGCGAATGTCGTCGAGTTCCACGGGTCACTGCGCCGCTCGCGCTGCTCGGCCGCGTGCGGTGCGGAGTCATTTTTAGATCAGCGTACGGAGGGCCCGGCGCCGCGCTGCGTGAACTGCGGCGCGGCCATCCGGCCCGATATCATTCTATTCAACGAGCTGATCGGCGCATTCGAGGATTGGTCCGCAAAACGCGCGCTCCGTGACTGTGATCTGTTCGTCGCCATTGGCACCAGCGGGACCGTTTCTCCCGCGTCCAATTTCGTGCGGTCTGCTGCGTACGCGGGGGCGCATACCGTGCTCGTCAACCTCGAGGCATCCGACTCGGTGCCCTTCGCCGAAATCATCCGTGGAGATTCGCAAACCCTCGTGCCCGAGCTCTTCCAATGACTTCGAACCCGGAAGCAACCGTCACCTCTATCGCCCGGTCGGCGCGCGCGAACTCGAGCTGATTGCAGCCTCGAATTTTTCTCGATTTCCGCCGCGCTTACCCGACCAGCCGATCTTCTACCCCGTCTGCAACTGTTAGGTTGTGATAAGGGTAAGTGCTTCACCGCTCGACGTGTGCGTACCGACTTGACGAATCTGCCTCGCCTTTCAAAGTTGTTCGTCGCTGCGCTCAGCCTAGCGTTTGCTCCAGGCTGCAGCGGCAGCAGCGCCGGCACTACCAACGGCAGTGCCGGGTCCGCTAGCAGCGACGCGGGCTCCCATTCAGGTAGTGCGGGTTCTTCACCAGCCAGCGCGGGCAACGGCGGCAGTTCATCGAACGCGGGCTCGGCATCGGGCGGCGCAGCTGGCGGCGGCATCGGCGGTACGGACTCCTCTGGTGCGCCGCAAGGCGGAGTTTCCGCTGGCGGCGGGGGCGACGTAATCCCAACGCAGTTGCTACCGCTCGCAGTGGGCAACCGCTGGACCTATCAGGTCACCGGAGGCGGAACCAACTGCGCCGACGGCATGCATGACGCAACCATCGTGGGCATGGCGACGCAAGGCGGAGAGCAGGCGTTCGAGTTTCGAGACTTTTGCAAAGAGAATCAGCCAAGCTACCTGCGCGACTCTGGCGATGAGATTTTGGAGTACCAGGCAGAGTGGGCGCGCTCCTTCGCGGCTCCGCTCCAAGAGGGGTACTCTTGGATGTTCACTCAGAACTACCAACTTCAGTGGCACTTCGTGGGGAGCGTTACGGTACCCGCCGGCACGTTCAATAATTGCTGGCAACGGCTCGCCATGAGCATGGGCGACACCCTCGGGAGCCGAACGTATTGCCCAGGCGTCGGGCCCGTCCAATCGTCTTACACGACGGGCCAAACATCGCTGGTGTCTTACGCACTACAATAGACCAAGCTGAAGGAATGAATGAGTGGCGGCGAGCAGGGTTGGACTTTCGATCACCGCTACTGCGCATCGGCGCTGCTCAGCCTAATTGTACTCTCGTGCAGCGCCAACGAGCGAGCCGTTCCTCCCGCGCCTCCAGCGGCGGCCCAGCCAGGACGCACGGGCGCGAGCGAAAGCGTGTTTGGCGCGTGGCTGCACGGCCCAACACCGGTGACCGCGAAGCGAGTCGCTGATTCGCCGCAACAGCCGATCGGCGCAGCGTGCATCAGTCACGTCGGTTGTGAGATCTCGGCGCCCACTTTGCCCGCGTGCACACCGCCAAGCGCGCTGCCTGCCGGCTATGTCAGCGTGCAAGGAGAGCTGGCACTTTCGTCGAGCGTGCTCGTGTACGGCGTACAAGGGGTCTTGGCGTGTGTCCACGTGAATCGCACGAATTTGACCGTAAAGAACGCTACTGCCGAGTATGACTTGGGTATCGGTTGCATGGGCGATCGCACCGGCTGGTGTTGTCCTTATGCGCTCGGAACTACGGTACACGCCGTGGGCCGAGTCGCGAGCGATCGCGACGTGTTGCGCTTGAGCGACTATTGGATGTGCGCCGAGAGCGCACCGAAAGTCGCCGGACGCACGCCGAGCAGCGAGCCCATTGCCCTGCGGCTCGGACAGCCTCCAGGCTTCGCGACCTGGGCGCTTGGTACCACTCTGGCCACTTGGGATTTCGAGCACGCGCGCTCGTTCCAAATCCGCTCGGACAACCAGAAGCCGTTCGTGTGTGTCGACTTCGACCCAACCGGCAAACGCGCGTTCACCGTTGACCGCGCGGGCGATGGCGCTGTTTGGGCGCTGGCAACCGGTGCGCGTGAGGCCACTCTGCAAAGCTTCGCACCGGGCGCGCGCACGCAGCCTTTTGCACCTGACGTGAGCTGTACTTACGAACTCGCCGAGTCCGTCACTTGGGCGCCGGACGGCGGCGCACTGCTGCTCGTATCTACGGGCGGAAACGCGGCCGTTTACACGCCCGGAAGTTCCGCTTTTCAAGCGTTGCCGAGCCAAATTCCAGTCGACAACTCTCACTACGAGTATTTCGCGCCGGGTGGGCGAGAGCTGCTGATCGGAACTCAAGGTGGCCCGCTCGAGCTGTGGCAAACCGAGCCGCTGCGCAAGCGCTTGTCGCTTACCGGCACTGCAGGCGCTTGGTCGCCGGACGGAAAGCAACTGCTGATTCGCGTCGACGCTGGCGTTGGTTCACCCGTGAACTATCAAGTCCGAGATGCAGCGGATGGAACCCTGCGCGCACAGCTGAAAGGCGCTTGCCTAGCGGAGTGGAGTCCCAATGCACGCTACATTGCGGCCCAGCGCCCGTGCGGCACCGACAGCGTCGAGTTGCTCGACGTGACGACCGGGCGCACACTCGCGAAGCTAGCGGCTTTCTATCGACCGCTGTGGAGCGGCCGCCGCACGGCACCGCCGCAGTACGTGCCCTACTTGGCGCAGTTTTTGGAACGCGGCTTCTACGGGCGGTCGGCGCCATTGCCGGTGCTCTCCCCCGAACCGGCGCGCAATCTGCTCGCTGCCGCGAACATCGCAGGGGTCACTCTGCTCAACGCCAACGGTCAGCGGACACAACTCAAGGGTGAAATCCGCAGCTCGTCGGACGCGCCCAAGAACGACCCAGCCTTGGATTTCAGCCCGGACGGGAAGAGCCTGGTCGCGGGCTCTCGCTTGTGGTCGCTCAATGTCGCTGGCGCGACACGGGCCTTCGACTTGCCCGCGGACGTAACGTTTCTGCAAAAGCTGTGGAGCCCAGACTCGCGCTACCTGGCTTCGTGGAACTGGATTCAAACAGACGACGAACCGTTCAAGACATCCGCCGTGCTAGTCGTCGTGGCCCGCGATTCAGGCCGCGTACTCGTGTCCGAGCGACCGTCTGCGAACGCGGCCTCGCATCAGCGCGTGGTCGGCTTGCTCTCTCCGAGCTGGTTGCCTGACAAGCCGGTGTTGGTCGTGCCTGTGCCTGGAAACGATCAACTGTTGGAACTTTGGAATGTGGCGCATGGCACGCACCTTTGGTTCGCGCTCGACCTGGACCAAGGCCAACCTTCCATGGTGGCGCTGAGTTCAGACGGCCGATTCGAGGGGCGACGCGAGCTCCTGATTCGAATGCAGTCGCAACATCCCGAGTTGCAAACAGCGCGTGAACTGCGCGAGGAGCACGGCTTGTTGGATCACCTTCTGAATGAGTAGCTCACTTGACCCGGCTAGCCGCTGCCATCGCGGGCACGGTCCTCGGCCACTTGCTACGCAAACGCTGAGCGCCACGGGGTGGGGAAGGGCGTCGCTCCCCTGATCTTTCTTGGATTGGGTAAGCGGGCGCGGCGAGAGCTGCCCGTCGCGTAGCCCGTTGCACGCTCACGCGGAGACCCCTGACCTTAGGGCGCCGATCGACGAGCTGCGCAAATAGACAGAAGCCCCGCCGTTCGGCAGGGCAACGTCCCCCTTGTCGTCCCTCGTTCGCTCTCTCTGCTAGAAACAAAAAAGTGGTCGGGGCGGGCGGATTCGAACCGCCGACCCCTTGACCCCCAGTCAAGTGCGCTAACCAGGCTGCGCTACGCCCCGGACCGCCCTTCGCATCGGGGTTCCGACCGAAGGGTTCGCGGAACGTAGTCGTTTCGGCGCTGATTGCAACGCAAATAGTCAGCCCTCGTGCACTCGCGTGACGGTTCGGTGCTTTGGGCAAAGTCCGGCTGGTTTTCGGCACTTGCAGGGTGAAATCGCCATCAATCTCCTGACAATGATATTGACTTTCGTTTTCATCAAGGTCATGGAACCGGCATACTTAGAGGCCCGGAGCGGCCCAGCTTCAGGAAGAACTCGTAAATGTCCGTAAGTGCTCGTAATTTGTTGCCGTGTCTGGTGCTGGCCGGGGGCTTGCTCAGCGCCGGGTGTAGTTCGGATGAGGGCAGCACCGGGGCTTCCCGTTCGGCGGTCGTGGCGAACTACTCGGCGAATCTGTACCGCGCGTACTCCGACTCGGCGGACGACGCACAGGCGTTTCAAGCGGACATCACCGCCTTCCTAGCCGACCCCACTGACGCAACGCTCGCGACAGCTCGCGATTCGTGGCTCGCATCGCGCGAGCACTACATGCTGACCGAGGGCGCGCGCTTCTACGACGGCCCGATCGACGGCACGAAAGAGAACTACGAAGCGCTGCTCAACTCCTGGCCGCTCGATGAGGCGTTCATCGACTACGCGTCGAAAGACGGCGTGGTCAACGAGGATGTCGGCATCGTCAACATGCCGGAGCTGCTGAAGGACATCACGGCAGAGGGCTTGGCCAAGTTGAACGGCTCGGACGACGAGCCCGAGAACGTCTCGGTCGGCTATCACGCGGTGGAGTTCTTGCTCTGGGGCCAAGCGCTCAAGGACGTCGGACCGGGCGAGCGCCCGGCAACGGACTACGCGCTGGACGGACCCAGCAAGAACCCCGATCGCCGCGCGGATTACCTAAAAGTCGCTGTCGAAGGCATCATTTCCGACCTGAGCGCGGTGCGCGACGCTTGGAAGCCCTCGGCGAGCTATCGCGTCGAATTCGAAAAAGGCGCCAACCAGACCAAGACGCTCACCAACATCTTCACCGGCCTCGCCAAGTTCAGCAAAGGCGAGCTTGGCTCACAGCGCATCGGCGCCGCGTATGAATCGAAGCATCGGCACGATCAGCATGATTGCTTCAGCAGCGAAACGCTCGTCGACTACGAGCGAGACGCGGTCGGCATTCAAGCCATGTACCTCGGCAACTATCGCGACAATGATGGCCCGGGGCTCGATGAGCTGGTCAAGGCCGCCGATCCAGCGCTCGACGCCGATCTGAAGAAGAAGCTGCAAGCCTCGATTGACGCGATCAAGGACATTCCAAAACCGTTCGAAGACGCCATCGCCGGTGACGATGACTCGCCCGGCCGCAAAAAGATTCAGGCGGCGCTCACCGCGCTCAGCGAGCAAGGTGACGCGTTCGGCGCCGCCGCACACGCCATCGGCCTCACCATCCAAGTCGATCCGGAAGAATGATGCGACGAATAGGCCTGATTTTCTGCTCGATGGTCGCGCTGCTCGGCTGCAGCGGTGGAGCTTCGCCCGGAAGCGCGCTCCCTCCGGCGGATCCCAAGTCTGGCGGGGCGGCGACCACGCTGGACGACACCTCACAAGCCTACGGCAACAGCATTCGTAAGCTGAGCGACGAGCAGGCAGGCCAATTCAGCCTCGGGCATTCCGTATTCAGTCGCGCCTGGGTCACGGCTCCGGCCACGACCGACAACTTGGATGGCTTGGGTCCGTTGTTCAACGCGCGCGCCTGTGCGTCCTGCCATTCGAAAGACGGACGCAGCGCGCCCTTCAACGACTCCGGCGCGCTGCTCGGAATGCTGTTTCGTTTGAGCATTCCGGGCGTCGCCGAAAACGGCGGGCCGAACCCTGATCCGGTGTACGGCGATCAACTGCGCCCGTTCGGGATTTTGGGGGTGCCGGGAGACGGCACCCCGCGCGTTTCTTACGAGGAGCAGCCGGGCAGCTACGGCGATGGCACCGCGTATTCGCTGCAAAAGCCGAGCTACACGATTGAAGGTTGGAACTACGGCGAACCCAGCGCAGAGCTGATGATTTCGCCGCGCACAGGCCCGAGCGTGATTGGCCTCGGTTTGCTCGAAGCCGTGCCCGAAGACGAGATCCTGGAAGGCGTCCACGGCGAGGCGGATGAAAACGGCGTGGTCGGCGCTCCGAATTATGTGTGGGACGCCGAAAAGCAGGCCACGGTGCTTGGTCGCTTTGGTTGGAAAGCCAATCAGCCGTCCACGATGCAGCAGACCGCGGGCGCTTTCCTGGGGGACATCGGCATCACCTCCTCGCTGTTCCGCAAGGGCACCTGTAGCGCAACGATGACCGCGTGTAACGCCGCCACGTCCGGGGCGGATCCCGATTTCGAACTCAGTGATCAGTCTTGGCAATCCGTGGGTTTCTACATGCGTTCGCTAGCGGTGCCGGCGCGCCGAGCAGTCGACGACCAGCTGGCGTTGCAGGGCGAACAGCTGTTCTCGAAGTTCGGTTGCGCCTCTTGTCATCGCACGACGCTGCACACCGGCTTGGCGGATGCGGAAGCGTTGTCCAACCAGACCATCCACCCCTACACGGACCTGCTCCTGCACGACATGGGGCCAGACTTGGCGGATGGTCGTCCAGACTATCAAGCCAACGGGAACCAGTGGCGCACGCCACCGCTGTGGGGCCTGGGTCTGCTGCAGAAGGTCAATCAACACTCCTTCATGCTGCATGATGCTCGCGCCCGCGGCTTTGCCGAAGCGATCTTGTGGCACGGCGGGGAAGGGGCTAAGGCCCGCGAGAACTTTCGTTTGGCCGAAGCCAGCGAGCGTGATGCCCTGCTGAAATTCCTCGAGTCACTATGAGCAGATTGTCCATATGGTGTCTGAGTGCAATCTTGAGCGCGTCTCTCGTGCTCGGCTGCGGCAATACGGATGCTCCCCCTCGCGACTATGGACCTTTACTCGAGAACCTCACCCAGCAAGTAATTGTGCCGGAGCATCAGGCCTTCGCGAGCGAAGCGGATGCGCTGGTGAGCTCGGTGCAGGCGTTGGTCGATGGCCCAGACGCGGAATCGCTCGCGGGTGCACAGGCCGGGTGGCGATCCGCGCGCAAAGCTTACCGAGTCCTGGATGCGCTGCATTTCGGTCCGGGATCCACGCTGCACATCAGCGAACGCATCGATGTGACCCCGGCCGAACCTGACGGCATCGAAGCGCTAGCGGCCGGCAACGCCGAGATCGCCGACTCGACCATCTCGAAAGCGGGGGGCCACGAGAAGGGGTTCTTGGGGTTGGAATACTTGCTGTTTGCGAATGATTCGGCGGATCTGGCTGCGGCCCCAACGCTCGTCGGTGATGATTTTTCCGAGCGGCGACGCGCGCTCGCCCTGGCCATGGCGCACGAGATTCAGAAGTCGGCTCATCAACTCGATGACGCCTGGGAACCTGGCGTAGGCAACTACGTCGGGCAGATCGAGACCGCAGGCAAAGGCAGCACGCAATATGCGAGTCAACGCGCGGCGGTCGACGACATGGTGGGCGGCGTAGCCTACGCGCTCGAGATGATCGTCGGGGTCCGCCTGGCGACGCCGCTCGGACACAAGTCGGACGGCGTACCGGACGCGTCGCTCGATCCAACCCTGCGCAGTGACAACGCGATCGCGGACATGCAGGCGACGCTGGCCGGTATCGCTGCCGTGTATGATGGCGATGGGTTTTCGTCCATCGTTCGCGTCAAGAGCGCGAGGCTCGACGAAACGGTGGAGAGCGGCTTCAGCAATGTCACTCAGACGCTCGCCGTAATCCCCGCGCCGTTCGGCGACTCGGTGATGAACGACACCCCGATCGTAAAGGCGGCCTACGATGCGGGCGTCGCCCTCAAGCGAACTTGGAATACAGACGTTTCGAGCGCGTTGGGCGCCACAACGAAGCCCAGTGACAACGATGGCGACTGAGGCTGGGCGCCCTCACGTTCCCACTCGACTTGCTCGCTGTGTTTCGCGCCTGGTTGCGTACTCGCTCTTAGGCTCGAGTGTTGGGCTGGGCACGACCTGCGTTTTTCCCAGGATTGCGGTCGCGCAGGAGCCGACCGCACCAGGAAGTGCCACCCCGGACCCTGTTCCGCAACCGCAGTCCATGTCGTCGGAAACGGTACTGGAGCCACAACCAGACGTCGTTCACGAAGTCACGGTACGCGGCAATAAGGCAGACGCGCTCAAGCGCGCTTCGGGGTCAGGCACGACGATCGGTGAACGGGAGATCAAGAATGCTCAGCCCGAGAGCACGGGCGAGCTTTTGCGTCGTGTTCCCGGGCTGCAGCTGCGCACCGAAGACCCCATGGGTTTGCGTTTGAACCTCGGGGTTCGCGGTTTGAGCCCCACGCGCAGTCGGCTGATTTTGATGGAAGAAGACGGCGTCCCCGTCGTCGTTAGCCCGTACGGAGAACCGGAGCTCTACTACACGCCGATCGTCGAACGCGTCCAGCGCCTGGACGTGATCAAGGGCAGCGACGTGCTCCGCTTTGGACCGCAAACCGTAGGCGCAGTGGTGCAACTGCACACGTTCGAGCCGACAATGAAGCCCGCCTGGTACGTCGGAAGTCAGGTGGGCTCGCGCGCATACGGGGCGGTCCAGGCGCGCTATTCGGGCACCACGGGCGACGTGGGCTATGTCGCGCAAATCGTGCGCAAGAGTGGTGACGGCTATCGAAACATGGGCTTCTACGCCACCGACGCGTTCGGCAAGGCGGTGCTGACCAACGCTGCGGTCGGACAGCTTTCGTTCAAGCTCGGCTTTCACGACGACCACGCGCGCACGACCTACACCGGTCTGACCGACGCCATGTATCGCGCAGATCCGCGTCAGGATACGGTGGCGCCGAACGACTACTTCGACGTGCGGCGTTACGAAGCGTCGCTGGTGCACGAAAAGCACTTCAACGACCAGACTGCGCTTCGTAGCACCCTGTTCGGTTATCAAATGCGGCTCGGACAGCGGCTACAAGACTTCGATCGTTACGACGATCCCGCAGTGGACTACGTCTGGGAGCCGGATCCGCTTTTGCGTTTCAAGCAGACCTCGACCTTGCGTGATCGTCTCTACGACGTGCTGGGGCTCTCGAGTGAGCTCGAACACCGCTTCAAGACCGGGCAGCTCGTTCATCGCCTGAAAGTCGGCGCACGGGGCATGTTGGACGTTGCGCGGAGGAAGCTCTCGCGCGGCGATACCCCAACCGCGGAAGGCGGCCTGCTGCTCACGGATGACACCACGACCATCTTCGGCGTGGCCACGTGGTTCGAGGATCAGATCTCCGTCACCGACAAACTGCTCGTGACGCCCGCGTTCCGCTACGAGCATTCGAACTCGAAAAAATATTTTCACGTTACCAACGACAAGCTGGGCGAAGATCCCGTGCAGGCCAACACCACTGCGACCAGCAGCGCTGGTGGTGCCATGCCCGGGTTGGGTGTGATCTACGGCACGCCGAAGCTCAACGCATTCAGCAGCGCATACCTGGGTTATTCCGCGCCGCGCATCAGCCAGGCCATCACGCCGCAAGGGCACGACTCGAATTTGAGCGCCGAACGCAGCCGCAACTACGAGATCGGCGTACGCAGTCGAAACGAATGGCTGCGCGCGGAGGCAAATACCTTCTTGATTCAATTCGACAATCAGTTGGTCTCCAATAACCCACTCCAGGGCAGCTCGGAGTTCGTTGACGGTGGGCGCACGCGCCATCTCGGCGTGGAAGCGACGGGCAGCGTGCGCTTCGGCAAAGGCCTGAAGCTGCCGCTCGATTTGGATCTCGCGGCGCAATACACGTTCGTGCAGGCGCGCTTCGTCGGCGGAGACTACAACGGCAACACAGTCCCGTATTCACCCGTGAGCAGCGCGAACGCCACGCTCGACGTCGCTCTCCCCATTGGGCTGAGCGGTCAGGTTGCCGTGAGTTACATCGGGTCTCAGTACACCGATTCGGACAACACCGTCGAGCCAGGCCCGTCGGGCCTGATCGGCGTGATCAACGCATACACGACGCTCGATGTCAGCGCGCGCTACCGCTATGCTCCGAGCGGCGTCAGCTTCGGTGTGACGGCGAAGAGCCTGCTGGACAAGGTGTACATCTCCGACCGTTTGCCGAACGGCATTTTTACCGCGGGTTTCCGCCAAATCATCGCGACCTTCGCATGGTCGTCGGACGGCTGACGCAGGCGCTCAATCGTCCGCTGGATGCGGCCTCGGTGGTCGCGTTTCGCATGGCGTTCGGAGCCATGCTCCTTATCTCGACCCTGCGCTTTTTCGCGCATGGGTGGGTGCGCGAGTTTTACGGCGTGCCCACGCACTTCTTCTCCTATTGGGGTTTTGCTTGGGTGCGCCCGTTGCCTCTGTTCGGCATGTACGCGCTGTACGCGGTGATCGCCGGAGCAGCGGCGTGTCTGATGCTTGGCGTCGCTTCACGCTTGGCAGCGACGATCGCCGCGCTGGCCTTTGGCTACGCGCATTTTTGCGACAAGGCCAACTACCTCAATCACTACTACCTGATCACGCTACTCCTCGCGCTGCTCGCATTTCTGCCAGTCGATCGCGAGTTCTCGGTGCGGATCTGGCGCCGCCCGGAGGAACGGAGGGGACAGGTGCGCGCTTGGGTGTTGTACCTGATCCGATTTCAGGTTGGCGTGGTGTACGTGTTCGGAGGCCTGGCCAAGCTCAACGCGGATTGGCTGCTGCACGCAGAACCGCTGCGAATTTGGCTCTCCGCCAACGCCGAGCTGCCGATCCTCGGACCGATTTTGAACGAGCCGTGGGCTGCCTTCCTTTTCAGTTGGTGCGGGGCACTGTTCGATCTGAGCGTCGTGCCACTGCTCTTGTTCCGTAAGACACGTGCCCCAGCGTATCTGTTGGTGCTGGTGTTCCACGTGCTGACGGCGCAGCTATTTCGCATCGGCATGTTCCCATGGATCATGATCGCGAATGCGACCATCTTTTGGTCGCCTGATTGGCCGCGTCGGTTGTTCGCGCGTATCGCGAGAGCACGAGCGGCACTTCCGCCTGGGGTGGCTGGGGCGCCGCTGGGGGCGAGGGCTGGCTCATTGGCAGCGGTCTACATGGCCACACAGATCCTGCTGCCATTGCGCAGTGCCCTGTACCCGGGAAACACCCTTTGGAGTGAAGAGGGCTTTCGCTTCGCGTGGAGGGTGATGCTGATCGAAAAAGCGGGCAGCCTCGAGTTCGAGGTCGAGGATCGTGCGGGTCGTCGCTTTTCGGTCTCGCCTCGTGAGTACCTCACGCCGTTCCAGGCGCGCATGGCATCGACACAGCCAGACATGATCCTGCAGCTCGCGCAGTGGATCGCCCGTGATTACGAGCGCGGGGCGGGTCCCGTGCGCGTCTACGCGGACAGCCAGGTTTCCTTCAACGGTCGCTTCAGTCAGCGGATGATCGAGCCCACTCAGGATCTCGCAAGCGTCCACGATGGACTCGCTGCCAAACCGTGGATCTTACCCGCACCCAGTACGCCGCCCGATTTCTGAAACACAAATGTACGGCTCCTGAGTTTTTAACCGCCGAGCCGCAGAGGCCGCAGAGATCTGAAGGAGGTTTTTGGGGTTCACGCTGCAAGTATGGTTAGTCCTCGTTCACAGCGAACGAAGAGCCAGGTGGAATTGGGTGAGGGGGGCACTTGCTCGTCGAAGTCTGTCGTCCCTCCGACGCACAGCGGCGGCTGAGGAACCCCCACTCCTCTCCCTCAGATCTCTGCGGCCTCTGCGGCTCTGCGGTTCATCCCCCTCTCTTCGTCCGCGACGCCGAAGGCTGGGCGCGCGAAGACGTGTTGATTGAGCATCAACAAAACAACTCGTGCGTGCGTGGGATTCACACCATCGGCGGAGGCAAAACCGAGGGACGA
>Ga0164309_10000993_pt1 | contig 14291 bp, 7 predicted proteins | sample Whisoiple_247_MG_FD_109984 | JGI IMG/M metagenome (GOLD analysis project Ga0164309, IMG submission 109984) | Soil microbial communities amended with fresh organic matter from upstate New York, USA - Whitman soil sample_247_MG | ecosystem: Environmental > Terrestrial > Soil > Unclassified >...
ACGACAGCCACTCCCAGCGGGACGCGCTGGTCCGTGACGCGAGGCCCGCGACCACCACCTCGGCCGGCGAGTGCAGGCACGCGACCTGCGCGAGCAGCGCGCGGACGACGGGAACCGCGTGCTCGGGGTCCCCGGCGACGCCCAGCACACCGAGGTCGGTCAGGTCCACGGTGTGCGGGACGCCGGCGACGTCCCGCAGCTCGTCCAGCACGTCCTGGAGCTCCTGCCAGAGGCCGGCGTCGGCGGACCCGCGGGACGGCTCCTCGACCGTGGTGCGCGACGGTGCGGTGCCGGTGCCGACCCGGACCGCGAGGAACCCGGGCTCCCCGGGGCGGGTCGACCACAGGACGGGGGCGAGGCCGAGGGCGGCTCCCACGCTCTCCCGCGTCGCGGGGGCCTCCGCGAGCCGCGACTGCCGCTCGGTCTCGTGGTCCGCGCGGACCTGCGCGCGCAGCAGGTCGAGCCCGTCGTGGAAGGCGGCGGTCTCGGTGACGAGCTTCCGCTTGCCCGTGCTCCGGCCGTTCCACCAGTTGGCCACCATCATGAGCGGGCTGAGCGCCACGAACATGAGCGACATCGGGTTGCGGGTGAACGCGTACATCGCGGCGCCCATCACCATCGGCCCGACGAGCATCAGCGCCGGGAAGCGCGAGGGCGTCGGCGGGGTGGGCACGTCCGGCGCGGGGACGGTGCGCTCGGGGTAGCGGGCGACCAGCCGCGGCGAGCGGTTGTAGGCCATCACCGCCCCCGACGCCCCGGCGGTGTGGGTGCGGGCCTCGGGGTCGATCACGAGGACCTGGAGCTCGGTGCCGCCGAGCACGAGGATGTCGTCGGGACGCAGGACGCCGCGGGTCACGGCGCCGTCGCCGATGACCACGCCGTTGGCGGAACCCGCGTCGACGACCTCCACGACGTCGCCGACGAGCAGCCGCGCGTGCAGGCGGGAGACCTGGGGGTCGGTGAGGCGCAGGTCGCAGTCGGGGCCGCGGCCGATCGTGGCGGTGCCCGCGGGAAGGTCGAGCTCGCGGCCGGAGTCGGGGCCGGCGACGACGACCAGGCGGACGACCGCGGGCGCCTCGGCGCCCTCCTCGCGGTGGTCCGCCGCGGCGACGGTGATGGTCGACCCCGCGCGGAAGCCCGACTCGCTGAGGGTGGTCGCGGGATCGAGCGTGCGGAGCTCGACGTCGTCGGGCCGGTGGATGCGGAGCACGCGAGGTGGGGGCGGGGCGCCGACGGGATCCGCACGGACCAGCGCGTCGGCGAGGTCGCCCGTGGTGGCCGTGGCGTCGGTGGTGATCGTCACCGGGGTCGCCGGCGCGTGCGGTCGGCGCAGGACGACGCGGGTGCGCATGGCTCCTCCGGGACGGGGCGGGACGGAAGAGGACGGTGGGCCGGTGCGCGCTGCGGCGGGTGCCGCGCGGGTGCAGCGCGCGCGACAGCCGTGCGGGAGGGTGGCACTCCTCCCGCACGGCGGACACGGTCAGCCGCGCAGCCGGGCGGCGAGCTCCGTGTCGGTGTCGCGGAGCACCTGGGCGGTCGTCCGCAGGTTCAGCGAGATCTGCGTGAGGTTCTCCACGGTCGTCGTGGCTGCGGTCGTGAACTTCTCGTAGCTCTGGTTGAACGCGCCAGAGGCCTGGTCGGTGACGAAGCCGGAGGAGACGAGGTTCTGGATGAACGCACGGAGCTGCGTGAGCTGGTCCGTGAGCTGGTCGCGTCCTGTGGTCAGCCTGTCGGCTGCCGCGGTCATCTCCTCGAACGTCACGTTCATGTTGGCCATGGGGGACTCCCTCGTCGTCGGTGGCGGGCAGGGGTGTGCGTGAGCCCGGGGTCCGGACGCTAGCGCGGTCCTCGGTGCCTCCGGAAGAAGGTTGAGTGCCCGTTGGGGAAGAATGAGTGTGCTGCCGAAAGACCTAGGTGTCGAAAAGGGGCAGAAGGGGCGGTCCTGCTACCTGAGAGGCTGCAGCCCTGAGCGTCGTCGGAGGCGGTGAGTGGCAGGACCTGCGCCGCGGTGGGTGGTGCCTGGGTCCGCGACTCCGCCGCTGGCGGTCGTCCTGACCTGCGGGTCCGCTACTGTCCGGTTCGCCGGGGCGCCCGGCGCCCCTCGGCACGCGGGTCGAGGGACCGTTGCGCCGACCGTCCGACGAAGGGGTTCGCGTGTCCGCCAGTCCTGCAGCATGGAAGGCGTTGTCGGGTCGCCGTAGAATTGTCGTGTGCGCGGCCGCGACCGCCATTCTCGCGCTCGTTTCCGTGCTGCTCGTCCCGCGGCATTCCGCCGCCTCCGAGCAGCACGGTCTGCAGACGATCGGCGTGCGGCTCGGGACCGACGGCGCGATCCGGGCGGTGTCGACGGCCAGCGTCGTCCAGGACGAGGACGGGCGGGTCACGGAGCACCACGAGGACCTGGAGCCCGCGCAGGCCGCGGCGCTGCTGCCGGTGCGGGTGCAGACCGCGTGGTGGCACGAGGGGACCTCGGGCACCGACCTGGCCGACCTCGACGGCAGGTCCGGGCGGTTCGTCGTGCAGGTGGTGATCCAGGACCTCACGGCAGAGCCGACCGACCTCGCGTTCGAGACGGACGGCGCGCGCTACCAGCAGCAGGCGCTGGTGGGTGTGCCGCTGACCGTGGTCGCGAGCGCGACGGTGGGCGCCGGGGACCGGGTGATCCAGGTGGACGACGGCTCGCAGGACGACGCGCGGGTGACCGACGGCGTGCTGGTCGAGACGACCGAGGGCGATCGGTCGGTGCAGTGGGCAGCGTTCCTCGCCGCCCCCATGCTGTCCCCGACCGCCGACCTCACCCTGGTGGTCGAGTCCTCGGCCTTCCAGGTGCCGTCGTTCGACCTGACGGTCCAGCCGGGGCTGGTGACCGACCCCTCCGTGGGCGCGCTCATCGACCGCGCGTACGGGGCGGACGGGTACGCCGCGCGGCAGGAGGGCGCGGCGATCGCGCTCGTGCAGCGGGTGGGGCGGAGCCTGTCCGACGCGCTCGACTTCGTCGACCAGGTGCACGAGGCGCTCGGGCAGGACGTCGCGCACCTCGGTGAGCGGACGTATCGGAACCTGGGCTCGAGCTCCGAGGACGTGCTGGACCACCTCGGGCGCACGGCCGAGGACCTGGACGTCGTGCTCACCGACGCGCGGTCCGGCCTCACCCAGGTCGGTTCCGACACGCACCGCGGCGTGCAGGACCTGGCGCGGTCGGTCGCCGAGATCCTCGGCTCGCCCGGGGCGCGCCCGACGATGTCCGAGACGGTCGTGGCCGGCTGCTCGGTCACGATGCCGACCCTCGCGGACGGCGAGGCCCGGACCGTGTCCGCCACCGTGCAGGTGGCGGACGCGCAGCTGCGGGCGGTGGCGGACCTGTTCGCCACGGGCTGGGACGCCCCGCCCGACAACTGCCGGACCGCGCTGCACGACCTCGTGCTGGAGACGGTGGGCGACCCGGCCGCGCTCGAGGACCCCGAGGCGGCGGCCCGCTGCGACGCGACCGCCGAGCACCAGCGGACCATCGCGTGCACCCTGGCGGTGGCGCGCCGTGCGCTCGCGACGGACTTCCGGCTGCTCGCCGCCGACCTGGAGGACGTGCTGGACCTGGCGGACCGGCTGGGTGTCGGGGCGCTGACCGGCGCGCTGGGGGGCGCGCAGGGGCTGGCCACCTCGTTGACCACGCTGCGCGAGGAGGTCACCGCGGCCCGGGCGGAGTCCGGGTCCGTCGGGGAGGACCTCGCCGGCTGGGCGTCGCGCATCAGCGACGCGGTGGACGACGCCCGCGCCGCGTCCGCGGCGGCGCGCGTGGGACTGGCCGGCACGGCGGCGACCGTGGACCGGCTGCGCTCGGTACGCGACGACGTGCGCGCGGCGCTGTTCGACGCCGACGACGGCCTCGGCGCGGCGCTGGACGCGCTGACCGGGGCCGGAGAGATGCCCGCCGCCACTGGCGAGTGGTTCCTCGCGTCGCCGTACCCGGGCGCCCTCGACGACCTGGTCGAGACCCTCGGCACCGACGAGTGCCCCCGGGACTGGGCCGAGGACCTCGGCCCCGACTCGTCGGCCGAGGAGGTCGCGCAGTCGCTGGAGCGGCTCGGCGAGGCCGCCTGCCCCCTCGGCGACCTGGCCGCGGCGACCGCCGACCTGGTGGCCGGCTACGCGAGCGCGATCGCGGCGACCGACCTGCTGGCGGACGGCGCCGCCACGGCGCGGGCCGCGTTCGTCGCCGTCGAGGATGCTCTCGACGCCCTCGACGCGGCGGTCGAGGAGCTGCACGCCCAGACCGGTGCCTCCGGGCCGATCGCACAGGCCCTGCTCGCCCTCGACGACCCCGACGCGGGCACCGGGGCGCTCGCGGCCGCCGCGGCGGAGATCGAGGAGGTGCGCGCCCTCGTCACCGACGGCGGGGACCTGCACGCGCTCGACGAGCGGCTGGCAGGCCTGGTGACCCTGGTGACCGGGATCTGGCCCGACGACGCGGTCCTGCCGGTCTCCGGCACCGAGGGCTGCGCCGCCGTGCAGCCGCCCCCGACGGGGCGGCCCGGGCCCGCGGCGCAGGTGGTGGTGTGGCTCGCGAACCGGCTGCTCTGCCTCGAGGCCGACCTCGGGGCACGGCTGCGCGACCTCGACGACCGGCTGGGTGCGGTCGGGCAGGGTTCCGACGCGCGGCTCGCGCTCACCTCCAGGCGCACCCTGGACGCCGCCGACCGCGCCCACGAGCAGATCGACCTGCTCGCCTCCGGGCTCGTCGCCGAGGTGACCGCGCAGCGGCAGGAGGCCGCCGCGGCGTCGCAGGCGCTGGTCGCGGCGGCCCGCGCACAGGTGCGTGAGGAGATGGACGCGGTCCTGGCGGGGTACGACCTGGCGACCAGCGGGGTCCTGCAGCAGCTGACCGACGCGATGCAGCAGTCGGGCGCGCAGTCGCTCGCCGTGGCGGGGTCGCTGGGCGCGGACTTCGCGGACCTGCTGGCGAACCTCGGCTCACCGGACCCGACCAGTCGGGGCGGCCTGCTCGGCAAGCTGCACAGCATCACGACCCAGGTCGGCGAGACCGGTGGCGTCCTGGACGTGGTGCACGGCGCCACCTCCGCCTACGGCAGCGTGCGGTCGGGTGAGCTGCGCGACCTCGACCTGCGGGCCGCGCAGTTCGCCGCGGCCGAGGAGCGGCTCGCGGGGTACCGGCCGTTCGCCGACGTCGACGACGACCTGGAGACGGTGTTCGTGTTCCAGGTCCGGGGCGACCGGTGACCGCACGCGGTGTGCGGGCCGCCGTCGCCGGGGTGGTGGCCGCCGCGCTGGCCGGGCTCGGGGCGTGCACCGCCCCCGAGCCCCCGGGGGCGGTCCCGGCGCTGCGGCCCGAGCTGTCCCGCTCCGGGGAGCTGGCGGAGCCGGTCCGCCTGGGGGTCCTGGTCCCTCCGCTGGAGGGTCCCGGGTCGGAGTACCGCCCACTGGTCGAGGGGGCCCGGGTCGCGGTGTACCGCTTCGGGCTCGGCGGCGACTCCGTGGAGGTGAGCGTCGGGCTGGACGACGGCACGCCGGACGGCGCGCTGCTGGCGATGCACGCGCTGCTCGACGCGGGGGTTGCGGGCGTCGTCCTGGCCTCGCCCGGGCCGCACACCGCCGACGCCGTGGCGGCGGCCGACGAGGCCGCGACCGCCGTCGTGCTGCCGTACGGCTCGGCCGCCGGGCCCGCCCCCGGCGCCTGGTCGCTCGCGCCGAGCCCCGACGTCGTCGCGGAACGGGTGCAGGACGCGCTCGACGGGCTCGCGGCGCGCCGGCCGTACCGGGTGGTCGCTGCCGACCGGCCGACCCCGGCGCGCGACGACGCGCAGCCCGAGGACCCGGCCGGCGGTGCCGGGTCGCCCGACGAGCCGTCCTGGACGGGCACGCCGGACGACCCGGAGGCCACCGCCGCAGAGATCGTCACGCTGCTGGAGCGGCGTCTGGTGGACGCGGTCGTGGTGGACGCCCCCGCGGTCGACCAGGCTGCGCTCGTGGTCGCGCTGCAGGGGCGGCTCGGGACCCGCCAGCTCCCGGTGGTGCTGAGCCCGGACGCGCTGACGCCGGTGTTCGGGGGCCTCCTCGCGGCCGCGGGCACCTCCGGCGGCCGGCTCGTGGGTGTGGGTACCGACGCGCAGGACCACGCCGCCCTCACCGGTTCGGGCGCCGGGTCCCGTACCGCCTCGTTCCTCGCGGCGGTACGGCTCGCGGCCGGCGACCCGGGGTGTCGCAACGTCTACGACGACGATGCCTGCGCGGCCGGCGTGCCGAGGGCCGACGCCGCGAGCCACGACGCCGCGCTGGCACTGGTCCGGGCGGTGGACGCGGCGGGCTCGGTCGAGCCGGCGCGGGTCCGGGAGGCGCTCGGCGGCCTGCGGCTCGGCCGCGGCGACGGCCTGGCCGGGCCGGACCTCGACTTCGGGACGGCACAAGCCCTTGCGGACGACGACGTGGTGGTCCTGCACGCCTCGACGTCCGACCCCGGCGTGCGTCCCACCGCGGCGGACGGGACGCGCCCGGCCCTGTCCTGGTTCGCCGGGGCCGCACCGTGACGGAGCCGGCCGCCGCGGGTCGCGCCCTCGGCAGCCGGTACGTGCTGCTCGAGCGGATCGGGCGCGGTGCGTCCGGGGAGGTGTGGCGGGCGCACGACCGCCAGACCGGCGGCGACGTGGCGGCGAAGCTGCTGTGGCCGCAGCACGCGGCCGACCCGGAGATCCTCGCCCGGTTCGTCCAGGAGCGGTCGGTCCTCCTCGGGCTCGACCACCCGCAGGTGGTCCGGGTCCGCGACTTCGTCGCCGAGGGCCGGGACCTCGCGATCGTGATGGACCTGGTCGAGGGGCCGAGCCTCGCCGGGGTGCTCCGGGAACGGGGCACCCTGGCGCCGGCGGCCGCGGTCCCGCTGGCCGCGGCGGTGCTGGACGCTCTGGACGCCGCGCACCGCCGCGGGGTGGTGCACCGCGACGTCAAGCCGGACAACGTCCTGCTGGCTCGGCCGGGCAGCCTCGCGGCCGCGGACGTCCGGCTGGCCGACTTCGGTATCGCCGGGATCGTCCAGGACGAGGGGGCGTCGGGCACCGAGCTGGTCGGCACGCCCGCGTACATGCCGCCGGAGCTGGTGGCGTACGGGAAGTTCGGGCCGGCGTCGGACGTCTACGCGGTCGGGGTGCTGCTGTACGAGCTGCTCGCCGGCAGGACGCCGTTCGCCGGCGAGGGCACGCACATGACCCTCGGCATGCGCCAGGTGGAGGACGCCCCGCCGCCGCTGCCGGTCGCCGAGCCGCTGCGGGAGGTGCTGCACCGTCTGCTGAGCAAGGACCCCGGTGCGCGGCCGACCGCCGCGGCGGCTGCGCAGGTGTTCCGGTCGCTGGACGACCCGGCGCTCGCGGGACCGGCGCTTCCGCCCCAGCCCACCCCCGCGTCCTGGTCGCGGAGCGCGTCGTCGCTGCCGGGCAAGCGTGCGGTGGAGGCGGCCCTGCGCGGGTCGACGGCCGCGGCAGGCGACCGCACCACCCACGGCGGCGGTGCGGCAGGGGCGCGGGACGGTGCGCGGGCCGGTGCGCCCGACGACCTCGACGCCACGTCGTTGCGCGCCGCGCCACCGGTGCGCCCCGGCCGGCCCGCGGCCGGCGAGGCAGATCCGGAGCCCGGCGACGGCTCCACGATGATGCGGGCGACCGCGCCCGACGTGCGGCTCGTCCCGCGGAGTACGACGGGCCGCAGGCTGTCGACGCGCACCCGGGTGCTGATCGGCCTGGGGTCGGCGCTCGCGGTGGCCGGCGCCGGCGCCGGCGTGTGGGCCTCGGGTGTTCTCGACCGCGAGCCGGTCGACCCCGAGCTCGACATCACGACGGCGGCCGCGCACCGGAGCGGAAGCCACCTGCCGACCGGGCTGCGGATGGACCTCGACGCCTCCTGGGACGCGTCGGACCGGGTCACCCGGTTGCGTGTCGCGCTGTCGGCGGCTCCGAACGCACCGCTCCGCGGCGACGTCCTGGTCGTCACGCCGGCGCCGGACGGCGGCTGCGCCGACGTCGCCGAGGAGGAGGGCGTGGTGCGGCGGGTGCGGGCGTCCAGCGACGGCGTGGACCTGGCGTGCGGCCAGCGGCTGCTCGACGTCGACCTGTCCGGCGGGTCGACGGCGGTCGTCGACCTGGCCGTGGACCTCGCGCCGGTCGACGCCGAGGGGACGGCCGCCGACGACTACGGTCCGTGGCTGGAGACGGTCCAGCAGGCCACCGACGCGGCGCTCCCCGGCCTGCCGGGTACCGCGTTCGCGCTGCAACGGGTCACCGGGGTCCGGGTGGAGCCGACCGGGGTGACGCTCACCGGGGCCGCGACCGCGGTCCCGTACCGGGTGACCGCGCTCTGGGCGGGCGGCGGCGAGGCCGGTGAGACAGAGCTGTTCACCCAGGACACGAGCGACGGCATGGAGACCGAGCTGCTGCGCCAGCTCACGGGGGACGCCGGGCTCGACGGCGTGGCGGTGTCGTCCTGCTACGCGGCCCAGGTCATCGGCATCCGGGTGCTGGCCGAGCAGCCGGAGGCGTCGTGCCACGTCCGGGCCGTCGTCGGCGCGCTCGACTCGGGCGAGGCCGGCTTCGCGATCCGGATGCGCTGACCCGGGCTCGCACGAGCGCGACGCCGGAACGCGCCGGCTCCGTGCGCGGGCCCGCGACCACCGCCCTCGACCGGGCAGGTGTGTCCGGGCGCGGGCGCGGTGGACCGCGGTGCGGGTCCGTCAGACGAAGGACAGCGGCACGGCGCCCTCGTGCTGGTCGACCCAGTTCCCGGGGTCGCGCCAGACGACGCGGGCCTCGACCGAGTCGGCGTGCGTGCTGATGGTGAAGGAGAAGCTCTCGCCGGGGGCGAAGGGGTACCGGTAGTCGTCCGCGATCTCCTTGATCGCCGAGGCCACCAGCCCGAGCTCGTCCTTGTAGTCCCACGGGATGGTCGGTCCCGCCGGTGCGTTGAGGTAGTCCCAGCCGTCCGGGAAGAGGTCCACCGACATCCCGCCGCCGAGGACGATCGTCTCGTCGGTCCCGTTGGTCACGACCACGTTCAGGTGGTGGATCGGGTCACCGGCCGCATACAGCGTGAAGTTCCCGTCGGACGCGCTGACCTCCTGGGCGCGGTCGGCGGGGAACGTGTCGAGGTACCGGAGGTCCACGTGCAGCCCGTCGACGACGACCTCGCCGACGGACTCGCCCGCGCGGGACAGTCCGCCCGCCCACGCGGGCACGCTCCCGCCGGAGGCGGTGGTCGTGCCCGGATCCTCCTCGACGGGCTCGGGCACCGGGCTCGCGGTCGGGGTGTCCTGGACGACGGGCGTCGGGTCGGGCTCCTCCGGCGGCGACGCCGTGCAGGACGCGAGGGCGACGCTGGCGACGGCCACGAGCAGGAGCGGACGGCGGGTGCGCCTCATGGTGCGGGTCCTCCGAGGGTGCGGGAGCCCGCCGACGCCGGCGGGCAGCCACCACAGTGGTCACCACCGACGCCTGAGTGGCGGCGCTCCGGAACTTCCGTAGGTGCTCCCTCCCAGGTCGGCGCGTCCCGAGGCGTCGATACTCAGCCCGCCCGGCCGCCGTAGTGCGCCGCCAGCCGCGCGAACCCCTCGTCCAGGCTCACGGCCGGCGTCCACCGCAGGTCGGCGCGGGTCGCGCGCTGGTCGAACCAGTGCGCGGTCGACAGCTGCTCGGCGAGGAACCGGGTCATCGGCGGCTCGTCGGTGCCGGGGCGCAGGCGCCACACGGCCTCGACCAGGCCGCCCGCCGCGCGGGCGAGCCCGGCGGGGACGCGCCAGGCCGGGGGCCGCACCCCGCCCGCGCGGCAGATGCCGGCGAGCAGGTCGGCGACGGTGCGGGGCTCGCCGTTGGTCAGCACGTAGGCGTGCCCGTGCACCTCGGGCGCGCCCGCCCGGTCGAGCGCGGCGACGATGCCGTCGGCCGCGTTGTCGACGTACGTGGTGTCGATGAGGGCGGCGCCCTGGTCGAGCAGCGGCAGCCGGCCGCGCGCGGCGCGGTCGAGCACGCGCTCGACGAGCTGGGTGTCCCCGGGGCCCCAGACGAGGTGCGGGCGCACGGCCACGACGGCCATCCCGCCGTCGCCGCCGCGGTCGCGGTCGAGCGCCAGCAGCTCGGCCGCCGCCTTCGTGCGGGCGTAGTCGCCGCGGGCGTGGGCGGGGTCCGCGGGCTCGGCCCCGACGCCGACGAGCGACGAGCCGCCGTGCGCGACCGACGGCGACGACACCTGGACGAACCGCCGGACGCCGGCGCGCTCGGCGGCGTCGAGCAGGGTGGTGGTGCCGCCGATGTTGACGGCGTCGAACTCCTCGCGCGGGCCGGCGAGCGACACCCGCGCCGCCAGGTGCACGACCGCGTCGACGCCGTCGAGCGCCGCGGCCACGGCAGCGGGGTCGGTGACCGAGCCCGCGACGTCCCGGACCCCGGGCACCCCGGAGGGCCGGCGCTGCAGCGTGCGGACGTCCTCGCCGCGGTCGGCCAGCACGCGCGCGACGGCACCGCCGAGCAGCCCGGACGCCCCGGTCACCAGGACGGTCACGGCGCGCCCACCGGCCCGCCGGACAGGACGCGCGAGGCCCAGGCCGCCAGCCGGGTGCGGTCGATCTTCGAGTTGTGCCGGACGTCGGTCGGCATCCGCGGCGCGACCAGGACGGCCGCGAGCGGCACCGGGGAGGCGGCGCGCGCGGCCTCGGCCAGCCCGGCCGGCGCCAGGCCCGCCCGCCGGGGCGCCTCGTCGGCCGGCGGCTCCACGACGGCGACGGCCTGCTGCACACCCGAGGGCCCGACGCCGACGACCGCCGCCCGGCGCACGCCGGCGACGCGCTCGACGTGCTGCTCCGGGCCGACCGGCGCGAGCGGGCCGTCGGCGGTGACGAGGACGTGCGCCAGCCGGCCCTCGATCCACAGCCGGCCCTCGGCGTCGAGGTGGCCGACGTCGCCGGTGCGGTGCCAGCGGCCGTCGGGCACGTCGCGCTCCGCGGCGCGGTCGGTCAGCCACAGCCGGTCGTAGTGCTGCTTGAGGTGCGGGGCGCTGATCAGCACCTCGCCGAGCACGCCCGGGGCGTCCGACGGCGCACCGGTCGCGGCCCCGTCGGCGTCGAGCGCGCTGACGAGCACCCGCCCGGGTCCGACCGGCCGGCCGACGCACACGCCCGCGTCCGGCGCGGCCGCCGCCGCCCGGATGCCGTCGAGCGTGATGTCGGTGACCAGCAGGCACTCGGTCATCCCGTACGGCGTGTGCGCCTCCGCGGCGGGCATCAGCGCGGCGGCCGACCCGAGCAGGTCGGCGCTGATCGGGGCGCCGGTGGACAGGAACGTCCGGACCCGGGCGAGCGCGGCGCGGTCGTCGGCGTCGAGGTCGTCCGCGGTCGCGACCACGTTGAGGATCGCGGCGGGGGACAGGAACACGATCGAGCCGTCGGCGGCCCGCACCGCGTCGGCCACCGCGCGGGCGGTGAGCGTGCGGGGCGCGGACACGTCCATGTCGGGCGTCACCGAGCGCGTGCCCAGCGCCGGCCCGAGCAGGGCGAACGGGGCGAAGCCCGTGACCAGGCCGGTCTCCGGGCCGACGTCGAAGTGCGTCGCGAGCACGTCCCGGAGCGCCGACAGCTGGGCGTGCGTGTAGACGACGCCCTTCGCGGGTCCGGTCGAGCCGGACGTGAACAGGATCGCCGCCTCGTCGCCGGGGCCGGGCTCGGCCGGCAGCGCCTCGTCGCGGCCGAGGTCGGCGACGTCGACGAGCAGGTGCGCCACGCCGAGCGCGCGCCGGGCCGCGGGGCCGAGGGGCTCGGCCGCGATCCGCACGCCGGGCCAGCCGAGCGCGCGCGCCGCGAGCAGGCCCTTGGTCTCGCCGACCACCCAGTCGGGCTGGGCGCCGCGCTGCGCGCGGGTCAGGCCGCGCGGGCCGAGGCCGGCGTCCGCGACCACCACGACGGCGCCGATCCGGAGGCAGGCGTACACCAGGGCGGTGAGCGTCGGACCGGGCTGCACCAGCAGGGAGACCCGGTCGCCGCGCTCGACGCCCACCCGCCGCAGGCCGGCCGCGATCCGGCGCACCTGGCGTGCGAGCAGCCGCCAGGACACGGTCCGCGGGCCGCCGTCGGCGCCCATGTCCAGCACCGCGGGGCCGGGGTCGTCGGCGCGGTCGTCCAGCCGGTCCCACAGGGGGGTCCAGGGGGCCGCCTCGTCGGGCGCCTCGTCGGCCGGCGTCGCCCGGTCCGGGGCGGCTGCGGCGCCCCGGGCGGAGGAGCCCGGCACCGCCTCCGCGAGCCAGTCGACCATCGGCGTCGCCCAGTCCACGTCCTCCGCGACCAGGTGCCCCGCGCCCTCGTGCCGGTGCACGCGCGCCTGCGGCAGCCGGTCGACCAGGTCGTCCAGGTACCGGTCGCGGAACACCGGGTCGCGCGGGCCCCACTGCAGCAGCGCGGGGACGTCGAGCCGGGCGACGCCCGCGGCGATCCGGCGCAGCTCCGGCGCGCTCGGGTGGTCGCGGTGCCCGGGGATGTCGGCGACGAAGCCCTCGACCCCGCCGCGGTCCGCGGCGTGCCGGTAGGGGGCCCGGTACGCGTCCGCGACCTCCCGGGCCAGGGGCGGGTGCGCCAGGGCGAGCGTGGTCTCGAGGAACGCGGGCGTGGTCGACGTCGCCAGGCGCAGCACCGGCCCGGCGGTCGCCGCGCGCAGCGGCGCCGGGATCGGCTCGCCGTCCGGGTGGGCGACCGCGGTGTTGAGCAGCGCGAGGCCCGCCAGCAGGTCGGGGTGGTCGACCGCCCAGCCCATGGCGACGACCCCGCCCCAGTCGTGCCCGAGCACCACGACCGGCCCGGTCAGCCCGAGGGCCGTGGTGAACGCGTCGAGGTCCCGGACCCGCTCGGGCAGCGTGCGGTGCCGCCCGGTGCGCGCGGAGAAGCCCATGTCGAGCTGGTCGACCGCCACGACGCGCCACGCCGGCCGGCCCGCGGCCGCGGCGTCGAGCGTCGCCGGGATCAGCGACCGCCACAGGTAGGACCAGGTGGGGTTGCCGTGCACGGCGAGCACCGTGCCGACCGGGGTGATGCCGCGCGCGGCCAGCTCGGGGCCGGTGTCGAGGTGGTGCCAGGCGGGCTCCCCGACGCCGAGGCCGGTGTCGGGGGTGCCGTCGGGGAGCGGCAGCAGCCGGCTGAACCGCGGGTCCAGGCCGGGCAGCCCGGCGGGCGGGGCGGAGGCGGGACGGACGCGGAGCGGGGCAGTCACCAGGCGAGCTCCATCATCGCGGTGTTGATGCCCGAGCCGACGCCCATGAGCAGGACCCGGTCGCCCGACCGGAGGGAGTGCTGCTCCTCGACCAGCGTGATCGGGATCGACGCGGGGCCGACGTTGCCGAGGTGCGGGAAGGTGGTGGGGACGCGCTTCCGGTTCAGGCCGACCGCCTTGACGATCGCGTCGGTGTGCACCCGGGACACCTGGTGCGTGACGTACCGGTCCATCGACGACCAGTCCCAGTCGCGCTGCGCCTCGTGCCAGGCGTCGACCACGAGCTCCAGCCCACCCTCGAGCAGCGCCCGGGCGTCGGTGAGCATCGCGTCGGCGCTCCCGACGCACAGGTCGTGGAACCGCGTCGCCGCGCGGGTCACCCCACCCAGGACCCGGTGCCCGCCGGGGTTCTCGTCCGTCCGGCCGAGGACCGCGGCCGCCGAGCCCGAGCCGAGCGTCAGCGTCGCGAACTCCTCCATGAAGTCCTCGCGGCCGACCTCCGGCCGGAGCAGGCGCTCGACGGTGGTCCGCTGGATGTCGTCGGCGTCCTCGCCGTTCACCACGACCGCGTACCGCACCTGGCCGGACTCGATCATCGTGGCCGCCAGGCTCATGCCGTTGATGAACCCGAGGCAGGCGTTCGCCACGTCGAAGTTCACCGCGTGGCTGCCGAGACCGAGCCCGTGGTGCAGCCGCACCGCGACGGACGGCTCCAGGTGCTTGCGGGTCACCGACGTGTTGATCAGCAGGCCGACGTCGCCGGGGTTCACGCCCGCCTCGCGCAGCGCCGCGGTGCCCGCCGCGATCGTCGCGGTGTCGGCGTCCTCGCCGGGCCCCCAGTTGCGACGCTCCTCCACCCCCGCGACGCGCTCCAGGACCGTCCGCGGCAGCCGCAGCCGGCGCAGCGCCGACCCGAGCCGCTCGGAGATCTCCGCGGACGTGGTGATGCGGCTGGGCAGCCGGCTCGCGACGGAGAGCAGCGAGACGTTGCCGAACCGGGTGGTGGCGTTACCGGACACACGGGCTCCAGACGGGCAGAGGACGAGCGGGGGCTCG